>Ga0157379_10002141_pt1 | contig 16379 bp, 13 predicted proteins | sample S25metaG_FD_121802 | JGI IMG/M metagenome (GOLD analysis project Ga0157379, IMG submission 121802) | Switchgrass rhizosphere microbial communities from Kellogg Biological Station, Michigan, USA - S2-5 metaG | ecosystem: Host-associated > Plants > Roots > Rhizosphere > Soil | place: USA... | reverse complement strand
TATGCAAACCAGGCGCTGAGAACTATCAAACGGATAATACAGTTTTCTCCTCTTTAGTTACATCAGAATTGTGTGGTGCATTTGAAGGATACTACTGAGAAGCGTATTCAACTTGACCCCGGGATGTATAATTCACGGTTGTCACAATTAAATAAATGAAAGCCAACTTTTATTTCTCTCCAATAATCAACGGGGAACTTTAAAGTTTTAATTCAGCTAATCGTAGTACAAAGGGCTTAACTCATTCTTAAAAGAAAGTTTTTACTAAATTACCCAATTTCTTTACAAGGTTTACAATGCGAGCTGTACGTTGTATCTAGTAATTAAGCGCCCACAACATCGGAAAGCATTGACGGGGAAGTAAACTCGAGAGAACAAGCAATCAGCAGATCAACTTTTCTTCTGTTATCCAGACATATCAAAGAAGTGGGCAGTATATAGCATCAAAAAGAAGAATACAAGCTGCGCAATCCATCCTACTTGGCGGCCTGGCTACAGATGTCCAACAGGATTCAAACATCTGAGATGTGCATATGGTATGTAATATCACAGGAAAGTAAGATTGACGCGATCTAGAATCGAAGCTGTCATCACCCACATTTGAAGGGAGTCGGCCACTGAGGCTGGCTATAACTGTTCTCTGATGTAGTACACCAGAGAGGATAGGAAGTAAATGTCTGAGGAACCTGGGGAACGGGAAAAAGGAGAGGAGCAATTGCGGCTGACACTGATCCGGAACAACGGTTCTCCCTGAATGACTATCACCTACATCTCTGGCTCTTCTTCGCTATTATAAATCAGCTCAAAATCTTCATCTTCCATTCGCATCTCCCTCGAGAAACTATCTGTCATCTCCTTCACATGGTAAAGAGACGGTCAGAAGACATGCAGTATCTCTCAGGCTCATCATCTAGTATTCCATGCTTTTATTAGAATACTTTGAATGATGGGTTTGTTGAAGATATCTGGAAGATTGGTTTGATGGTTCCATCCGTCGTGTCCACCGCGAGGACCATAAAGACATCTCCCATGCATTGAATCCCCTAAATCATAGATATTGTCACAAAAATCCATTTTACCTGACCAGCTGAAGGTGCTGATTCGGCCTGATTTGGCTCAGATAGAACTTTCCCTCTGTCAGAATTTGTTTACAGCATTTTTAGCATAATCTAAACACTTCCTGTCTCCTGGTCAGAGTCTTGAATCATATCAGGCCAAATCAGGCTAGATCAGGAAATTTGGATTTTTGCGACAATACCATTAACTTGAAGAGATGTACTTCCGCCGGCTAGAAGCTGTAATTCCCCACAAATTTACTCGTATGCTAGAACACGGAATGTATGATAATGCGGTCGGTCGTATGCCCTACTGTTCAAGATGCAAACTGGAAGATCCTGGTAGGAGATGGCGTAATACCTCGTAAGACCCCGATTTAGGTTAATATTCGTAGATGTCGGGCGGTATTCTGGTATTAGTTGGAACGCTTTGTCAGAAGGAAAGAGGACACTGACCGATCACGTTCATCGGGCCGGACCAGACCGCCTCCTTAATACTTTGAGGAACCCGAGCAAACTGAGCGCAGATGAATTTCCCAAGAAATCGTCTGTCCAGATTCGAATGAGAATAAGAAGTGGTGGAAGTGGAAGGTGATAGATGGAACCCAGAATGCAAGATGGTGATGATACCTTCTTACACGGGGATATCGGAAAAACTCAAGTTTATGGTTTTGGAAGCCCAGCAAATTTAAACATTTGGTCCTATTACAAACCTATCTCTACGAGCGCTAAAAATGATATTGTGCACATTTTCAAACACATACTCGTGCCAGGTATAGAAGTACAAAAGCGGAAATAACCGGTTATATAACAACCTTTCACCTATAGTGGTATCGAAGGTCAGATAATGGTAGATAGGGAAATAGAGGGTAGAGAATGGAAGGGAGAGACGGTACAACACTACTACGAAGGAATGGAAGAGAAGGGGCACAAAATAGGAAGAAAAAGGAAGGAAGGAAATATCATCGCCAAATAGGATCCCAAAGAGCGAAAGAGAAAAAGCGCATGACAAACATTGTGAAAAGCATACATCCAGCCCAACCACCTAGATTACACCCATCCAACCGAAAAGACAGGAGAAACCTAATCCCTCGCTACCCAGTCCGTACTTCTCGAGACCAGCTCGATCGAGTTATCGGTCGTCCAGAACAACTTCTCGGTAGGTGTTCTCCCCGACCAACTCTTCTGGTCTCGTAGAATCATCGCTTGCTGCGCTCCAAAATTTCTCTGGTCATGCGCGAACAGTTCGGCATTCTCCGATAACGCCTCAGCGAGGACTTGAATGTCTGCAAGGATGCTTTGTAGCGCGCGAACGGCAGCGAGAATAAGCTGTTCCTTGCGATTGCGGATGGTGTTGCTGTTGGGGGGCGGTAGACGGACGGATATGTTTTGAAGGACGGTGTGGAGGATGCGTTTTGTCTCGCTGAGGACCTTTTGAGCTTGTGGTGTGTTTTTCCGGGAGACGAGCACGAGGGCGCGGGTAATCATGTCGGAAGCGAGAAGTTCCATGCGACGACGGACGATGACGGCGTCTGATTGTGAGGAGTCTTGGGCCTGTGGTTGTTGGCCACGGGAGGAGGAAGCGGGAAGGAGGGTGACGGTGAGGAGGACAGGATGTGCCAGGCGGGATACTTGTTTCCCTGCTGCAGGATCGTAAAACGACCCGTCAACTTCGAATACTGGCACTTCGTCAATCATACCCTCCATCATCCCATCAACCAAATTCACATCCGCATCTCCCAAATCAAGACCCATACTCGCCACATACTGCTCCGTTGCGTTCCTGGCACCCCTCGATCCACCCCTCCCATTTGACATTCCATATCTCAAATCCGCTCCGTTATTGTCCAACTCTAACTCAACCAACATCTCCTTCCTCTCTCCATACCTCAACTCACCCACATCTACATCTACATCGTGTCCATCACTGGAAACAATGCTGGATGGACCGCCCGATACCTTGCGTATACGGAACCGCCGTCCATCGACAACCTTCATATGCATCTTCATGTGCAAAAGACCAATCGACATCATACCGCCAATACATCCTGCTAGACAATCACGCAAGTCATACCAGTCCTTCACAAACGTGTATGTCCCGCTGGTATGGTTAGACATGAGCCACAGGGATGCAGGATCGTGCGATCGGCCATAGCCGAACGAATGGATCGGCACACTAACAGAAATCGGTTAAATAACAAACCACTGGATGCTTTTGAGATCGAAACTCACTTGGCGGCTTCCGCTCGCGCGAGAACAAGATCCATCTGCGCACGACGCGTGCTGTCGCTTGCGTCACTGACAAGCATCATGCCCGAAATGGCGTTCCTAGCCTTTCGCTGTAAGACCACATCCAAGGCATGATTCACGGCAGTGACCACGTCCGTCTTTTCTTCCTTGCTCGTCCGCACGAAGAACTCGTCGTTCTGGCTGGGTGTCATAGGAACGCCGTTTTCGTCGAGTTCTTCTCGGGTCATACCGATAACTTCGATGAAACGCTGAAGACGAAGGTGGCCTTGCGGTCGCCCAGGACAGAGGAATGGTGTTTTGCGTACACGACCACCCATGCCTACTTCGAAGGTGACGAGACTGAGACGATCGCGAGGACCAAGACTGGCAATAATAAAATCTAAAGATGTCTTGATTACACGATTCTTGAGGGTGGCAGTTGACGGGCTGGCATTGGGTGGTGGAATGGATATAACGAGGATGAGGTCGAGGGGGGTATGTAGGAGAGGACCAAGGGAATTAGAAGGGCCAGAGGAAAGATGGGGGCTGACGGTCGGGAGGGGCATTGGGTAATCATCGTTAAGCTTTTGGGTATGCGTATTATTTGACGTGGAGGAAGATAGCGTCGAACGGCTCGATCCTTGAGCAAGGAGGCTATCTGCCTGGGATGTAGCATCACTCACAGTCGCGGTGCTCCCACTGAGCATTCGTTGGGCTCTACTAGTGTTGCCGTTGCCGTTGTTGCTGCCGAATTCGGAGACAGAAGATGGCGGCGGCATTCGCGAAGAGGCCACGAGATCATTGATGTGATTTCGCCATGTCTCAAGGCTTGAGCGGTCGCGGAAGATGAGGATGAAAGATTCCAGTCGTTCGTCTTCCATATCAATTGTCAGGCTTAGTTCGCCGGCTACACTTGTCTCTGTGACTTGTTTCACGTGGCGGATATAAACGCGACCTTTGAGACGAAGGACACCCTTGGATTGTTGTTGAATTGAGTTCCCATCGGAGCTCCCTGCTGAGGACAGTAGCCGACCCAGAGATCGCTTCTTTTCCTCAATAACACAAATGATCGCTTCCCGGAAGAGATAAACATAGAACTCCCTCACCAATGAATCACGTCGTACGCTGAGAAGATCGTACATTTGCAGTGGCCCAAGACCAGCTAGTGGATGACCTTTCCAGTCGATAATTCGATTTCGAAGGTCTTCGGTGATTGCCGCAAAAGGAGAATCTGGGGCTGGTGTAGCATGATAAGCGTACGGAGCAGAGGATGACATGGAGCCATTGGACATAGGACGGTGGTGACGATTTGTGCTGGTCACTGTAACGTCTGACCGGTCGCTAAGGTTCTGGGAGGCATGCGGCGAGGTGGGGGCTTCAGAGCGGGTTGGATAGGTAGGATCCATCACCGGTCCAGGAACATGAGCATGAGCGCGACGGCTTGGTAGTTCAATCGTCACAATGCATGTGAGGGGTTGAGTGGGATCCGCAGTTCTAGTGATGGTGGAGAATTCAGGCTTGACCTGGATGCTGGGAGCGACAATATACGACGTATCCCGACCTTGCTGATGACCAGTACTGCCTGAGCGAACAGATGTACCGGTCGGCTGCTGGTCGAGAGGATCGTCTTCAGTTGGATCAAAGGCCGCTGGAGTGCTGTTATTGCGGTTAATACGCATCCCAGCAGAGGAAGATGGGGGCTGGTTTCTGCCTGGGTAAATGACAGGATTATTTGGGTCACCCATCCCGGTCAATGCGGCGAGTTCTAGGACAACATTAGAACATGAACTGGGTATCAAAGCGTGCTGAAAATACTAACTATTGCTCTTCCCTGAGTCACCCTCTGCGACCTTCATTGGTCGACGACAGACGCCACAAACACCTAGGTTCGTCTTGCGGGGTACGTTGGAGCCTCTGGAGCCTGGAGCTGGGCCATAGACAGCGACGAAACATGCTTCATGCAAGGCATGACCACATTCTGGGACGATATGAGGTTTCTCGCCTGGGAGTCTGAACGAAAATGACAGTGGTTCAAGACAAACTGGACATTCTGCTTCAAAGTCTTCCGCGTCGCGACTGGAGACGACGGGGAGAGGTGGAGGCGACATCGCAGTATAAGGATGATGAACAGGAGGTGGATCGAGGCGGGGCTTGGTCGCACGAAAGCGGGGCCAGGTCGTGGGCGGCATCCAGAAGACAAAGCGGGGATTTGACCCCGGATACCACACTTCCAGTAGGTGATTGCCGATTCAGTCGCCAAGCGAGTTTGTTATATTTCTGTTTATTTCGTTTGCATTTCACTGTGTTTTCATTTTTCTCTGGATTGTGTCTATGTAGTTTCTGAATCACTTGGACCTCGCCGTGGCTCAGCCCCATTGTCCAGGTTTGAACTAAAGCTAAAGGATGGGTGGAGACCCCAGACGCACCCATTGTGCACTGCCTGTCAATCAAGAAACAGACAATGGTGTAATAATTAAGGCGAAGATTCCACGTTAATCGTCAGTTAATACAGGTTAATTCTAGGAATGATACTCAGTAGCATTGTCTGTCGCGACGTCAGTGTTCCTCGCAGCAGGTCTTCTCGGTTACACGCCATTCACACCTCCCGAGTTGCGCGGTTCCCTTCCCAGCCATGGAGCAGCTCGATGACCCTGTCAAATCCACTCTATTATTCGCAGCCCAACTCATATGCTGACAATATAAGGCATCATGATATAGATGCAATGTATATATACATATCTGTTTATGATGTCGAATTCACTGATGCGTCGAATATAGACGTACTGTACATCTGCGCCCAATGAGATGTTTAATCCTACCTTCTCTCTTGAGGCACACGGAAGGAGCCTCGTGACAGGTGCCATACTTGCCGTAGAAAATAGACATATCTGAGAAGGGGAAGCTTAGACACATGCCCTGGTCTGATATCGTTGTGCTTTTCCCTTGTTGGCGTCGTAACCCTTGGGCTGTTCACTTTCTCCTCTCTGTTTGTTCTTGCACAATCGCACAGCCCAATGTGATATCCCGTTTCTGCCTGTCGAGGAGTCATATGGAATGATTTGCATGGTCTCGATAACTCGTGATTTTGGCAAGGGGAGCAGCATGGAATTCCGAAGGAGAACAGGAGTTGGTCCACAAGGCGTCATAGACACTTCGCTGGGTTGATGGATGTCTGCGCATCAACCAGCGCAGAACCGGGGTAACCAGGGTGGCAGTGTTTGGTGAAGAGATTGGTTGAAAGAAAGGATCTAGTTAGTGACTTCTTCAACTCGCATGAAAGAGATCCTTTAGTTTTGCAGGCATAGGGACATTAAGTGATTGATTTGAGAAAAAAGTTTATCTGTCTCCCTTCACGGCAGCCCCTCGATTCGCCCAACAGCTGCTCTCCTTCCCCTCATGACAAGACTTTGCCCTCCTTAATCGCAGTAAAAACCAGTCAAGGTACTCTCAAGTTGTTTCGTGAACCCTGCCACGTCGATGCGCCCCAACAGACTGGTCCACTTCGGGTGACAAACTACCTCAATCGCCCACCATCTCGGTTCTCCTTTCCGGGGGTTACCAGCATATGCTCCTTATCGATTGATCTGGTGGGTCGCATGTATCTCCCTTATCGTTTGAATGGCAACTGCCCTGTTGATGTTTTTTGGTGCTGTGACAGTGACAACGCGTCGTCGCGCCGCGTCCCTGCGCGTGACCACGATCATCGTGATTTCCGATTCGCAGGGATGGTGTCTCCACCCATGTCTATCACTCAAATCCTCGGGGAAACTCGATTGATGTGCTCCTTTTTACTTACATCATACTGTTTGTTAGCCGGGTTGCACATTCCAATCTAGAATTCCCCGACCCCGACTTTGTTGCCAGAATCAATCCAGAATAATATTCCCAAACCCATCTCGACGCATCTACTCCACCCTGATTTGACCGTAAACGGTATTTTAAGAACATCCGCCATCACGATCTCCTTTTCTAGAATATTCCATGGCCTAAACTCCTCCCAATCCCATCCTCAGACCGTTTCCGCTTCCCCTGGTCCCCCGCTTCTTCTGTACACAACCTTCCATTTCCTCTGAACGGAATTCTTGCTTCGCTTAGTTCCGCCACCTCACCCTGTAAATGATCCGGCACGGGATGGTTCGGCTGCGCTTCCCTTCCAAAATTCCCTCATGGATGCAATTTTACTCCTCAATTTTGAGACTGCGTTCAGCTTGTCAGCTTGAGGTCGAAGAAGCGGTTTGGAAAATTTTAGTTTAATCTATGGGATCGAGATGAAGGCCAGACCTACGGTAAGTCCATTAAATAAATTAGTCACCAGTCTCTCCTGTCGAGCTTGATCTACGCACTCAGAAAATTTGTGATTCCTTCTCAAATCACACTTCGAAGATTCCATCAACGTATATAATTTATAAGGGAAGTCTTAGATCAAATTTTTAGTTTGAAATCGATCTTCATCGATAATATATTTCATTGCGAATGGGCATACGTGGCGACATCCAATCAGAACGAAACTTACGATTATCTGACCCTATGTACACTGTACAAAGGAAAACTACAAGAGGTGAACAATAGCTTTCTATTGTCAGTGTCTTCAACCATATATTTCTAATGAATCGGCATTGTTCTTCTTCCTAACTCCCAAAATCTTTCTTACGTTCAAGCCAGGAGCTGGTGAGCAATACTCTATCTCTACATAATTTAGAAAGCACGCTAAAACCCTCTTAATGTTAGGAACACATTGATTACTAGTAATTATACACACTCCTTCTCTCCGAACCACCAATTTTGTCCCCTTCAGTAGCAGGTTCAGGTAAGCATGAATTTACTAACTTACACCATAATCGGGCTAAGCACTTTTCCTATTAAAGAGCCTACTCAATCCTTCAATATGCCTATCCAGAACTTCCCAAACGAGATCTTAAGCGAAATTTTCGTTCATTGTCTCCCAAGGCCTTATCGTCTTGGAGAAGAATACGAGGATTTTGAAGGCGACATGTTAGAGCCCAACGATGACGAACCAGTAGTTGACGTGGTGAAAGACAAAACGCGCCGTAGACCGTATTTCCGGACCTTCCTGGAGACTAGAGGGTGCGATATCAGGCCCCACCGACCAGGAAGGATACAATACCCAGAACTAATTCCTCTGATTTTACGTCGTGTCTGCAAGCGCTGGAAAGAGATTGTGGAGAAGACCCCTCAGCTTTTCCAGACTCTTATGCTCACAAAGAACTTCCTCAACCCGTACATCGCTATCCAATGGCTACACTGGTCTAGGAATCTTCCTATGATTGTTATTCTTGTCCCGGAGTATTGGAACGTCCGTGATGCAGAGAGAACGCTTATTCTCACTTTAATAGCTCGACACATGCCTCGGATTAGGTACCTTGGGATAACGATGTCTCCTTATCTCCGCATATTACTCCCGGAGGGATCCAAGACAGTCGCCCCGATGTTACAGCATTTCCAAATACTATACAGTTGCTTCCACACGGAAATCCTGGAAAGCCTTGACGACGCGGGGGATGCGACTTTCGGGGAGTTAGTCAGTGACAATCTGCGGTTCCTCTTCTTGAAAGACCTCTGTATGGGCAGTCCCACCGTCGTCTTTGGAACCCAAAGTTTGGTTCATTTCCAGGATACAGGATCGTATCACGATCCCAAAGATATATTTCATCTATTGTCGACCTGCGTCAACCTGCAGAGCTTCTCGGTTGCCTGTGAAGAGGACCACACGTCATCCCTTGAGCCTCCTCCGAATGAGATTGTTCTACCCTATCTCACATCCTTCTTCATGGAGCTTATTTGTGGTGAAACAGATTTTCCGCTACTTAGCAGGATCATCGAACGATTACGGACCCCATCTCTAAAGGATTTCGAAGTCCACCCGAAGAATACAGTCAATATCGACGAATCTCTTTTATTCAATGCCATAGCATCATGGTTCTCATCTTGCCAACCGTCGTTGGAAACATTCAAAATGAATGATCTGACTGTAGATGAAGAGCTTTTTCGTACCGTTGTTGCCACCGGATCTAGCATGTATCTCTTACGACTCTCTGACCAGATCGGCGAAGGCATATTGGATGCGTTGCGAAACCCACATGCCCTTCCCCGTTTGACTAACTTACAATTCAGTTGGGCACAGTTCCATACACCGATTGATGTCGTGCTCGAAGTGATTAGGGGTCGTTTACCGGTTGCAGAGCCACCTGGATGCTTACAGTATATACGCCTTACACGCTGTACGGACGCGGAAGGGCATGAAATCGCGGAGGAGCTCAAAGAAAAGATAGCACTCATTGTAGAGACTTGTCCAGGACTGAATATTAAGGTATATTGACTTGCTTAGCCTGTTAGTTGTTGATTTAAAGTTTGAATAATAGAATGTAATTGGATTGAGAACGATATACTAAGCAAAATTGATTAGCGTCTTAAGGGGCGGATATTGCCAAGGAATATTCCAAATTTTATTAAGGTTATTTAATTTGCGAAAATAATGCATTTATACTTCTGTGATCCTCGAACCGATAAACTATACAAAATTAAGGTCAATCGGTATCCTTAGACAATTATCGATGGGTTGTCCGATCGGAAAAGGTCTTGAGATCGATTATTAAGAATCATGGGTTCGACCATCAACAACTTGGGAGCTTTTCCGCCCCCTTGACGTCCTTCCCCTTCTTTTCAATTAGAGGACAAGTCATACTAGTCGTGGGCAAAAGCCAATCGTGGAGTTATCACCCATACATTAATCTCAGGCTATGGGACCGTTTGGACCAAAGAAGGATATCGAATCTTAGCCGGGAAGGTGCAACCATTCGAGGTCTACCAGCGGAGCTGTTAGTACGGGGGATCTTCCTTTACTATCTTTTATTGCCTCTCGAAATGATCGAGGAATTCGATAAATTTGAAGAATCCATGGCCGGGGGAGCGATAGGTTGAACGAAGATAGCATACCAAGCAGAGCGACTCAGAGCCCGACACTGTTGACGACGGTGATGTGGAGGGTACTGACTACGGGGACGGCCTCGCCGCATCATGATCGCAAAATGCGGGGGTCTGTCCCCTGTTTACACAGTTTTATCATTATTCGACGTTAAACTACACGAGTCGACCGACTACAACCTTGAAATGATTAGGAGCCGATTAATTGTGGCGAAAGGGATTGAACCCTTGGTCATGTTAAAGCTAGTGGACTGTCGTAACGAAGAGAGTGATTACCGCTTAGGACTGGAACTGCGGGACAGGCTCAGGCCTGTTTTACAAAAATCCTCACAAGTTGCTATTGAATTGTACCAGATGTAAGAAGAAGCAAGAGCGGATATACATATTCAGAGACATGCGTATCTTTAGCTACAACATTCTAACAGATGAGGTCCCCGCAGATTTGTCTAATTAATGACATGAAGGAGCGACAAAATCCCATAGTTAATATATGTTTCTTTTTGTGGAAGGGGAGAGGGAGAGAAAGAGGCGTGCATACATGAATGAACGTCACTTATCCGTTTCCGAACGATTGTAGACGAAATGACCATGCTTAATTCAGAAGTGATAATACCGTGACCACCCGTCATCTTTAAATTTACCGATAGAAACAAGCATTTACCGTGCACTAACTGGACCCATGAGGGGCTGAACTAGTAATCCTCTCCTGTCGTATAATTTGCAATTTCCGCTTTCTACATTTCTACAGAGCACTCCTATGTCGTTGTAAATAATATGTAGAGCTCGGTGATAAAATTCACCGATAGCTAATCTCTCGTGAGATAGCAAGTACTAGGTTGAGTTGGCCTCTTGATGGCATACGTAGGTAGTCATTCTGAGTGACGTCCCATGCTAATCAGTCGGTCGCAACAGAAGGAATGACCGAGCCATATGGTACAAAATAGGCCATACCTGAGGAGTCGCAAAAGGATAATGGTATGACTTTCTATATTACATATTGAACCTTATTTTTCCATATTCTAATCTAGTAAAGGGTGAGGAAGGCATACGAAACCCCCTCCATGATTCAACTATTAGTCTCCGTGGGGTAGACAATATCAGATGCTGGTGACAAGTACCCTTCCCCTCTTCTATCTGCGTAACCGGACCCACTCTTATCATTATCATTTAGATTTTGATGGGGATGCACTGTGTCGAATATTAGTCAATAACGACACTTCTGGGTTGTAGGCTAGTCACGCACCTTTCGGTTGGAAATCCGTCGCCTGATAATATATCTTGCCTGGTATGCCTTCGTCGTCTGTTCGTCCTTCAGGTCCGCCCGGGATATTATTTTGTTCTCTTGGGTCTATAAGGCAAATCGGTGGGTTAATAGAGTGCGAAGGTAGGATCTAGAAAAACAACTTGCCACCAAAACGCCCTTCTTCTGAGTTGCCTGAAGCTAGAATTAGCGTCAGATCACCTTTAACTGAATGTTGGAAACACCATACTTTCATAGCTTCTAGGAAATTGTCCATTAGCGGGGATTGAATCTGCTATAGCTAGCGAATGCGTCACTCGGGATGCAACGATGAAGAGACTTCGATACTCACATTCCTGTACCAAACTTCCCTTGTACGATTGGGTCTGATGGTGTTCGTCATCCATGCTCGTCTTAAATGAGATAATTTTGGACGTGAGAGTAGTGCTGGTAATGGTAAGGTGATTATATACTGGGGTGGATGTCTATGACGTCATTTTCATTGGACCCGATGTGTCTCAAAGGGCTGATGACCTCTCATTAGTACCGGCGAAAGCGCAGGAACGAAGTGAACATGCTGTGACATCATTCGTGCAGTAAAATACAGCAATACTTCATTCAGTCAGCCGATTACTGTTGTCGTAGTTAGGATTTGATGAGTGACCAGGAGTTTGGACGCATCCGGCTAAGCGGCGACTTCCACAAAACTCAATCTTTCTTCCTCAATAACTTTTAAAAGACTATTGCAAGCTAATAGAAAATAAAACGGTTGAGTTTAGCCAAGCTACGAAGAGTAAATGCAAGCAGTATCAACAGCGATTGAAAAGATAGAAAGCAACATGAGATCGTAATTCTTTCGAAAGTACCTAATCAAGCCTTCTTCAGGCTGTCTCTGTCATCTTGTTCTTGTTGCATCTCGGGTGAGGCAGCAACTCCTTCTTCTTCGTCGGTAATCCCGTTTCTTCTGGCACGAGTCATAACGTATGGTGGTGCTTGAGGGTCTGATTTCCCTTGAGCTTCGGCTGGATGGAGGAGAGTCAGAGCATGGTTAGAAGATCGCAGGGAAAGAACATACGCGTAGCAGACCAGAAGTAGACAACTAAACCTATGATCACGACCACAAAAGCTGGGAAGTATAGCCAGTACGGAGCATAATGCTGGATAAAATGAATATGTCAGAAAGTTGCGAACAGTTGGGTTAGTCTCGATACGTACGAATAAGAAGAGTCCGAATAATAATCCATAGAAATCGCTGGTCAATAGACTGATATTGTAGAAAGCAGATGAAGCCATCCGATAAATCAATGGGGCGACGGTATAAAGAATAAACATCGCCGCTGTGTAGGCGAAAAGAAATCCAACTAATATCACATATCAGCATCGTCACCCCTTGGTAGAATAGGAGGTGAAACGACTTACTAACTGGGCCATCCCAGTTCGAAACCTTCCATTGCTTGTGTTCGAGTCCAGCAGCCTGGCATCCATTGATAATAGTTCCCCACATGCCCAGCATGCCGACCACCTGGAGAGTATTCAGTTGGAGCAATTTTATTTTGTGGCGAATAATTACCTCATAAAGAGGACGTTTCCTGACGAAGAATTCCTCAGTGGCGTTAGCTGAAGGAGATTCATGTTTAAATCAATTCCTTCTGTTTCAATATACCAACTTACTGAACCCATATAGTGTCGCACCAACAATCATGAAAACATCACCCTTTACAAGGTCCACAGCGGGATAATCCTTCTCAGTGATGTGGTCCGAAGCTACTAGCATTCCAAGACCGCCAATGCAGATGATGATACCCTATCCAGGAGATTAGCTTTCATTAAACCTCAAAGAGAAATAAATCACCAATAGCTGTGTCCAGTGGTATTTGGGTCTCATATAAAGCCATGAGAAAAATAGGCACACAGGGATAGCCCATCTGCAAAGCATACGTAAATTATGTAAATATTCACATGGGGCATGATGCTCACGCGTCCAAAAGCATGCATGACAGCAGGGTCGTGTATTGGTAGGCCTGATGAAATCCGGAATCAGTATTGGATGTGGGTGAATTTGAGTATTTGTTAATACCCACTTTGACAACTAAGAAGTTCCCTTCGACATCACAAGCTGCTAGAACAAGGTCTAACAAGTACGATCAGTAATATGTTCCGGATAAATTAGAGGAATAGTTCTACATTTCCAGCCGTCCCGATAGATCGTGTTTGTCCATCCCTTAAATCCATCTGATCGCAATCCTGTTAGTCAAGTGTTTATCCAAGGTAGCGCTTCAACGTACATTGGTACATCGTGTATGGTGTATAAACCACAAATAGCGAAAAATACCTTGTAGACGTTCAGCACATACATATCCCAACGCCATTCGACAATCTACTCACAAGAAAAACGTCTGAGTCGTGGCATTAGCCCAATTCCTTTGCACCAACTCCGTGGTCGTGACATTCGTACATGTTATACATAGCGAAACAACCTGTCCAAATAACAAGGACAACGTGAATCTCCTTGTCCAGAGACTCTTGAATCGTGCCCAGAAACTCGAGAGAAATGCGGATGGCGAGGTATAGACAATGGGGGGTCGGGCAACTGTTGTAACTGGCTCATTTTCAGGGGTTTCAAGGGTAGGATCGACCTGATAAGTAAAAATGAATATATGCACGCTCAGTCATAGTTTTTTAAAGCTTCACTACGAGACTGGTGCCACTCACCACATCTGAAGAGGCCATACTTGCAGTGGTCGAAGAAGGGGGACGTTCTTGAAGAGGTCGGCCGCTATCAAGAAGCTAACCACGTCTTATAGCCGACGTTCAGCACCGTGTATGCAGCCCGATCGACCTGGTAGCTATTCTTAGCAGACAGCGAACAACGGACCGCCAAGTCGCTTCAAAGTTTCACTAGTCCCTTATCACGTGATAGCTTCCGTTGACATTTATGTCATTTCGCCCAAACATAGATCCTTCCGTAAAGGTGTGCTCTACTGTACAAGGTACGAAGCAAACATGAAAAACAAAATGCGATAATTCAGAAGAAACGAGAATAATGGAGGGAATAGAAATGGGAAATAAAATAAACTTATTTAAAGAAAGTGACAATAATAGCTTCCCAAGATCACAGTTCACCATGGGCAGCTTTCTTCGCGGACTCTTCTTCCACCCTGGCAGCCGCTTCCTTGATTTCGACTGGATCAGGGCTTAGAATGACTTGTGAGATCCCCTCTAACTTTGCCTTTCCTTCAGTAGATGGTGCGGAGGGGCCTGGACCGATGGGGAGAATTGAATATGTTGGTTCCGAGGATTCGCTAGATGCTGGTGCTGGTGGAGTGTCAGTGCCTGGCGAGGAGCGGAATTTGAGATAAAGCCTCTGTCACGGTAAAAAAAGAAAGCAGAAAGCATACCTGCATCGATGGAGAATTGGTCTAAAACAGAACGCTTGACAATGCCAAGGCTGGCTTCAAAGCCAAGGATCATGTCGTCAACCTCCTCTTGGAGTCCTTCGATCTCTTCTTGGAGGTGGTTCACGGGTGCGTCTGGTGCAGTTCCGTTCTGGAGGCTTTGGTAAATCGCAGTGAAGTTCTTGCTCCCTAAAAGTCAGGTACGCATTAGAATAATGACGGCATTTGGACGGAAATAACTCACTATCAACCAATTGGTGGTAACGCTGTCGCAAATTGAAGGTTCAGACAAAGCCAAGATACATCTAATGATAAATATACGTACCTGCCAATCCAGATAAGTCACATCCGCCAACCAAGCATAGTCCATTCCGAGATCCGCTTGTGCTTCCAGAGCCAAATCGTAAACAGCTTCGCCGAGGAGTTGAATCTAGCAATAACCGTCCAAGTCAGTGACTATATCCAAACGTAGAATATTAACAACTCACCTCTTTGAGTTCATTGTTAACCTGTGCAGTCCACCACTCCATAACAGTCTGACCGGCCTTTTCGACCTTCTGCTCAAACTTCTTCTCTACCTTCATAACAACATCCAAGAAATTCTTGATCTTCTCCGGCTCGTCCTTCCCTTCATCCCCAGTCAACTTCTTTCCATACGCCTTCAAGGCCTTCAAGCTCTTCTCCGCCTCAACATTCAAGCCATCGACTTGTGAGCGAATCGCTCCATTAGGCGAACGAGCCTCCTCGATTGCAGCCTCCCGAAGTTTGTCAAGAGTCGCAACGACAGTTTCCTTCTGGGAATTCCCAAGCTTCTCGATATCCTTCTCCCATTGTAAATGACGGCCCACGATATCGGCCCGCTTCTCAGCGGTTTCTTGTGCAGCCTTCTTCAAACGCTCTTCTATCTCCTCAGGTGTCTCTTCCTGAACGGGAGGTTGCTGAGATTCTGGTTCGGTTTCGGATACAGCATCCCCATCTAATTCAGAAAAGAACTCGTCGAGAGTAGCGTCCAGGTCCTCGTCTTCAATGGAAACGGCCACCCTGGGCGTATCTGTATGAGGCGAAAGTCTCTCTTCTACAACAGATGCGACAACTATGGCGGCCTCGTCTGTAGGAGCGGGAATGGGGACATCGACCTCGATGCCTGCTTCAGAAGCCGTTAAAGTCTCTTCCAAGACCTCTGTTGGCTGAGGTGGGGAAGGGATTTCCGTTTGTGTGACCTCAGCAGTCTCTTCCAAAACTTCTTCTGTAGGTGCGGGAGCGGGAGGAGCTTCGGCTTCCGATTTCTCGCTGGCGGGAACAACCTCACTGGTAGGTTCCAAGTCCGAAGTAGAAACAGCGACGACTGAAGTAGGCTCTGGAGCCTCGTCGGATGGCACTGTGGAACTGGGTGACGTGTGGGATAGAGAAGATAGAGAAGATTGCGCAGCTGTCTTGAGATTCTCGGTATTAGCCTTGCTTTGTTCCATGATAGAATCCCACATCTTGGCCACATGAGGATCGACGTATTGCTTCCTT
>Ga0157379_10002139_pt1 | contig 16389 bp, 29 predicted proteins | sample S25metaG_FD_121802 | JGI IMG/M metagenome (GOLD analysis project Ga0157379, IMG submission 121802) | Switchgrass rhizosphere microbial communities from Kellogg Biological Station, Michigan, USA - S2-5 metaG | ecosystem: Host-associated > Plants > Roots > Rhizosphere > Soil | place: USA... | reverse complement strand
GTGTCCTGACGGTCCACCACCTGACCGGCGAGAAGGCCGATTGCCGCTGGTGGAATCTCGCCGCCCTCTGCCAACGCTGTCACCTGCAAATCCAAGGGCGAGTCCGAATGGAGCAGGTGTACCCGCACGAGCACTCGGACTGGTTCAAGCCCTACGCCGCTGGCTACTACGCCGCGACGTATCTGGGAGAAGACCTGACGCGCCAGGAAACCGAAGCGCGGCTCGACTCGCTGCTCGCCCTGGAGCGCACCCCGCAGCCGGAGGCAGCTTGAGGACCCATGCCATGGCAAGGGGAGATCGACAACTGCGGGGTGGGCTGCTAGATGGCCGTTAGCAAGCGACTTCGATTCGAGGTAATGAGGCGCGACGGTTTCGCGTGTCGCTACTGCGGGACGAAAGCGGGCGAGGCCGAGCTCCACATAGACCACGTTGTGCCCGAGTCCCTAGGTGGCGTGGACGAGCCAGGCAACCTGGTCACTGCCTGCGCCGACTGCAACCAAGGTAAGGCGGCTATCAGTCCTGACCAGGCGTTGGTTGAGGCCGTTGCAGATGACGATCTCAGGTGGGGCAAAGCGCTCGAAGACGCAGCAGCCATCCGACGGCGCGATCGAGCGAAACGCACTAGGTACATAAACGCCTTTGACAAGAAGTGGAGTAACTGGCACGAAGCGGGAAGGCCTGACGCAATGGTGCCGCGGCCTAGCGACTGGCGCCAGTCGATCGAGAATTTCTACAACGCTGGGTTGCCGAAGGCTGAACTTCTGAACCTTGTTGACGTTGCCATGAACCGTCCTGGCGTCCACAACAACAAGACCTTCCGCTACTTCTGCGGCTGCTGCTGGAACGCGATCAAAGAGCTTCAGAAGGCCGCTCGCGACCTTATCGAGCACGACCAAGTGGAGGGGGGGTGAGTGGCGTCCTACTACCCAATCTCACCGACATTCTGGTCGGACGACGAAGTGCGGCGCTGGATCGACGCCGGCCAGAAGGACACGGCGCTTCTGGCGCTCTACATGCTCACCTGCGAGCACAGAAACCTGGAGGGCCTCTACAAGCTCCCGAAGCCCTACATCGAGGAGGACTTGGCCTGGGAAGCGGATGTGGTTGGCGAGCACATGGCGCGCCTCCTCGATGCCGAGTTCATCGAGTACGACGGGGCGGCGAAAGTTGTCTTCGTACGCAACGCCCTCAAGTACCAGCAGCCCAAATCTCCGCCGCAGATCAAGGGTGCACTAAACGCCCTGGAGCGAGTGCCCCGGACACCCTTGCTCGCCTCTCTTCTGGCTGCTGCGGAAACCCATGCTCCAAGGCTCGCCAAAGCTATACGCAAACAGTATGGAGACCGTCTCCCATAGTCATGCCTAACAACTATCTCCACCTCCACCTCCAGCCCCAACTCGACGCCTCGGTTAACAGAGCGGTCCGGTACTCGCTAACGCAGCGTGGACCGGGGACGTCCCGGGTTAACCAACGTTCTCTTCTCTCGCTGAGTAACCGTGGCACCGCCTGCGCGGGAGATCGCGGATGACTTCGGACCTGAGGATCATCAACGAAGCGATCGGCGCTTCGAGGGGGGCGAGCAAGGCCGACAAGCAGGCCGCTCTCAAAGCCTCTCTTGGTCTTCGCGGCGAGTCCTTCGTTTTCAACGCCTACCTATCCCTCGTTGCACGGGGTGTCGCCACCACGGAGTCAAACGTCAAGGCCGAGGCGAAGAAGATCGCCAAGGCCAACGAGAGCCACTACGCGGCTCAGCGTAAGCGGCGAGTGGGGGAGGGAGAGCCGTGCCGGTAGCGGAGAACAGTCAGTGCATGGCGGCGCTGGCGAAAGCGAATCGCGTGCGTCTCGCTCGTGCCGCTCTCAAACGTCGCATCCACTCCGGCGAGGACACCGTCGGAGCGCTTCTGGCTGTCGGCTCTCCTATCCCATCGGAGGCCGAGTCGATGACGATCGCCGAACTGCTCGGCTGTCAAGTTCGCTGGGGGCAGACGCGGGTGCGGCGGTATCTCGCCGCACTGAGCATCAGCGGCCACGTCGCCTTGGGCAACCTGACCGACCGCCAGCGCAAGCTGATTCTCGAGGGCCCGCCGGCGCCGAAACGCAAATCGTCGCCCACACGCCTGGACGGCCCTGGCCTCGTCGCTTGGCTGGAAGAGCGGCGGTTGCTCTCCGAGGACGTTCGGGTCAGCAGCAAGACCTTCAAGGGACGGTTCCAGCGCTGGCGGAGGGGCGCGTCGGTGACGCTGGACGCGGCCGATCACACGCTCCTCACGCTCGGCCTTCACCTGTCCGAACTCCCGGTGCACCTGTACCTGAGCGGTGAGCAAGTATGAGGCTCTCCAAGCGAGTCGCCGAACTCGAAGAACGGGTGGAAGGGCTGGAGTTCCTGCTGGCTGAGTTGCTTCTTGGCGACGAGCCCGAGCCCACCAAAGAGCGCCCCCGCGATCGCGCATTGCCCCCGGGAGGTTGCCGACCTCCGGCGCCCGTGCCGAGTCCGAACCGGAGCGACTCATGAGGGTCGCTGTCCCAACCTCCGACGTCATCCTCGCCAAACACGGCGGTCGCTGCCCCGAGTGCAACGCGGCGATCCGCAAAGACGAAGAGATCGTGGAAGTCCTCGCCACCAAACGGTACGTGCACCCGGAGTGCGTGCCGGTTGAGGTCGCTCCGGAGGTGAAGTGGTGAAGCTCTACTGCTCCAACGGCTGCACGCCGCCCTACAAAACTGAAGGCTTTCACCGCCAGCCCTATGAGACCCACTGCGACCAGCCAGGGTGCGACGGTCGCCTGCTCACCGGCATGGAACGTAACGCCCGCAAGCAGGCCTCGCGCAACAACGGCCGGCTGCGCAACCAGACCGACGCCGAGTCACGCGCTGCTGAAGAGTTCCACGAACTAGTTGCCCCCACCGGCGAAGCCTGCTGGGCCCGCGAAGCCCGCCACGGCCACGTCTGCTCCGGCAGCCTCGAGGCCCACCACATCATCCCGCTCGACTTCTGGCGCCGGGCCTTCGGTGACCTACGTGAAGAGGAGCGGCTGAAGCTGATGTACGCACCGGTCATCGGTGCACCGCTCTGCGGCCGCTTCCACGCCGCGATCACTCCGAGCGTTGGCGGCAAGAAGGACACCATCTACTTCACCGAGCTCGATCGAGAGCTGATCGAACACTGTGAGCGCCTCGACCTGAAGTACCCCGGCCGCGGCGTGTTGGTGCGGCTTCAGCACGAGTGCCCAATCCGGGAAGCCACCGCGTGACTTCACCTACCCCCGAAAGGAGCGCCCCCCAATGAGCGCTGAGACCGAGTCAATCGACCACAAGGCAGAGGCGCTGAAGGAACTAGAGCGCGCCGCGAAGCTGGGTAGTGGCAGCGGCGGCACGGACCTCGCGATTCCTCTCCACCTACAAGCCGCAGTTGTCTACTCCAACCTCGCCATAGCCGAGGGGCAGGAGCGGGTGGCGGAGGCCCTTGAGTCCGCAAACGAGGACCGGCGAGAGCAGCGGGCCTCGGCGGTCGAGGAGCTACGGGGGCTGATCGAGCAGAGGATCAACAACCCACTCACCGAACGCCAAGCGGGAGAGTGGGACGAACGCGCCCGCATGACGCTCGCCCTATACGAGGCGGTCGAGCATGCCTAGCCCCTCCACACAGGACAGTCCGAAGGTGCCGGAGGTCGAGCGCTTCATCAACTGCGTCTCAGCAGGCCTACCCGATATGGCCCCGTGGCCAGAAGGCCCCTGGGTCAGATCCGAGGACTACGAGGCGCTGAAGCGGGATTCCGTCTCCGTCTCCGCTCTCCTCTCCGATGAGGTTGTGGAGGCGCTGGCGAAGTTCGAGTTCGACCGCCTCGAACGTGAGAGCGACATAAAGGTTGTCGGTGGGCCGCAGTCCTGGGGGCAAGCTGAGCCAGCCGTGCGAGGAGAACTTCTGGGCTGGGCACGCTCCGCGCTTGAGGCCGCCATACAGCAGGTAGGAGGTGGTCAGGGTGGGAGATGATGCCTTCGAGTGCGCCTGCGGTTGGGTGTGCGAGCGTCCCAGCTGCGAGACCCCGCCCAGTGAGCACGACTGCATGTGGTGCGGCGCGGACGGGCCGACGATGTGGAACGGCGAACCGACCGAGTGCCGCCGCGTCGTTGTCATCGTCGCCGACGCTCCCGAGCTCCCGGCCTATTGGGCTCGCGATCTCGTCGGCCAGGAGCGCCACGCCGTCGAGGTCAGGTACTTCGACAAACCGTTTTACATCGACAACGAGAACGGCTCCGGCTGGGCGAAGGTGCGGTTTGCTGGGGGTGGCCCGCAGGCTGGTCATAAAGATCTGCGGATCGAGCGTGTCGTTTCAGGAGACAAAGACCAGTGAGCGATCGTACACAGACGAAGTGGGTCACATTGGCTGGCACCGCCGAGATCACGATCACCGACCCCGACGTGATCGAGCGCGTCACCGGGCCGAAAGGCGACGAGTGGCGAGCGCAGCTCTACAACCTCCACACCGAGGAGGACGTTCTGAGTCACCTCGCCTTCAACTGCCTCTTCAACGGCGTCGAACAGGTGAACCGGCTCGATGGCTGGGCTGATCTCCCCAACGACGCGGCGACGATGGTGCGGGTTGGCGATGTGCATTTGGAAGGAGTCAAAGATGCCTGAGCGCACGCTGAGCCTGAGCACCGAGGAGATCATCGCGCTGCTCGAATCCGACGCGAAGACCGAGACGCCCGCATTCGTCTCCGGCCTCGACAAGCTTCGCAACGCCCTCTCCCAGCCAGAGCACCAGGGGGACGAGAAAGGCGCGCAAGAGATCGCTTGGGAGGAGTCAGGCCGCTCGGCGCTGGACGAGATGTTCGAGGCAGTCTCGCCTCGGGATGGCTCCGAAGGCGACCCGTTCACCGCAGCAATGCTCGCCCCACATGCCTGGGCTGAGATCAAACGCCTCCGCTCAGCCCAGCCCCCCGCCCCAGCACTTAGCGACGAGGAGAAGGAGCAAGTAGAGCGAGTCGCGCAGAAGATCGAAGAAGCGATGGCCGGCTACGGCGCGGGCTTCTCACTTGCGGACGCCACAACTGTCCGCAATCTCGCCTCGCAGGAGGACCGGGGGGAGGAGAGCGGGGTCGGCGCTGGAGGCCGTGGGGACGGTCAGGGGTTCTCTGCTGAGCGAACAGGCGAGGTTTCTCGTTCCTCCTCGCCAGCCCCGCCCAGCGTCGATCCGGCTCTCGCCCAGGAGTGGCAGAAGCTCATGGACGCGCCGATTCAGACGCCCGGCAAGGTCTTCGTCTGGCACGGCGACGACGAGGACAAAGGCACGGGCGAGTGGATGGACGGCGAGCAGGTCAACGCTCTTATCCGCAAGCTGAAATCCGACCCCTCACCAGGAGAGGAAGGGAGGCTGCGGGAGCGCCTGCTTGACGAGGACGGCCCGGTCCTGCTTGCACTGCGCGAAGCCGTCAGTGAGGAAATGGATGGCGGGGACTTCCGCGACGAGAACGGCGGCTTGGTGGCTTACAACGATCCGGCTGTCGAGGCCCTGGGCGATCGACTAAGCAACCTCGTCAAAGACAAGCTCGCGGGCGCCCTACCTGCCGCTGTTTCCCCCTCAGACTCCCAGGGAGATCAGGAGCGGTGTAAGCGGTGCGGAGGAAGCCGAGTCATCGTGCCCCTCGACGCGTCTTTGCCTTCACGTCCCTGCCCCGACTGCAACCCAGCCCCCACCCAGGTAGAGGGGCTTCCGCCTGAATTGGAGCGCGCGCTGCGCGACCCGAGCATCGTCGTGGACGCCGACCGCCGGGCCGTTTTGGCGGACGGGAAAACACTTGCCGAGCACCTCGAAGAGTGGCGCGATGCTCCCTCGAACACCGTTAGCGCTGATCCATCTCTTGTCGCTCCAGAGCCAGGAGACGAGGAGGACTGGCCACGTGCTGTTGCGATCGCGGTTTGCCAGGAGGTCTCGGGTCTCTCGCCGGCAGTCAGTGAAGACGTCGACGACGTAACCCGCGCTCTCCGCCGCTACCTACCCGCTACCTCCCAGGACTCCTCGGGGCTGGAGGAGCTAGGGGCGGACCGGGACAAGTGGAAGATCACCTCGGACGCCCACTGCTCAGTGCTTATGTCGGCCGACGATGTGCTGCGGACCGCAGGGGCAAAGTCGCCCCACGTGGATGAGCAGGCCGACGAAATCGTTCAGCGCCTCCAGCGAGCCGAAACCGCACTAGAGGAGTTGGCTGGGGAGTTCGCCGATCGATCGCGGGTGCGTCCAGGGGAGACCGAGGAGTCGATGGGCGAAAAGATCGCCTACGAGGAAGCGTCTCGCGTAGCCCGTGAGCGGGCAGCCCAACTGAAGGAGGGGAAGCGGTGATGGACCCCAAGGAAATCGCGGACGGCATAGCGCTCTGGGAGGAGCACAAGCCACAGACGGACGAGGACTGGGTTGCGGTGGCCGAGCGCTTCGTGGCGGACGGTGCCTCGACTGAGAACTCCTCGCCGCTCTTTGCTGGTCTCGTGCTCGCCGTCGAACAGCGAGACGCACTGAAAGGAGCCTCAGATGCCAGGTGAACGCCAGTCACTCAGGCGCTTTCGCGATCGACACGGGCGCACCATGTTTTACAAGCATCCGAACGGCTGGCGCAGCAAGCGAGAGGAACGTGATTGGGATGCGCGCGGCTACGGAAAGACCCACTGCAAGCGCGGCCACCTGCTGAGCGGCGACAACCTCTTGCGCAGAAAGGACGGTTCTCGTCTCTGCATCGCATGCGAACGGAGACGTGATGCGCAACGGCGGCGGAAAAGAAAGGAGGCCAACCGTGACTGAGTGGAGCGAGCAGTGGACGCTGAGGCCGCAGATCCAACCGGGCGTGCATCTTCAAGCGGGGCCGATCATTGTCGGCGAGATCGAGGTCGTCCTCAAGCAAGAGGCCGAGCAGAAGATCGAGGAGGCGCGTGAACGCGGACGCGAGCACTGCGAGCAGTGGTACGCGGTGCGCTGGGAGCGCCTGCGTGATCTGACCCGCGACCGCTCGAAGGCCGCCGAGCCGGGATCAGAGATGGCCCAGATATGGGCGGACATCGCGAGCATCATGGCCAACGGAACTCTGGGACCGCCCGACCACCCCTACGAACCGCCCACCTACGCGCAGCAGTTGAACATCGCGAAGTACCGAGCCAAGGAAGCCGAGGCCGAACGCGACCAAGCCCTAAAGCAAGGGGCGGCGGAAGGGCGAGAGCGGTTGGAAAAGGTGCTGCTGGGTAATGCGCCGAAGTCGGCAGCCGCAGCGACTTGGGATGACGCGCACTCCAAGAAGATGGCGCGCTTCTTCGCCGATGCGCGCCCCGGCGAAGTGGCCCAGCCAATGGAGAACTCCGACGTGGCGGGCAAGGCTCTCGAAGCAGCTCTCTCCGCAATAGACCAGGGGGACTCCAGTGAGCGGTGAGCGGAAAGAGCTGGACCGGGAGGATGCCTTCGAAGATCAGTTGCAAGAGCACCCGATGGGCGGCATCCCCGGTCCACCCGACCCACCAATCACCGCCGGACACGATGGCTGGCCATCTCGCGAGAAGCTCAACGCGATGGTCGCCACCCTGGGGGTCTTCGAGTGGTGCGAGGCCAACGGTCTTCTGGAAGAGTGGTCCACGGAGCTTCGCCGCGCCCGCGACGCCTTCATGTTCGCCCACGGCCCTACCGCCGAACGCTGGCGAGAGCAAACCGGCGAAGAGCCAAGCTGGTCGCAGTTCGCCTACCTGATCCGGGACAACCAGCGGTTGCGCGAGGAGGTCGACCGGCTGAAAGCGGCGCTCAGTGAGGCAGTTGGGAGTTCCAATGCCTAGCTACGAGCTACCGGAGGGGGTGAAGACGCTCTCGCTGATTCGGCGAGGTGAACGAGTCGAGACCGAGCGCCCGGACTATCGCTGGTGGCAGGAGCTACCGGGCGATGAGCTTGCCGAGCACTTGAGCGCAGTCGGGTACGAGATTGTCGACTTCGTCCGCGTCTCCGACCTCGACGCCATCCGCTCTCAGGAGCGTCAACGAGCAAGGGAAGAGATGCTGGCGGGCGTCGAGAGCGGAGACCTGACTCGGACGATCCTTGAAGAGTTGGAAGCGCCGTGCGACGACCCCGATCACCCGTCGCCCCAGATGGGCATCCAGGCCCGGATCGAAGGCTGGTTCTACGCGACCTGCTGGAACTGCAAAAAGCGGGTGCCATCGGTTGATGCCGCCGATTGGACGGAAGGCCCGTGCCCGGCCAACCCAGAGTATGAGGCCGAGTGGTGCCCTGACTGCTCAGCGAGACAGGGTCCGTCATGAGGGCGGTTCTTCGCGACAACACCTACATCGTCGCCTCGATCGAGGCCGACGACTCGCATCAGGTCGCAGATCAGATCGGGTCAGAGATCCACCAACTCTTTGTCGGCGGGTGGTCGCCCCGCAAGCTCACCATCGAATTTGACAACCCGGACTCCAATGCACGTGAGGAGGCAGGGTGAGGCCGGTCAAGCAGAAGCGGCCAGCGGGCTGCGAGGCGCGTGTCGAGATCGGGGCTGGGTACAGCGGCCCGGGCTACTGGTTCGCCGAGTGTCGCTGTGGCTGGTCCGGGCCTCCTCGCCGGTCCAAGGAACGGGCGGAACTCGAAGCTCAGGCGCATAAGGCCGGGGAGCTAAAGGACGGCGACGATGGCTGAGGCTGTCTCGATACCGATCTGGGCGCTGTTGCTTGCCTGGGGCTTCGGCGGAATGTTTATTGGCAGTCCGTGGATCTCCGAGAAGAGCGGCCGGATGGTGCTTTTCAGTGCGACCAAGACTGACCGGCTTCAGCTCGCGCTCGGAATCCTCGCGTCAGGGCCAATCGTCTGGGCGGCAATCACGGCGGCGTTCATCGCTGACAGCGCCTCCACCCTTCGCCGCAAGATGCGGGATGCAAAGGGAGGTCGGAAGCCTTGAGCACCCCGACCCCCAGCGCTACCCTCAACGAAGCGGGACTTCAGGGGAGGGAGTCGGAGGCGCCCCACGCCAGGCGGCGCCCATGCCCGACCTTCACTCCGCCCCAACACCGGACACGCCTAAGGCCTCAATCGAGGAGCGTCGCCACCTCGAGGTCCACCGGAACTTGGGCTGGTTACGAGTCATCCGAGGCCACTGGGAGTTCGACGGGCTCTGGTCCCACTTCGTGCTCCCTCATCGCTGGGCACGCTTCGAGCTCAACCTCACCCTCGGTCCTCTCTACCTGCATCTTTTCCGTCGAAGGAGTCCAGAGCCACCAGCGCCCCCAGAGCCAGAGGAGTACGAGAGGTTGCACGTGGTCGATCGATAGGGACTCAGAGCACTACGGAAACGGGGTAGCCAAGAACCGCCAACGACAGAAAGGCGGTTCCTTCATGCCCCAGCCCGGCGATCGACTCCGAATCAAGGAAAACCGGCCAACCAGCGAGCCTCTCCCCAGTGATTTCGAAGGCACGTTGGTCTCGGAAAACAGCGGCAAGGAAGGCACCTGGCTTGCGCTCAAGGACTGCTCGCCTGGTGCTCCTCAACGGCTTGTGCTGCGGGAGTTCTGTGAGGCGGTTGAGCTGGTCAAGGAAGGGACCGGATGAAGGACTGCATCCTGTCGCTCGTTGTCGAGGCTCCGATGCATCGGCTCCCGTGGTGGCTCAAGAACGCAGGCGAGGTCACCTGGCCGGTCCACGATCCGCCTGCCATTTGGAAGAGCTGGGGGCTTCACGGCGGGGGTCTCCCGACAGTTGAAGCGATGCCGCTCGCGCCGGTCACCCAGCCTCGCTATGGCGTTGGCGCTGAAGACAATCTGCCGACGCTTGTACCTCTGCAGTCAGAGCAACAAGGGGAGGGGCGGTAGGTGGGGGAGGTGATCCACTTCGATTTCGGCAGGACCGGCACACTCCTGACGAAGAAGCAATTCTCGCAACATGCGGAGATCCGCCGATCGACGCGCTGGGTCGAGATGCGAGTTCGCGAAGGAATGCCCTCCCGCATGGAAGGGAATCGTCGTATGTTCCCCCTCGAAGAGGATCTCGCCTGGCTGGAGCGCTGGCGAAATGAACAGGGAGCTGCGTAAGTTGGGCAAGAAGAAAGAGAACAAGCTCGGAGTCAAAAAGCGCGGCAAGCGCTGGCAGGCGCGCCCCTACATCTCCGGCGTCGGCCACAAGTGGGCCGGCACCCACGACACCGAGCAGGAAGCGATCGAAGCAGCGGAAGCCAAGATCGCTGAACACACGACCCGGCCTCCTCGCCAAGAGACCATCTCCTCGTTCATGAAGCGCGTCATCCGCGACCACCCGCGTGAAAAGACCTCGACCAACGACCGCTACAAAGGCAGCGCCCGGCGCTTCCGCGAACGGGTGGACCCCGACGACAAGCGCAAGCTCCACGAGTACACGGTGCCGGAGGCGCTGAAGTACGCGAAGGCCCATCCCCAAGACGCCAAGGATCTACGAGCGATGTTCGGCAACGCTCGACGTGAGGGCTTGGTCAAGGAGGTGCCGTTCGCAGAACTCGGGCTGAAAAAGAGCCGTGGTCGCAAGGACATCATCGCCATCACCGCCGAGGAGTTGGACCTGCTGGTCGAGATCGCGCTAGAGGAGCATGGCCAGGGCTTCGGTCCGACCTTCGCTGCCATCATCGAGTGGGGGGCTGCCACAACGATGAGGCCGAGCGAGATCTTCGGTCTGGATCGCGGCGACCTGAATCTCAAGAAGAGCACCGTGCAGATCAACCGCCAGTTCCATAAGCGGCGAATCCAGCTTCCGAAGAACGGCCAGACGCGCGTGCTTCCCTTCATCCCTCCACGGGCGTCGGCCGCTCTTCAGAGAATGCCCCGGCGGGTGCCGGCGGCGATCTGCGAGGAGACGAAGGGAGAGATCCTCTTCACCGGCAAGCAGGGACAGCGGATCAGCCAACAGGCACTGCTCGGCTATTGGGTTCGGGTGCGCGCCGTCTTCGAAGCCAAGCTCGACTCTCACCGCCGAGAAGAACTTCGCTCCGCCCGCAACCCCGACTCACCCGAGATGGACTTCTACGAGCTTCGCCACTTCGGCGCCACCCAGCTCGCCGAGCTAGACGTTGAAGACTGGGTTGGTGCCGAGATGATGGGTCACACCGATGGCGGCAAGCTCTTCCGAGAGCTGTACAGCCACCCGGCCAATTCGGTCGCCGGTCAACGTCTCCGGCAGGCCTTCGGGAAGAACGTCAGTCCGCTCAAAGCGGTCGATGGCGACGCCCGCGAAGCCATCTGATCGGCCTGCAAGTATCCAGAAGTCGGCCGCATTCTCGACGCAGCGATCTTCGCTTCTCAAGACCCAGAGCCAGCTTTCGCACTAGATGAGTCCCACCCCCGGAGCTTTAGGAAGGATCCTCAGGCCGGTGCGCGGTTGCGCGCCAGGCCCTCGACCAGTTCGGCACCGCGCTCAGCACCGTCGTTGGCGGCGGCCCAAGTCGCGAGCTCCGCCGCTCGCGCGGCGAAGGAAGGATCGTCCAGCATCCGGCGCGCTGCCCAGCGCAGCGGGCTCGGGCGACAGAGGCGCCAGGGCAGCGAGAGGCCGCAGCCGGCCCAGGCGACGCGCATCGCGGTCTCGCTCATGTCGCCGATGATCGGGCTGATCAGGACCGGGGTGCCGGCGCTGAGGGCGCGGGCGACGGTGCCGTGGCCGCCGTGGGAGATGACCAGCGACGCTTGCGGCATCAGCTGGCTGTAGCTGAGCCAATCGACCAGCACCGCGTTGGCGGGGACCTCGATCGGCACCTGCGGGACGACACGGTTGGTGGTGGCGACGACGCGGACCGGCTCCCTGGCGAGCGCCGCCAGGGCCGTGCGAACGAGGTGGTTGTCCGAGTCGTGCGCGGTGCTCGGCGCGACTAGGACCAGCGGCTCCTCCCCGGGCGGCAGCTCGATCTCGGGGTGGGGGACCTCGAAGGTCAGCGGCCCGGTGATCGCGACGTTGGCCGGCCATCGCCGGGGGTACTCGAGTTGGGGAAAGGTGCCGACCAGGGCCAGGTCCGAGCTGATCCCGCCATGAAAGTGCTCGACCGGGGGCAGGTCGAGGCGGGCGCGTTGGGTGTTGAGGTCGCGGCGGCCCTGCTCGAGACCGACGTCAAGAGCTCGCTGCCCGAGACGCCAGACCGACCGCCCGACCGGCGTGCGCGGTGGCCGCAGGCCGATGGCGAAGAAGGGCAGGCCCGGCTCCACCACCGGGTAGATGTGGGGGATCAGCGTCGCCAGCGGCACACCGGCGCGCTCGGCGGCAAGCGACGGCGCCAGCGTCAGGATGTCGCTGACGACGGCATCGGGACGCAGCTCCTCGAGTAGCGGCAGCAGCGCTCGCGCCGCCGCCGCCGCGTGGTCACCGTCGGCAGAGTCCGGGTCCGGCGGCGGGAACATGCGGTATTCCTCGGCCGCGGCAAAGCCGAGCCCGGCGCCCTCGACGGCCTGGCGCCGCTCCTCCCAGGTCTCGATCGTCACCTCGTGACCGCGCCCCCGCAGCGCTCGTCCCAACGAGATCGCCGGAAAGACGTGACCGGGGTCGCCGAAGGCGGCGACGAGAAATCTCAAGGCGTGTCGAGCCCCTCGCCCGGCCGGGTGAAGACGATCTCCGGGATGTGACAGTTGCGCGAGGTGCGCAGCAGGAAGCGAACCGCCTCGCCGAGGTCCTCCGGGCGGATCATCTCCTCGCCCGGGATCTGCCCCTGGACGAACTCGGTCATCGCGGTCTCGACAAAGCCGGGCGCCAGGGCGGTGCACTGGATGCCGGCGTTGCCGACCTCGCGATGGGTCGACTGGGTGAAGTTGATCACCGCGGCCTTGGTCGCGGCGTAGATCGAGAGCCAGGCTTGACCGCCCTTGCCGGCGATCGAGGCGGTGTTGACGATCAGCGCCTTGCCGTGCTCAGCGCCGGCCTGCTTCAGCAGCGGCAGGCCCTCACGGGTGCCAATAATGAGTGCCCGCAGGTTGACGCCAAGCTGCATGTCGAGGTGCTTGGTCTGGATTTCCTCCATTGGCGCGCCGATGCCGACGCCGGCGTTGTTGACCAGCACGTCGAGGCGGCCGTGGGTATCCCGATGCGCATTGAAGACTTTGACCACGTCCTCCTCGTCGGTCATGTTGGCGGCGACGCTCTGTACCTCGATGCCGTCGGCGCGAAGCCCCTCGGCAGCGCTCTCGAGCTTGTCTGGGCGCCTGGCCGAGACGGTCAGTGCGTAGCCTTCTTCACCGAGCACGCGGGCAATCGCCAGCCCGATTCCGCTCGACGCTCCCGTTATGAGTGCAGCGCGTTCCGCCAAGACCTCTCCTTTCGCCCGATTTCAGCGGACCCTACCTCGCGTGCGGAGGCGGTGGGGTGGCGCTACGGTCGCGGCTTCGGCCTGAATAACATGCCGCCGATGCGCCTTCGCCGAGCCCTCGCCATCCTTGCCTGCCTGTTTGCGCTGGCGGCGATTCCCCTGTCGGGTTGCGGCAGCAGTTCGGATGACGGCACCGGCTCTTCCTCCGGTTCTGCCGAAAGCCGCCCGGCGCCGCCGAAGAGCGAGTTCCCCAGCGCCAGGGGCAAGACCCTCGGCGAGGTGCTCGAATCTGCCGAAGCCAAGCCCTCGGAACTGGTCATCTCACCGGCGGCCCTGGTCTTCTTCAAGGGCGAGAACCGCTACCCGTTCGGCGTCTTCCAACGCGATCGCTCGCAGGTTTCCGACGCCAAGGTGGCGCTCTACTTCGCCCGGGTGCCCGGCCAGAAAGCCAAAGGCGGGAGCAAACCTGACGTCGCGGCCGGCACTAACGCAGCGAAAAACGCCGAAAAACGGGCGCTCGACGAGCCCGCCGTCGGACCCTTCCCAGCTTCGATCGAATCGATGGAGACCGAGCCCGCCTTCCGCGCTCAAACGACGACGAGCGACCCAAACGCGGCGACGGTCGTCTACTCGACCAAGGTGAACTTCCCGGCCAATGGCGAGTGGCGGATCGCGGCCCTGATCAAGCAGGGCGACGAAACCACTTCCGCGCTGCTCCCCAGCGCCAACGTCGGTGCCTTCGCCAAGGTGCCGAAAGTGGGCCAGAAGGCGCCGCTTATTCACACTCCCACCCCAGCGGACGTCGGCGGCGATCTCTCGAAGATCACGACCCGCATCCCGCCGGACACCCAGAACAAGGTCGATTACGCGGACGTCTACGGCAAGGAACCGATCGTGCTGCTCTTTGCCACCCCGCAGTTCTGCCAGAGTCGCGTCTGCGGGCCGGTCGTCGACGTCGCCGAGCAACTCAAGCAGCTCTACGGCGACGAAGTCAACTTCATCCATATGGAGATCTACCAGGACAACGACCCGAGCAACCCGGTGCGGCCGCAAGTTTCGGCCTTTCACCTGCCGACCGAGCCGTGGTTGTTCGCGATCGGCCGAGATGGAAGGATCAAGAACGTGATCGAGGGCGCCTTTGGCGTCGAAGAACTGACCCATGTGGTGAAGGGACTGACCCAGGAATGAGTGAGAAGACGAGCCCCGATGCTGAGTTGCTTGCCTCCTTCGCCGAGGAGGCCAAACGCCGCTGCGACGTGATCACCGCCGGCCTTGCAACCGAGACCGAAGATTTCGAGACCCTGCGCGTGGAGGCCCACGCCCTGCGCGGCGCCGCCGGCGTCGTCGGCCTGCGCCGCCTCGCCGAGCTCGCTGGCCTGATGGAATCCGACCTCGCCGAAGCGAAGAAGACCGGCTCGATCCGCGGCGGCCGCACCCACCAAGTCGCCGACGCCGCCAAGGCCATCGCCGAAGGCGCCGCAGCCGCCTCCCGCGGCGAGGAAGAGCCCCCCGACGTCGGCCGCTCCCTCGCCCAGCTCTTCAGCGCCTAGCCCGCGCTAACAGCCGTTGCCACCAGATTAGATTCGCTCAGGTGGCCCCAAGAAGCGCCATGGTGAGCGACTTACGTCCGGTCTGGCGTTGAGAATTCCGATAGTGCCTCAACGGCCGAAATCGCATGTCATTGCGGACAAGGCGATCGCCGTGGTATCGGGAGTGCTAGCGGATGCTGGTCATGCGGTTGAGACCGTGGTCAACGATTACGGTGAAGATCTGCTTGTCCAGACGAGCCACGCGGGCAGGATGGATGCGAGTCGGCTGTGGTTTCAGGTTAAGGGAACCGACGATCTAGATCGTTACCGACTGAAGGGCGGCGACTTCAGCTATTCCGTGTCCTTTGAGCACGCGTTGCGATGGTCACGCAGCCTCGACCTTGTCGCTGTCGTTCTTTGCGATGTGCGAACCGGCGATGCTTGGTACGCGATCCCGGTGGCACAGATCGACGAGTGGGCCGGGGTTGCGCAGGGTCAACGGAGCGTCACGCTACGGTTTCCCAAAGAGGATCGGCTGACAGAAAAAGTCGCGGTCAGGTTGGCGTGGCTCTCCCGTCTTAATCACTATCGGCACCTTATTCTTAGCGCTCGAAATATCGAGGCAGAGGCAGAGGAACATGGTTTCGACCAAGATCCGCTAGTCAGTGTGATCGTGGTCAATCTCTTGGAGACGCTTGGCATATCAGAATCTCTTGAGGCTCCGGATACGTACCGAATTTCAGCGTCCATTCGCGATTCGTTTGAGAAGAACTTCAAGGATTTGGCGGAGAAGGAGGATGACGTTGAGATGGCTGTCTATGAGGCTGCCGTCCTAACGGTGCTTGAGCGGGCGAATGAGATAGATCCGGACCTAGGACTCAGTCAAGTGATCCTGGAGGCAGCAGGAGCAGGTCTAGTGAATGCCCTGGGACTCAGGAGAGTTGTCGATGAACTGCGTTCGGAGAAGGAGTAAGAGAGCCTAGGCTTCGTGGGGCGGTGCTCTTCATCCCTCTAGCGCTACCCTCGTCCAGCGCGGGGCAGTAGCTCAGTTGGTCAGAGCACGGGACTCATAATCCCTTGGTCGCTGGTTCGAGTCCAGCCTGCCCCATTCGGTACGTATAGGGTTTCTCAAGTGAAGCGAAGTTCGCTGAGCGTGGTTGGGGCGATCCTGGTGTTGGCGCTGATCCTGCCGCTGCCGAGTATTGCCCAGGGCGAGGAAGAGCAGGCTCCGTCGCTCATCTCGTTCGGGCTGCGTGCGAGCAACGGCTATCTGCTCGGCGCGTTGGCGTTTCACGAAGAGGACGAAGGCGTCGCTCCCGACAAAGAAGATGAACAAGGGCTCGTCCTCTACCTGATAAATCCGAAGCAGCATGCATTGGTCGCCTACTCGACGCCGGCGACGGTGACGGACACGACGATCGAGGCGGATCTCGGTGAGCTGGGAAGGATTTCGGTCACTCGGGTGCCGACCGGGCGGACGAAGTCGGTGCGGATCTGCCACCGGGGCCCAAAGAGGCAGGTCGAGGTCGAACGCTACGAGGGGACGATCGAGTTCCATGGCGAGGAGGGGTTCACCGATGTGAGTGCCACCAGTGCGCC
>Ga0157379_10002138_pt1 | contig 16395 bp, 10 predicted proteins | sample S25metaG_FD_121802 | JGI IMG/M metagenome (GOLD analysis project Ga0157379, IMG submission 121802) | Switchgrass rhizosphere microbial communities from Kellogg Biological Station, Michigan, USA - S2-5 metaG | ecosystem: Host-associated > Plants > Roots > Rhizosphere > Soil | place: USA... | reverse complement strand
CCGCTCGATGCGCGCTCCGCGGTGATCAACACCGAGAAACTGGAACGCCTGTCGGCGGTCGAGCTCGTCGCATTGCCGGGAAAGGGTCATCCGCAGGCAACGATCGACGCGGGCGCGGGGGTAGTCACACGGCGCGTGATGGAGGCGGCCGAGCGCGAGGGCCTCGTTTTTGCCGTCGATCCGACTTCGGCCGACGCCTCGTGCATCGGCGGCAATGTCGCGATGAACGCCGGCGGCAAGAAGGCGGTGCTGTGGGGCACGGCGCTCGACAACCTCGTATCGTGGCGGATGGTCACGCCGGAGGCCGAGTGGCTCGAGGTCACGCGCATCGACCACAACCTTGGCAAGATTCACGACGCCGCGCAGGCGACGTTCGAGTGCCGGTGGTTCGCAACGGACGGCACGACCGTCAAGCGCACCGAAACGATGGCCATACCGGGCACGGCATTTCGCAAGGCGGGCTTGGGCAAGGACGTCACCGACAAGTTTCTGTCCGGATTGCCAGGCATCCAGAAGGAAGGCTGCGACGGCCTCATCACCAGTGCGCGCTTTATCCTGCACACGATGCCGCCGGCGATACGCACGGTTTGCCTCGAATTCTTCGGGCAGGTGCGCGATTCAACGCCAGCGATTGTCGAAATCAAGACCTTCATCGATGCGCTGCCCAAGGAAGCTCCCGCGCGCGTCGTGCTGGCTGGCCTGGAGCATCTCGACGAGCGCTACGTGAAGGCGGTCGGCTATGCCACGAAAGCGAAACGCCATGGGCGGCCGAAGATGGTGCTGCTGGCGGACATTGCCGGCGACGATGACGATGCCGTGGCGAAAGCGGCATCCGAAGTGGTTCGCATCGCCAACGCACGCGGCGCGGAGGGCTTCGTCGCGGTGTCGGCGGAGTCACGCAAGAAGTTCTGGCTCGACCGGGCGCGCACGGCCGCCATCGCCCGGCATACCAACGCGTTCAAGATCAACGAGGACGTGGTCATTCCGCTTCCCCGCCTGGGCGACTACACCGACGGCATCGAGCGCATCAACATCGAGCTGTCGCTGCGCAACAAGCTGGACCTCTGTGACGAACTGGCGGCCCGGCTCGCAAGCCCGTTGCTCGACCACGCGTGGGCGCCCGACAGCGACGCACGGCCGGCGCCGGAGATCGTCGCCGCCAAGCTGGACGAGGCGGCCGAACTGGTCGCGGCTACGCGCGCGCGCTGGCAGGACCTGCTCGACCGTATCGACGCGACATTTCCCGAGCTGCAGGAGCATCGAATCGTCGCGTCGTGGAAGCGCGAGCTCAAGGCGCCGCTGGAGGAGCTGTTCGCCGGGCTTGCCTTCGCGCCGGTGGTGGCGCGCATCAACGGTGCGCACGCGCACGTGCTGCGCAGCCGCGTGTTCGTCGCGCTGCACATGCACGCGGGCGACGGCAACGTGCATACCAACATTCCCGTCAATTCCGACAACTACGACATGCTGCGCGAGGCCAACGCCGCGGTTGCGCGCATCATGCGCCTCGCCCGCGCGCTGGGAGGCGTTATCTCCGGCGAACACGGGATCGGTATCACCAAGCTCGAGTACCTGACGGACGCCGAGCTGCAGCCCTTCGCCGATTATAAGCAGCGGATCGATCCGCAAGGCCGCTTCAACCGCGGCAAGCTGCTGCGCGACCCCCGCCTTCCCGCCGACCTTTCCGGCGCGTACACGCCGAGCTTTTCATTGATCGGCCATGAAAGCCTGATCCTGGAGCAGAGCGCGATCGGCGGCATCGCGGATTCGATCAAGGACTGCCTGCGCTGCGGCAAGTGCAAGCCGGTGTGCGCGACGCACGTGCCGCGCGCCAACCTGCTGTACAGCCCGCGCAACAAGATCCTCGCCACGTCACTGCTGATCGAGGCGTTCCTGTATGAAGAGCAGACGCGGCGCGGCATCAGCCTCAAGCACTTCAACGCGTTCGGCGACGTGGCCGACCACTGCACGGTCTGCCACAAATGCGCGAACCCGTGCCCGGTCGACATCGACTTCGGCGACGTATCGATCGCGATGCGCAACCTGCTGCGCAAGATGGGAACCCGCAATTTCAATCCCGGCACGGCGGCGTCGATGTTCTTCCTCAACGCGACGAACCCCGCGACGATCAAGCTGACCAAGAAGGTGATGATCGACTGGGGCTACAGGGCCCAGCGCCTGGCTCATCGCATCGGCAAGGCGACCGGATTGGTGCAGGCACAGACGCGGCATCCTCCGCCGACCGCCGGCAAGCGTCCGATCACGGCGCAGATCATCCACTTCATCAACAAGCCGATGCCGGGCGGTCTGCCCAAGCGGACGTCGCGGGCGCTGCTCGACATAGAGGACGACGAGGTCGTTCCGATCATCCGGGATCCGGCGCGCGCGGCCGACGACGCCGAAGCAGTCTTCTACTTTCCCGGGTGCGGGTCGGAACGGCTGTTCTCGCAGGTGGGGCTGGCCACGCAGGCGATGCTCTATCACGTGGGCGTCCAGACGGTGCTCCCGCCCGGGTACCTGTGCTGCGGATACCCGCAGACCTCGGCGGGCAACCACGACGAGGGGCAGAAAATCACAACGGCCAATCGCGTGCTGTTCCACCGGGTGGCGAACACGCTCAACTATCTCGACATCAAGACGGTGATCGTGTCTTGCGGCACCTGCATGGATCAGCTGCAGAAGTACGAGTTCGACAAGATCTTTCCCGGCTGCCGCCTGCTCGATATCCACGAATACCTGATGGAGAAGGGCGTGGCGCTGTCGGGCGTGACCGGAACGCGGTACATGTATCACGACCCTTGCCACACGCCGATGAAGCAGTACGCGCCACTTGCGGTCGTCAATCAGCTGATGGGGACGCCGGTGCCGCTGAGCGACCGCTGTTGCGGCGAGTCGGGCACCCTGGCCATGACTCGACCCGACGTGTCCACGCAAGTCCGGTTCCGCAAGGAGGAGGAGATGCGCAACGGCGCGGACAGCCTGCGGGCGGACGGGTTCACCGGCGCGGTAACGGTGCTGACGTCGTGCCCGTCCTGCTTGCAGGGACTATCGCGATTCGACGACGATGCCGGCACGAAGGCCGATTACATCGTCGTGGAAATCGCAAAGCGCCTGCTGGGCGTCAATTGGATGGCCGAATATGTCGCGAAGGCCAACGCCGGCGGCATCGAACGCGTACTGGTGTGATCAGAGGTCGGGTTCGCTGGCGGGATGCCCGTTGCGCACGACGATCGATTTTCCCGGGCAGACGACGCCCGAATCCGGATTGCTGACGCAACGCGGCTTGACCAGTTGCGTCGCCAGTGCGGCCATCGCGTGGTCGTCCGTCGACGGGCCGTAGCGCACGATGAGCGGCGCACATAGCACGAGCGCCAGGTAGATCGCGGCGAATATCGCGGCAGTCCGCGCGGTCTTAGCTTCCGGTGTCTTCCTGGTCGTGGCCGGTTTGGGTGACGAGGACGGCGACGCATATTCGTGTATGAGCAGCGCTTCCATGGCTTTCTCCTTGTCCGGTGTGGGCTGACCGGACGCGATTGCCTCCGAAAAAATCCCGCGAAGACGCCCAAGCGATTGGCTCGGAACTACGGACGCTCGGCCTGATTCCAGTCGGAGCGCCCTCGCGGGTGGAGGCAACGGTGCAAAGCGTTCGGCGGCGCCCGGGGCCTGCGGGTGGGTGTTGCCGAATGCCGAGTTCTTGGTTTCCATGGGCCAACGATAGGCCGCCGAACCCTTCCGTGCGTCGGAACTTTCGCACCTCGGCGTGCGGAATATTCGCCATCCGTGGCCATGAGGAGGCGTTCGGACGTCTTCCCGCCCGTCGGGTCCGGATTGGCGGGGCGCCCGGGGCGGGCGGCCTTTGTGCTATAAATCGCGAGGGCCATTCATAGCGGATTCCGGCGCAAAACTGCCCCGGCCACCCAATGACGCAGGACACCTCCACACCGGTTTTGCCCCCAAAGGCGAGCGTCGCGGACCGCGGCGAAATTCCGTCCCTGGCGTTTGCCGATGCGGACGGCGCCAAGCGCTGGGCCAAGTCGCTTATGGTCACAGGCGTGGGGCCCCTGTACGCGGCCATCTACGGTCAGTTGCGCGCGTTGTCCGCCGCGTCCTTCGCTCCTCGCGAGCGCGCGACGATCGCCGAAGTGATGCGCGACCAGGCTGCCCACCTGCACACGGAGCTGGCGCGCCGCTTCGCCGGAAAACCGCAGCCTGCGGCGGACCGCGAGCTGGACGCGGCAGATCAGGCCATCGCGTTGTGGCATGCGCTGTGGGAGCAGTATTCGGCGTGCCTGAAGCCCCTGCTCGAAGGCGATAACGAATTGCAGGGAGTGAAGGCCAAGCTCCTGCAGCGCGGACTCTATGTCGGCAAGCAACTGGTGCTGGTGCATGCGCTGGCGCGCCGCGCGGCGCCGGCTTCGTTGTGGCAGGAACTGCATGCGTATTACCGGCTGACGGAGATTCTCGACTGCGCCGTCACCGCGGTGTCCGACGATCTGACGCCGCACGCCGTCGGCATTTCCTGCTATTCGACGTATTGCCATGCATTGCTGCTGGGCCTGGCAGATCCCTACGCCATGTCGATCAGGCAGATCGAATTGACCGACCGCTGGCTGTCCCAGTGGGCACGCAAGGTTTTTCCGTACGCGCAGCAGCGGGAGACGGAAGGTCCGGTCATGCTCATCGACCTCGATGGCAATTCCGGCGCGGCACTGGTCGCGACCGCGCCGAGCGAGCCTCCGCGCTCGATGCGCTTCTGCTACCCCGGCAAGCTTGCTACCAGCGTGCGCGGACGGCTGAAACGGCTCGCCGCGGGCGCAAGCCCCGCGGAGCTGCAACTCGGTCACGATCCGTCCGTCGAGAGCTGCACCGCCCTGCTGTCGCACCTCGACGCTCACTGGTATCAGCTGCCCCGGCGCAGCGCGGACGCGCAGAACGCGTGGCAGGAACTCGTGACCGGCGGCGTGCCGGCGGCGTATTTCCGCATCGGAGGCCGCACGTTCGATCGCCAGGACCCGTTGGGACGTATGACCTTCCAGGGCGCGCAATACCTGCAGACCCTGGGCGCGCTGACCGATTACGATCGCTTTCGCGAAGACGCCGAACGCAACTGGCCCTGGGAGCGTTGGCAGGGGACCTGCGAATGGCGCGGCGCGGTGCTCAAGCGCGGCGACTCCGGCCACTATCGCTGGTTCCTGGACCAGCTCGTCGTGGCCCGCGACGACGAGCGCGTGCGCATGGGCTACATCACGCGGGTGTCGCTGGATCCGCAAGGCGAGTTCACGATTTCCCTTGCGTTCTGGCCCGGCACGCCCAAATCACTGGCGATTTGTCCGATGTCGCTGGCGTACGTCGAAGAGCCGCCGATGCCCTCGTTGATTTTGTCCGAAACACCCGAGGAGCGCGGGACGTTGATCGTGCCTCCGCGCACCTTCAATCCCGGCCGGATCTTCCGGTCCATTGATCCCGGCCCGGAGCGCAAATTCCGCCTGACCAAGCTGGTGCAGCGCGGTGGGGATTTCGAGCGCGTCGCCTTCGAAGAATCCTGACCCACGCGGCAGCATCCGCGCCGCGCATCCTGATGGCCAATCGTCTCGCGGGCGCCACGAGCCCTTACCTCCGGCAGCACGCCGCCAATCCTGTCGACTGGTACCCGTGGGGCAGCGAAGCGCTGCAGCGGGCGCGCGACGAAGACAAACCCATCCTGCTGTCGATCGGCTATTCCGCCTGTCACTGGTGCCACGTCATGGCGCACGAATCGTTCGAGGATCCGGCTGTGGCGGCGGTGATGAACGATCTCTTCGTCAACATCAAAGTCGACCGCGAGGAGCGGCCGGACCTCGACCAGATCTGCCAGACGGCACACGCGCTGTTGGCGCAGCGCTCCGGCGGCTGGCCGCTCACGATGTTCCTGACGCCGGCCGGCGCGCCGTACTTTGCCGGCACCTATTTTCCGAACCCGCGCCGTGGCGGGCAACCCGGCTTCCTGGACCTGCTGCCGCGCATGGCCTCGGCGTACCGTCTTCGTGGGGAGGATATTGCAAGGCAAAGCGCAAGCCTCGCCGAGGCAATGGCGATGTTCGAGCCTGCGGCGGGCGGTGACCTTGACGCGCGGGTGAGTAGGCAAATGAGCGCCCAGGCTCTCGCTGCGCTCAAGCAGCGCTTCGATCCGGAATATGGCGGGTTCGGCGCCGCGCCGAAGTTCCCGCACCCGACCGAACTCGAGTTCTGCCTGCGCGCGTGGAGCGCGACGCGGGACGAGGCAGCGTTGACCGTCGCTCGCACGACGTTGTCGCGGATGGCCGACGGGGGAATCCACGACCAACTGGGCGGCGGATTCTGCCGCTACTCGGTCGATGCGCAGTGGACCATCCCGCATTTCGAGAAGATGCTCTACGACAACGGTCCGTTGCTCGGCCTCTACGCGGACCTCGCACGCGCGACCGGCGACCAGAGATATGCCGACGTCGCCCGCGACATCGTCGGCTGGCTGGTTCGCGAGATGCGCGCTCCCGACGGCGCGTTCTACTCGAGCCTCGACGCCGACAGCGAAGGCGAGGAGGGCAAGTTCTACGTGTGGACGCCCGATCAGGCACGCGCCGCCGTCACGCCGGACGAATGGGCCGTCGCGTCGCCGTATTTCGGACTCGACCGGCCGCCGAATTTCGAGGGCCATGCTTGGAACCTGCACGTGGCCCAACCGCTCGACCAGATTGCAGCACAGCTGGGCATTGCCCCGCCAGACGCTCGGACCCGCCTCTTCGGCGCGCAGGCGGCGTTATTCGCGGCGCGCGAGGAACGCATCCGGCCGGGACGCGACGACAAGATTCTGACTGCGTGGAATGCGCTTGCGATCGCCGGGCTCGCGCGCGCAGCACGCGCGCACGACGAGCCGCGTTGGTTGGAACTGGCGTTTACCGCTGCCGACTCGCTCAAGCGCACCGTGTGGCGCGACGGGCGGTTGCTCGCCACGCGCTTCGGTGATCACGCTGACCTGAACGGCTATCTCGATGATTACGCCTTCCTTCTGAACGCGCTGCTCGAACTGCTGCAGGCGCGATTCCGGGTGGAGGACTTCGCCTGGGCGCGCGAGCTCGCGGATGCAATGCTTACGCACTTCGAGGATGGCGAGCGCGGCGGATTTTTCTTCACCAGCCACGACCACGAGAAATTGTTCCATCGCACCAAGCCCGGGCCGGACAACGCCACGCCGTCGGGCAATGGCGTCGCGGCCTCCGCATTGATAGCGTTGGGTCATCTTGCCGCCGAGCCGCGGTATGTCGCCGCCGCCGAGCGCGGCGTTCGCGTCTTCGCGCCGATGCTCGCAGAGTCGTCCTTCGGCTGGTCGACACTGCTCGGCGCGCTGGCCGACCTCCAAGCGCCGCCGACGGTCGTGATGATCGACGGCGACGTGCAGGAGGCGGGGGCGTGGCAGCGGACGCTCGAAACGCGCTACCGCCCCACGGTGCGGGTCTACAACATCGCCGGTATCGTTACGCTACCGCCGGCGCTGGCCAAGGGGCCACGGCCGGAGATGGGCGCTGTCGCGTGGGTATGCAGCGGGACGCATTGCCTGCCGGCCATCGTCACGCTGGCGGAATTGCAACGTGAACTGGCGTCATGACGCTCGGCACAGGTGTCGGGTAAGATTCGGGCGCTTGATCCAACACTCGCGACACGACTTGCTGAACCCTGGAGATTCGATGAAACACGTACCGATCGCACTTGCCGTCGCCGTACTTCTCGCTGCCGGAAACGCCAGCGCCGCACTGGACACCGCCGCGGCCGAAGCCATGATGAAAAAAGACGGTTGCGCCGCGTGCCACGCCGTCGACAAGAAGCTCGTCGGTCCGGCCTATGTCGAAGTCGCCGCCAAGTACAAGGGTGACAAGGACGCAGTCGCCAAGCTGACGAAAAAGGTGAAGGAAGGTGGCTCGGGCGTCTGGGGCCAGATCCCGATGCCGCCCAACGTGGCGATCCCGACGGCGGACATCACGGAACTCGTTACCTGGATCCTGACGCTCAAGAAGTAAGCACATACTATGCTGTGAAGGTTCACCGGCCGAGCACTCCACTCGGCCGTTGCATTCTCGCCTCCGTTTATCGGCAAACCTGCCGCCCGCCTTTGACCGGAGCCGCCCTACGCCGGTAGAATCAGCGCGGTTCGTGCAGGAGAGAGCCGCGTCGCTTGGGAACCTACCCGGCACTGCGGCCGCCGAAGGCGTATTCCCGAAATCGCTCAGGTACCGAGGACTGCACGCACGCAACACCGATCTGGAGAGCGGCCGATGGGAGTGCCAGGGAGATTGCCTGGCGCGAACCCGAAAGGTCCACCGAAGGGGCACCGGGTGTTGGGACGCGGCAAGCGCGCACCCGCCACTCCAAATCTCTCAGGTAAAGAGGACAGACGGGGCGAGAGCGGAAGTATCGCTTCGCCCTATTGTCGTTCCTTGCCGGAGGTCCCCAGTGCTCAAGCAAACGCCGCTCAATGCCACGCACCGCGCCGCGGGCGCACGCATGGTCGACTTCGGCGGCTGGGACATGCCGGTCAACTACGGTTCCCAGATCGACGAGCATCACGCGGTGCGCAACGACGCGGGCATGTTCGATGTGTCGCACATGCGCGCGGTCGATCTCGAAGGCAACGGCGCGCGCGACTTGCTGCGCCGGGCGCTCGCGAACAACGTCGACAAACTGAAGCACCCCGGCAAGGCGCTCTATTCGTGCCTTCTGGCGCCCGATGGTGGCGTGCTCGACGACCTCATCGTGTATTTCCTGCGCGAGGATTTCTTCCGCATCGTCGTCAACGCGGGGACCGCGGACAAGGACATCGCGTGGTTTCGCCGGCTGATCGCCGAACACGCGCCGCATCTCAAGCTGACGCCGCGAGACGACCTCGCAATGATCGCCGTGCAGGGTCCCAACGCGCGCGCCAAGGTCTGGCAGGCGCTGCCCGGCAGCGAAGCGGCAAGCGCGGGCCTGAAGCCGTTCGTGGGCACCGCCGCGGGTGAGTTGTTCATCGCACGCACCGGATACACCGGCGAGGATGGATTCGAAGTGATGGTGCCCGCCGTGCGCGCTGAAGCCACATGGCGCGCGCTGGCCGAAGCCGGCGTCAAGCCCTGCGGCCTGGGCGCGCGCGACACGCTGCGGCTCGAAGCCGGGATGAATCTCTATGGCCAGGACATGGACGAGAAGGTGTCGCCGCTCGTGTCCGGGTTGGCGTGGACGGTCGACCTCGCTAGTCCGCGCGACTTCGTCGGCAAGGCGGCGTTGCTCGCGAATCCGCCCGCGCAGCAATTGACCGGCCTGTTGCTGCAGGACGCCGGCGGCGTATTGCGCGCGCATCAAAAGGTGCACACGGCGCACGGTGACGGCGAAGTCACCAGCGGCACGTTCAGTCCGACGCTGGGCAAGTCCATCGCGCTGGCCCGTTTGCCGAAGGGCGTGGCCCTGGGTGACAACGTCGAAGTCGCCGTGCGCGACAAGCGCCTTGCAGCACGCGTCGTCAAGCCGCCGTTCGCCCGCAACGGCAAACCTCTCGTTTCCTGAATTTTTCCCCGATTTTTTCCTGATTGTTCCTTCCGCCAGCAGCCACCCGGAGAATCCGCATGAACGTACCCGCCAATCTCAGATACGCCGACAGCCACGAATGGCTGCGCGCGGAAACCGACGGCACCGTCACCATCGGCATCACGGACCACGCGCAGGCCGCGCTGGGCGACCTCGTGTTCGTCGAATTGCCCGCCGTCGGACGACAGTTGAAAGCGGGGGAGGCGTGCGCCATCGTGGAGTCGGTCAAGGCCGCCAGCGACGTGTACGCGCCGATCGCCGGGCAGGTGGTCGCCGTGAACGAAGCGCTGCCGGGCGCCCCTGAAGCGCTCAACGCGGATGCCTACTCGGCGTGGCTGTTCCGGATCAAGCCCGCGGACACCGCAGCCATCGCCACGATGCTCGACGCGGCGGCCTACGAAAAGCTGATCGGCGAAGACTGAAGGCGCTCATCCAATGAAAATGAACGAACCCTTGCCCGGCGCCACGTCCACCAGCCTGCGCGCGCTCGAAGACCGCGCCGCGTTCCTCGCCCGGCACATCGGCACGACGGACGACGACCAGGCCGCGATGCTGGCGGTGCTCGGCTATGCCAACCGCGGCGAATTGATCGACGCGATCGTTCCACCCACGATACGGGAGCGGGCGCCCGTCAAGATCGCGCCGCCGGTGCCGGAGGCGGAAGCGCTTTCGCGCCTGCGCGCGATCGCCGCGCAGAACAAGGTCCTGAAGTCGTTCATCGGCCAAGGCTATTACGGCACGCACACGCCGGGCGTCATCCTGCGCAACATTCTCGAGAACCCGGCGTGGTACACCGCGTACACGCCCTACCAGCCGGAGATCTCGCAGGGGCGGCTCGAGGCGCTGCTCAATTTCCAGACGATGGTGTGCGACCTGACCGGCATGGCGATCGCGAACGCGTCGATGCTAGACGAGGCCACCGCGGCAGCGGAGGCGATGACCCTGGCGCTGCGCGTTGGAAAAAGCGGCAGCAAGCGTTTCTACGTCGCGGATGACGTGTTCGCGCAGACGCTGGACGTGGTGCGCACGCGCGCCCTTCCGCTCGGCATCGATGTCGTCGTCGGGCCTGCTGTTGACGCCGCCGCCGCAGTGGCCACTGAGGGCGCCTTTGCCGTCTTGCTGCAATATCCGGGCGCCACCGGCGAAGTGCGCGACGGCCGCGCGCTGGCCGATGCCGTGCACGCGAATGGCGGATTGGTGATCGTCGCCGCGGACATTCTGGCGCTGACGCTGCTCGTCCCGCCGGGCGAATGGGGTGCCGACGTCGTCGTCGGGTCCACGCAGCGTTTTGGCGTGCCGATGGGTTACGGCGGGCCGCACGCCGGATTCTTTGCGACGCGCGACGCGTTCAAGCGTTCGATGCCCGGACGCCTGGTCGGCGTGACCGTCGACGCCAACGGCAATGCCGCGTACCGGCTCGCGCTGCAGACGCGCGAGCAGCACATCCGCCGCGAAAAGGCGACGTCGAACATCTGCACGGCGCAGGTGCTGCTGGCCGTCATCGCCGGGATGTATGCCGTTTACCACGGACCCGAGGGTCTGACGACGATCGCGCGCCGCGTGCATCGCATGACCGCGATCCTGAAGGAAGGTCTCGAGCGCCTGGGATTCACCGTGCCTACGCAGGCGTTCTTCGACACGATCACGGTGACGACGGGTGCCAAGACGGCGGATATCCTCGCCGCCGGTGTCGCGTATGGCTTCAATTTCCGCCGCGTCGACGAGCGCACGCTCGGGATCTCGTTCGACGAGACAACGACGCGCGACGACATCGCCCGCATCTGGGGCATCGTCAATTTCGACGACGCGCCGTTCACCGTCGCCGATCACGACTCCGTGGCGACGGACGGGCTGCCGCCCGCCCTCGTCCGCGCGACGCCCTTCCTGACCCATCCGGTCTTCCATCGCCACCGCTCCGAGACGGAAATGCTGCGCTACCTGCGGCGACTCGCCGATCTCGACCTGGCGCTCGATCGCTCGATGATCCCGCTCGGCTCCTGTACGATGAAGCTCAATGCGACGTCCGAGATGATCCCGGTGACGTGGCCCGAATTCGGCGCGCTGCATCCCTTCGCGCCCGCCGACCAGGCGGCCGGCTACCACCGGATGATCCACGAGCTCGAGAAGATGATGTGCGCGGCCACCGGCTACGACGCGGTGTCGCTGCAGCCCAATGCCGGCTCGCAGGGAGAATACGCGGGCCTGCTGATGATCGATGCCTACCATGCGAGCCGCGGCGAGCCGCACCGCAACGTGTGCCTGATTCCGGCATCGGCGCACGGCACCAATCCGGCATCGGCGCAGATGGCCGGCATGCACGTCGTGGTCGTCGCATGCGACGCCGAAGGCAACGTGGACATGGCCGACCTCGAGGCGAAGGCGGACGCCCACGCAAGCGATCTCGCGGCGATCATGATCACGTATCCGTCCACGCATGGCGTGTTCGAGGCGGGCATCAAGCGTATCTGCGAAATCGTGCACGCGCACGGCGGCCAGGTGTACGTTGACGGCGCCAACCTGAACGCACTGGTGGGCCTTGCAGCGCCCGGCCATTTCGGTGCCGACGTATCGCACCTGAACCTGCACAAGACGTTCTGCATTCCGCACGGTGGAGGAGGACCTGGGGTCGGCCCGGTCGCGGTGAAGGCGCACCTCGCACCGTTCCTTCCCGGCCACCGCAGCCTGCCGGACGAGGACCGCGCGGCGCACGCGATCGGTCCGGTGTCGGCGGCCCCGTACGGCAGCGCGTCGATCCTGCCGATTTCGTGGATGTACGTGACGATGATGGGCGGCGAGGGCCTCAAGGCGGCAAGCGAAAGCGCGATCCTCGCGGCGAACTACATCGCGAAGCGTCTCGCGCCGCACTACCCGGTGCTGTACGCGGGACCTGGCGAACTCGTCGCGCACGAATGCATCCTCGACCTGCGGCCACTCAAGGCCACGTCGGGCATCGAGGTTGACGACGTGGCCAAGCGGCTGATGGACTATGGCTTCCATGCCCCGACGATGAGCTTCCCGGTTCCCGGTACGCTGATGGTGGAGCCCACCGAGTCCGAGCCGCTCGCGGAACTCGACCGATTCATCGACGCGATGATCGCCATCCGCGCCGAGATCCGCGCCATCGAGGAAGGGCGCATGGACCGGGCCGACAATGCGTTGAAGCACGCGCCGCACACGGCCGCCGCGGTGTCCGCCGACGAGTGGACGCATGCGTATACGCGGCTGTCCGCTGCGTACCCAACGGCGGCGCAGAAGGCGGTGAAGTACTGGCCCCCTGTGGCGCGCGTCGACAATGTGTACGGCGACCGCAATCTCTTCTGCAGTTGCATCCCGCTCGCCGACTACGCAGGCGAGGCGGCGGAGGCAGCGGCCGCCTGATGCGCATCCTCGTCCTCGGCGCGGGCGTCGTGGGCGTCACCGCCGCCTGGTATCTCGCGCAGGACGGGCACGAGGTCACGGTGCTCGACCGTCATCCGGGCGCGGCGCTCGAAACCTCGTTCGCGAACGGCGGCCAGATCTCTGCATCCTATGCGGAACCGTGGGCCAATCCGGACGCACCGCTCAAGATCCTGCAGTGGCTGGGCCGCGACGACGCGCCGCTCTTGTTCCGGCTGCGCGCCGATCCGCAGCAATGGCGCTGGGGACTGCAGTTCCTCTACGAATGCCTGCCGTCGCGGACGCGGCACAACACCATCCAGTGCCTGAACCTGGCGCTCTACTCGCGCGATTGCCTGAAGGAGCTGCGCGCGCAGACGGGGATCGAATACGACCAACTGGAGCGCGGCATCCTCTCCTTCTATACCGATCCGAAGGAGTTCGCGCAGGGCGTCGCGTCGGCCGAGCTGATGCGCGAGTTCGGCTGCGACCGCGACGTGAAGACCGTCGCCGAATGCGTAGCCATCGAGCCGGCGCTCGCGTCGTGCCGCGCGCAGCTCGCCGGCGGCATCTTCACCGTTTCCGACGAATCGGGATGCGCAGCGCTTCACCCAGGAATTGGCGCGCATGGCGGAGGCGCGCGGCGTCAAGTTCCGCTGGGGAATGGCGATCGAATCACTGGCCGCCGAAGGCGACGCAATGACCGGCGTGCGCTGCATCAACGCGGAACATCGCAAGGAAGTGCTCAAGGCCGACGCGTACGTCCTCGCGCTGGGCAGCTACAGCCCGTTTCTTCTGAAGCCGCTCGGTGTGCCTTGTCTCATCTATCCGGCCCAGGGCTACTCGGCGACGATCGCCATCGAAGACCATCGCGGCGCGCCGACGGTATCGCTGACCGATCTTGCATGGAAGATCGTGTTCACCCGCCTTGGAGACCGGTTGCGCGTCGCCGGCACGGCGGAGCTGTCCGGTTACAACAAGGACCTCAATCTGGTGCGCTGCGAGGCGCTGTTGCGGCGCACCTTCGAACTGTTTCCCGATGCCGGCGACCGCGAAAGCGCGCAGTTCTGGACGGGCCTGCGGCCGGCCACGCCGTCGAACGTCCCGTTGGTGGGCGGCACGCGGTACACAAACCTTTTCCTGGACACCGGACACGGCACGCTGGGCTGGACGATGGCGTGTGGTTCGGGCCGTGCGCTCGCGGACGTCATCGCGGGCCGAAAGCCTGGTGTGGAATTTGCATTTACAGGCACCCCGGCAACCTGACAGGCACGGTGTCCCCTTGAATCCCTTCGCACCCGAAAATCTGGCCCGATTCACCCGCGCGCAGGCGGCGCTGACCCACCTGGGCATCAGCGCCCTGGTGGCAGCGGCCATCTTCGCGCTTATGTTGTTCGTCTGGTATCCAAGCCCGTACTTCGCGGCCGCCGGCGGCGCGACCCTGCTGACGCTTCTCATCGGCGTCGACGTCGTCTTAGGACCGTTGCTGACGTTCGTCGTCTTCGATGCGGCCAAGAAGAGCCTGATCTATGATCTCGCGGCCATCGTGATGCTGCAGGTTGCAGCGCTTGTCTACGGCGTTCACGTGATGGCTTCGGCGCGCCCGGCGTTCGTCGTCTACCTGCGCGGCGGATTCGACGTCGTGTCGGCGAATGACGTCGTGATCGAAGGCATGGCGCAGGCGCGGCTCCCGGAATTCCAGTCGGTGCCGCTCACCGGGCCGCGTCTGGCCGCGGCGCGTGTCCCTGTCGATCCAGGGGCGCAGTTGCAGATCAGCCTGGAAGCCATGACCGGCGGCCCCGACCTCACGGCCTATCCCCGGTACTACATTCCCTATGCGACGGCGTCGCGGGAAGCGGCGGCAAGCGGCAAGCCGCTGGCGAAGCTTGCACAGGCGAGCCCGAAAAATGCCGCCGAGGTCGCGAAGCTCGCCGGATCGTCGGGCAAGTCCTTGGACGACCTGGTCTACCTGCCGTTGCACGCCCGCGCCGCCCCAATGGCGATCGTTCTCGACAAGGCGAGGGGCGACGTGGTCGGCGTTCTGCTGCTGGATCCGATTTGACGGCAACCACTTGAAACCGCCTGGCGCCCGGAAATGAAATTCTGCACTGCGACGCTGCGAAACCACGCACTTGCGGCGATGGTGCTGCTGGCGTGCACCGGAGCGCAGGCAGCCCTGCTGGTCGACGCGTCATGGATCCTGCCCACGCCGGACCGCGCGTCGACCGCCGCATACATGTCGATCACCAGCACCGAGAGCGCGGTCCTGAAAGGAGCCAGGTCGACGGTCGCGACCAGTGTCGTGATTCGTTCGGGCGCAACCGGCGCGAGGATCTATCCGCGGCTGGCGCTGCCCGCCGGCGTCCCGGTGGTGCTCGCGCCCGATGCGTTCCATCTGGTGCTGCGCGGGCTGGCCCACCCGCTCAATCCCGGCGACCGCGTGCCGATAGTGCTGACGATCGAATTGGAGAGCGGCGCGTTGCAGGAACACACAGTCAACGCCGAGGTGCGCGCACGTGCGCCGGCCGCCGACGCGAGGCCTGCGCGCAAATAGTGATTCGGCAGGAGCCCGTATAATCGATTGTTTTTCCGGGCACCCATGCGTCCTCCAAAGTTCCTTGCCGCGTTCCTTGCCGCGGTGCTCGTCGCCGGCACGACCTGCCATGCGCAGATCGTCGTCGCGGCAAATACGGCCGGCCCCGCCGCCACCGCGCTCCCTGCGCCAACGATTGCCGCCGCCGCGCATCTGCTGCTGGACGTCACGAGCGGGCAGACGCTCGGGCAGGCCAATGCCGATGAACGCCGCGATCCGGCGTCGCTGACCAAGCTCATGACGGCGTATATCGTCTTCGGCGCGCTGCGCGCGAAGACCATCCAGCCGTCGCAGATGGTCAACGTGTCGCAGCGTGCGTGGCGCGCGGAGGGCTCACGGATGTTCATCGAGCCGCGGCGCGCGGTCAGCGTGGACGAGCTCGTGCATGGCATGATCATCCAGTCGGGCAACGACGCGTCGATCGCGCTTGCCGAGTTGGTCGGCGGCAGCGAAGAAGCGTTCGTCGCGCGCATGAACGCGGAAGCTGCGCGACTGGGGATGACCAGCACGCGTTTTGCCAATGTGACCGGGCTGTCTGCCCCGGAGCACTACTCGACCGCGGCGGACTTGGGCAAGTTGGCCAGCGCGGTGATCACCGACTACCCGGAGTACTACCCGCTCTACGCGCAGAAGGAGTTCCGCTACAACAACATCACGCAGCCGAACCGCAACCGCCTGCTCTGGACCGATCCCAGTGTCGATGGCATGAAGACCGGGCACACCGAGGCCGCGGGGTGGTGCCTCATCGCCTCGGCAAAGCACGGCGAGCGACGCGTGCTGGCCGTCGTGCTCGGCGCGAGGTCGGATGCCGCGAGGGCGGCGGAAGCGCAAAAGCTGTTGACCTGGGGGATGCAGGCATT
>Ga0157379_10002136_pt1 | contig 16399 bp, 14 predicted proteins | sample S25metaG_FD_121802 | JGI IMG/M metagenome (GOLD analysis project Ga0157379, IMG submission 121802) | Switchgrass rhizosphere microbial communities from Kellogg Biological Station, Michigan, USA - S2-5 metaG | ecosystem: Host-associated > Plants > Roots > Rhizosphere > Soil | place: USA... | reverse complement strand
GCCAAGTCTCACAGCTTGGGCGTCGAATTTGCCGCCGTCAGCTATGCTGCGGGCTTCATAGGCGGCCTCCAAGTCGCCCCGTTTGGCAGGATTCGAAGCTCGTAGACATCTGTCAGTCCCGCAAATAGATCTCGCCGGGACGCTATACTTCAGTCGCGATTTCGGTCGAGTCGTTGCTCATTTTTGGCCTGCAGTTCTTGGAGTATGCTCAGTATCATTCCTCTTCCATGACCAACCAGTCCATTGCTTCCTCCCGCGCCTCGAACCTAAGAAATTCGCGCCGAGAAAAGGTTGTCAACGCATCGTAGAAGACTTTGGGTAGGCTCTGCGCACCCACAAACGCTGCTCGCTTCACATAAGGCCGGTCGAACACGGCAACTTCCTTCATGCGGGTGACCGCAGCGCGGCTGAACTGCGCGCCCGTGAGGTCGCTCAAGGTGAGCGCCGACTTGGGCGGTTGCGCAGTAACTATGCGCTGTACTTCAGTTAGCAGTTCGATTACCTCCTCTGCGGCACAGTTCGTTACGTCGATGAAGAGGATTTGCTTACCCTGGTGGGTTATAAAGCGAACGCGATCCATACGGGGCCTCCTTCCCGCTGGCTGCGCCGAGAACATCCCCAAGCGGATGTTCCGTAAGGATGTAGGCGTTACGGTCGGCAAAATGTGGATTTCCGTGTCGGGCAACTTATTTGCCGAAGGCTGCGACCGCCTCGTCCTTGTTCCTGTACACCGCGAAGATTGTGTCCAGATTTGTGCGTCGAAGCAGATCGTTGACGTGCGTGCCGGGAGAGGCCAGTTTGAGTTCGCCGCCTCGGTTTTTCGCCGAGACGAGATGTCCCACTAGCATGCCCAGTCCTTCGCTGTCGATATGATCTACGCCTGCTAAGTTAACGACAATTTTCGGACTTCCTGGCAGTATGCTCACGACTCTTTCGCGCAAGACAGCGCATTCGTCGCCGTACACAATACGGCCCTCGCAGTGGAGGATGAACACGTCGCCAGATATCTGTGTCTCTACGCTTAACGCCATCACTGCTCCGAGTCGACGCGAGTCTGACTTCACGGCCTTGTTAATCAACCCGATCGGTTAGGTTCGCAACAAAACGTCAGGCAGCGGTGAGAAAGCGTTTTACCGTTTCCGCCCACTGTCCCGGCGAGGTGTCACCCGCAGCGAGCTCACCGGGCCAAGTACGAGACAGGTACCGAGGGGGGCCCATCAGGAAGGCGAATTGTTGCCGGGGACTCGCACCCTTGATCTGCTCGTAGAATTGGAGTGCCTCCGAGGGGGAGTATCTGCGAACGTCGAGCATCACGAGATCGTACATATTGGGTTGCCACAGAAATCGCGCGGCGGAGATCTCTTCAGCTTCATTCACCTCAACTCCATGACTCCGCAGGACCGCAGCGCGCGCTTCGCGCGTAGCCTGAGAGCAGTCGATGAGGAGCACTCTTTTGTCAGCAAGAACCGGGCGGTTACGAAGTGGTGGGCAATACATAGGACAGCCCCGAAACGAGCGCGCCCTTTTCAGGAAGGGTGATTCGAACGAAGTCTGCGCCGATAGGGGGCGGGAGTCAACAAAAATATGAATAAGCCCCGACGGCCAGCCCGGGCTTTGTTTTCCTGGACCGCCGGGCGCCCATGTTTTAGTGCGAAACACAAACCGTCTTGTGTTCTCCGCCTTAAGGACCTACAGCTTGACCACGTTCGCGCCCAACACTCCGGCTAGGCTTCCGGGCATTGGCAACCTTCTGAAGATCGGCCAGGGTTGTTAACGCGTTGCGGAGTGCAACGCGTTCCGAGATGCTGCCCGCATGTTCGTCTTTGAGCAATTCTTCCATTCTCCTGTGAATCGCATCCGTCGCGTGTTCCATGCGCTGTCGGAGGTGAGCTCTGTCCGCCTCAAACAATGCAACATCCAAGAGTTCGCTCCAGTCTTTGATGTCATTAATGGCCATGATGTGACTCCTCACGCTAGAGATGCAGCAATACATCCGGGCCTATGCTTTCGCGCCTACCGCTTATGTCCCATTAGACCTGGTCCGAATCTCCTCGCACCAGCCGGTTACTCCGTCGCATTGTTGTCCAGTCATAGTGGTATGCAACTCCGCAACGGAGACAAACCTGATAGTGCTGACCGCTCAAACCGATACGTGGCCAGGCAAACCGGTGTGTACAACACCCGTAGAAAAGCCGTCTAAAGAGAGATGCCATAAGTCCCTATCCTTGCCCTGGACAGCAAGTTACCACGAGGAACAGGAGAACAGGTCTCACACGCCAGTTCATTCGGCCCACGATGATGGCCACTGTCCCGCAGGTTACCGAGCGAGCCGGGCGGATTTTGCTCCTGTAGGACCATGGAAGTCAATGTAAATGTAAGAAAGCCCCGATCCGCATCGGAGCTTTTGTGGTATTTCGGAACTCTTTTCCTGGCGCCTGGCGCCATTTCGAGTCACCGGCGGGCGCCGATTGGCGCTACTGCAGTTGCGACGGTGAGGCTGGCACCCGCGGTGCTGGGCCCATTTGGCGGCTTTGGGTGCTAGGCCGGAAAATCCCCAGTTTCTGCATCTTGTGGATCAGCGTAGTACGTTTCAATCCAAGTTTGGCGGCTGCGCCTTTCGGACCGCCAATACCCAGCCGACTGCTTCCAGCGTCTGCAGAATCAGAGCCCGTTCAGAGTCGCGCAGCGTGGTTGCGCCCGGAGATCTAGCGGCGCGCTGCTCAGTTTCGGCGATGGGTAGAGGGTTCGGAAGCACACCATCGTTAGAGAGGATTACGGCGCGTTCGATCAGGTTCTGCAGCTCGCGGATATTCCCCGGCCACGGGTATGAACTGAGCGCAGACATCGTTTCTGGAGGGATGTGTTCGATCTCCCTCCCCATCCGGCGGCCTAGAATCTCGACAAAATGCATCACCAGAGCTGGAATGTCTTCGCGGCGCGCCCGCAACGGTGGCAGCAGAAGCGGAAACACATTCAGTCGATAGTAGAGATCGCTACGAAAGTCGCCCCGCTTCACCATCTCCTCCAGATCGCGGTTTGTTGCAGCCACCAGACGCACGTCTACTTGATGAGTGCGGGTGCTCCCCAAACGCTCAAACTCCTGTTCTTGCAAGACGCGCAGCAGTTTGGGCTGCAGCGCCGGCGGAATATCACCCACCTCGTCCAGGAACAGCGTGCCTTTGTCGGCCAACTCGAAACGACCGATCTTCTGGGCGATGGCTCCGGTGAACGCGCCTTTCTCGTGGCCAAAGAGCTCACTTTCGAGCAGATCCAGTGGAATGGCAGCGCAATTCAGCCTTACGAACGAACGTCCGCACCGCGAGCTGATGCTGTGAATCGCATGCGCGATGAGCTCCTTGCCGGTGCCTGTTTCTCCCTGGATCAACACCGTAGAGCCGGTGGGTGCGACCCGTTCAACTTGCTCGAGCACCGTTTCCAGAGCGGGACTGTTGCCTATGACCTGCTCGAATCTGCGCTCATAGGACCCTTGATCACGAGTCCGCATCCCAGTAGCTGCCACAGACAACCCCTCTCGCGCTGCGTGCACGCTTCTTATCGGGATCAACGCTCCAAAGCTGCCCGGACACTCTCGAGTAGAGCTTCGTCGTCGAATGGTTTTGCCATGAACTCCACCGCGCCTGCTCTTAAAGCCTGCATCCGCATCTTCTCGTCGCCGTGTGCCGTGATGAAGATGGTCGGAATCTTGCAATGATCAGCGTTGAGCTTGGCCTGCAATTCCAGACCGGACATTCCCGGCATGCGGATATCCGCGATCAGACATGCAGTCTCGCGCTGTCGACCGGACTGCAGGAATTCTTCCGACGAAGCAAACGTTTGGGCCGGCAGGCCCACCGATTTCAGCAGTCCCTGCAATGCGCTGCGCATCAAGTCATCGTCATCGATAATCGCAACCAATTTGGCATTTCTTTCAGTAGCCATGTCGCAACCTTAGCAACGCAGTCAGCGATGACACAATCATGCTTAGGTCGCGGCACAATAATACTTTGGTATTAGGGCCGGAATATCAGCTGCGAGCATCGCTCGTGTGCATCAACTTTGATGGGTAGAGTGAAGTAGGCTTGCGCCTCGGGGACGCGAGACACGACATTGACTTGAGATTCGAAGCGAGCGCTGCGGACAAGGCATGCGAGCAAGGCCGCAAGCAGACCAGGCTTGGTACTGCCATACTAAAACGTGATCGCCATTGCGGTTAGCGCGAATGCTGCGAATCGGAAGTATTAGAGATGCATGAACCAAGCCGCGAGCTGCTGCGACCGGGGCAAACCCAATCCCTGCGAAATATACCAGACGCTGTCGGCCTCGCGATCCAATTCGCTGGGCCTGTATTGCCGATCCGCAGAAATTCTCTTTCTCTCGGTTTATGCCTTGCCGGGCGGAAGCTCGAGCTTCGACGCCATTCTGACCAGTTCCGCCAGCGAGTCGGCCTGCATCTTCCGCATCACGTGACCGCGTTGGATCTTGACTGTGATTTCGGTGGTCCCGAGCTCAAAAGCTATCTGCTTGTTGAGCATGCCCGAAACTACCCGAGCCATGACTTCGCGCTCGCGTGTGGTCAAGGACTCGTAGCGCCTTCGCAACTCGCCCACCTCACTCTGATATTGGCGCGTCACGCGGTCGCGATCCAATGCCTGGTGGATCGCATCCAGCAAATCCTGGTCCCGGAAGGGCTTCGTCAGGAACTCCACCGCACCGGATTTCATGGCCTTCACGGTCATCGGAATATCTCCATGACCGGTGATGAAGATGATGGGAATCCGGATGCCCGCGTCGGCCAACTCGTGCTGAAAGTCCAGGCCGCTGATTCCAGGTAGCCTTACGTCCAGAATCAGGCAACTTGGGCTGTCCGGCCGTTTGCTTCGCAAGAACTCTTGTGTCGTTGCGAAGGTCTCGGAACCCAAACCCACCGACTTAAGCATGCCTTGGATTGCCGTTCGGACTATATCGTCGTCGTCAATCACGAACACCGTGGGAGCGCTTGAGGGCGTCATTCGCTTGCCTCGCCTTTGGTGGGGAGGCTGACATAGAAAATTGCGCCGCGCGGAGCGTTGCCCATCGCCCACAGGCGGCCGCTATGCAACTCCACGATAGAACGACTGATCGACAATCCCATCCCGGTCCCATGAAGCTTGGTCGTAAAGAACGCATTGAATATCTGGTCCACCTGCCCCGGGGGCAGTCCCACACCAGTATCGCTAACCGAGATCAAGACCTGGCTATCCTCGCCGTACTGCGACGCAATGGTAAGTTCGCCCGCGTTCATATCCTTCATGGCATCGATGCCATTGAGCATGAGGTTCATCAAAACCTGCTGCAATTGCACACGATCTCCCGTCACTTGGGGAAGTCCTGCCGCCAGCTCCGTCCGGATTGATATCGAATACCGCGTCAGTTCGCTGCGCAAGAGAACGATCATCTCTCGAATAACTTCGTTGATATCAATTAACTCCCGTTGCGCAGTACTTTTCTTGAACAGCAGGCTGACCCGGTTGATGATTTCCGCCGCGCGGGTTGCGTCTTTGGCCATTCTCGACGCAGCCTCGCGCGCCTCTTGTACATCCGGGTGATCACGCGTAAGCCACCGCAAGCACGTGTTGGCGTCGGTGAGAGCGGCGGCGATTGGCTGATTTACTTCGTGCGCCAGGGAGGCCGTCAGCTCTCCCATCGTGGTGACGCGGCTGACATGTGCGAGATCAGCCTGTAGCTGGCGCAGAGCTTCTTCGGCCCGCTTCCGTTCGCTGATGTCATTGTTCGTCTCAAGAACGCCGACGGGTTTGCCTGAGTCGTCCCTTTGCAGCGCCCACCGGCTCGCTACTGCGACTTGGGTTCCGTCGTTTTTGGTCTGCACCAGTTCGCCTTCCCAGCGGCCGGTGCGCAGCAACTCTGCCTGGATTTCTTCGAGCGGCGCCGGAAATTGCGTCTGCATCAGCTGGTGCGTGACCTTGCCCAACACGTCTTCAGCCTTCCAACCGTACAACTCCTCCGCGCCACGATTCCAATAGGTGATTGCGTCATCCGTGTTCCGCACGAAGATGCTGTCATGTGTGAGATTGAGCAGGCTGGCCTGCTCGCGCAATTCGTCGATCTGTTCTGCCACCTTCCTCTGGAGTTCGTTGCGGGCTTGACGCAGGTATTGCTCGGCATGCCGTCGCGAGGCGCTGAGCCAGCTGATAAACAGGCCGAATAATGTGAAAAGAATGAGATAAGGAAGATGAGACAGATTGACTGAGATGCTATGGCCGACGGACAGGAAAACATAGTCAATGCTCAAGATTGAGAGCACAATCGCCAGCAGACCAGAACCCATTCCGCCAAACCAGACGGTGACAGCAATGGCCATCAAAAACAACGACTCCCTGAGTTCGAACTTCCTCAGGAGCAGCGTGGATCCCAAAGCGATCGTGACCGACAGAACCGCAATACCGTAGCGCAAAGTCACAGCTATTAGCTTCGGCGATCGAGGGTCCCGGTCCGCCATGACTTGCCCCGTCTGCGCAGCATCAAAAGTGGGCTTCGCCAGATAGCATGATAACGAGAAGTTCGTCCCCTTGTCAGCGACATCGGTAGGGGGCAACCCCTTCCTCCCTCCGGACAATGTTGTTCCGGCATACTCGCCTGCGACCGCTCGTTGGCCTTTCGAGTGGTTTGGGCAATCATGCAAGCATCCACACTGGGACGATCGCTCGCTGGCTTTGCACCAACTTAGAGCAGGTTCTGTCTCCGCCCGGTGATGAGCACGACTGCCGCAGCTGAATGCGTGGGATACAGCAGCGCGACGCCCTGCGTTGAGACGTCGGTCCCCACGTGCTCAAGCCCGTCGCCTCCAGTTCGACTAACCGAATCTCTGCTGGCTGCGTGGTCGGAGCGGACGATTAGGATCCCGTGCGTGCATTGGTTGACAGCTCTGTCCAAATCCCGACGCCCATCGTCAACTCGCCATCTGTGCCGACTACACCTGGGTTCTCCAGTCCCGCATCTTCCTCCTTCCGCCGACAACGTGAATGGCGATTGAGTTTGCGGTGCTGGCAACCAAAGCCGGTCCAGACTTTGGCAGCCCAGGTGCTGATGTGCAGGGTGGAACACCGCCGGGCCGCCCGAATTGAAACCTGATCGCAAGCGGCCAACGCACAGCGGTCCCCAAACCCAAGGAGAAAAGCGTCATGGCCCGAGTAATTGAGTTCTACATACCAGCGAATTTCCGAACAAAAGTGGCGTCAGTTCCCGCAACCCAATCGGGGAAAGTGATCGAGTTTTACCAACCGGTAAGGAAATCAGCGTAAGGCGCTTTCCGCCTGGACGGCTTGGCTCGTCCGTGATGCCAGCCCGCCACCTGTCAGGGATCGCTCCTGATAAGCAATGGGGAACAACGTCGAAATGCGGACGCTCTTATCAGCCCGTTGACACTCTGACCGTCGAATTCTCCGCGGCTGACTTCATAACCTGAAAAACCATCGGGTTAGCGCAAAGAAATGTTTGGAGACATGCATGCAATCATCCAGACGACGTAGACGCCAACAACTAGACCACCCGGATGGATGCCCTCCCTTCACTCTCATCCGGGCCGGAACGGTCGAAGGCGCTACGTCGCACCAGTTCAGGAGTGTCTGTGGAAGCTGGATGGAGTTGAAAGGATGAATTCGTGATGGCGAATCAAGAGCCCAGAAAGTGCGCACACATACCTTGTCTGTGCGATGTACCCAGAGGGATCGAGTACTGCTCCGACTCGTGTGCCGATGCAGGAAGCGCCGACGTCGAAATGGCGTGTCACTGCGACCACACGGGGTGTCCGCTCACGATTCGGCCGTTCGTGCCTCGTTTTGTCGCTGACTGGGCCAACTAAGAACGACCGTTGAAAATACGCCCCTACTTGCCTGGCGAGGGATCGGAAGGGGGCTGCTTTTCGAGGTCGTTGGCTGGAGGAGAAGACCATTTGCAGACCACCGCCGCATATATAGGAAGCGAACAGTACCTCGACACTCCTGCGGCAGAAAAGGAAACTCGGGAACCGCAGGACGTTTTCTCGCGTTATCTGCCTTTGCTCCACAGAACCGCTTATCGATACCTGAGCAATGAGGCCGACGCAGAGGATGCGGTTCAGGATGCACTCCTCTCCGCTTACAAACACAGGGAGCAGTTCAGAGGGCAAGCGCAAATGTCGACGTGGCTCGTTGTCATCGTCAGCAATTGTGCTCGGATGCAATTGCGGAGAAGACCACGGCAGATTCACGTATCGCTCAACGAGCAATTCGGAGAGGAGCAGGGAGAGACGGTGTCGGAGCGGTTGGTGGACTGCGCGCCGAGTCCTGAACAAGAGTACCGAAAAGCAGAACTGCATGAGCGCCTGATGCAGTTCGCCGAGGAGCTTTCTCCTCCGTTGCGCAGAGCTTTCCAGTTGCGTGACTTGGACGATCTGACCACGAGTGAAGCAGCACAGATTCTGGGAGTATCGGACGGAACACTGAAGGCCCAGCTGGCACGGGCGCGTGCGAAGCTCACGTGTCTTCTGCGTCGGGCACTCGACCCGCAGTCTCGCGGCAAGTAAGCAACGAGAATCAGGTTGTGCGCCACCTTGCGTTGCAGAATCAAGTTCCAAGAAGGCCGATGAAGAGATGAAGAATTGTTGGATTGTGCTGGTGACGCCGTTGCTGCTGATCAGCGGGCGCATCGCAATATTGCGGTTTTCAGGGAAATTCCAAAGAAGTCACGATCTTTAAAGAATCCGCGGGAGCGTTTTCTGTAAATTCGCGTGTTGTTTCACGGCTATCGAGGGGTATGTTCCCGCGGCAATCAGCGAAAGTGGCGGAATCGGAGCGGTTTTTGGGCGAACAGAACTGCCATCGCTCGAAGAGAGCGAGCTTGGAAACCAGTGGCAGAGTCCAATGATCAGGTAATGGTTATCGACCAGAGAGTCGGCATGCAGCCGCATCCTGGTGCAGCTCGATTCTTCTTTAGGCTAATTCGTCGAGTCGGCATTTCCGGCAATGCAACAAGATCTGCACCGAATGGACAGTGATCTGGAAACTCGAATCTGCCTTGAGTTGGGCCGTTTGTTCCAGGAACAGATGGAAGCCCTGAGTGCGAATGCAGTATCACGCCTCAGTCAAACCGAAGCACTCACCTATGGCCGGAGACGCGAACGCATTTGTGCATTGTGCGCGGAGTTGGCTGATTTGAAATGACAGTGCGAGAGCCTTCCGATGATGGCGTCGAGATAATCTCAACAGGCAGACTGGGGTTCGAATCTAACTTTCGGGGAGCAACCGGCTTCGATCGACGCAATTTATTCGCCGATCAACCTATCGAGAGCGGTTGCGTCGCCAGAGTCTGGCGCTCAATGACCAGCAAGCTAAGCGGCGGAGCGCTACCTGGATACGGTGGCTGCCGCTGAGTATCCGAGCCAATCGCTTAATCACCACCGGTTGACTAGGAGCGAGTGATCTGACATTTCCCCTACGGCAGCGGTGTTACAAAACCTGGCAAGAATTGCTACCGTGAAAGTCCCACAAGGCTCTCCAGTCCTAGGCATCGGATGAAGTTTCGCGCGTGTACCGAACGGTGAATTGTTCAACACTTGACACCTTGAACAGTTTGGGAGCAAGATGTCGCCCAATCGGTCAGGCCCTCCCCCAACTTTTTCTATGGAGCGTTCACAAATCCACCGCATTAGCGTGGCCGATCAGGTGGCGTCGGTCCTGCGTCAGAGAATTCTCAATGGCGAGCTGCGTCCTGGCACTCCGCTACAGGAAGTGCCGCTGGCTGAATCTCTCGGAGTGTCCCGCAACACCATGCGGGAAGCAACCCGCATCCTGTCGCTGGAAAACCTGCTCAAGCGCAGCATCCATCGTGGGGTCGCGGTTTCGCAGCTCTCCCTGAAAGATGTCAATGAGATTTACCACCTCCGGCGGATGCTCGAAATTTCCGGCGTACTGGCGGCCAAAGACAATCGGCGTGAAGTCCTGCCGGAGCTGCGTAGCGCGGTGGAGGGCTACGAGCTCGCCGTGCGGGAGCGGGACTGGCTGCGAGCAGTTGGCTTCGACCTGCAATTTCACAGTCTCTTGATAAGGTTTCATCGCAATCGGCGGCTGGAGTCGTTTTATCAGCGGGTCATCGGAGAATTGCGAATGGGGATGGTGCTGGTCGACCGCAGCCACGACGATCCCAGCGGCCTGATTCCGGTGCACCGCAAGATGTATCAGTCATTGGCGGCGGGCAAGCTCAAGCAATGCGCTGCGATATTAGCGCATCATCTCGACGATTCTGAATCCAGGCTGGGCCGGATCATGGCCGGTGCTGTACCGAGAAAGAAAGCCAGGCGAACTGTCTGAGGGGGACAGGGACGGGTCACGGGGACAAGCTGCTTCGAGGAGAAAAATTATGAAGGCCTACTTTGAGAGGAAGAGTCTGCGCGCCGGTTCTCAGGCAGGTAGGTCGGCGCTATGCCTGATCGCGTTTGCGAGTCTGGTCCTGACGGTGCAGGCACAGGTAGTGACCGTCACCATACAAGGCCGGGTTTACGACAGCACCGGCGCCGCTATCTCAGAGGCAGAGGTCAAAGCGGTCAACGGCGCCACCGGCTTTTCCCGCACTGTCACGGCCAGTGTGATGGGCGATTACCAAATTTCGTTCCTGCCGGTGGGCGACTACACCGTCGCGGCAGAAAAACCTGGTTTCAAGAAGCAAGCCAAGAAAGTTCACCTCGACATTGGTGCCAGCGCTAACGTTGACTTCGACTTGTCTGTTGGGCAGGTGTCTGAGGAAGTGACCGTGCAGGACGTGGGCGAAGTGGCGGAGCCAACGCGGATCATGGTCAGTTCGGTGATCGACTCGCAGAAGATCCAGGACCTGCCCGTGAACGGGCGCCAGTTCATTGACTTCGCATTGCTGGCACCCGGCGTGACCATTGGTGACACCACTTCCGGCAGCACCGACGTGATTATCGAGCCGGTGACCAAGCTGTCTTTCGCCGGACAGAACATTCACTATAATTTTGTGGCAGTCGACGGCGCGGACAACATGTCAACTGCTTCCGGCATTCAGAAAACCACGCCGTCGCAGGATGCGGTAGAAGAATTCCGAGTCATCAACAGCAGCTACAGCACGGAGTTCGGACGGGCGGTAGGCGGTATCGTGAACATCATCACCAAGAGCGGGACCAACCGCCTGCACGGCTCCCTCTACGAGTATTTCCGCAACGACGTTCTGGACGCTCCCAGCCCGCTGGCGGCTGCGGGCTTCAACAAACTCCGCCAGAACCAGTTTGGCGCCACCCTGGGCGGGCCCATCAGGAAAGACAAGACCTTCTTCTTCGGCAACTACGAAGGGCAACGCCATGTTGAGTCACCTTTTTACAACTCAACGGTTCTCAGCAACATCAATGCCATCAACGCTGTAAAGGTGAACACCTGGGGACTGCCGGCGGAAAATCTGCATGTGGACCGCGGAATTAACTACGACAACTTTCTGGGCAAGATCAATCACACCTTCAACGATCGTCAGTCCGTGTTCGTGCGCTATTTCTTCAACGACCAGCGCTCCACGAATCTCTCTCCCCTGAACGACGGCTTTGACCTGCCTTCGGGTTTCAAGAACAACACCTTCCGCGACCAATCCATCGTAGGCAACCTGGTTTCGACGTTCTCACCCTCACTGGTCAACGAGCTCCGGTTGCAGTATGCGCACCGCTTCTTTGATTTTCCGACGACCAGTACCCAGCCCCACTTGGAAGTGTCGAATGTCTTTACTCTGGGCGTGAACCGCGGGAACCCCGACTTCTATGAAGAAGGCCGCTTCGAGATCGTAGATAACGTAACCAAAGTATTGGGCCGGCACACTGTCACCTTCGGCGGAGATTTCAACCGTGTGGGGACGACCGAATCGTTTCCGTTGTTCTATCCCTTCGAGGCTGACTTCGCAAATCTGAATGCGTTCCTAGGCAATGACTTCGTGGGTGCTCCTCATCCCTTCGTGATTTTTTTCGAGCGCTTCGACACGGCCTCCGGTTTCAACGAGACTTCTTTCAATCCTTCGGTCTACCAGGGAACGAGCATCTCGTCCGCGATTCGGAATCAAGCCAAAGGGACCCTGGACCACACCTACGAGGGCCTCTACCTTCAGGACAAATGGCGGGTCACGAACAGTCTGACGGTCAATTACGGCCTGCGCTGGGAGGGAGAAACCTGGCCTGCAGCAGCGCTCAACAACCCGCTGAAGAACTTCGATCCGCGTGCCGGCTTTTCCTGGGCGCCGGGCGGACATAGCGGCTTTGTCATTCGCGGAGGGGCGGGACTGTTCCATGGACAGATTCCTTCGCCGCTCCTGATGTGCCAGATTCCTTCCTGCGGCGGTCTGTCGAAATATCCGGGGCGGGAAGGCATCCAGGACGATCTAAACGCAAAAACCCGGCTCTCGGCCTTTGGATCTGACCCCTTTACCAATGCGGGTGCGCTGAATGCGCTGCTCCATGCGGGCCAGACCACCGCCGACTACCCCGCGGGTTCGCTGGAAGCGGTGATCGTGCGCTTTGTGAAAAACCACAAGCCACCTTACGGAGCTCAGGCCAGCCTGGGTTTTGAGGTCCAGCCGCTCAAAGACACCATCCTCAGCGTCACGGGAATGCACGTACGCGGGGTGCACCTGGGCAGCTTCTACAATGTGAATCAGCCCGATCCTAATCCAGCATTCGACAATGCAGCCCATATTGTGCACGATTCACGGGGCCATGCGGGACACAAGGATTTGTACTGCCAGGCTTTTCCGATGTCAGATTGCTTGCCCGGCACGGGAATTGGCGTCATCCCAAACATACGCACGTTCCCATTCGGCGTGGACTTCGAAGCCGACTCCAAGTGGGATTCACAGTGGGACGGGTTGCTGGTGAATTTCAACAAGCGTTTGACCCACCACGTAGGCTGGGGTCTTAGTTACACCTGGTCGAAGGGCATCGACGACGGGCCCAATCCCAGCTTCGTGCTGATTCCGCAGGACTCTTGCTGCTTTGACCGGGAGCGGGCAGTTTCAGCCGATTACGTTCAGCACCGCTTTGTGGGCAATGCCACACTGGAAGGACCGACGCAACTCCATCCCATTGTAAACGGCTGGCAGTTGGGAATGATCGTGAGCCTGGAGACGCCGCACTACTTCACTAAGTTCGCCGGCTTTGATGCCAACGGCGATATTTTTGGCAACAACGACCGGGTGGGGATTGAGCCGCGGAACACATTCCAGGGTGATGGCTACCAGAGTGTGGACCTGCGCCTTTCGCGGACGTTTAAGTTCACCGAAAGAGTGCATTTGGAGGCTATCGCCGAAGGCTTTAATCTATTCAACACGTTGAATATCCGCTTCTTCAATACGGCCTACGGTGCGGCGGACTTCTGTTCCTTTGCCGCGGATCCCGTGGCACAGGGTTGCACTCCCACGCCGTCGGGAAATCGCGAAGGGTCGCCGAACCCGTCATACGGCACGCCTCGCGCCATCTTTAATCCGCGACAGGTTCAGTTCGCACTGCGTTTGGCGTGGTAAAACTTCTAGGACGGAACCAGCGAGGGCCGGCTCCGCCCGGAAATGTTCCGAGACGATGGGAGCACCCGGACCCCGCGCCCGCTCGCAATGGGGACGAGTCGCTGCTTTATCAGCGGGAGGAATGTGGGGCGATCGAAGGCCTCTCCGCATAGTCGCCGGAGGCTCCGGGACACGCCAAGCCGGTCGGCCGTAAGCCGTAGGATCAGAACATGCGATTCGGCATCTATTGCGAAATTCAAACTCCGCCAGTCAAGTCGCATTACGACATGATCTGGGAAATCATGCATCAGATCGAGCACGCCGACGAGTGTGGCTTCGACGTGTACTCGACCATCGACCACCACTTCTTTCAGAAGTTTTCCATCTCCGCCAACCCTCTGGCCATGTTCGCAGCGGCGGCGCAGCGGACCAGCCGCATACGCTTCCGCACGGCGCTCCACACTCTCCCCCTGGAAAATCCGATGCGACTGGCCGGAATGATCGCAGAAACGGACATTCTCACCAATGGCCGTCTGGAGTGCGGTTTGGGACGGGGACACGCCTGGTTGTTCGGTCCCTCCGGCTTGCCGCTGGAGGAGAGCCGTCCACGCTATGACGAGGCCATCGAAATTCTGGAACTGGCTTTTACTCGGGAAAAGTTCTCCTACGCAGGCAAGTATTACAACGTGAAGGATGTCAGCGTGGTACCACGGCCGCTGCAGCAACCCCATCCCAAGTTCTACACCGGCGGCACCAGCGACATCACTTATCAAATGGCGGGCGAAAAAGGTTGGGGCATTTTCGTGCCTCCGCTGTTGCCCTGGAAGGTGCTGGAAGGCCCGCTGAACATCTACAAGAAGGCTTGTGCCGAACACGGTCACCAGTCCGACATCGTTTACATCCGACCGGTGTACATAGATGAGGATGAAAAGCAGATACGCAAGGAAGCGGAGCAGGCGCTACTCAACTTTCTCGCCTTCAACGCCTCGCCGGTGGAATCGATGCAGACAGAGGAGAAAAAGGCGGAGCTGCGCGCCAAGGGTTATGGTTTTTACGCCAGCGGCGCGCTGGAATCGCTCACCAAGCTGACTTACGATGAAATTGTTGAGCAGGAGATCGGTTTCATCGGCACGCCGGAAAAAGTTGTGCGACAGGTCCGCGCGCTCGAAGAGAAAGGCGGCATCGGTGAGCTGGCCATCGTCTCAAATTTTGGCGGGTTGGAGCACTGGCAAAGCATCAAGATACAACATATGTTCGCGAAGCACGTAATGCCGGCGTTCCGCCGCAGCGAGACCCAGGCAAGAGCCGCAGACTAGACGAACAGCGGGCAGCCGCCCTCGGCTGCCGAGGCCGAGCGGAGCTCGGCAGCGACCAAAGCAAATGGCAATCACTACGATTCCCGCCGGCGCCGCAACCACGTTCACCGCCATGGGGGCACGCCGGTTGCTCCTCTTCGGAGGCATTGCGCTGATCGCGGCGGGAATGCTATTCGGCGATATCTTTGCGGTGTTCGTCCTGCACCAGAATGGCGGGCAAACCGGCCAGGCACTGCTCGCTGCGGCGAGAGCGGTCGCGGCGCAGAATCCTTCGGCAGTAAACATAGCCTTTGCGTGCCTGAGCAATCTGCTGGAAGATCGCGGCACCAAGGTTGACGCCCACGTGCACATGATAGACGCCGGCTATCTTGCCCTGTTGCTGGCGCTGATGCAGCCGTACGTCGCCCTTTCGGCACCTAGCAAGACGCGGTTGGCAAAATTATTTCTGACCGGCGGGCTACTCCTGCCAGTGGGAATTTTCCTTATCCCCTATGTGGGCCTGGCCTACACCCCTCTTCCTGTGATCGGATGGGCTAGCGTTCTGGCCGACTCCGCGGGGGCGCTGCTCATCGTGGTTCTACTGATCGAAGGCTGGGGATTCTGGAATTATTTGCGTGGCCGGCGCGCGGGTCCGGTCGAACCTGAGCTTCCCAAAGACCGCACCTGGGAGCGTCGCACGCTGCTCTCGGGTGGAACGGTACTGATCCTGATGGGTTTCGGTTTTGGGGCCTTTTATGCGGGAGCAAATTTGTACGAACACGAAAGTCGCGAGATCGTAATTCTCAAAGATTTGCTGGACCAGCCCGCAGGGGCCGGCGGCCTGACCGATTCGGTGAACGCCTACGGCAGGCTGCAAGCGGAGAAGGCAGTGCACATCGCGGCGCATTCTCATATTATCGAGTTCGGGCTACTGGCCATCTTGCTTTCGTTCGTTCAGCCTTACGTTTTTCTTACGGAACGCTGGAAGAGAATCTGGGTGAAGATGTTTTTGGCTGGGTCGGTGATTCTGCCGGTATTCGTCTTGCTGGAACTGAAACTGGGGTTGCTCGCAGGCGGCATCGCCGATGTCGGCGGGCTCATGGTATTGGTGGCGCTGGTGGGGATGCTGGTGGGGGTGGTCCGCCACACCGGATGTCTCGACGCCGAAGCGAGGAGCGCGCCGTGAGTCGTTCCCGCAAACTCCTTATCCTCGGCGGGACGGCACTGGCAGTCCTCGGTATGCTTTACGGTTTACATTACGCCGTCTTTGTAGAGCATCAGACTTTGGACCGGATGGGCGGCTCGCTGGCCGGTGCATTTGCTAATGCCGCGGAGCGACGCGGGGACGATTCGCAGCTTGCACTGAATGCCTATCGCAAAACTAAGTACGATTACGTCCGGCAGCTTGACCTGCATTCGCACTGGATTGGCCTGGCCATGCTGCTGATCGTGTTGGGTGTAGTGTTTGACGAAGTGGCTTTCGCTGAGCGTGCTCGCTTCGCGATCGCGCTGGCAATGCTCGCCGGTTCGATCGTGTTTCCGTTGGGAGTGATTCTGCAAACGGTACAACTGGCGCCGCTGGGTTC
>Ga0157379_10002135_pt1 | contig 16399 bp, 14 predicted proteins | sample S25metaG_FD_121802 | JGI IMG/M metagenome (GOLD analysis project Ga0157379, IMG submission 121802) | Switchgrass rhizosphere microbial communities from Kellogg Biological Station, Michigan, USA - S2-5 metaG | ecosystem: Host-associated > Plants > Roots > Rhizosphere > Soil | place: USA... | reverse complement strand
TTCAATGTTATGTAGTCTTCTTTGTTTGTTTGATTCCTTGTGTAGTTGATGTGGTACATTTAAATGTAGAAATTCAATGTTGCGCAAATCGGTGACTCGGATGGTTGGGAAAGTTCAAAGGTCTTAATGTTACCATGTTTCTACGTTGCGTAAATGTCTGATTCCTTTGGTCTGAGTCCTAGATATATAGACTACTCTCCAATGGTAGCTTCGGTAATGGTCCAATATTAGACGGTAAACTCATCGGTTCCATTCAGTTCGATCAACCTGCCAACAACTACTCAATGGTTCATATACTAATCTATCGCAAATGAAAAGAAAATACTTGGCGACGGGGAGGAGGGCCATTACTTGCGCTGGTTGATCGACGCCTAACTTGGGCTGGACTCTTTCTGTTCTGTCAAGTTTCTATCGTACTCCCAGTGTTCATATGGAGTGCATATCCTTCTGGACTCGCAGACGAAGGTGACACACATTTTTGAGAATTCGATTCCCTAGCTAACGCGTCTCTACTGCATACTCGTAGATCCAACAATGCGTTATGGACTCCGGTCTAGATTTCGGCTCTAACTTCCAAGTATCGCAACCCCTTGAGAATGGATACTTTGCCGCTGCAGAAGAGGCCGGCGCTGCGTATTGAGTTATATCGAGTTGTAGAGAGACCTCGGATAATTTGGACTGCTCAGACGGAACAGGTGAAGAAGAAAAGAAAAGAAATCGACTCGAAAGTCTTCTATGTCCATTCCGACGGAAATTATGGGCGAAATATTCTTCTACCCGTCCCACATACCAGATAATTATCTTCGTGGAGACCTTACGCTTCATTATGGCAAGGATTGGGATACGATATATCCACAGAAAGAGACCCTTTGGTCCTATTTCATGTCTGCAACCTTTTGGGAAATATCGCCCTCGGAACTCCTAGTCTTTTCACCAGATCATCCCAACTGACTGTGACGAATGTGCCTATCCAGTGTTTGTCTGGAGATGTCGAAACAACGGATATGCCGGAATCCTTGAGATGCCATCTGCGCCTCCAGGAAGTCAAAGTCACATTTTTTCAATAGTAATGGCGATGGTAATACGGTGAAACCTATCAAAATGCCTTCTTTGACGCATCTTTCTATCAACTTCGTAGACCCGACTCGCCTGGTGATTCTGATCGACGTTCCCCAAGGTTTAGAATTCAATATATCTAGTGACTTACCGTATAAGGAGCTTTTCTTCCCGATCTCTCATGTTTTACGGTAGGGAGCATCGCTGGGTTGCAAAATGAAAAAAAAATATTTGACCCGGTAAAATGTATGGAATACCGTATACCAATCAAAAATTTATTCACATTCACTAGTATGCATTTAGCTAGAGTTCGATACCTGAGGGGCCGTGGACAGGGAATACAGGAGTAGAGGACCGCCCATCCCCACCCAGAAAGGAAATGTGCCAATACTAAAAGCTTTGGCATCTTTTCTGACGGGATCTCTTTCGCTGAAAGTAGGGTTAGCTTTTCATAGCTTCAAAAGTATGGAATACAACTTGTTAAAAAAAATTCAGGCTAAATATCTACGCAATGACTGATGCAGTCGTCCTTCTACTATTTAAGAAGAATCCTAGTGAGAGCGGAAATTTGATGAGGAGGTTATTGAAAATGATAGCAATAAATCACGGTAGGAATGGACAACAAAATGCAGCAGTTCATCTTGGAAACACCGTGTGGGGGTCTTATTCGGTAGTCGTCTAACTCCAATGGTATGGTTGACTATTTGTCAAGATCGGTCGTTTACAGGTTGGATTTGCTCTGAATTATTATCAGTGAAATAGACCCATTGTTGAATAGGATATACAACTCCCTTCCAGTCAAGATCATGAAGGTCTCATGATGAGCAGGATGGGCTAACTAGATTCAAATGGTTTCCCCGAACCCACACTCGGAGCTTTGTATAAGTAAATAAGGGAAGGGTACTACGATTGCTAAATGTTCGAGAGGAAGTTCAACGCTAATACTCTCGGACCCACCTGCTTTTGGGATCGATGAACGCGAGATTTCCATGAGCTCTTAGGTCTAGAAGTAACATCCGAGCCACAGCACCTCGGGCATCGAGTAGTCCGGAGGTAATTAAAGCCCGAAACCGCATACCTTCCTGGTCTTCGCGTGTGTCCGATTGTCGTCGAACCTCTCGATATCCTCTCTTGGTTTGAAGTGTTTAGAGCGTCCAGAATAGTGAGAGTATGTAGCAAAAGTCGCTGAAGAAAGTCTTTGTCCAATGATCTCTACCACCACCAATCGAGATGAGCACATATCCCCTTTGTTCACTCGCCACATTATTATCATCCGTTGTGTTATGATCAAATAATCTCCTCCTAATAAATCATCAATTAAACTTATTCGGCGGCCATTTCTTGTACTAAACCTAGGATAGTGAGATTGGTGCCCAGATCTCTCTCTTACGTAGTGAAGAAAAGAGAGGGTGCTGCTGTTGATGGAGTATGTCCAATCCTCCTGCCAACGAGGTGTGGGAAATTTGATTTATTTCTTAACATGGTTAATTGTGAGGTGGCCGGAGAGAGTACGTTTGAAGTGGGGGTAATGGATACTCCTTCCCTTTGTCTACTTATTCCACTTAATTCTAATATCTGCCTATTCTAAGCTCTCAGGTGATGGTTTTTCCTCTTCCTCTTCTTCCAATTCCTACTTTATGAACTACTGCTTGGCCAATGGCCGTAGCGGCTACCTTCCTCATTCGGACCCACTGGCTTGCGGGGTCATATAATTGGAATTCATTTTCTTGGGAAACTTGCGCTCTGGAACTGCTGTAGCTACACGCTCGACCTATTCCATTAATCAAAACCATGAGATGCTGAATGCTGACTTTGTCGAGTAAAGTTAACTGGGAGCCAGCGCTCGCGCCGCCACAGTAAACACAAGCTGAAGTATGGGCTTAAAACTTAATAGGCCACCTTGCTATCCGGGATGATACCCAGCTAAGGTGGCTATCTTCCTGTTTTATTAAAAATATCCCGAGATCTTTCCTAGTCTTTAAAAGGTGTCGTTCCTTTCTCTTTCCTTCGAAAACGCGTAAAATGGAGTGTTTGGCACAGTAAAAACATTGTGGTTTCAAAAAAAAAATACATGGAGAATTCGAAAGGGGTTCGGAAAAGAGGCAACAAGATCTAGCCTCAGCCGGAATGGACCTAGGATCCACCGAGTCGGGCACACTCTGCTGATGGAATACAGCTGACAAGGCATCATCGTTAATGCAACTTCAGTCAGGAAGGATTTGAAACTCACACGAATTGAAAGGGTGCACTCCCAGTCAACTTGCAGCAAGCCAAGCCATTAGCGGAATCGCCTAGAGAGTTGAAAGAAAGAAAGAAATAAGTATTGAAGCAGCAGGAAAAACCTGATCAATAATTCACGTACAGAGTTCCTGAAAGGAGGAGGTCATGTTGAATCAACTACTAGTCAGTTTGCGAAGCGGTTCACTTACTGAAAATTTGACACCGTTTACTGAGCCACCTGAGGAAGGGTCAGTTTCAGTGTATTGGCTTGAATGATTCAATCCTTACAGGTGCCTCCCGTTTCAATAACGAGTCCACTAGTCGCGGAGACAGCGAGTAAGAGCGCAGTAACCAGCTTGAACATCATGATGACAAGTTATGAATGTAGTAGAGATCCCTATTGATCACTGACCGAGCTGAGTCGATGAGGAATGTCTAGCAAAAACCCCTGCTTTTATATCTTTCAGCGTAGGTGACCCTCTCTTGATCCTAAAATAGAACACCGGGTCCACTTGCATCTCGTGAAATCTTAAAATAGAACCACAAGCCTCGTTGCAAACTTTACGAGATGCATGGAGGAGCCGGGAGAAAAGTACGTCAGGGAAGAGAGGGAATAGCAAGAGTTCTCATAATGGATGGTCAGATGAGCAAGAATAGCGCTGACGAAGAAGTGTACAGAAGGTCTGTAATTCAGTAATTCACGGAGATTGTGCGTATCACGGCCGTTATCGCTTTAGCTTTAGTGAATAAGGCCACACAAGCACTTACTTTCAACAGAATTCCTTGACTCTGGGAAGAACTGCTGGCTGGCCTTCGGAGGGACGTGTTGGGTATTTCTCTTTATATCTATGCACATTAATAAGGAAGCATTGGGATAAAAAACTATTGAGTTCACTGAAACTTTGAACAAATATCTTTTGCAGAATAGTTAGATGGTACGATACACAAACGATTAAAAAATATTTATGATGTAATTTCTTCGTAGATATCAAGGCCGGTGTTTTTCACAGGCCGGGGATGTATACCAGATGATAGCCTCTCATGCCCCTTCCGAGTGGAGAGATTCGTCGGGTAACGTAATCTATATGCTTCCGCAGGAGAGAATTCCAATGTGTGGTCCAAAGGTCTTCTATCCGGTTAACTCCTTGCTTCTTCGTATATACACACCATTAACTCTCGGATGCAAAGGCATCCCGAAATTCATAGGCGATTGACACCCTTACATCTTGATAACTCGGCATTGCCACCAAAGCAAGGTATTGGTCAGGCAGAATAAATCTGCTTTTCCCAGTGGCGCTACGTCAATACCATTCTGTGCACTAATGGTGTGCAGGGTAGCAGAACTCGAATCTCGAGAAAATAAGCGGAAGCTTCTTGTGCAGAACTCGTGCCATTGACCTCAATACTATATGTCTTATATACCTATTATTAGAGCGCCGTAATAGCAAGTGAACAAAGTCAGGTGTTATGTTTTCAATGCCCAACGGTAGATAGACAGAGAATCAGGGAGAATAACTGAGACTCGTACTGAAGTAGTTTCGGATGGAGAAAGAGAGCCGTAACTCCTGCTTGCCATATCCACCGTGCCAAGCATGCCAGTGATTTAGTATTGAATATACCCGCAGTTGACGTCAATGAAGGACTGTATTGAGCTGAGCAGCTGGGATTCTGGTCCAGGATTCTCGAGCGGTGGCCGCCAAAAACATGATGGGCCCCCATGTTGAATCTAAGCGAGCTGAATCTTTCCTTCTCATCAGATATTGCAAGGAAGATCGACTACTTCTTGAACTTCCGGCTTTCTCCTGAGTGCGTCAATTGCAAGGAGGAATCATACCGATGGACGGCTATAGGACGCCAATTGGTATTGCACAGAAACTCTAGGCGGTGACATACTTCATAAATCACGGACTACTGCATTGTTGCGAACTACGAAGTCTGGTCTGAATAAATTCGAGCCTGTACTAAAAGATCTCACTGACTGGATCGGAAATATATACAGGTTGGTGCTGGACCATGCCTCAAAGAGCGTACCTGAACCGATCCAACTTCTCCATCAAGGTTTTGATAACTAGGTATCCGGATTAGGATGGCACAAGGACAAAAACTTACGGAAAGATTCTGGAGACTCTTGCGCTTGGTGTATCAGCAGCCAAAGCAGTGTCTTTGGAGTTATTGCTCATCTTTATTCGATCATCGCGAAACTCGGCAGTATTTATTTAGCACTACTTTCAGAATGGGGTAAACATCTTCGACCCAGAAGCCAATGCAAATGAAGGTGTGTCAATAAGGCAATAAGGTGATGTGCCAATGCGATGCCAGCGCGGAAGGTGTCAGCATGTTCTTTGGTTTTCTTCACAGAAAAGAGGGATGGGCTTATATAACTGCAAACAAGATGGAACATACCTTCCCAAAAGAACTGTTCTTCGGCTAGATATGTCTGCCATCGGTGCTCTTGCGTGCCCTTGCCCGTTCGAGAAGGATATCACAGAGAACCGATCAGTTGACCAGAGTATTATTGAAGGCAAAAAGCTCGTGGTACGAATCAGATATGAAAACCAAGACTTAGTCTCTGGAGTATCTGTCAATTTCCTTCAGTAGTTGGCCAAGTCGGATGTTACGCTTCAGCGCCCTGACTTCAACGTTCTCGTTGCTCGTTGTCAAGACCAATGTGTTCCAACTCTAGATTATTCTGAAGTTTAACTTATCAATAATGAATTGAACATATAGTTCACTTGCGGCCGCGATCGGGAAGGGCAACGGCTCAGGCTCTAACCCCTTGGGATCGAATTATTTGCCTAAAGCTTCGTTTGAAAAGCTTGTAGAAGTAAGCAAAAAGGACGCATTTGCTAAAACAACTACCAATGCTCAACCATGAGGAAATTGAGGATCTACCAGCGTTTGGGTCGGTATAGCCTGTAACAGTACGATTCTAATGAGTTAGGACCTGGTCAATGTGTTAATAGAAAGCAGCAAGCACAGGGTCTACTCGGTGTAGTACCATTCTAGAATATTTGAGACTGTAGGGTTGAGCTACAAGTCGCCAAGCGCTCCGTTCAACTAATATCTTGATAACCTGTTCATTTTTATCTCTTGGGTTGGAATGGAGAGGCCTGCCATGACGCACTTCCCGTTGAGCCCCCTTAACTGGCACGGATGGTTCCATCTGTGTATTGCTTCGCTTGTAAACATGTGTCAATTTACAACCGTGCCTAAATTTTGTTACATACATATTACATGAATAGGTATCGTCGTAAGAATTTCTTTCCGATCGACAATTGCATAGCAGCTGAAAGGCTATTTCTGAATAGTGAACATCATGAATAAACTACAGAGCATTCCAGAGTCAAAAACCTGAAAATGAAAAAGAAAAAGAGAAAACACTCTACATACATACATTCCCCCAGTCTTTTTATCTGTACTGATGCCCTTTGGCGCCTGAATAAACAATACTGCAGCTTGTAGAAAGGTCGGCTACTAGGATTAAGCACAGGCATTTTCATGATTGGATTGAGCTTGAATCCATGAGCCCCCATCACCAGTAATTGCAGGAAGAAAATTCGAGTGCTTGACAACGCTCAACTGCACTGGTTTATCCAACGCGACAACCGCAGCCAACACGAACTGTGCGTCACTACATACAACGTTTCATTAGAACAATAAAGCTGATGAACGATAATGTGGACCAGACTTACGCTTCCCCGACGCGAATAATCGCCCCCGACCCGTCCTGCGCGATCCAGAAAACATCCATGTACGTTCCAGCCCTTGACAAGCCAAAAGACTGCGCCATGGCGCTTTCCAATAATTTTCGTAGAGAAAGTGGGTCATTTACACCAGGTTGGACAGAAAATCGAATATATCGATACTCCTTATCCAACGCAAAGCTTGTAGTCGAGTTTTCCATTGTTCTCTGGCCGACCCAATGATAATCACCGTTCAGGTTATCATTGAAGCCACACGCGTCTAATCACCTTCCTTTTGAACCTTTGAAATTCAAGCTCCGCCTCTTCTTTTCGTCTCATTGCGTCGCTTTTCTCGCTGTACTTCCCTCTCTCTCCCTTGCTTTGTTGTAATTCATATATCACATTATGGTCAGTATACTTCAAGTGTTTGCATTTTGAGGGACTGAAAGCTAAAATATGGTCTTACTGTAGCCTTCACCCCATGTCACGCGTCAGCTCATGCGAGAGATTAACCAGTTACGACAAGACCCCCCAGAGGGCATCCGGATATCAACAAATGAGGAGAACATGTTGGATCTTACTGGCATCATTGAGGGTCCTGGTAAGCATTCTATTGTCTTCCGTGTGGTTCACGTTTACTGACAAATCTCCGTGGTATTTCTTCGTGTCGATCCTTCCTTTTTTCTACCTTTCTCGTTCATCGGATACATTGTATTCTCACGATAGCCGGTACACCATACGAAGGAGGATACTTCCGCGTCAAGTTCAACTTTACAGACGACTTTCCAGCAGCGCCACCAAAATGTACGTCACGTGACTTGTTTCAGCTTTCGGAGCGTGCTCCGATCAAGCTGTTCATAACATGATTTACTGACCTACTTCATTTATTTCGTAGGCCACTTCATTACAAAACTATTCCATCCGAATGTCTCATCATCAGGAGAAATCTGTGTGAATACTTTGAAGAAAGATTGGCAGCCGTCTTTTGGCATTTTACATATTTTGGTGACGATTAAATGTCTTTTGATTTACCCCAACCCGGAATCCGCACTGGATGAGGAAGCGGGCAAACTGCTCCTCGAAGATTATGTAGCCTTTGAGAAGCGTGCCAAATTGATTTGCGAAGTTCATGCGACACCTAAAGTAGGTCTCTTCGATTATCTAACTTTATTGTTTATTTATTTCCTTTTTTTGAATTAACATTTCCTTTCTCTCCAATAGCTCCGACCCCTGGAATTCAACACTCCTCCTTCCTCACGCGCGGCCTCTGCCGCTCCGGCGGAATTGACAGCCCCCACGACCACCTCTCCCGCCCGCAAGAATTCCCCCGCCCCCTCAACAGCATCCACAAACTCGATCTCATCCAAAGTCAACTCTATAGCTAACATCAGCAAATCTATCACTATGACGCCTTTCCAGCCTTCCGTCAATGCATCCCCTCTTTCGAGTACTATCCTCTTACCTAACCCCAGTGTCCTGCAGCCCTCAAATCAGGGAGGTAATGTTGGCTTGCCAACCTCTACCGGCGCCACTCTTGGTGGACCAATGCTACCTAGTGGTGTTGTGCCAGGGAAGACACCTGGGAAGAGAGTCAGTAGTGCGACTGCTGGTGGGGTAGAGAAGAAGAAGAAAGCGTTGAAGAGATTGTAAAACTGGTCTCTTCCGCATAAGCCATGGGTCTAATTCTTTACCATCGATACACTCTACCGCCTCTCCGATGCTGTGGACCTTGTTTCTTCTATTATCCTTTTGTGCATGTGATTTATGTATGGGTAACATCCCTATTCATTCCTTTGTCCCATATACGATTTTGTGATAGGGCTGTGGTGTTTACTTCACTGTTAATGAATTGATTATTCCAAGTCCTTTTTAGTTATATCACATGGAACTATTTAGACGATGGAAACCCGAGGACCTAAGCCGAGTCAAGCAGCGGAGAAGTTGTATTCTATTTAGCGCTGATATGCTTCTCCCATCTTGAACTGTGAACGCATACTCAGTTTCCTACGAACTCTGAAACTGTCTATTCCCTACACCGATGGATATCCAGAAATCGGATATCTCTCCATAATTGGACGCATGTGTCAGCAAAACCGATGATGACCACTGTCCCAGATGAACGATCCATGAGGTTTCTCCAGAGATACTAGGCCTAATATTATTGTTTTGAATCAAGATTCTGGTATGTGGAGGTTGGCCTACGGTTGCATTGCAAACATTCATCCTATTTACCCAAATTTTCTTCGCTTGTGAGGACGGATGCATTGAGAAGCAAACAGGAATCGATCCCACCAGAGTAGTCTCGATGTTTCTCAGAAGATCTGGAAGGCTGCTATTGGATGTTTGCATTGGGATAGATATATGAAATGTCTCTTTGGAATCTCTACAAGCGGTCATAAAAGAGATAAAAGGTCAACTGGGCCGGGTCGTATATCTCGAAATCTCACTTGGGGTGCATTTGGAGACTTTGCTACCCCATGGAACAAGCACCTTTGCTCCGCTCCTCTATGTATTGCACCTAGCGGACCCGTTAGTCGGGGCTATGCCAAGGGCTTCTGTCTATTCAATGGGCTTATTGTGTGCTCCAAATGTCACTGAGGTACGAGCCTATCTCATACACACCTTGCCTCAATTTCCTAGCACCAGTGTCTCAATTAACATATATCACATATTTTTGAGAAATGTATGACCCAAATGACCTCCGTAATGTGCTCAAACAAAGTCCAAATTTCGAGGTTTATGTTATGTTAATCATCGTAAAAATCGTCTGGACCCTCCTCTCCATTTGGACAACCGTTCGGAGGCTGTCCTTCTCTCCAGCCTGAAGCATGTCGGTCTTCACGTTAGCTTTTTCGATATGGCGTATTCAGACTTGATCCCAAGACTGCGCACACCAAGACTACGTACTTTGACTATGATGCCAGGCTTCACTTCTATGCTCGGTCTTTTGGACGATTCCCTAGAGACAATACCCACCGTAAGAACGTGGCTGGGTGCTTCGGGAAAACCAGTCCGTTCTTTGGATCCTGATCTGGCATTATTGCAAAGAAACGATCCCAAATTCCGTGATTTACTAGACTCCTTACCAAACCTGGATAACTTGAATCCGCTGCGGATCCATCGCAGTTATGAACTATGTCCTTGCTTGGTTGAACAAAGCAAAATATCCAAACAAATGCCCACTACTGAGGAGATTCAAGCTCAATCTTGCAAAATACCTTGGTCAGACTTTATAACGATAATTAAGGTTCGTACAAGACCTATGAAGGATATAATCCATAAACGGAGTCACTCTGTTCTACCAGAGTTTATTATATTCGAAGCAGATTGGATTGATGGAGATGGTCTTCCCCTGTACAATCCCAAAGCCGACATCGACATAAGAGGGTTAATTGATAACGAAGGCCTTGATGTGACCGTATTAGACTAATCTTCCCTATATGGGTAGCTGAAGGTTGACATTGACACAGTTACTATCATGATTATTGCGCTGTAAGTGCTCTCTTTGGTGCGAGAATCATTATTCTCGGCTTTCCCATTTTACCTAGTGTGCCGGAAGTTCAATTGGCCAAATTGATCATGGCCTACTTCTTTCACGAAGCCAGGTGTACGAATATGAGTGACGAGGAGAAAGGGGGATGGATAATGATAGCTCCTATGGAGGGAAAACCTAAGCCGCAACCAAAATAGTTACTTTATCCAAACATGCAGCTGCCCTTTTACTTTTGCCTTTGACCATGAATTGGTGTTATTCGGATTCCGACTAGCGTAGACCATTCGTTAGAATATCTGTAGTTCAGTCCCTGTAGTTTCAGCATTTTTCTTCTTCTATGCTTCTATTGTTATCTTTACTTCTGCAGACTGTGACAGAATAGGGCAAGGACTTTCTTGAATTAACATATGGTGAATTTTTGATATATGTAATTGTCTTTCCTTGCGAGTTGAATGGTCCTATCCCCACTTGCACGGCTGAAATGGCTTTAGTACTCCTATGTCCAAGGCATTTTTGAGAGAGGAGAGCCTTCACCGGGTTTAAGTCATCTTATAGCCAAGTTCGATGCTAAAGGAGTTAGAGCGCCAAGTCGAAAGGTTGATGAGATCCAGGTGTCTTTAAAGCGCCTTCTGCTAGTGCCTTGCATTTCAGGCCATGATTCATGAATGCCGTACCCTATCCCAATGTCGCCGGCACCTGAGGTCATGAAGATATGAGGTTCGATATCGGAAAGAATGCTGTTGGGATCGTTCATACTGCCAAAGACGGCGTAACTCCGCCGTTGTCCTCTATCAGTGAAAGGCGTCAGACTTGAAGATGGGGATAACCCATATCCATCTTGGGTCCACATCCGGTGTATCAAACTTAAGATAGGAGAAACAAACGTTCAGTATTGGTGACGCGCAAGGGAAGAAACCAAAGTACTATTTCTGGCGTATGGTGCCAATTTGCCCGTCTGTCTGTCAACCTGCATGGCATTCACCTCCCCTAAAGTCACTTCGAACCATCCGTGCTCCTGCTTATTAAATAGCAATTTTCTTCCAATTTTCGATATCAGAATTGACTCCTTCTTTCTAAATGTTCATTATCAACGAGCAGCGTCCCTTGACGCTCATCAAATTCCGGTCCATGACATCATCAGCGCTGGCATTGCCAGGATACGCGCTCTCCTTGGCCAGCCATTATAAACGCTATCATTAAATCCAACATTTCTTTCCTGACGTTTATAGTCTCTTCGTACTACTATCCTTGAACCCTGCTGCGTTACTTCTACCTCCATGGCTCCTCCAAAAGATGCCGCAAGCACTGCGCCTCTCACACCTCCTCTTACAGCCCTTCAAGGACATGTTGCATTCTTCGATAGAGACAATGACGGAGTAATTTGGCCGTTAGACACGTGGGTGCTTTATTCTTATAATTTATGCTGGGAAGGATTTCGAGTGTATGAGGAATCTTGCTGATCGAGGGTTTCTTGGGTTTCTTTTAGATATGTGGGTTTCAGAGCAATAGGCCTTGGGTACTTCATCTCGATTTTGGCGATGGTAATTATTCATAGTGGGTTCTCGTGAGTGTTTTTTATCTCCCTAAATCTTGTGCGGTTAATATCCAGTGGAATAGGTATTTGACGGCTCCTAGTTGGATACCCGACCCATTCTTCAGGCTGAATGTTGATCGAATGCACAGAGTGCGTACGATCCTCATCATCCTCTCAAATCCAATATTTATTTTGTGAAATCAGGCGGTTCATGGTTCTGATTCTCGTTCCTACAGTCACAGAGGCGAATTAGACGATGCTCGATTCGATGAAATTTTCGAAACTTACACATATCCTCCTCATAATAACATTACTCTCCCTCAAACCATAAGGCTGATCAGAGGTGATGCGGGCCCTTTTGATCCGGTTGGTTGAGACAGCACTTTTCCCTCGAGTCCATTTGACTCACTTTGATTGTGTAGTTCGGATGGTTTGCCACCGTATTTGAGTGGGGTGTTACGTTCCTTCTTTTGGGATCACCATTGCACAAGGATGATGTGAAGGCCGTTTTAGACGTGCGTCGACTTTCTTCTTAAAAGCTAGCCGAGACTGACAATATTACACAGGGGTCATTGTGGAATAAGCTCGCCGTAAAGAATGCGAAGAAGAATATGTAGGTTAGATTCTATTAGACGGACGAAGGTGCTTGAACTCCTAGAACTATTGACATATGAACCGGCAAAGGTTGTTTATGGACTAGCTTGTAAATTGCACCCAGAACTTAGGCTATAAATTCATTTCATAAAAGATGTGCAGCGACCGTTCAATGTTCAACGTTTAGAGTCCGAAAAGGACAATACAATGGAAACTAAACTCCGTTTAGATTGAACATTTAATTCTAAGATCATTGAAGAACCATAGGGAACCCTCAGTATCCTCGTGGAGGAAGAGTTCTAGCGAGGGCCCGAAGAACTCTGGTATAGGTATTACGTTCTCATTAAAGCTCTTCCAAGATTTCTCCTCCTCTAATCACAGTGGAAGAATTAGGAATGGTATGCTCCCAACAAGTCGGTTCCAAGGGTACTGACTCTGTCGATAAATGGTAAATTCTGTCACCGTTCGATAAAAAGAAAATCTTATACAGTTCCTTGCGATTATAAAAATTTAATACTATCTCTCTTGTGACCTCTCTTTAGTCCCTCTGGTTGTCCTTGAGGTCTAGCTTGAGCCTCATCACGGTGACTGCTACAACCCAGCCTCTGAGCACCGCTTTCATCCATTCTCTCGCAAGTCGTATGGCTCCAAGGGTGGTTTTCAATAGCTAACGAGAATATAGGGATGACCTTCGTTTGGTTTAGGCCAAGATCGACCATGCCCTTGGTGCAATCGAGAATTTCCGGTGAAGCACATATTCCCCGATTCTCGGCCGGCATTATGTTCGGCACCGGAGTTCCAATCGTCGATCATTGCATCAAAAAACCCGTTCGTCTGTGTTTGTCTCTTGACCGGTTGTTTCGATTCCATCATCTCACGGTGTTTAACCCAGCATCTAGCTCTCCCAATCCCATTCATTCTCTCGTCCGCGGGCGATACTTGGGCTGCAATGGGCACTAAATGGGTATTTCCCCGAAGAAAACTGCCGAGGCAGTGCGAGGTATGTCCGTTCGACCACACCAGTTACACATTTCGCTGAGATTTAAATGTTCATTTCTTAAGTTCTCCGGAGCTAATGCTCTTCGCAATGGGCTCTAGGAAGTGATTCAATTTCAGTGAACCGACTCAGACATGCTGTGCCGTTCGGGAACGAAGGTCTAGTTTCATAGGCGATGTTCAGTCGAAGCTCCTGTACTTGGTCCACACCTTCAACCTTCGGGATAAGGGTCGAGCCGTGCAACGACACCGCAAAAAACTTAAGAAGATTGTATCTCCTTCTGAGACCCCTTATCGTCCGTGGCAACTTGCAAGACCTGGCGCTGCAAGACCGCAGAAATGGCTACAATATCATCTCAGCAACACTTACCGGCCTCACTCTATCACCGCCAGGACCCGCGCTCTCCTCATCCCATCCTTATAAAAGCCCATAGTCACATGCGACATTACTTTCTTCAGACTCTTCTTATTACTCTACCCCGCTTCCCGTAATATTTCTTTCATGGCACCTCCGAAAGATGCTGCAAGCACTGCGCCTCTCACACCGCCTCTCACAGCTCTCCAAGGACACATTGCATTTTTCGATAGGGATAGTGATGGGGTCATTTGGCCATCGGATACGTACGTCCTTTATTGTTTAGCCTATGCTAAAATACTGATTGAGGAACGATTAGCTATGTGGGTTTTCGAGTAATAGGCTTTGGATATATTATTTCAATTCTGGGGAGTGTGTTTATTCACGTTGGGTTTTCGTGAGAAATTTCCATTTGAATTTTTCGAAATTTAATCTCAAGGGGGATTCGATGGAAATAGGTATTTGACCTCTCATAGCTGGATCCCGGACCCATTCTTTCGGCTGAATATCGATAGGATGCATAGAGTGAGTACTACCAATCCCATTCCTCAATAAATCTATTTATGCTGTGAAAACAAGGCCATCCATGGTTCAGATTCGCGCTCTTACAGTCATAGAGGCGAATTAGACGAAGCCCGACTCGATGAAATTTTCGGCACTTACACCGATGCTCCGCACGACAAAATTACTCTCCGACAAACTCTACGGCTCCTAAAGGGTGATTTTGGCCCCTTCGATCCGGTTAGTCCATCCGTCATTCTGTCTCGAATCCCGAGGTGGCTGAATTTGATTTCCCAGTTCGGATGGGCTGCTAGTCTGGAGTGGGTCGCTCTGATTATTCTTTTGGGATCTCCCTTGCACAAGGAGGATGTGAAGGCCGTTTTGGACGTGGGTCTATTCTCTTGTTTCAAAGCTAGCAAAAATTGAAGATCTTCTGAAGGGGTCGCTATGGAATAAGCTTGCTGTCAAGAATGCACAAAAGAAGAATATGAGAGGTGGTTTGAAGCACTTGAAGCACTCCGACCACTCGTATAAGGGTGGGTATGGCAAAGTGGTGGTCATGGACTAGCGAGAGACTGATCAGCTAGATGGAGTATCTACGCTGTTAACCGACTCTTTCAGAGACAATATATTCAACTGGCAGCCAGTACCTCTGTGGCTTGTCATAGACGATGGCGCTATGTGATAACCTTAAGATAGTTTAAGGAATCTCAGGACCTTCGTCTTGGTTGAGGTTCATGTTGAGGTGTTCTAATAATCAACCTTTATGGAGCTACGTATTATAGCCTTATTCGAGGCTCCCAATCCGATCAAATCACAGGAAAGTGTCAAGTACAAAGGGGTAACACCTAACCATCCTCCATCCCACATCCGGTATATCAAGCTTCACCTTTGGGATCCGGAAAACAGACACGAGAGTCAACGAGAGGATAGCTTCCCTTGCTCCTGAAACGTCAGTCCAAAGCATTCTAAACTCTAATGCTGTGCCGTCATTGAAGCATATCCACTTCCGAACCTCCTTAATCATAGACCTCCTTTCTCCCCTATATGGCTCGGTTATTTGCTCCAATACTGCCAGCTCACATTATTCTAGTCTTATAAGCAGTATCATTGAGGCCGATAATATTCTGTTGAGGGTTGCGTTTGACCATGGCTCCTCCCAAGGATTCTCTTAGTACTGCGCCTCTCACACCGCCTCTCACAGGTCTCCAAGCACACCTTGCATTTTTCGATCGAGACGGTGATGGTGTTCTTTGGCCACTGGATACGTGGGTGCTTGTTTTCTTTAGTTCGACCGCCGCCGGGCTACCAGCAGGTTTAGTACTGATCGCAAGGCTTTCTGGGTATCATTTAGGTATGTAGGGTTCAGAGCAATAGGCTCTGGATACCTCGTTTCGATTGCGTCAATGATAATCATTCACTTTGTAATCTCGTGAGTACATGTATTCTCGTGAACTTATATCGAGGTCAACTTATTGATTGCAGGTGGTTGACCGTGGAGAGTCATATACCTGATCCGCTCTTCAGAGTATACATCAAAAGAATACATAGAGTGAGATGAATCACCTTCTTGAAAGATGCATTTACGTTATATAAAATACAGGCTGTTCATGGTTCTGATTCTCGTTCCTACAGCAAAAGAGGCGAAATCGACGACGCTCGACTCGCCGAAATCTTTGAAACTTACACAGATCCTCCACATGACAGTATCAATGTAAGACAAATGATCCGATTCATGAAAGGGAATGCAGGCCCGTTCGACCCTGTTAGTTTCTTCCTACCGCTCGTTTTGAATCCTTTGCCTCATGGTTTTTTAGTTTGGCTGGTTTGGCACTATCACCGAGTGGGGTGCTTTAATCATCCTGCTAGGGTCACCCTTGAAGAGGGACGATGTGAAGGCAGCGTTAGATGTGAGTTCAGCCCTGAAGTATTTAAGGAAAGAGGATCTGAAGGCATCTTTGAATAGG
>Ga0157379_10002134_pt1 | contig 16399 bp, 14 predicted proteins | sample S25metaG_FD_121802 | JGI IMG/M metagenome (GOLD analysis project Ga0157379, IMG submission 121802) | Switchgrass rhizosphere microbial communities from Kellogg Biological Station, Michigan, USA - S2-5 metaG | ecosystem: Host-associated > Plants > Roots > Rhizosphere > Soil | place: USA... | reverse complement strand
TCCAGCAGACGACTCGGAAACCGATCTGTACAAAGCGGTCGGCGACACCCGGACCCTAGAGCAGCTTTGCGAACTGATGATTACCGTCAGCAGCAATCTCGCCACCAACCTGCTGATCGAAAAGCTGGGCGTCGACAACATCCGCGCGAGCGTCCACGCACTCGGTGCGGACGGCATGAATGTGCTGCGCGGCCTGGAGGATGCAAAAGCCTTCGACAAGGGCCTCAACAACACCACGACCGCGCGCGCACTGTTGCAGCTCATGGACGCCATCGGCCGCGGTCAGGCTGTGGATGAGGATTCCTCCAGGCAGATGGTTGCGGTGCTCGAGCGCCAGAAATTCAATGAGGACATTCCCGCAGGTCTCCCGCCCGGCACACCGGTGGCGCACAAGACCGGCAACATCACCGCGATCGAGCACGACGCGGCCATCGTGTTTGCGCCACGGCCGTTCGTGCTCGTCATACTGACGCGCGGCTTCGCCAAGCCCGCGGATGCGGCGACGCTGATGGCTGAGATTACCCGCCGGCTGTATGCCGCGAGCCAGGTGCACTGAAATCCTCGCATACGCTGCGGTGGGGACTGCTGCCTACCACATGTCCTTGAGCTTCGAGGCCACATCGATCCGATCGGCCCGCTGATCCAGGATCTTCATGACCTCGGTCTGTTGCGTGCCCTGGAAGCTCCCCTGCTCGCAGCACTTGAGCACCTTCTCGGTCACGAAGCGACTGCGCGCGCCGTACACGTGCTGATCTGTCGTCTTGGGTTGCTGTGCGAGCGGGAATTTGAGCGGCTGCACGAGGTGCAGTTCGTTGCGCGCGCGGGTCATCGCCACGTACAGGAGCCGGCGCTCCTCGTCGATCAGATCCCCCCGGCCGGTCGAGAATTCGGAAGGAAAACTGCCATCGACCACGTTAAGCACGTAGACCGTGTCCCATTCCATGCCCTTGGCCGAATGGACGGTTGAGAGGATCAGGTAGTCCTCGTCGTGAAGCGGTGAACCGGACAAGTCGCCCGCAGCATTTGGCGGATCGAGCGCGAGCTCGGTCACGAAGCGCTCGCGGCTCGGAAAGTGCGCCGAGATCTGCTCGAGCTGGTCCAGGTCTCCGATCCGGGTGTGGGTCTGCTCGTGCATGCGCTCCATGTGCGGCTGGTACCAGTCGCGCACCATCCGCACCTGGCCGGGCCAGGGCCGGTTCGGCTCGGCGAGTGCGGCCACCAGTTTTGCGAGCTTGGCGAGATCGGCGAGCGCGGCGGCCGGCTTCTTGATCTCCTGGAGGAGCGCCAAACCCCCGCCCGCCTGTTCCATATCGAGGATCACCCGCTGCGCGTGCGCCGGCCCCATCCCAGGGAGCATCTGCAGCACACGGAACGCGGCCAGCGCATTGCGCGGGTTGTCGACCCAGCGCAGCACGGCGAGCATGTCCTTGACGTGCGCAGCCTCCATGAACTTGAGGCCCCCGTACTTCACGAACGGGATCTTGCGCTGCATGAGCTCGATTTCCAGCATGTCGCTGGCGCTGGCGTTGCGGAACAGCACGGCCTGGGAGCGCAGCAGCACGCCCATCTCGCGGCGCTTGAGCACCTGGCTGCAAACGTACTCGGCCTGGGCCTGCAGCTCATCGGTAGTGACGTACTGCGGCCGGCTTCCCGGGCCGCGCACCGACAGCAGGTGCTTGCGGTGCTGGCGCGGCGCCTCGGCCATCAGCGCGTTGGCGACATCCAGCACCGGCTGCGTGGCGCGGTAGTTCTGCGCCAGCGTGATGATCTCGGCCTTGGGCGCGTACTGGTCGGGAAACCCCAGGATGTTCTCGATGGCGGTGCCGCGGAAGGAGTAGATGGACTGCGCATCATCGCCCACCACGGTGACACCCGTCCCGTCGGGCCGCAGGTGCCGCACGATATCGCCCTGCAGCCGGTTGGTGTCCTGATACTCATCCACCATGATGTGATCGAAGTTCGCGCCAACCTGCTGGGCGAGTTTTGGCTCGCTCATCATGAGCTGCCAGTAGACCAAAAGGTCGTCGTAGTCGAGCAGCCCGCAGCGCTGCTTGCGCTCGACGTAGGCGCGGCAGAGCTTGGCCAGGTCCTGCTCCCAATTCAGGCACCAGGGAAACTGCTGCTCGAGGGTCTCGTGCAGGCTCTTTTGCGTATTGATGCGCCAGGAGTAGATGGCGAGGCAGGTGTCCTTGCGCGGAAAGCGCTGGTACTGCTCGCCTAGCTTCATCTCCTGGCGAAGGCTGTCGAACAGGTCCGCCGAATCGCTCCTGTCGATCACCGAGTAGCCCGGCTCCAGATTGAGGTAGCGCCCGTAGTGGCGCAGTAGGCGGTTGCCGATCGAATGAAAAGTCCCAGCCCATACCAGACGCTGCAGCATCGCCTGCGCCTTGTTGCCGAGCGTGTCGCCGAGCGCGTGGCGCATGATGTCGTGCGCGCGCCGGCGCATCTGCATCGCGGCGCGCCGCGTGAAGGTCAAAAGCAGGATGCGCGCCGGATCGACGCCGTTCATGGCGAGCCAGGCCGCGCGGTGGGCGATGGTCTCGGTCTTGCCGGTGCCGGCGCCGGCCACCACCAGGAGCGGTCCACTCTGCACGCCCTTGCCATCGGCACGCGGCTGACCAAAAGTCACCGCGCGGCGCTGCGGAGTGTTGAGGTTGGAAAGCGGATCGGTCGCGGCCATGAGCGCCAATATAACTAGCTAGTTACAAGCGGGCTATAGCAAGGCGCATCGTTGCACCAAACCTGTTGCCGTTCTGCCCCGATTTGGTGAACCATGCACACATGAACACCAATTCGCTCCTTGAACTAAAAACGGTTTATGCAGGACGTGTGATCACGGTCAACGTCGAAACCGTACGGCTCCCCAACGGACACGTGGCCGACCTTGAGATCATCCATCATCCGGGCGGTGCGGCGATCGTCGCGGTCGATGACAAGAAATGCGTGTGCCTGATCCGCCAGTACCGGCACGCGGCCGGCGGCTGGATCTGGGAGCTGCCCGCCGGCAAGCTCGAACCGAAAGAACCGGCGCTCAAAACCGCGCAGCGGGAGCTCATAGAGGAAGCTGGATTTGAGGGGTCTGATTGGGTGTCGCTGGGCGATTATGTCAGTTCACCGGGCGTTTTCACCGAAACTGTGAAGCTGTTCATGGCCCAAGGACTCACGCCCTCCAAAATGGCACATGAAGCCGCCGAATTGATTGAGGTCCATTGGGTCCCAATCGAAGAGGCCTGCCGGCGCGCAGTGGCCGGCGAGCTCAACGACGGCAAGAGTGCCTTAGGGCTATTGCGCGCGCAGGCGCGATTGGCTGAAGGGACTCGATAAATTTAAGGGAACGCAGAAGGGGTTGAATCTTGCCTCGCAGAGAATCGCTGGAAGAAACGGGCACCTTCGAGCTTGCGCTTGAGGAGCTCGCCCGGCCTGCGCAAGTCGGCCACGGCTACAACCCTTACGACACCTTCCCCAGCGTGCGCGAGCCAGGCTCCATGGCGCGCCAGAAGGACCTGCGCCGGCTGTCGGACTGGATCAGGACCAAAAACCAGGTCAAGCAGCTCAAGGACGGCGGAGAGTCCTAGGCGAGGCACTCGATGTGCCTGAGCTTCATCGCGCTGGTCAGCCGGTAGAAGCGCCTGAGCTCGCAGCGCGCCCGCGCCTGGGCCTGCGTACCCATCGGCCGCAGTATCCGGCCCAAGTACTTACAGAACCGTCCGGCATACTGATTGGCGCGCCGGTACATTCCAGTGCGTTCGCCGGCCAGTGCCTCATCGACCCGCGCGGTCTCGAACAACACCCGGTGCAGTTCGGCCGGGAAGCGGGTCGGGTCCTGGGCCCGAAGCAGCTGCAGGCTGCACACGTACTTGTCCACCTCGGCCTGCAGCTCCAGTTCCATGAGTCCCACCGGCCGGTCATGGCCGGCGTTCCAGGCGAGATACACAAAATGGCTTACGCCCTCGAGCGCCGTCCAGTAGTCGGCAAGATTCCCGCCGTTGAGCGCATCGAGCGGGTTGGCGTCGGCCAGCCGCTGCAACACCTGTGGCTCGAGAAACAACCCGAGGGTCATCTCCCCGCCCTCCTCGGCCACCAGCAGCTGTTCGTCGGTTTCGCCCGCGTTTAGGCACGCGGGCAGTTCACTGCGGTCGGTCAGCAGGAACTGCGCCACGTCGTGCGTGACGGGCACATCGTAGATTCCGGAAAGCAGACCCTGCAGCTCTTGAACGAGCATGGCAATGGCCTAGTGGGAATGCAGCCCGACCGGCGCCGCCTCGATGCCCAGTTGCGAAAGCAGGCCGCGGGCGCGAGCGCTCCCGGTGCGCAGCCAGATCTCATAGAGCCTGAGCACGTCATTCTGGGAGTAGGTGCGGGCGACATCGCTGATCTCGCCCAGCGCATCGACCAGAGGCTGAAACTTGGCGGCCAGCTCGCCATAAACGGCTGCCAGCACCCGGCGCGGTCCGCGTGCGAGCGTACCGGCCAATGTTCCGTAGGCGCGCCCGCCCATGGCGATGTGATAATCAATGTCGACCAGCCGCCGCGCGAAGCCGTGCGCGAAGAATCCGGCGATGAAGAGCGAAATATCTCCGAGCCGCTGCAGCGCACGCTCGCGCTCCGCATTGGTCTCGGCTTCCACCGCGTTGGCGAACAGACTGACAAGCGGTGGCATCTTGGGGCCCGCAGGGACGCCCTCATAGAGATGCTCGGCGCGCGCGAACAGGGTCAGCATGTTGACGACGTACTGCTCGGTCTGGTCCTCGACTGACAGGCGCTGGTGCGCGAGCGCACCCTGCAGCGCGTCCCGGAAGTATTCCGTAAGGCTGCTTACCGCCAGCACGCTGCCGGCATTTTTTTCGCGCTCCATGCACACACCCTAATTGGCGATGAGCGAGTGTCGCTGTCAGTGGAGCACACCACCTCCGTGTCGTCGGTCTACCTACATCACAGTTCTTGAGTTAATGGCAAGCGACGGAAGTCGCAGAATGCGGCTCTGCCTTAGCACTCAGGCGTTGTCATTGCTAATTTCGCGGCATCGGCAACAGCGCGACGCGCGCCGACCGCCGGACGCTGTGGCCGTGCGTCTACGTGCCGGTGCCTGCCAGCGCGACCGCGCGCAGCCCGCCGCCGCCGCCATTCACCCTCAGCACCGCGTTCTTTGCGCCAGTCGTGGTCGGCGTGAAGGTCACGTTGATCGTGCATGTGGCATGGCCCGCCAGCGTATTGCCGCAGTCGTGCGTGTAAGCAAACTGCCCAGCCGCAGTACCGCTGAGTGTCACACTGGCGAAGGCTGCGCTCCGCGGGCTGGTGTTGGTGACGGTCACGCTCTGGGCGGTGCTGGTGCCGACCGGCTGAGTGCCGAAGGCGAGCGAGCGCGGCGTGAGCAGCAGTACCGTGCCTTGCAGCAGGTAGGCGGCGAACTGGCCGGTGCGCGAATCCGTGCCGTAGGCCAGGATTTCTCCCCGGACATTGATGATGGGCGCCTGGCTCAGCACCACGTACGGCTGGAGGGGATCTAAGGGATCGATGAGATCGTTTACATCCTGCATCGGCGTGCCGTCGTTTCGCCACAGGAACGCATGTACTGGCCCGTTTCCGGCAGAATTGGCCTCGCCGACAACTTGGGCCAGCGAATTAATGCTGTGCGGGATTGTCGCTCCCCCATGCAGCGAGCCGATGTCCCGCATCGGTGTACCATCGTTCATCCACACAAACGCGTGGGTCGTGTTCACTCCGGGTCGCGGGTTGACCTGGCCGGCGACTTGACCCCGATCATTGACTGCAAACGCGTAGCTGTAGTCCCCGTGCAGCGTTCCCAGATCCTCAATGCCGGTGCCGTAAACATCCAGATAGAAGGCATGGGCCCTGCCCCCGAGTTGCGTATTGCTGCCGCCCACCACGTGACCGGTGGCACTGATGGCCGTGACGAAGCTGAAATCACCGCCGAGCGCGCCCAGATGCCTTAGCCCGTGGCCGTTATTCCTCCACACAAATCCCTGAACATCCTTGTCGCCTTGAAAATAGGCATTGCCGGCCACCGTCCCATCGGTCGCGATGCCCAGTGCGGAACTTAAGGTTCCGCCCAGCGTCCCCAAATCCCGCAGCCCCCCTCCGTTATTCATCCAGACGAAGGCATGTTCTCCGCGGTTGTTCGACAAGGTCGCACTGCCGACAAACTGTCCGCGGTTGTTGACGCCGTTGATTGTCACCGAGCCACCGCCCAGGTCGTCGTACACTCTGATCAAGTCCTGTTGCACGCCACTCCACAGGAACTCGAATTTCCCGAAATGATCCGTGGCGTTGCCGGCCACTTTGCCGTTGGGGCTCAGCGCCAGACCCACGCTCGTGGAACCCGCTTCAATGGGATTGAGATCGCGCATCGACGTGCCGTTGGGCGCGCGCAAGAAGGCGTGTTCCTGACCCTCGATGGAGCACGCCCCGCCTGTCACCTGTCCGGCATCGTTCAAGCCGTAGGCCTCCGGAAACAATCCGCCCGGAACCGACATCGTGCAGCCGTTCGGAAACACGAGCGGCTTAATGCGGTACATCGCCTGCCCGAATGCCGCTTGGTCAACAATTCCAAGCGAGCAGGCCAGCGCCACGGTCCGCAACAACCGGCGGCGCGCAGAAACGCAGCGCCCGCGACGCGACAGCCGATCGAATGTGCAGCTACCCATACGTGTCTCCCTGTTGCGCGACAATCTGCGCCACGCGCGTTCAGCTTGCGCTGCCTCACGGGGCAGTCAAGTGAGGACACTGGGTAGTTGTGCCGCATGGCAACCGCAGTTCGGCGCGTTATGTAGGAGTCCCGCCGGAGGCCAGGCGGATCCCGTAGGACAACGCGCTAGCGCCGTCGGTGCAGTCCGATGCGGAGGCTCGCGGTGGCGATGAACACCTCGCGCAGGAAGCTCAAGATCGCGGCAATAAAGCTCAGCATCGCCGTAATGAACAGCGCCGCAACAATGTAGCTGAGGCTCGTGAGGAAGGATTCGCCGAGGAACAGCACTACGATCATGACCGAGACCAAAAGTGCGCAGATGGTCGCGAACGTGATTGCCCTGCTTAGAAGCCGACCGCGCCGCGCGAGTGTATCGAGCGAGCGATGTAGCGCCTGCGCGCGTTCCTCATTGGGGTCCGCGTCGAGTGCACGCTCGAGTTCGCGTCCGCGATCGACCACGCGCGCCAAGCGGTTGGTGAACATGGTCAGCATGATTCCCACACCCGAGAGCAGGAATACCGGCGCGACCACGAGCCGGATGACCTCGCCCACACCCTGGATGGAGGTCAAGTCGGCGGCACCCACCATTACTGCGAGGTGGCCTGGCGAACGAAATGAAAATACGTGTCGGGCGCGCCCTTGGCGGGATTGATGGGCTTGTCGCTGAAGGACAGCTGCTCGCCCTCGAGCTTATAACTCTGCGGGCAGCGGGGGCTGGCCGAGGTGGCGCTGTAGCCGTGCTCGGTGCGCTCCCAGATCAGCTCGCAGCCGCTCAGGGGCCTTAAGTCCTGCTGCAGCATCGAGCGAAACAGTTCCGGGTTTTCCGCTCCGTCCCGCCAGCGGTCCGGCTGATCGAGCGCATAGACCATGGCGACGATGTGGCCGCTGCTGCTGGTGTCCAGGTTCCACATGCGCACGCTGTACACGCGCTGCGGGTCGTTCGCGGCACTCTCACGCACGTAGAGCATGTTGCCGCTCATCATCGGCACGAACACGTTTTGGATCAGTAGCACCTGCTCAGGATTGGCATAGACACCCGGCAGCACCAGCGAGAGCTCATTGAGCTCCGCCTTTTCCTTGTCGGCCTGCGAGGCGCAGGCGGTGAGCGTTAGGGCCAGTGCCATTAGGATCGGCCGGAGAAAGTTGCTTGGAGTTCGAGACACGTGCATATCACCCGTATTCGGTACGCCAGGCGGCGCGGTAGGCCTGCCCTAAGCGCATGATGCGATCGAGCAGGCGCGGATAGCCTACACCGGCGGCCTTGCCGGCCGCAGCGAAATCCTCATCTTTTTCCAGGTTCGGATTCGGGTTGGCCTCGAGCACGTACAGGCTCCCGTCCTCGCGGAGCCGAAAGTCGATGCGCGCGTAACCCGAGAGGTGCAGCGCGCGGTAGATGCGCCGCGCCAGCCGGTCGATGCGCGCCTGCAGCAGGGGTGATAAGTCCTTCGCCTCGGTGGTCGTGATGCCGTACTTCTTCTGGTACGCGCGGTCCCACTTGACCTTGCGCGTGGCGATCGCCGGAAGCGAATCCGGGAGCGATCCGAACTTCATCTCCCAGACCGGCAGGCGACTTAAGCGCTCGTTGCCGATCACGCCTACGTACAGCTCGCGCCCCTCGATGTACTCCTCCACCAGCGCATCCGACCCGATCTGCTCGTGCATGAACTGCACCCGCTCGCGCAAGCGCGCGGCATCCTCCACCACCGAGGCCTGTGCGATGCCGAGCGAGGCATCTTCGGTGGCCGATTTGACGAACAGCGGAAAGCGCAGCCGGCGGGGCACGTGGAAGCGCTCGGCGCGCCGGAACACCGCGAACTGCGGCGTGGAGATGCGATGGAAGGCCAGCACCTGCTTGCACAGCACCTTGTCGCGCGAGAGCAGGAGCCCACGTGGGTTGCAGCCGGTGTAGGGCTGGCGCATGAGTTCGAGGAACGCCACGACGTGCTGATCGTAGGTAACGATCCCGTTGAATTCCTCCAGCAGGTTGAACACCACATCGGGCGGGCTGTCGACCAGCGCCGCACGAAGCTCGGTAAGCGAATCGAGCACCCCTAAGACCTGCACCGTATGACCCGCCTTACGCAGCGTGCAGGTCACGTCGTATTCGGTGCGCCACTCGGCGATCTCCTTGTCGCTGTAGCCCTCGAGCGTGGTTGGCGGTACCAGGCTCGAGTGCACGACCACCAGGGTGCGTAGTGACTTCACAGCCGGAGTCGCAGTTCGTCGCTGGTGATGTAGCCGCGCGCCATGCGAATGAGAGTGGCACGAATCTTTGGCACCGCCGCGCGCTTGCTGCCCCGCTGGTACAGCTGCAGCTGCTCGCAACGCTCGATGGCGAGGCGCAAGAGCTGCTGGGCGCTGTAGCGATCGGTGTTAGCGCGCTGCTCCATGCTGTTGAGCACGCTCACCTTGAGCGAGCGCAGGAGCGCAGCCGCGGGTGGCGCGCCGGCGCGCGCCTGCTCCTTGCTCACGAACACCTTGCGCAGGAGCCTGTCGGCCAGCGCGCGATGACGGCGCCGCTCCGCGCGGCGCTTGCGCCGGTAATGCTCCCGTAAGGTCATGGGGCTGTGCTCGAGCGCCTCAATCCGATCGCGCGCGGCCACCGCCGGCCGGTGACGGCCGATCTCCTGAGCCACCTGCGCGACGTACTCGAGCTTGCGGCGCGCGGGCCACGCGGCGTAGCGCCGCCGCCAGGGCGAGCGCGGCTGCAGCCAGACCGCGAAGGTCTCTGCAAAATCCTCGGTGGGGTGCGCCTGCGCGTACCACTCGCCCAGGTGCTGCACGTGGTGGCGGCTGGCCAGGCGCGCGCGATACTGCGGGGCGTAGCGGCGCGAGGCGTTACCGAACAGCGCACGCCAGCGCGCGCGGCGCCTCAGGCGGTAGGCGGAATCGATCGCATGCCCCGCCTCGTGGCGCAGGATGCGCATCTGCCAGTTGGCGTTGCTCCCTTCCACCTGGCCGGTCATCTTGCGCTCGAGGCGCGTGAGCCTGGGGTGCGCGAGATAAAACGGCACCGCGAATCCGGGCACACCGTCGGGCGAAAACCATTCCTCAGCGAGCCAGGCGTGCGGTTTGAAGGCGATGCCGCGCGCCTCGAGCTCGCGGTACAGCCTCGTGATGCGCGATTGGACCGGCGTGCGGTGCAAGCGGAGCCGAAGATCACAAAGCCTGAGGTCGAGCAGCTGCTCGTCCCCAAGTTTGGTCCACGCGGGCGCCTTGCGCTTCATGTCACCGCCACAGCATCGCCCAAGGCCACCAGTGCCGATTGCAACAGCCCGTCGCCTAAGTCCACGATCATCTCCGAGTGCGCCAGCGCCTGCCGCCAGCTGCGAGGTATTCCCTTGAGCCCATAGTGCGCGCCGGCGAGCTGTCCGTACACCGCCCCGATGACATCGGCATCGCCTCCGAAGTTGACCGCCATGAGCGCCCCTTCGCGAAAATCGGCGCTCCCTGCAAGGCTCAAGCGCGCCAGCTCCAGGGCGGCCAGCGCCCCGCCGTCGGAGGCCGGAGGCGGAGCCTCAGGGTCACGCGTCAGGATTGCCGCCACCGGTTCGCGCAAAGGCTGATCGCCAAAGAGTTTGAGATCGGGTGAGAGCACCCTTTCCTTCGCTTCACCCCGGAGCGCTGCGTGCAGCATGGCCGCGAGCAGCCGGCAGCTGTCGAGTACCAGGGGCGAGGGGCTGGTGAGTCGCGCGGAATCCGCCGCAGCCGTGACGGCTGCTTCCGGCGTGGCAAAAAAATGCATCACCACCGGGGCGACGCGCGAGAGCGCTTCGCCCGCCAGTGCCGAGCCCTCGCTGATGGCCTTCGGTGGTTCGCCGCGCCACTGGGCCGTGGCCAGCGCCCGCGCCGTGGCGGCGGTGATCCCTAAGCACTGGCCGGTGGCCGATCGGTAGCCCTCGCGCTGCCAGCGGGTGTAGGTCTCCAGCTGGTCTTGCGCATCGAAGCTGCCGCGCACGATAAGGCTTTCGGCCAGGCACAGCGCCATTGCGGCATCATCGCTCCAAGCGCCTCGCGGCAGGTCGAAGGGCCCGCCGCCCAGAAGATCCCCGACCGGAGCAAAGCTCCCGCCGCGCCTGTACTGTGTCGCGGCCGCCAGCGCATCCCCGATCGCCAGTCCCTGCAGCGCGCCCTGGAAACGCTCGCGCAATTTACGCACCGGCGCCAGTTCGCGGTCAGTGAACTCGAGCGTGGCCAGGTGCTCTTCGGGCGCGCCGTCCGATTCGGGCGCGAGCGCCAGGATGGCAGCGCGCCGCTCGCGCCCAGAGAGCGCCACGCGCGGCGCCCACTCGCGGATGTAGTTGGCTTGCTCGAGCGTCTGCGGGATGGCAGGCCAGGTGGCCGCGCGCGCGCACTGCTCGGTCCAGAGCGTGTTGAGCTCACTGAGCGCGCGCTCCCCGTCCCGTCCCTGCTCCACCAGGAAGCAGCCGGCGACTGTGCCGGTGCGCCCGATGCCGGCGCGGCAATGCACGTACACGTTGCGACCGGCCGCCAGGGCGGCGGCGATCTCGTCCTGGATGCGCCGCATCTGCGAGCTGCGCCGCGGCACGTCCTGGTCCCTGATCGAGTGGCGAAGGTAGCTGACGGTGGCCGGGAGCATGGCCTGGTAGGCGATGCACTCGCCCTCTTCCGTCAGGTCCACGAAGCAGCTGATGCCGGCGGCCACCGGCTCCAGCACCCGCGCCCGGCCCGCGTCGCGATGCCTTTCCACGCGGCCCGCCGGATGCTCGCCCGCCAGAAGCCTTCCGGGGACCACCCAGTAGCTGTTGGCGAGCGGGCGGTCCATCAGGACTTGTCGGGCGCGAGGCCTTGGAAATCGAACAGGCCCGTATCGGCCAGGTGCGCCGGTTCCACGTTGCGCAGCGCCGTGAAGATCGCCTCGGTGCGGCCCGGGTGCTCGAGCTCCCAGGCCCTGAGCATGCGCTTGATGGCGCGCCGCTGCAGGTTCGGCTGCGAGCCGCACAGGTTGCAGGGAATGATCGGGAAGCCGCGCGAGCGCGCGTAGCGCGCGATGTCGCGCTCGGCAATATAGGCGAGCGGCCGGATCACCACGTGGCGCCCATCGTCCGAGCGGAATTTCGGGGCCATGGCCTTGAGGCGCCCGCCGTGGAAGAGATTGAGGAACAGCGTCTCGACGATGTCGTCGCGATGATGGCCGAGCGCGATCTTGCTGATCCCGTGCTCGGCGGCGTAGCGATAGAGCGCGCCGCGGCGCATGCGCGAGCACAGCGAGCACATGGTGCGCCCCTCGGGGATCAGCCGCTTGACGACGCTGTAGGTGTCCTGCTCGATGACGTGAAACGTCACACCGAGGCTGCTTAGGTAATCGGGCAGCACGCGCGATGGGAAATCAGGCTGCTTCTGATCGAGGTTGACCGCGATGAGCTCGAAGTCCACCGGCGCGCTGCGCTTCAACGACAGCAGCAGGTCCAGGAGCGTATAGGAGTCCTTGCCGCCCGAGAGGCACACCATGACCTTATCGCCCGGCTCGATCATTCGATAATCGGCGATCGCCTTGCCCGCAAGTCCCCGCAACGAGGCCGCGAGCTTGCGCTGCGTGGAGGAATCGCGGTCGGGTGCGCTCTGGGGTTGCGCGAGCGCGCTCATGCGGCGGCCTCCCCTAAGTATTTTCCGTGCAGGTATCGCAACAGCGCGTTGGCGCTCAAGGGCTGGCCGGTGGCCTGCTGGATCAGCTCCTTGATCGGAAGCTTGGCGCCATAGCCGTGCATGTTCTCGCGGAGCCACGCGAACACGGGCGCGAAATCGCCGCGCTCCAGGAAAGTGTCCACCTCCGGGAGCTGCGCCCTTAAGGCTTCCCAGAGCTGGGCGGCGATCACCAGTCCCAGCGCATACGAGGGATAGTAGCCAAAGGAACCTAAGGCCCAGTGCATGTCCTGCAGGCAGCCATCGGCAGTGCCTGCAGGGCGCGTCCCGAAGCGCTGCTCCATGCCGCTGTTCCAGACCTCGGGCAGGTCCTTGACCGCGAGCTTGCCCGAGAGCAGCTGCTTTTCGATTTCGTAGCGCTGCATGATGTGGATCGGATAGCTCATCTCGTCGGCATCGACGCGGATCAGCCCGCGCTGCACGCGCGTGAGCGTATGGAAAACGTTGTCGAACTCCCACTCGGGCCCCGACACGCCGTAGTGCTTTTGCAGGAGCGGCAGCAGGAACTTAACGAATGGCGCGCTGCGGCCGATGATCATCTCGAGCAGCAGGGACTGGCTTTCCTCCAGCGCCATGCCCCGATCGCGCCCCACCGGCTGGTCGCGCCAGCTCGCGGGCATGCCGAGGTCGTACATCGCATGGCCGCTCTCGTGCAGGGCGCCCAGGAGCCCGGTGAACGGATCGCCTGCCGCGTAGCGCGTAGTCACGCGGATATCGCCGACCACGCCCTCGGTGAAAGGATGCTCGCTCTCATCGAGCCGCCCCTGGTCGAATGGAAAACCGATCGCCTTCATGACTTCCACGACCAGGGCGCGCTGCTTGCCGGTGGTGAACTTGCCTGCGATCGGCAGCACCGGTCGCGCCTTCTGCGCCTCGAGCGCCTCACCGATCATGTTGGGCAAGCGCCGGGTCAGCGCCTTGAAGATGGCCTCGATGTCGGCCGTGCCAATCCCAGGACTGAACTCGTCGACCAGCGCGTCGTAAGGCGGGAGGTTCAGTGCCTGCCCTAGGAGCGCGGCCTTGTCGCGCACCAGCATCAGCACCTCCTCGAGGTGCGGTGCGAACAGCGCGAAGTCGTTTTCGCGCCGGGCGTTGAGCCACTGGCTCTCGGCGAGCGCGGTGGCGCGCGCCAGGCGCGAGATCAGCGTCACGGGCGTGGCGATCGCGTGGTCGCGCTGCCGGCGCATCTCGCGCAGGTTCGAGACCTGCCAGTCCTCGAGACCCCGGACGTTGGCCTGCGCACGGTCCAGGAGCCGCGTGACCTTCGGGGTGGTCAGCAGCGCGTGGTATTCGGTTTCGAGCGCGGCCACCTGCTCGCCGCGCACCGCCGCGCTCCCGCGCGGCATCATCACCGCGGCATCCCAGCGCAGGAGCGACAATGCGCCGCGGAAGGCGTGCAGCCGCCGCCATTCCTGCTCAAGTTGTTGGTAGGGAGTCGCTGACATGATCCGGGCTGTTTTTCTCTAGAGCCCGGACAATTCTACCAGCCCGCAGCTCCGCCGGGCATGGCTATTTGTTTATTTTATTATTATAAATCAATAAGTTATAGCAAGCCGCGCCCGTCGCACCAGTGGAGCATCCGGCAGTAGTGCGGCCAGTCGGCCGCGACCCAGGCGATGCCGATGGACACGGCCAGCAAGGCGATGACGGTTAGGACTACGGCGGCGCGACGCATTTCATGAATGATAGCCGCCGGCGCCGCATGGGGCACGACCCAGCCGCTCTACCGTCGCATGAGGCCGATCATGATTCCGGCCTCTACCAATTCCCGTAGCCGTTCGGGCTACGTGCCCGTGGGCTTGTTCCGCTCCGCATTTTCTGCCGGTGCCGGCAGACCGACCTTGCGGCAATAGGCCGTGAAACGCGGATCGTTCCGGAATCGCTTGATGAAGGGGTCGTACAACAGACCTGCAACGCCCGGGTCGCGGTTGACCCAGGCACGTTCTAGCCATACGAAAGTCTGCTGCGCGTCGTCACGAAGCGCCTGCACCTGAGCGATCTGGAAGGCGGAAGTGACTGAGTCCTGCGCGATAACGTTGCGCAGCGCCGCGTCCGCTGCGCCCGCATCGCCGGCGATCTGTGTAGCCAGCGCGATTGCGATGCGCTGCCAGGACGGATCGGCTTCATCGCGCGCGGCCGCGAGCGCCGCTTGCGCGTCTCCACGTAAGACAGCCAGGACGGTCAGCGTTTCATGAAACCCCGCCCCTGCGGGGTCAAGATCAATTGCCTGGCGAATCGTCCTTTCCGCTGCGTCGAGTTGCTGGCTACCATAAAGGTGCATGGCGAGCCAGTAATACCAGTTGGATCGCAGCGGTTCGCTGGCAAGCGCATGACGGGTAAACTCGACGGATTCTTCCATTCGTCCCAGTGCCGCCAGCACGTTACCGAGATAGAATTTTGGCAGGGCATCATTGGGCGCCAGTGTGGCCGCCTGGCGGAAATCCGACTCCGCACCGTGCCAATCGAAGTCCACCACTTGGCGTACCAGGCCGCGCGCTAGAAACGCAGAGGGCATCTGCGGTGCCAGTACTAGCGCCCGCTCGGCGGCGGAGCGGGCCTGCGCATTGGCCTCCCGTGCCTCCGAGCCCCCGTAGAAGGCCGCGGCCTGAAAGATTTGAGCTTGAGCAAGCTCACTCCAAGCCGCCGCGTAGTCTGGGTCGATCTGAGTTGCGCGCGTGATTTGCTTGATTGCCTCTCGCCCGGTAGCACGTGTACGGTGGGAGTACAAAAAGCGGCCTTGCAGTAGAGCGCTGTAGGCGTCAAGACTGCCACCGGGAGGCCGGTCTCCCTGTGTAGCCGCACGCCCAAACGGCAGCAGCTTCGCTTGTAACGCCGCAGCCACGGCGTGTGTGATCTCGTCCTGCAGCGCGAACAGATCCTGGTAGCGTCGATCATAGCGCTCCGACCACAATGTGCTGCCGTCCGATGTGTCAATGAGCTGGGCACTTACGCGCACCATGCCATCGGCGCGTCGCACGCTGCCTTCAAGCAACCGTGCGACGCCGAGCTTGGCGCCGATGCCGCGGCTGTCTTCCTTCGAGTCGCGGAATTGGAACGAGGATGTACGCCCGATCACCTTTAGGCCCCGAAGTTGCGTCAAGGCCGTTATGAGGTCCTCGGAAATGCCGTCGCTGAAATATTGCTGCGCTGGATCGCCGCTCTCGTTGGCGAGTGGAAGCACGGCGATGGATTGGCCCTCCACGCTCGATCTTGACCCATGCAGCCGCTCGAGCCAGAAATGGCCGAGCAGAGCGAGCGCCGCCACCACGATGGCTCCAGCGACGACCACGGGTAGCGCTCGCTTCGTCCGCGAGAATGGCGAAGTCTGCACTCTTGCATTTGCGCTCGTCCGAATGGGGGTCGATGCCTCACCCAATAGCAATTGCCGCACTCTGTTCACAAACGCCGGCGGTGTCTCCCCTCCCGGCAGGTGCGTCCACTGCAACTCAAGAAATTTGTCGGGCACGGACGCGCCACGCTCGGGCGTGTCGTCGATCACTACGGGAACTAGGAAGGCACGCCTATCAGCCATATCGTGCGTACGGTCGACGGCCAACTTCCATTCACGGCGGAAGTAGCCTTCATCGCGGCTCTCGGAGCCGGCCGAGATCACGGGCATGAACAGGCGACAGTCGTGAATCTGCTGCCTGATCTGGCGGTCCCAGGCATCCCCGCCCCGCAGCTCGCTCTGATCGAACCAGACCTCGATCCCGCCCGCGCGCAGCGCTTCACAAATGCGGCCCGCTGCCTCGGCATCCTGCGAGGCGTAACTGATGAAGAGGGCGCTATTGGCGGGCGCTGTCACGATAGGACGAACCCCTCCCTAGCGTTCCACTATACGCGAGCCGCGGGGAGAGAAGTTTCGGGGCAGAACGATCGGCAAGCTCCGAGTCGAAATTGGTAGCGGGCGCGCTAGCGCAGTGGCACTTGGCCGTGTCCCTTGAACGGAATCTCGCGCAGCACGCCCTCGGCCAGATGCAACACTCCGGTCGCCTGGTAGTCGACGGTCGGATCATTCAGGTGCGCGCC
>Ga0157379_10002133_pt1 | contig 16402 bp, 30 predicted proteins | sample S25metaG_FD_121802 | JGI IMG/M metagenome (GOLD analysis project Ga0157379, IMG submission 121802) | Switchgrass rhizosphere microbial communities from Kellogg Biological Station, Michigan, USA - S2-5 metaG | ecosystem: Host-associated > Plants > Roots > Rhizosphere > Soil | place: USA... | reverse complement strand
GTGCTACAACCTTGGCAAGGAGGCTGGAGAGAAGGGCCCTTGATATGAGCGAGTAGCCGTGCCACTGCAGGTTCAAGAGAAGGCCTATTCTGTAGCTCCTCAATAAAAGGAGAACTCCGGAGCCACATCATCTTATTTTGGAGGGTCAGTCCCTCCAGCCAGCGTAAGCGTAGCGTGTCTCCGCAGGAAACGTCCTTCGTTGGCAGACATCGAGGATCGTATGATGTGACGATTTTCCACACGTTCTTGCGGAAAGCATCTTGAAGTTTCTCCTTTCCCCCGATTAGATGTATCTTATCCTCTTGGTCGAGGAAGGATAGGCCCATTATCTCCACAGCCGTGTAATTAACAGCCAGTTCATAGAATAACCAGGGCAAGAACTGATCCAGACAACATTCTCGAAATATGGAGATGAGGTTTACTTTGGAAGTGTTTTGAACAGCTTGAGCTAAGGCAAGGCGTATTCGAGACAGATTTTCCGGTGCCTTCTCATCTATTTCTTCGAATTTGATTGGAATTCTCTCCTCGAAATATTTCAAAGCCCACTGGCGAAGATTTGACACCACGTATTTGTGAGATAGACGGAGTATTGCAGCTACGGCACGAATACTCATCATCGTACCGGGTCCATAAAAATTGCTGCACAATGTATCAGAGGCCGTCGTTATTACCCACACCACCAGAGGACTCACTGGATTCCCATGGTAGCCTTTATGAAATGTGTGAATTCTTCCTCCAAGTCCCCATGCAAGTGTACAACTATTGGACAGCCATCATAGCCATCTCCACTTGTAGATGGTCCTCCAATAGCGATCATATCGTTGAATACTTCCGATCGACTCGACAACAAGCCGTGGTACACCCGGAAGGCCACAGATTCTACCACAAAGATAATCGTGCCGTCTGAGAAATATAGTTCAGGATGTCTCTTCCATCCGGCCTCAGGTAATTCTTCATTATTGGAACCTAGCTTCAGATGTGAGGACATGACGGAGGTGTCGAACACAGGAGGTTGGAATAATCGAAGCTAACATCACGACGCTTTCTTAACTTGCATGGTCACGGTATCTCGGAGTCACAATCCTCCCAGAGAGGAAGGATCGTAGTAACCGACACCGCCACACCTTGTGGGTAAATAACTTAGCTATTCTTCAGATTCCGGCTATTTCACAAGAGACTATAGCTAGGGAGTGTTTTTCTGGAAATCGATATACGATAGATGCTGAATCCTCATTCGGCAAATTCCTACTAATACCTTATTACCCTCCGGATCTTCAGGTAATCACCGAACAGTGGGCACGTGTCTTGAGCCTAAAGGAATCGAACCCGTGTTCTCAGTCACTCTCCTCTCACGTTTTGTGAATGGTCGACAGTACCATGACTGGAGCTGATGGAGTTCTGCAGAATAGCCTACGAATTAAAAAGGTGGATTCCGTCTACACTCCACATCAAGTCTCCCAGTGGCTTGCGTGCATTAACTTTCCAGGAATATACTCGGAACAGGAGCTCGCAAGTGGGGGCTTCCCAACCACTCTAGACCACCTATTCACGTTAGTTAGACTCAGTTTAGTAAAGTTTCCGTATGAAAATACCGATATGCACTAGTAAGTGATTCTGCGATCTTAAAGATAATCACAGATGTTTTGGGATGCTAGTACTGCCCATCATACCATGGACATCAGCCCAGATGCTTTATTCACTCGCCTTGTCGCTGAAAAGCGAGGAGGGTCCTACTGCTTTGGCCTTAACCAACTTCTATTTCAGATGCTTAGAGGCCTAGGCTATCGGTAAGTGACCCGTGTATGAAGTGCAACGAATTATGTAACAAATCCCATTTCAGTGCTTACACTGGATTGGCTAGAATTAACCTTGCCGTGTTGGACGCGGAAGCAAAAAGTCCCGAATATAGTGCACTTTCGCATGCGGTTATCTTCGTTCAGCCCCTGGGATGTAGCAACCAAACATACTTGGTTGACGTTGGATGCGCAGGCTTTTGTCTGACGCAACCGATCCTACTCTCCGAATCGCCAGAAAACATCGTGATTGGTTCTTCTCCCACTGAAAGGCACAGACTTCGGAAAGGAGAACATCCAGGGTCAAGCCTTGGTCAGTTTAACGCTACATTGGTCATTTTACTGTGCAAGCTAACTCTTGTTTTTATTTAGAGAGTATCCCTACCCATCGACCCAATTGGCAATTGGAAGTCCAACATCAAAAAGTACCTGGGGAGGATACAGCGTGGAAGATATTTTATTCTTTCACCGAGCAAGAGGCGTTTTCAGCAGACGTCAATGCCATGAATATGGCTGTTTTCAGTATGAGAAGTGGAGTTTTTTGGGAGGATATTTTCTGCTCTCAATATTTCTTCGACGACGACCAGAATCATCAGACATTCGGGAACGACAATGGGGAACATATTAAGAAATCCGAAAGCACAAATGACAAGGAACTGAGGGGTCAACTGGAAACGCGTCCCTTAGGACGATATAGCCTTGAAATGGGGGAGTTCAGAAAGCACATGGGCGGTTCCTCCAAACTCATACGTACAATACACACCGAAGAGGAGCGATTGGCTGTCCTCAAAGAAGTGTTTGGAACTACTATACCAAAGGAGAACGTGTTAAACATGCAGGGGAGAATGCCGGCTTTAAAGTTTTAATTGGCTGCAAAACGATGGTCGATTTTGTACGTACCTAGGCGAAACTTAGATTAACGGTATAACCTATCTGTGGCAAAGAGTACACTTAGCAACGACGATGGAATTTTCCAAATAATGGGTTGATAAAGCTTTACTACATATCTTTACAATATGAAACAATAAAAATGAAAGGAATGAAAGGGATCGAATGTACGATGTATATGATTGCGATCTAGAAATGGAATTGATAATGCAAAAGCCGGGGATAAACGAAATAAAAAAGTAAAATAAAATAAAATGGAAGAAACATCCCCCCATAATGTCACACACCCTATTGCAGCATAATCTCATCAAATTGATCATCGTCTTCGAACAGTCCTGACTGATGCAGCTCGCAAGGGTTCTTCCCGATAGGCACATACTCTCCCTTGCCGACAATTCTATCCGTACCTCCCGTCCCACTAACGCGCACCTTCTGTATCTCCACAGCATATTCATCAAGGCTATCGTAAAGCTTATGGTATTGGCCACAAGTACCTTCACCAACGGGATGAGGGAAGAACTCGTCATCGCCTGGCTTGCCGTCTTCCACGAGGAAAGGGTGATACAACGCGTCTCGGGCGGTTATCCGTTTTACCGCGTCGGGCTCGAATGTGGCTTTGAGAAGGTCGATGGCTTGCTCGAGGGATTCGGTATAAGCATCCTTCTCCTCTTGTGTCAGTTCTTGGTCACCGTGTGGAGGGAGGAGGATAGCTGGGTTTAGGGTATAGACGAGGTGACCGAGATCTTTCCCAGCGGGTTCGATACTTGGAATATTGGTGATCACCACTCGGTCTACGGCAGAAAACTAAGAAAGCTCCAAGGCACTAATCGAGGATATTGACTTACTGTGTAGGATACCGGCCTTCTCGATAGCTTTCTTTCCTAGCAGAACAGCCAGTTCGACGAGAGCTTCGGTATCGTTCGGACAATGGAAGAAGGGAAACTTTCCTGTTAGAAAGAAAAGCAAAATTGTTCCAGCCGACCAAATATCGACGGCTATAGAAATCAGTAATGATCAATAAAACTTTTTAGAAGCCAATACAATTCAACCAGACTTACCTCCTGACTGCGACGCGCATTTCAGAAGTACTTCGGGCGCACGGAATCCTCTCGTACCCGCACGGTTAGCCTTTGAGTGAGGTCTTTAAAACAATATTTAAAGAGCTGTTTGAGAGAGAAAATTTTCACAGATATCTCACCGTGGATCATTTTCAGGATACCCCACCCTATCCGCTGGCCACTTGCATCTATCCCTTGCATGTGCCTTCGCTCGTTGAATTTGTGAAGTCGGGATTTCTTCACGAGGCTTGTATTGACCATGGGGATTTTCTCGTGAGGGGGCGGTATGATTGCAAGCAGTGTCTTCATTATAGACCATTCGCTAAAGAAACCTCAATTAAATTGAATATTGAATGATGAAGTTGAATTTTACTCACGCAGGCAAGACCCAAGTCACAAATGGTGCCGACACCAGTTATTGTGTCAAATAGAAAATTGGCAGGCTTGATATCTCGATGGATAATCCCGCGTGAATGGATATCACGAAGACCTCGGAACAGACTACGCATGTAATTTTTTATTCCTCTCAGAGACAATTTCTGATAATAATCCTGAAAGGTAACAATTCTCATTCAACAATATGAAGACATCCAATATAAAATCGAATATACCCGAAAATCTTGGTTCCGGTGATATGGCATAACAGCGACGACTTGATCCGAATGTCTGAATGCGGTTATAAGTTGAGATACGTGTCTGCACCCTCTTATGTCTTCTAGGATGGCAATTTCGTTGCGAATCCGGTCTGGCATACTTGTGACATAAATTCTCTTGATGGCGACAAGGAATTTCTTAGAGGGATCACGGAGAATTGTTTGATAGTACGCAGACGAGTCTGTTGGGTGATTGCTTCGCCATGGTCTATTATCGTAATCATGGTAGTTGCGGTCGATGGCTTTGTAGACGGAGGAGAAGGTGCCTTTGAGATGCGTGGAATGAGGTAAGTGTTAAAGTGACAAAGGAAAAGGCAATGCTCACCGGTTCCTAGACGGTCTAAAAGTTCATACTCCTGTGCAATCTTTGGTACCGCATTTTTCAAATCCTCCATCTCTTTCATAATCTCGTCCCTTTCATCCTGCGACCTGAACATAATCGAGTTCTCCTCCATCAGCTCCTCCTCGTCAAACGATGAACATTCCGATTTCATATCCTCATCATCATCATCCATAGCTGGAACATCCCCGTCGAGTATCCCTTCGGTATCCTGCCCTATCGCCAGCCCAGTAGCCTCTCCTCCGATTTCAGGCAAATCGCCCCCAACATCCTTCGGAACATCCATAATCGTTACTTCTCCCGGAATTCCATATCCACCAAGGTCTGAACTTGGATCCGTCAGCTCTGACGACCCAAAAAGGTTGTGCTGCAACGCGTTCGGATCGTCGAATGGATTCGAAGGATGCAGCGAGAAAAGCTCGCGTTTCGTGCTGGCTATTGGCATTGAACGAGATATAAAGGTCTATGAACAAGAAGCGAAGATGGTGAGGAAGAGGATGAAGCAGGAAAAGTCGAGATGGTGGCAGGTGGGACGCGACACGAGAATAAACGGTCACGTGAAGTCAACAATCCTTCGGCAAGCGGACCAATCGGAGCGCGCCGTCGCGTTGAGAACTTTTTATATTATACCAAGTCATTCCTTCTACATTCTCATATTCGATAAAGAAAGGATATTTGACCTTACTTCAGACCTATTGGGTATATAGGCAATAATATTATTTTATACACACGCACTTCCTCTACATAATCTTGATGCAAGGGCTACAACTACGAGCCTCCTTATTTCTTTCCATTACCTTGGATTCTCGGATCCACACGTTTGATGAACAGCCCCAAAATAAATATTCCAAACATGGCAGTACCGACTGCGATAGGCTTTTTGAGATGTGCAGAGAAGGGGACCTTGTAAGTAACCTGAAGGTGTGTTAGTGAGGCCACAGGATAGAATGGACGCGGGAGGAAGGAGAACATACATAGATGTTGCCAGTGTGGTTATCAGTGACACCATTCTTTTTGAAAATGATAGCAGGACGGCCGACAGTGTCGAGATAGGTTATATGGGTATCACGAGTGACGCTGCGCATCGCGAATGGCTCGAAGATTTCAACATCGCTGTTTATGATAATGAGGCATGGTTTGAAATAGAAAATAGAGATACTTACGTCGCTCCCTCCGGAAGAATGATGGTCACTTCAGCCTCGTCAACGGAAGCTCCAGGAATCGGAGTCCAGAACGGTACGCTCAGGACATAACGATCATTCTTTGCGTCGTACTTGGCGGAATCACCGAGCGGTGCGTCCCAACCCAAGGTGAACGTATAGTTCCAGCCTCCAAGAAGAGGATACCTAGGCTTAATATCCAGAACACTCCAGCGAGGCGGTTGGTTCTTGTTCTTCAGTGACACGGCCTTGGGAAGGGCTGGAGAAGGTCTGAATTTTGAGGTTGAAACATTGCCAATAAGATCAATATAATAAGGAGCAGAGATTCCAGGGGGTAAATGGAGCGAAATACTATTCAAAGTACCGTGTAATGGGAGTTGTTGGTGGTTGATGATCTGGTGCTGAAGACGCGAGAAATGGCCCTTCAATTGCGGACCGTCGTTCTTCAACTGGATCTCGTCTTGGATGTTAAGGTTAGAGCCCCAGTGACTGACTTCAGCGTAACGGCGGAGAGAGAGAACGCGCAAGACAGGGCGTTCGAGCTCAAAGTGGACAGTGATGCGCTGTTGGTCGTTTTGGACGAAGTCAACTGCTGCAGAAGGAGCGATGTTGTGGTAAGGACCGTATGTGATAGTTGCACCAGACTTTGTAGCTGCGGCGTCACCTTTGGTGAAGGCGATGGGCAGTTCGGGCTTTGTGAAGCTATGAACCTGAGGAGATGGCGTGCTAACCAAAAACGTTAGGCCTAAGCGAAGAAGAATGAAAATGAAGACACGTACCGCACTTTAGTGCGCTGGATAACGGTTGCATATGGGCTCAAAACGAAGAGGTCCGCTGAATACTTGAGTGATTCTGGCTCTCCTTGGGCAACAGTTGCGGGAACAGGGACGCCAACGTTCGACTGAACGGTGTTCAATTCGAGCGTGATATCGCCAGATGTCTTCAAAGGCTTGGGTAACCGTACAGTATAAGTCCATAGGTTCCTAATACGGTGTAAGTTCACCTGTATCACTACAACAAGACACCAACTCACAACCACGGGTCAAGCCCATTCTCCTTCAACGGCAGCGTCTCCTCACTATCCTTCATCCTCGCTTCCACCCACGTTGTCGCCTCACCCTCTTCCTTGCCCAACACAAAAACATAATCTTTGGCCCCATCCTCAAGCGCATGAACTGAGAATCGAGTTGTAATATGTGTCAAAGCACCATCCAGTTCAATCGTTCGGACAATGGCAGTATTTTCAAACGAAGGGGGTTTTGAATTGGCAGCAATGCATACCGAAGAAATGGCCAACAGCGCTGCTGAACAGCGTCGCCAAGAGGGGAAGAGCATGTTGACGTGGAGGAGGAATTCTGTGCGTAACTCTTGTCACGTGGCACTGACTACGCATGAAATATTCGAATAATTCTGAGGTCTCTGGAAATTTCTCCGTGTTTCATATTATACAGATTTATGATATAAAAATTCCTATTACCAGGCAAAAATGGAGGGCATATTAACAAGGGGTTTGTCTTCCCTCATATAGCCTGGCGATTTAACCTTTCTGAGTCTCCTCTCGCGCAGAGCTTTCGCCTTTTCTTCCACTGTCTTTCCTTCTCGTAGAACAACTGTCAATTTTGAATCGGGATGTTCCTTCATGCCCATCCTCCCACGTCCCTTGAAATCAATGCGCTTCAAGACTTTTTGCCCTTTCGTTACCCATGCTTCGTCTAGACCATATGAGTGATCTTCGTGTATTAGGGGTTTTAAATAATAGACGCACCAACGACCAATTTAGATCTGTCGAGACCTTTGTACTCGACGGCATGCTTTCGTGCCACGACTAGCATACCTCGGAGACGTTTCGCGTGTCGTTTCTGGCTGAACTGCATTTGCAGGATAGCATAATCGATAGGCTTTCCACTTATTTGCCTGCCAAGCATGTTAAGCTTTCGGCGTGAGATCTTGAAATTGGCCGTAGAGTATTTATGCTATGGCAGAATTCTTGAATAAGTCGCATAGTCTGGCAAAATATGAATAATAGTGTACTTCGCTTGCAGAAGGTTTGGAAACCAATTCCGCCTCCTCTGCCTCCTTTTCCCGCTCGAGTAGTTTGGGTATTGAATCGAACAAACTTCCTCCTTCTCCCCTCCCCTCTGCTTCCTTGATCAAGGACTGTTCTTCCTTCTTCGAGATTGGGGCCGCAGGGGCTGGTGCCAGCCGTTCTTTAAACCACTTAAAAGGACTAGCCATGCCACTAATAATGGAAGTAAATAGATATGAGCTAATATAAGGTATTAACAGACAAGAACACACCGTCTTGCCTGACATTGCACACCAGAGTATGCGATCTCTGGTGGTAACAGGGGATTTCTTCGCGTACGCACTACACATATTCGCTTCAGTAATCTTCTCAGCAGTAAATAAATTCTCTAACCTGCCCGCAGAACCTCCCTTGTCGCTCTTTGCATGCTACACGAAATATGGAAGTCGGAGGATCCCGAGTAAAAGACGCTTAGTCAGCGCCTTGAATCCTTCCTGCAAATGCTGCATGAGCGAAGAATTCGATCTGGAGGCTTTGCAAGCCCAAATTGACCTTTCGAACTCGGTGACATACGATATTGTATCATCATGGATGAAACCAAGAGCGTCGACGTCTAAGGAGTCCGTTAGCGATGCAGTGGCGAAGGAACTGGAGGAATACGCACGACGACCTCAAAGGTAAGCTCAAATTTTCACAACATCAAGTTTATAACTGATACTGGCAAAATTTAGATTAGGTTTAGGTGCATCTGTTTCTAAATCCACTGCTATTACTTCGCACGAAGGTGCTAAACTGAAAGGAAAGCTGATTGGACGCAAACGGCCTCGTGAAGACGAAGCCGCCTCTGTTTCTACGATTGGAAAAAGTAATGAAGACAACAGCGACGAGAATGAAGAAAGTAGATCATCCGCTATAGGTTCGAGAAAGTTGCAGGTTACTGGCATCCTTCCATTTGGCAACGGGAAGACGAAGCAGAAGAATAAGGGAGCAGGCTCTAGTGTAGCTTTTTCCAAAGCCGAAACCAATCCCAAAGCACCCGGTGGCTCTTTCAACACATCCCCAAACCCTAAACCGAACCCATTCAAAGTCCCTAAGACCCCTCCACCGCCTCCACTCGCCTCCAAAGAAGAATTTCGCCCACCAGTCAATACTTCTGATCAAGTAGACGGTCCATCTCCGTCCAAAAAGCGTCGGAAGAAGAATAGGAAAAAACGCCAGGACGCCGATAAGACGAACCAGTCTGAGGAGGAGGAGGAAGAGTGGAAAGGCTTTGGGGACGCGTTCATTACCGTGGAAGATCTCGACGACAGTATCTCTGGAAGCCGTCAACCTTCAATTGCACCACCACCTTCTACCACTATTATGGAAAGTTCACCCGAATCCACGGCGAAGACTGTCATCCCTTCTACAAGCCCCAAGAAGTCCGCTCCAACTGACCAATCGGTCGATGGAAGTCCACCAAAGTCTATCTTAAATTTACATGGACCACCTCCCATCGATGAATCTCTAACGACGAGCCCCAGGAAGAAGCGGCGAAATCGGCGAAAGAAGAACAAGAATAATCAAGTTGCGGAAACGACCTAAAAGGTTGATATTTTTGGTTTGCTTGATATGTCGTTTCAGTCTCTTCTTGCTTATCTGCAGGTGTACCTAATGAATACGAGATTGTATCGGACATTTCAATATCAAGTCGTATCGTATAAAGACATACGGGTATTGTGCTGTAATAGCAGCTCTATGTCATCGGAACATAACAAACATAAAAGTCATCTCAACACATAAATAAATAAAAAGAACCATTAAAACCATCGTCTCTTTCGTTTGCGATACTCCCTCCCAAGATGGCTCATCTCGTCGCGTCTCCTCTGCCGTTCCATCTTGCGTTGCTCATTTGCAGCGATATATAGAGCCTTACCGAGAGCTCTCCTATCTCTATTTCCAGTCATGAACCCCAAGACCATATCTCCCATGCCAACATAGGGCGGATGCGCTCTATGATGATGCATCCACGGACGCCGTCCGTTTCCGCCGTCTTGAGCGACGATAACCTGGGCAGCTGCCTGATGGTGACTATGGTCATGATGTCTCTGCTTCCGCCGGAATCTCTTCTTGAGTTTATTTCTATAACCACTCTCCTGGAGATCCTGCACATGTTCTCCGAGACGTAAAGCGTGTCTCCGCTCTTTGGCTCTTCGCATCTCCCGATCACCATGACGTCTGCGCCGGCTATTAAAGGTAATAGCCCCAAGAAACTTGTTCCATAAACCATGTAAGGCTGAAGGGTTATTACTGTCGAAATATCTATCGCGGTCGCTATCCCTTCGTCTTCTGCGTCGTCGCCGTTCCCTCGGAGCATCGGCATTGATGACAGTAGTACCATCGTGACCACCCCCGATAACAGTCCCATTGATAACAGTCGGCGTAATAACTTGAGGTCCTGAGGCCGTAACAACTTGCGGTGCATAAGAATGGCTATGCTCCCGTCGATGATGATGGTGCGAGTGTCCGCGACTTTCGTTCGCCATACTAGGCATAACTAATGTTTCTGGAGGACGGCTATAACTCTGACTATAGCTTCCGTGCCGATGGTGGTGGCTGCGACTTCGTCGGTCGTCCATTTCCATCATTCGAGAGCCAGTGGTGGTTAAATAGTCGCTGTGCCCGCCCACTCTGCTCCCGAAATCCACAGGCTGAATAAACACATGTGTTAGTCTGTATCAAAGACAATATGACCAGGAATAACATACACGACCGCTATAACTCGACATGGCTCCTTATAACCCTTTGATAAGACTGTGGGGAAAGGGAGAGCTCCCAGCCAATAACCATCCCAAAGAGGTTGCCGAACCGAACTTCATCATGACAGACCGAGAATTCGGATTTTGCTTCCGTCGCCTCGACCACCACAATCTCTCGCAGCCGAATCTTCAATTGAACTTCTGTCTATGGACCCTCCTCTGCCTCTTGAACCTGACTATGTGAAATCCAAACTTGCTTCACCTCCATTCGTTGAAGTGGAAGGAGTCGTTAATATCCGTTCCTTGGGAAGCTACCCATCACAAACCAGATCCGATTTTATCACCAAACCCAACTTCATGTTTCGTTCTGGAGCAATAGGAAATATCACCGAATCCGGGAAAAAGAAACTCTACGGCCTAGGTAATATTGATATCATTTAGAACGACCTTAATATCTTTCAGGCGTGAGGAAAATATTTGATCTTCGATCGGAAATCGAAACTGTCAAGTTTGGTCGACCGCCTCCAGAGATGAGCTATGGGATTGAAATTCGGCGGACCCCTATCTTCAATGATGAAGATTATAGTCCTGAGAACTTGACAGTTCGCTCTAAGCAGTATACTTCTAGAGATGTGAAAGTAAGCTCAAATCCGCCATCATCTACACAGTGTCTTACTGTTCAGCTTTGCCTACTTTGAGGATTTAATGGAAATTTATGACTACATTTTAATAGGATCGGTTCCCGCTCTTAAAGTTATTACCAGCCATATCATCACCAATCCCGATGAAGGTTTCCTATTTCACTGTACAGGTTTGTTCGCTGCTTTGCGTTCTCCCTCCTACATCTCTCACTTTTCCTCCCATATCTAAAGCTGGAAAAGATAGAACTGGCGTGATATCAGGTCTCCTTCTCAAACTCGCGGGCGTGAGTGACGCAGATATAGCCGAAGAATATGCCCTCAGTCGCATTGGCATGGAGCCCAAACGCGAAGAAACAATACAGAAATTATTGAAGCTTGATGATTATGCGGGAGATCCACCAGGTCTTCTTTGGTCGCTTGATTCTCGGTCAGTGACAATATACTTTTTATGGCAGATCTGCTAAAAGTGAAACGTTGTATAGGCCAGCCTCCATGATGGCTTTCATAGAGCTTCTCGAATCAAAGTACGGAGGAGCTGAAGCCTTTTTAAAGTCTCTCGTCGAACTTTCAGATGAAGAGATCAGCCTTATGAAGGAGAATCTCCTTGTCCCTGCCGAGATTGGAGAAGCTTCATGAGTGGCTATGCTTCAAACTCACTTGTACCGAATACAGCGGTTATAAATATACACTAGCTACCTAAGGGGGATGTAATGCAAGATGCCATTGATATTTACCCTGAGTCCAGGATGCTTATGCGCCATATGCGCAATAGCGTCGTTGATTTCTTCATATGCATTTCCTCGTTGATTTAGATCCATACCGTCCGCTCTCTCCATACCATACACTTTCCGCGCAACGAGAGTTTCAAGCTTCTTGAAAAATATCCGAGGTTCCACGGGTGTGAGGTCCATAGCCCGACTCGAAATCATGTACAGAAATGCTTGAATGGGTACGATAGCGAAATCGAAAGTCATTTTGACCAATGATGGGCAAATGTGAGGATTTGTGTATCTGTTGAGGAGAGCAAGATCGTCTTCGTCCAGGGCCCAAGATAACCATATCTCATCCAGGCTTGGAGTGAGCTTTAGGAGAGTGGAAAGTTCCTCTGTGGGCGGGTGATAATATACTCCGCCTAGGGAGAGGCGACGTAAATCCACTTTGCTGACTTGAATCCATGATGAGATATCAGGTATTAAAGATATTTCTTCTCCAGCAGGTCCAGCCTGCATTGACAGCGATCGGAGGTTTGGGGTCTTAAGTCTTTGCATGATTTGTCGTAGTCCCCTCGTTTCATCACCCCACTTCAGGGAAAATTTGGTCAGATTTGGTAGATCAATTATATTCGGAGGGATAGTATCCGTATAATCCGCCTCGGAATATATAACCCTGACTGTCTCCAAACTAGGACATGTCGAAAGGAGTTTAACCAGAGTAGAGATGTGCATTATGCCATACGAGGAGTTGAAATGGGACAGATGGTTGCCGAACTGAATGAATCTTTGCCATCCGTCATGGAAGGCTGTGGTAAACTTGACCAGTGAATCGGCAACAATTACACCCATTTGGACAGTGTCAGGATTCTCGTGGAATCCTAGGAAGCTAAAGTTGCGCAACAGGGGCAATTCCGTGCGAGTGTTAGGGGGGAATAAGCTGTTGAGGAAGAGAGTATCGATGGCGATGGATAACCTCGTCATTCGAGATATTGATCGAGAAAGTAGAGAAGAGATACTCTGATATTCGTCTGGTTTGAGATATAGGTAAGCCTCCATCGGCAATGTTTGGGATCGCTGAAGCCAGATAGGTATGAGTATTGAGGGACTGGGTAGGTTGTCATCGTCGAATATCATACACGGAAAGAAGAGTTGGGTATAGAGCTTCGACGTGGATATCGTAACGTCGTGCCAGAGGCGACAAACGCGTTGTAGAACTAGTGGCATGTAGTCGCTGATGGGCCTTTGCCTACATTCTTGGCGTTCCTTCACCAGTGCGTCCATATCAGGGATGTACGCAACGCGATAGAAGATTTCTCCCAGGATTTCGATGGGAAGCATTCGAATGTGGGCAAGTAAGCTTTGGGCGTTTTTCAGCTTTTTGACGATGTCTTGTCTCGTCTTCATGGATGCTGCGAACTCCGTATCCGATAATGCCAACGATTCGTCGTATTCGTCGATTACGGCCCGTGACGACTGAGAAACTTCATCCGAGGGATAATAGTGACGTCGGAGATGCTGGAGTACAATAGTATTGGAACGAAAGTCAGGAGGGTCGGCATTAGGCATTGGAGTTCGATGGTGAATGGATTTCCCGTACAGTTTATCGTGCTACACAAAGTAACTGTGAATATGGAAGGAGAAATGGGCTTAAGAATGAAACATACCGGAAAGAGAGCTCATGAGTGTATGTTCCAACTTGGAAGCAACGCCGTGATTGACCATTGGCCACTGCCACATTTCTAATTTCACAAAACTTGAAATATACTTGCACAAACATGTAAATCATTTAGTTTCAGGCAACTTCCGAAGACGATAATTCCCAAGACTCACACAAGATCGGAATACTCTAAAGTCATATCATATCCTGTCACATAGCGAGCATACAAATCGCACGACTCTACAAGAACAACAGAGATCGACAAAACTGAAATGGTATCAAACAAGGGTAAATATGTGATGTGGTAGCAAAAGTAAATGGAATATCATATCAGCTCCCAATCGGCAGACCACCTCACTGCCGTTGGTCCAAGCGTGCGGGGCTTCGTGTTTTGCATTATGATCCTCCATACCCTTACTGCCTCATCCTACCCATCCCCACAAGCCTGATCCATTCACGCATAATCAATCCTTCATTGGCCATGAAAAACGCACGAAGCCCCGAAAATGCGCTCAGAACAAACGGATAGGCTTGCCCATAGTCGACTTGATGTGCAGGGACTTGACGTTTTGCCAGTTCTTCTTGAGCAAAGAGACCAAGAAGTTGATACCTTGAAAGTTGGGAATGAGTAATGAATCGCAGAATATGCACACGGGTACTCACTAAGCATGACGTTACCCAAGACCTGGTCATCGTTCATTTGAACATGGCCGACGGCAACACCCAAGCAGAGTACCTTCTTGAGCTGGAACTTGATGGTCGAGCGGACCTCAGTGATTTTGGCGTTCAAGTCCTCGTTGTGAGAAACGGGGGTAGGGAACTTGCCCGCTGAAGAGATGCAATACGTTAAACAATCGTAGTTTGAACTATTCCAGAGGGACTAACCCTTGGATAGACCAGGACCAAGGAGACGGGGAATCTGCTTAATCAAGACTTCAGAGGCCAAGAAAGCATCGTACTTCTTAGCAAGCTTCTTGACAAGCTTCTTGTTCTTGTTCAATCTGGTCAAATTAAAAGGTCAAAATCAAGTCGTAGAATACGTGATAACATTGACGGACTTTTTGAGGTCATCAACGGACATGTACTCGAGCTCAATCTGCTTAGCACGATCGATATCGGCAGCATCACCAAGAAGGCAGATGGACATGCGGGGACGGGGGACATTAGGCAATCTAAAATGGAATGCGAGTCGTGGAATGTCCATCATCTTCAAAACCTGACTTACTTGACAGTTCCAGAGAAACGCTTATCCCTCTGGGGATCGTAGTTCTTGAGACCAATCTGGAGTTCGATGGTCTCAACGAAGTTACGCTTCTTGTCGCCGTTGGCTTCGGCGAGAAGCTCTTTGATAGAGCCCCGCACGCTTGACACTGAGAGCTTAGAACTGCAAGAAAATGAATGTCATTACACTATTCTGTACGATACGTTGTGAAATACCTCATGCTTAATCGTCAGCTACTGAGGTGGTTGGAGGTGGTTTTTTGAGGAGAGGATGGGACGAAATTTGGGTTGACGCTCGGTCACTAACTGTTTAGCGTGACTGCGTCACTTTTCCCACGGCGCGGGTTTTGGGAAGGCCCCAAACTAAGACGAAATATATAGTAGGAAAATCACCTGTACAAGTTATGTATATTCTTAGGAGTTCGTTTCTTGGGTAGCCACGGTTCCTCTACTCCATCGCGTAGGCCATTGTATAATAATAATTGCAACATATAATCAAATTATGACAACTACTTCTTTCAATTACTCATGTGGTTATCCAGGCAAACGCCAATGAAGAACTTGAAATCCTACAGTTCCCCCTCCTTTTACCTCACTTATCTGCCTGGCATCTGGAACGATCTTCTCTAATACGAACCCATTCCTCTCGAAAACTCTGGCGCTTCCAATGTTCTTGTCGTAGGTCACAACGCTCATTTTTTTGATTCCCATTTTTGGGATCAGCCATTCGTGTATCAACGTCTTGATCGCCAACGACATGATTCCTTTGCCATGGTGTGAAGGTGCTAAATAATCTGTGGACAGAGTTATCACCTTGCTGCCGTTTGATACATCATTGCGAGTGTCACCTCCAAATTCCCAGTCCTTACTCGGATCTCCTGGTCGTTTCCTGATATTTTCCTCGGTGAGTCTGTTCCGTTCTTCTGCATCTAAAACCCATGAATAGATGCACCCATCGACTCGAATGTCACCCAAGAATATGTCCTCCCCGTTATCCAAAACCTCTCGTAAAATCCTAACTGGACATCCTCCTACAAGTTGGTACGGATTATCCTGGAGTTGGGCAAAGAGGTCATCTGACTCTCTTGATATCATTGCTAACCAGGATCTGGCATGGTCCTCGTTATATGGGTAAGGAGGTCCCTCCAACCATTGCCAGACGGCTCTCTCGTTCATAATAGATACGAGAGCGGCGATATCTGCCTCGGTCTGTCGCGGCGGTGTAATGATGATATTCCCATGCGGTTCGGGAAGCTGAAGGTAAGGTTCTTTCGTCCTTTCGTTGAGACGAAGCGGTAAGTTATGCGGTGCAGAAGACATTGTTGATGAGTGACACAAGTGAGTCTAAGTTCTCAAATATTTTCATGCATAATTAGACGAGTCAGAAATGATCGATTGACTATGGTGGCGAAAATACATGTGTTCTTCGGTAAGTGCCGCAATGCCAAGAAATGGGAATGCTTGACGTGGTATTATTAGAAAGTTACCCATGTCACTCTGATACGACGAAAGCC
>Ga0157379_10002130_pt1 | contig 16410 bp, 10 predicted proteins | sample S25metaG_FD_121802 | JGI IMG/M metagenome (GOLD analysis project Ga0157379, IMG submission 121802) | Switchgrass rhizosphere microbial communities from Kellogg Biological Station, Michigan, USA - S2-5 metaG | ecosystem: Host-associated > Plants > Roots > Rhizosphere > Soil | place: USA... | reverse complement strand
CCGCGCCGCCGACGACCCCGCCGCCGACGACCCCGCCGCCGACGACTCGGCCTGCCCCGACCACGGCGTCCTGCACGCCACCGTCACCCGTACCCCCACCGGTCGGGGCCGGCACGATCCCGCCATGCCCGCCGACCCCCAGAGTCGAACCGACCCCCCGGAACGAGGCCCCGTGACCACGACCGGCCCCCGTGTGGCGATCGCCCACGAATGGCTCGTCTCCTATGCAGGCTCGGAGCGCGTCGTCCGCGAGTTGCTCGGCACGTTCGACGCCGCGCGCCTGCTGACCACGATGTACCGGCCCGCGGCCCTCCCCCTCGAGTTCGCTGCCGCGGAACCGTCACTCCTCCAGCACCTCCCCGGCGCCGTCGATCACCACGAGTGGATGCTGCCGCTGATGCCGCTCTCGTGGCGCCTCCGACCCGAGGTCAGGGACGTGGACGCGGTCGTCAGCAGCAGCCATGCCTGCTCCAACGCGGTACGGGTGGCCCCCGGCATTCCGCGCCTGAGCTACTGCCACACCCCGATGCGCTACGCGTGGGACTTCCCCAGCGAGCGCACGCGGTTCCCGCGCCCGGTCCGGCCCGCCGCCCAGGCAATGATGGCGGGCTTCCGCCGATGGGACCGCACGACGAGTGAGCACGTCACTCGGTTCGTCGCCAACTCCGCGGCGGTCGCCGCGCGCATCCGTACACACTACGGCCGCAGCGCCGAGGTGATCCATCCGCCGGTGGACACGGAGTTCTTCACGCGGGCGCCCGAGGTCGTGCTGGAGCCCGGCGAGTTCGTCTACGTCGGCAGGCTGGTGAGCTACAAGCGGGCGGACCTGGCGGTCGCCGCCTTCGCGGACGGCCCGCACCGCCTCACCGTGGTGGGCGAGGGGCACCTCCGTGCGGAGCTGGAGGCCGGGGCGGGTCCCAACGTGCGATTCGTGGGCAAGGTCGGTGACGAGGCGCTCCGTGATCTCTATCGGCGCTCCACGGCGATGGTCTTCCCCGCCGACGAGGACTTCGGGATCTCGATGGCCGAGGCACAAGCCTGCGGCACGCCCGTCGTCTCGGTCCGCAGGGGCGGTGCCGTCGACATCGTCGACGACGGTCGCACCGGTGTCCTGGCCCGCCCGGACGACCTCGCCGACCTGCGCGCGGCGATCGACCGCGCCGCGCGGACGGACTGGGACCGAGCGGCGATCCGCGCGCACGCCGAACGCTTCGCGGCGAGCCGGTTCCGACAGCGGATGCGCGACGCCGTGCTGGACATGATCGCGGCTCCCGTGCCCTCCTGAGCATCGCTCGAACCGAGTGCCGGCTCAGCCCGCGAGGGTCGGCAGCTCGACGGAACGGTCCGACTCACGTCGCGCGATGTCGGCGGCGAAGCGCTTCAGAGTGCTGTTGGAGCCCTGCACCGCCTCAGCGCGGGTCAGGTCGATCGCGCCGATGCTGTGCTCGAGCGCGAGCCGCACGAACTGGGCGTCGAAGGCGGCCCCGGTGCGCGTCCCGAGGTCGGTGAGGTCCTCCGGCGTGGGCCCGCCGCCATGGAAGTGGCCGCCGGTCGCGAGGACCGCGGACGGGTCGATGCCGATCACCTGGAGCCAGCGGCTCATCCGCCGGTCCTCGCTCGCCGTCTCGGCGGCCATCTGCTGGGCGACCTCGCGGACCCGCGGCGCATCCGCCCGCGAGCTCGCCATCTCGGCCAGCTGGGCCGCGACCTGGTGATGGCCCAGCATCTGTTGGAGGAAGACCACATCCACCGTGGTGAAGCCCTCGGCCGCGCCGTCGAGCGGGTCCCCGGACTGTGGGGCGGCCGTCGCAGGCGGTGCCTGGGCGACCGTCGGTCCCTGGACAGGGCGCTGCGTCCCGACGGCCTGACCCCCGCACGCCGCGAGGGCGAGGCCGCTGAGCAGGACCACCGCCACGACGGCGAGCCGTTCCCTGCGCGCCATGCCTCGCCCTCTCCGGTCAGCCCGCCAGACGACGTCGTGTCAGCCGGTGGGTAGCTCGCGCGGACAGGCGTAAGGGTTACCGCTGGGAGCCTTCGGGCCCCCGGCGGGCGCCAGGTGCTGCCGGTCCGTGCCCGCGACCTCGAGCGAGCGGAACTTGTGACTCGCCAGGTAGGCGCACTTGCCTGCCACCGTCTCCGGGACCTGCGGGGGGAAGTTGTAGGGCACGCATTCCCCCCGTACGCCGTAGTTGTGGTCGCAGCCGTCCACCGTCGGCCCGTACGAGAAGACCTCCGGGGTCGGGAGTGGGTTCCTGACCTCGCCGGAGAGGTTGCGGGCGAACTCGCGGACGTACGGCTGCGCGTCGGACGTCGGAGGTGCCGCCTGCGAGGTGCTCGTGCCGGGGCCGAAGCCCAGCACGAGCCCCACCACCGCCGCCACCGCGACCAGGCCGCCGATGGCGAGGACGAGCGGTCCGCGCCGCGAGCGCGGCGGAGGCGGAGGTGGGGGCGAGACGTACTGCCCGTTCGACTCGCTCATCCGACCTTCACCCATTTCGCCAGAGAGGGGACGCCGTTGGCGTCGGTCACGGACAACATGTACCACCCCGGCGGCGCGAGGTTGGGGTTCGCCGTCAGGTTCACCCCGAGCTGGGTGCCCGTGCCCGTCAACGGCAGGTCGACGGAGCGCTGGTTGGGGTCGGACTGGTGGGTGACCGCCGCCGGCTTGATCAGCTGGGCCGACGCGATGGGCCGGTCCACCGTCATCTGCTGGGTCGTCCCGTACGCCCACTGGTCGTTCGGCAGCGCCGTGATCTGGGGCCGCGGGCCGTGGAAGAGGTATGGCGGAGAGAACACCGAGATCCGGTACTCGAAGTTGCCGTTGTTCGGGTCGCTGGTGAACAGCATGACCTTGCCGTTCGGCATGAGCATGGCCGACGCGTGGTAGTTGCGCCCGATCGGGTCCGGTGTCATGGGCGTGAACTTGTTGGCCACGGGGTCGTAGATGGACGACTCCAGGACGTCGTCCGCCCGGGTGTGCAGCGACCCGCCGGTCTCGAAGATCGTGCCGTCCGGGAGGAGCACCATGTTGACATACATCTTGCCCTGGCCCGGGGCCTCGGGCTGGCCGGTGTCAGCCATCGTGCCCTGCGGGAGCAGCGGCCCCGGTGTGTACGCCGGGTCCGGCTGCTTCAGGTCGATGATGTTGGTCAGCCTGCCCGCGTCGACGTTGCTGACGGTGTTCCCGCCACCCATCGTGATCACCCGCTGATCCTGGGCCGGGTGCATGAGCAGGCTCATGGAGTGGTCCATGAGGTCCTTGTTCTGCAGGCCCGGGATGTCGGTACGGGTGCCCGCCGCGTAGTCCCAGATCTCGGCGCCGGTGGCGCCGAAGGCGTTGCCGCCCAGAGAGTGGCTCCCGGTGTAGAACAGCCGCCCGTCCTGCATGAGGATCAAGGTCGGGTAGAGGCCCCACCTGCGGTTGGTGTTGGTGATCTCCGCGGCGGAGAGCCAACGGTTCTGGGCGACCGAGAAGTACTCCGTCACGTTGCTCTCGATGTTCAGCCCGGACTCCGCGAGCCCGCCCACCGAGACGACGTCGCCGTTGCCCAGCGAGGTGGCCGACGGGTACCAGTGGCCGCCGTTCAGGTCGTTGACCCGCACGTACTGGTTGATGTCGGGGTCGAACACGTAGCCGTGGTCGAGGCCGAGGAAGCCGTGGCTGCCGTCCGGCGCCTGGTAGTCCAGGGTGCCACCCATGACCAGGACCTTCCCGTCCGGGAGCTGGGCGTGGCCGACGCAGAAGAAGTCGGCCGGGGTCGGGACGTCGACGAAGCTTCCGTCCGCGGGGTTGAAGACCGCCGACTTGAACTCGCCGGCGCGGAACCGCTCCGGGTCGTTGCCGGAGCCGGCCACCAGCAAGATCTTGCCGTTGTGCAGGAGCACCGAGTGGATGCCCCGCACGGGCTCGTTGAACGGGAGGACCTGCCACTCACCCTTCGTGCACTGGACCGCGGTGCCCGTGCACTCGACCGGTGGCGGGGTGGTCGCGGTGTCTGTGGTGGAGTAGTCGTCCGTGGTGAGCGAGCCGACGCCGTAGACGTAACCACCCCAGGTGATCATGTCGGTCCCGGCCGGGATGACGGGGGTCAGCGCGGTGAGCTGGGACCAGTCGGTGGCACTCGTCGGCAACGTGCCGAGGTCCTGCCAGTACTGCCATCCCGTGGCGGCGTCGTGCCGGTACAACGTGACGGCCGCGTTCGGCGTGGTCGACTTGTAGTACATCGACAGCGCGTACTGATGGCCCTCCACCACGGCCGGGGCACAGGCAGGCGACTCCGCCATCTTCACCGTGCGGTCACCGCCCGTGTAGGCCGTGATGTCGACGGTCAGCGCGTTGGCGCCGGTGTGACCGGGCTGGGTCGCCCCGATGGTGAAGGTGTTGACCCCGGAGCCGCCGGGGGCGAAGCACGTGGGGAAGCCGTCGGCGCCCAGAGCCTCGACGCTCGGGTTCTGAACGAGGTTCGGCTGCGGGGCGGGCGTCGTGGTGGTGGCGGGCACCGTCGTCGTGGTCGGCGGTGGCGCCACCGTGTCGGTCATCGTGTAGTCGTCCATGGTCAGGGTGTTGACCCCGTAGACGTAGGCGCCCCAGGAGACCAGGTCGGTGTTCGCCGGGACCGCCGGGGTGACCGCGGTGAACTGCTGGTAGGTCGGGGCCACCGGCAGGGCGCCGAGGTCGGCCCAGTAGACCCAGCCGGCCACCGTGTCGTGGCGGAACAGCGTGGCGGCGGCGGGGGCCGCGGTCGACGTGTACCAGAAGGCGAGGTTGTAGGTGTGCCCGACGGTCACGGCGGGCGCGCAGGCGGGCGACTCGGACTGGCGCACCGACTGGTCACCGGTGGTCCGCGCGGTCATGGAGATCTGCATCGCGTTCGCGCCCGTCCGCCCCGGTGTGGTCACCGCGGCGGTGTAGGTGTTGGCGCCGGAACCGTAGACCGACCAACAGGTCGGAAGGCCACCGGCGCCCGCGGTCTCGAACCCGGGGTTCGGGACGAGGTTCGGCGGGCCCCCGGGCGGCGCGGTGGTCGTCGTGGCCGGGGTGGTCGTCGGCGGGACCGTGGTGGTGGGCGCCGGTGTCGTGGTGGGCACGACCGCGGCGGTGTCGACGGTCGAGAAGTCGTCCACGGTGAGGGTGCCGACCCCGTGCAGGTACGGACCCCACGAGATCAGGTCGGTGCCCGCGGGCACGGCCGGAGTCGTCGCCGTGAACTGGGCGTAGGTCGCCGTGGTCGCGAGCGGGCCGAGGTCCTGCCAGTACTGCCATCCCGCCGCGGTGTGTCGGAAGAGGGTCACCGACGCGGCGCCGGAGGTCGCCTGATACCAGAAGCTCAGCCCGTAGGTCTTCCCGGGCGTCACCTGGCTGGCGCAGGCGGCAGTCTCCTTGGCGCGGACGGCCTGGTCGCCGCTCGTGTACGCGGTCATGGCCATGCGCATGGCGGTGGTACCGGTGTGGGCGCCCGCCACGACCGACGTGGTGTAGGTGTTCACACCCGATCCGTAGATCGTGTCCCAGCAGGCCGGAACCCCGCCCGACACCACCTCGAAGCCGGGGTTCTGGGTCAGGTTCACCGGTTCGGCGGCTGCGACACCGCCGCCCACCACGCTGATCGGGACGATCGCGGCGACCCCCACCAGGAGCGCAAGCGCTGCGGTGCGAAGTCGGCCGGGCAGCGAGCGATGCCACTCTCGGACACGTGCGAACCCCACTGGACGGTCTCCTTGCCGGCGAACAGGTGGACTGAGGTCGCCGCAGGTAGAGCCCGATACCGGCAGGCTGATGCGAAACGGGGAGCGCGGACTGCGTGCTCGGATGGGTGGCGTGCCTCGCACGTCCAGTGTCGCGACTCCGGCACTCGGGGTTACCGGGCGGGTCAGGATGCACTCGTTCGGCCTAGTGATGGTGGCAAGGGGCCTCCGTGTCACCCGAGCGGTAACGCGCCGCCGTCTCGAGCCGACGCCTACACCGAGCGCTGCATCGCTGAGCCGCTCGCGCGTGTGTCGCCAACGCCGGCGTAGTCCAGACAGCCACCACGTGGCCCGGCCGACACCGGCCTGGCCGGGAGTTCGGGGGACACCGAAGAGCATGGCCGAAGAGATGCGGCCCACGCCGAGCGCGGCCGGGCACCCGTCGGCGAACGGGCCCGGAACTCTCCCTCCCCCGCCCGTCGGACCGGAGCGCGGCTCGGTCGGCCTGTTCGAGCAGTTCGGTCCGGACATGCCGGACCTGGACGCGCCGACGATGCGCGCGGAGGCCGGCCCACCACCACCACCACCGCCGCGCGACATGCGCACGAGCCCGGCCGGGGACGTCTCACCAGACGTCGAGGAGCATCCGGCCACACCGGTCCCGGGGCTCCCGCAGCCCTATGACGGGCGGTCCTACGGCGCCGCCGCCACCTCCGCCCCCCGGGGGCGGACGTTCGGTGGCCGCGTCGCGGCGGTGCTGGCGGGGATGGTCCTCGGCGGCGTGCTCGGCGGTATCTACTCGGCCTCGACAGCGGGAGGGGCCGAGGCGAGCGCGCTGGTGGAGATCTACGCGACGGACACCGCGACCCTGCCGAGCCGGAACACCGGCGGCAGTGGTTCCGCCGCCGACGAGATCGCCAACTTCGCCGCCAACGAGTTCGTCGCGCTGTCCGGCGAGGCGTTCAAGGAGAGCGTCGCGACCGCCGTGGGCGACCCGAAGGCCCCGGCCATCACGGTCACCCGCGTCGGGCAGTCGACGGTCGCGAGCTTCAGCGCCAAGGGCGACACGGACGAGGCGGGGCTGCGGGTCGTCCGGACCGCGGTGGACCTGTACACCCAGCGGAGGGCCCGCGACCTGGAGGACTACGCCCGTCGGACCGTCGGCGGGATCGACCGCACGGTCGCCGACCTGCAGGCAGCGACCCCCCCACGGTCGCAGGGGGTCGAGGTGCAGCAGCGTGTCGACCGGCTGCTCGCCCAGCGGGCCGACCTCGAGCTCCTGCTCAACAGCGACGTCTCGCCCGCGAAGGTGGTCGGACCGCCTTCGTCCGTGGCACCGTCCGGGACGCCGTGGCTGCTGGGCGGTGCCCTCGGGGCGCTGGTCGGCGGCCTCGCGGCGGTCGGGGCCCTCACGTTCCGGCGCTCGAAGACGTCGCTGATCCTCGACACCGCGGCCGCCGAGTCGGTGGTGGCTCCGATCCTGCACCCGGTCGTGGCCCTGCCGGCGGACTGGCAGCAGCGGACCCTGTCGGTCGGGTCGGCTCGGGACCGGTACGCCGCGCGCCTGCTCGCCGGCCAGGTCGCCGGCAGCAGGCCGCTCGTGGGCAGGGCGGTCGGTGTGGTGGGGGCGTCCGCCCAGTCGGGCGCGCGCGCCGTCGCCACCCTGCTCGCGGTCGGAGCCGCGGAGCTCACCGAGACCGAGCTCGTCGAGTTCACGGCACTGCCGCACCCCCTGCTTCCGACCGACGCCGACTTCGACCACGGGGTCCGGGCCGAACCCACGGTGCGCGAGGGGCTGACCCTGACCCAGAGCGACCAGCCGCCGACGGCCCTGCGGCCCGGTGACCCGCACTGGGTGCACATCCACGAGGTCCTGCGGCGGCGCGACCGGTTCGTCGTGATCGATGCGGGCACCCGTCCGGAATTGCTCCGCCAGCTCCCGGGGGACATCGAGATGCTGCTCGTGGTCGGGCTCGGCGCCGACGACGCTCGGCACGTCTCGGCGCTCGCCCGCAGCCTTCCGTCGGAGGCGGGTCCGTTCGGGGTCGTCACGCGGCTGCCGTGGTTCCTGCGGATGCCGGCGGTCTCCCGCCTCCGTTCCGATGCCTGAGGCCGCGCTGAGCGGTCCGCCGCGGTTGACGGCGGGCGGCGAGTTCAAGTCCAGTCTGGTACTGCGGGTCGTCGCAGCCGGGGGCGGGTTGGCGGCGACCCTGCTGACCACGGTCGTCGCCGTCCGCGGTCTCGTCGACGCCGACGCCGCCGTGTTCCTCGCCGTGCTCGCGGGCCTGATGCTCGGCCCGATGTTCGGCAAGCTCGGGCTGGGTCAGAACGTGATCCGGACCGTCGGCGCGCAGGACGAGCCGACCCGGCGGCGGACCGTCACTGCTCACCTCCGGGCGGCGCTGCTCCTCTCGGCGCTGAGCAGCCCCGTCATCGCCTTCGTCTCCACAATTGGTCTGCTCGGGCGGTCGGGCCAGGCCGCGGCGATCGTGCTGACCGCGGTGATCCTCGTGGCGGAGACCGTGCGCCTGCTGCTCAGCGACGTGTTCGCGGCGGTCGGGGACGTGCGGGGCTCGGTCGCCACGACCCACCACGTGCGCACCGTCGTGGTGCTCCCCGCCCTCGCGGTCCTGGTTCTCGCGGTCCCGAATCCGACCTTGACCGAGATGCTTTCGGTGTACTGCGTGATCGCCGTCGCGCTGATGGTCGTCGCGCTGTGGCACGGGCGGCGGCTCCTGTCCTTCTCCTGGCGGGCCGGCGCGGGAGGGCTCGCGGCGACGATGATCACCGGACTCGCCCTGTTCGCCCTCGACGGTGCCTTCTTCGTCGTCGGGCGAGGGGACGTATGGCTGTCGTCGGCATTGTTCGACCCGTTCGACGCCGCGCGGTACGGGACGGTCAGCATGCTCGCGTTCCAGGTCACCGTCCTGCAGGGGCTCGCCTCGCTGGCGATCACCCCTGCGGCGGCCCGGCTGTGGGCGACCGGCGCGCACGACCGGGTCCGCAGGCTCCTCTCGGCCACGGCGACCCTCGCCACCACGGCCACGCTCGCCGTCGTGGCAGCGCTCGCGGCGGTGGGCGGCCCGCTGCTGGGCCTCGCCTACGGGCCGGACTTCGTCAGCGGGCTGCCCCTGCTGCTGATCCTCGCGGCCGGCGGGGTCGGGCAGGCCGCGTTCGGTTTCAGTGTGCCGTACCTGCTGGTCAGTCGCATGATCAAGCGTGCGGTCGTGTCCTGTGGGCTGGCCCTCGTCGTCGCGGTCCCGCTGTGTGTCGTGGGCGCCGCGGTGTTCGGCCCATGGGGGCTGGCCGCGGCCAGCGCGATGTCGGCGATCCTGCTCCCGGTCGCGCAGACGGTCGCCGCGGGTGGAGTGCCGTTGCCGAGCTGGAACGTGGCCGAGGCCGTCCGGGTGCTCCGTCGCTCCGGCGAGGTCCCGGCGTCGTGACGGTGATCGACGCGCCCGTCGACGCGGTCGCCGGGCGCGAGCGCGACGCGCCGAACCGCACGTCGGAACGGGTGTGGTGGCTCTCGCCCGCCTGGATCACGTTGGTCCTCGTGCCTGCCGCGGTCGGATCCGCGGCGGTGTTCGGCGACGAGGGGTTCCGCGAGCTCTGGCGGAGCCCGAAGTTCGTCACCGGGAACACCCTGCTGCTGTTGCTCGCCGGGGGGCTGACCGTCACCTTCGGGGCCGCCCTCGTCTCAGCGGGGCGACCGGTCCGGCCGCGGCCCCGACGTTGGCCCGCGCTCACCCCCGTCGAGCGGAGCATCCTGGAACGGGCGAGCACGGTGACGTTCGCCCTGACCCTGGTCGGGTACGCGGCCTTCCTCGTCGCAGGCGCCCGCTCAGGACTCACCCTCAGCCAGCTGAGCGGCGCTTTCGGGCAGGAGGGTGTCTACGACGGCACGATCAAGGAGACCCTCGGCACCATCCCCGGCGTCACGACGCTGACGCAGGTCGGGCTCGTGAGCGTGGTCCTCTCGGCCCTTCTCATTGCCCAGCGTCCCTCTCGACGTCAGTGGGTGCGACTCGTCGTCGTCCTCCTGCTCGCGCTGCCCCGGGCCTTCCTGCTCACCGAGCGGCTCGCGCTGCTCGAGCTGATCGTGCCACTGGCGGTGGTGTTCGCCATGCGGCTGTCCGCTTCCTCGGTCGGGCGCCGGGTCGTCGGCCTCGCCCCGGTCTTCGCGCTGCCGTTCGTCACTGTCGTCTTCGCGCTCTTCGAGTACTCCCGCAGCTGGGTCTTCTTCCGGATGCGGTCGAACGGGGGATTCGCGGAGTTCGCGATCGAACGGCTCGTGGGCTACTACGCCACGGCGATCAACAACGGCGCGCTGCAGATGGCCTACAACCACTTCCCGGGACGCTGGCCGTACGAGACCCTGGCCGCCTTCTGGAGTGCCCCGGGCATCGGGCAGATCGAGCTGTGGTCGCTGCTCGACGGCGGTCGCGTGGACTCCGCGATCTACCTCGATATCCTGACGCAGCACGCGACCCCCGAGTTCAACAACTCGAGCGGGCTCGCCGCCCCTTTCACCGACTACGGCACGGTCGGAGCGTTCGTCTACTTCCTGGCCGCGGGCGTCGTGATGGGCCTCATCCACCGGGCCTTCCGCGAGTCCTCGCCCTTCGGGATCCTGCTCTACCCCCTGCTATTCCTGGGGATCGTCGAGCTCCCGCGCTATCTCAACTGGAGCCAGGGCCGGGTGTTCCCCGCACTCGTCGCGGCGATCGTCATCGCGACCATCGTCCGCAGGCGCGCCCGCGAGACGGACGGAGCGTCGTCGTGACCACGCTGCCGCGCACCAGGACCCGGTACCTGATGCTCGCCACGCACGTGCCGGCGTCGGGTGCGGCGGGCGGGGTGGTGCGCTACACGGTCGCGCTGGCCGAGGCACTCGCCCGGCGGCCCGACGTGGACCTGCGCGTCGTCGCGGCGGGCGAGGGTGCGCGCTACTTCCGTCGGTTCCTCCCGCCGGGCAACGTCCATCGCCTGCCCGCGTTGCCCACCCCCGCTCTGTCGGTCCTCGAGCGGCTCGGTCTCCTGCCCGGGTTGCGGCGCGGGGTCGACGTCGTGCACGGGACGAAGCACATCGTGCCGCTCCGCATGCCGCGCGGGACACGGAGCGTGCTGACGGCGCACGACATGTTGCTGTTCGACCGCGGTAGCGACTATCCGCTCCTGAAGCGCCTGCTCCTGCGCAGCCCGTACCGGGGCTCGCTGCGCACCGCGGACGCGATCGTGGCGGTCAGCGACGCGACCAGGGACCGGGTGGTCGACCATCTGCCCCGCGTGGCTGACCGGGTCCGGGTGAGTGTGCTCGCGCCCTCGGAGAACCTGCGCCAGGCACCGGTCGAAAGCCTCGATGCGCTGGCGGGCAGGCCGTTCGCGCTGGTGGTCGGGGACGCATCGCCGCGCAAGAACGTCGCGATGCTCGTCGAGCACTGGGAGCGGATTCGGGACCGGGTGCCCGACGCGTGTCTCGTGCTGGTCGGACCGGCCGCCTGGGGGCACGAGGAGCGCGGGGGTGCGACCTGGACCCGACTCGTCGACTCCGGAGGGGGTCTCGCCCTGCGCGGTGTCTCCGACGGGGCGCTCCGCTGGTGCTACGAGAACGCCGCGGTGGTCGTGTGCCCCAGCCTGATCGAGGGCTTCGGACTCCCCGCCGCCGAGGCCCGGTCCTTCGGCGCCACCGTCCTCACCAGCGAGGACCCGGCGCTCTGCCAAGCCGCTGGACCAGCAGGCACGCCACTCCCGAGCTGGAGCCCGGACGCCTGGGTGTCCGCGGTCGCCGACGCGATGACGGCCCCGCGCACCGGCGTCCCGGACGTCGTGCGCACGTGGGACGACGTCGCGGCGGACACGCTCGCCGCCCTCTGGACCCCGGCGCCCACGGTGCCCCCGGAGCTACGCGCCACGCGTCGGATGGGCGTCTCGCCGTACACCGCCCAGCTGCGAGTCCGCCATGTCGTCGTGCCGGGTGACCGGGAAGCAGCGGCGGTGGCCGAGCGGCTCGTCCATGCGCACCGCGCACAGAACTGGAAGTCCGACATCGTCGGGGCCGACGATGCGGGGGTCGCCGACGTGAGGGATGTCGACGTCGTCGTCCTCCACGGTCGGCGAGCCGGTGAACTGCGGGAACGGCTCCGTGGCGGAGTCCCGACGGTCCTGCTGACACGGCGTTCACTTCGCGGGGTCGGTGTCTTTCGGGAGCGCCGCCGCTCCCGCTGGACGAACGTGCTGGCGCTGCACGGCCGTCCACGTGGGTGGGATCGGGTGGTGTGCCCCGTCACGCGCCTGGAGCCGGGCGCCCTCGATCCCGACGAGATGGCCGCCGTCATCGCCCGTGCCAGGGCGTGGGGCCGGGCGGCCACCCGATCGCCGCGAGGTCAGGAGACCGAGTAGGCGGACGCAGGCACGTTGCCGCCGTACACGACGGGTGGGCCGCCGGAGACCGTGAGCCCCTCGAAGCGGAGGTCGGTGGGCGCCGCCGCACCGTCCGTCGCGACGACCCCCACCACGTGCGAGGCGGTCGCCCGGGTATCGCTAATCGTGAGCTGCGCGACGGTCAGGTCCGAGACCGGGACGCCTCGCCTGCCGGACAGGACGAGGACCGCCCCGTGGTCGATCGTGCGGTTGCGGTTGGCCTTCTCGATCCTCCCGCCGCCGATGCTGACCCCCGTCGTCGCCCGTGTGTAGAACGGGTCGCCCTCGACGCCGAGGTAGACCGCCGCGGCGTCCGTGTCGGAGACGTCGACATCGGTGTAGGCGACGGACTCGCCTCCCACGACGGAGATGCCCCGGCCCCACGTCGTGCCTGCGATCCGGGGCGACCGCACGTGGATCCGGGCGCACGGTCCGGGGTCGGAGGAGTAGGAGACGACGGCGATCCCGTCGTCGCCACTGCGGGAGACCACAGCGTCGTCGATCTCGCCGTCCGTCGCGCCACCGGTCATGTGGATGCCGTCGGCCCGGGTGTCGCTCACCCGCACGCGGGTCAGACGGAAGCTCACGGCGCCCTGGACGAAGACGCCGGCCGCCGCGGACCCGGTCACCGTGACGTCGGTCATCGTCAGGCCTCGGTGCCCGTCCACCCAGATCTTGTGCTGCGCGGGCTCGCTGTGGCGGCCGGTGGTCGCGGTGATCCCGAAGGTCAGCCCGGTCACCGACACGTCGTCCGCCGTGATCGCGAAGGCCGACGCGGTCTCCGAGGTCGCCAACAGGGTCGCGTCCCCGGCCAGGTGCACCCCGGCCACCCGCACGGTCAGCACTGTCGAGTGCCGGTAGGTGCCGGGGGGGAACCGCAGGGTCTGTCCCGGGACCAGGGAGTCCAGTGCCTCCTGCAGCGCGGCGCCGTCGTCGACCAGGTCGGTGGGGTCCGCGCCGAACGCGGTCACATCCAGCGGCGAGTGCGTGAGCGTGCCCAGCAACCGTGCCGTGGTGTTCGGCGAGCAGATCGCGACCACTACCAAGACCGCCGCCACCGTGGCGCCGAAGCCGATGCCGCGTGCGTGACGTCGGCCGGTGGTCACGTCATCGGACGGGCGTGGGGCGACGCGGAGCGGGCGCGGCTCATCGCCCCTTCGCGAAGAGCACCTCGCCGAAGGTACGGAGTATGATCTTGATGTCGAGCCACAGGGACCAGTTCTCGATGTAGTAGTTGTCGTAGAGGGCACGGGTCGCGATCGACGTGTCGCCGCGCAGCCCGCTGACCTGAGCCAGGCCGGTGAGACCGGACCGTACTCGATGCCGCTGCGCGTAGCGCTCGTACTCCTCGGAGAACCTCGTCACGAAATGCGGGCGCTCCGGGCGCGGCCCGACCAGCGTCATGTCACCGCGCAGGATGTTCCACAGCTGCGGGAGCTCGTCCAGCGAGGTCCGGCGCAGGAACCTGCCGACGCGGCCGACGCGGTGGTCAGTCGCGATCGACCACTGGGTGGCGGACTCGCCCTCGTCAGCCGGTCGCATGGAGCGGAACTTCAGGCAGTCGAAGACCCGCCCGTCCTTTCCGACGCGTTGCTGGCGGAAGATCACGCCGGGTCCGCCCTCCGCTCGCACGGCCAGAGCGCAGAGTGCCAGGACGGGCGAGACGGCCACCAGTGTGGTCGCGGCGACGAGAACGTCGAACCCTCGCTTCACGGCGCGGGCGGGCCCCCGGAGAGAGGGATTGAGGATGCGCATCACCGGAATCGATCCGATGTGGTCCGCGTGCCAGGACTGGGTTCGGAAGTGGCGCATCCTCGGCACGACGAGCAGGTCACAACGAGTGCACGCCTGAGTTCTCACCGCTTCGTGGAGATCGGCGTCGGCGAACCCGCCCTCGGAGACCAGGATGACATCGGCGTGGGTGGACAGGACGACCCGGTCGAGGTCCGCCAGACGCCCCAGCCGGGGAACGAGCGGATCGACCACCTCGTCCGGGGGCTTCGCGCGGTCCTCCCCGTCGTCGACGTATCCCTCGACCTGAAGACCGTACCGGGGGTTGTTGCGCAGTTCCTGGACCAACGCCAGGGAGAGTGGACCTCCGCCGACGACCACCACGGAATGTCGCACCACCTCCCTCCGGCGGGCCTGGGAGATGATCGTCGTGGTGACCACCCGCCCCGCCACCAGCAGCCCGAGCGAGATCGTGACGTTGGTCAGGAAGGTGGTGAGGCTCGCCGGATCGTGTCGGACGGCGATGGTCAACCCGACCAGTGCCGCCGCGATGAGGACCTTCGAGAACAGGGACGGGACCTCGTCGAGGACGCTCAGGCTGAGCCGCGCCCGATAGCGGTTGCCACCGGTCAACAGGGCGATGGCGATGACCGTCATCGCGCTGACCGACTTGGCCTGCTCCGGCGACCAGGCGATCGGCAACAGGAGGAGCGCTGCGTCCACCGGCAGGACGAGCATCCACGCCCGCAACGCGCCTGCGACCGATCGTCTGCGCTCATGGGTGCCGGAGTCGGGCGCGGCTGTCCGCGCGTGCCCGCCCCGCCGGCCCGGCCTGGGGAGCCGGACGGACGGGTCGGTGGTGCGTGTCTGATCCGCGGTGGTCACTGAGAACCCCTCATGCAGGAACTGGTACACGTAGTCCTTCGGCGTCCCCCGACACATCGACTCACTCGTTGGGGGCCGTTCCGGCGTTTCACCCGAGCTGTGACGATTTCGTGACAACGGGTCCTGGACCTCGCGTAACGGATCGCGTGCCGGACCAGACATCCCTTCTGACGTCCGCCCCGACGGGAGTGTCATGGCTGTAAGTCCTGGTAGGACGCGCGACGCACGCGAGGATGCCCCGTCATCGCAGCCTCGTCGCGCTCGGACGCGAAAGGTCCTCGTCGGTGTGATTGTCGCCATAGGCGGGGTCGACGGGGGCTCCCGACGGAGCGACGTGATCATGGTTGTCGGGCACCTGACCGGGGCCCGCCGCTCGACCGGCAAGACCGTCAGCGTCGACGACACGCTCTCCAATGGCGGACTGCGTGACCTGGCCCTGCGGGCGCGCGAGCTGCGCCCCGCCGGGGTCGTCACGAGCGCCCCCATCGCGGGACTGGGCTTCGAGGGCCCCCAGTCCGTCGTCTACCTGGACGATCAGGCCGGAACCCAGCTCTGGGCGGCCTTCCGTGAGGGAAGCATGGCGCAGCACGTCGCAAGCCGACCGAACGAGGCCCTCGCAGGTACCCCGAACTGAGGACCATGACCAGCATCGAGACCGTCCCGCGCCTGACCGACCTCGTCAAGGCCTACGACGTCCGTGGCCTCGTCGGCACCCAGCTCACCCCGGCGGTGGCGCATGCTCTGGGCTGGGCGTTCGCTCGGCTGATGGCCGAGGAGTGCCACGCCCGGGCGGTCGTCGTGGCGCACGACATGAGGGACTCGTCCCCCGAGCTCGCGGGGGCGTTCGCCCGTGGGGCGACGGCGGCGGGCCTGGACGTGCGGGCCGCGGGCCTGGCGTCCACCGACATGCTCTACTTCGCGTCCGGTTCGATGCATCTGCCCGGGGCGATGTTCACCGCTTCGCACAATCCCGCGGCGTACAACGGGATCAAGCTCTGCCATCCGGGGGCGGGCCCGATCAGCCTGGACACCGGGCTCGCCCGGATCCGGGACGACGCCCAGGCGCTGCTCGACGGGGTGGTCCCGACGCCCCGCGGAACGGGCGTGGTCAGCGGGGTCGAGGTGCTCGGCACCTATGCCCGGCGAATGCACGACCTCGTCGACCTGCGCCGGATCCGGCCACTGCACGTCGTGGTCGACGCGGGGAACGGCATGGGCGGGTTGACGGTCCCGGCCGTGTTGGGGAACACCGTGCGGGTGGACCCGCTCTACTTCGAGCTCGACGGCTCCTTCCCCAACCACGAGGCGAACCCGCTGGAGCCCGCGAACCTCGTCGACCTGCAGCGTCGGGTGGTCGAGGTGGGCGCGGACCTCGGGATCGCGTTCGACGGAGACGCGGACCGCTGCTTCGTCGTCGACGAGCGGGGTGAGCCGGTGCCGCCGTCGGCGATCACCGCGCTGGTGGCGCTGCGCGAGCTGGCCAAGTGCCCTGGAGCCACCGTCCTGCACAATCTGATCTCCTCGCGCGCGGTGCCGGAGCTGGTCTCGAAGGCGGGCGGTACGCCGGTGCGGACCCGGGTGGGGCACTCGTTCATCAAGGCGGAGATGGCGCGGACGGGTGCGGTCTTCGGTGGCGAGCACTCGGCGGACTACTACTTCGCGGACTTCTACAAGGCGGACACCGGGATG
>Ga0157379_10002127_pt1 | contig 16422 bp, 21 predicted proteins | sample S25metaG_FD_121802 | JGI IMG/M metagenome (GOLD analysis project Ga0157379, IMG submission 121802) | Switchgrass rhizosphere microbial communities from Kellogg Biological Station, Michigan, USA - S2-5 metaG | ecosystem: Host-associated > Plants > Roots > Rhizosphere > Soil | place: USA... | reverse complement strand
CAATCTAATCCCTAATATATTCCCCGTTTTTTGAGTAGAATTTCCAGATCTTAAAGAGGTATATATATCCACATCAAGGCGGCTCTTCCGTTAGTTAATGATTTAGAGGAGCATCGTGTTGAGATGCCAGTACGTTTTGTGTCGCACTCCTTTCTTTTTCTATTCTCCCCCGACAAAGTGCACTACTTTCTCAGGGCCATTCCCGTCCCAACATGTTGACAAGGCCAACCGTCAAATGATTGGCCATTCTTCTCGGAGGAACACTGAGGTGATCTGAAAAGGGAGGCCAATATCAACTTGAAACCGCCCCCGACGGGTTAAAATAAACTAAAGTTAGGGCAGCGATCAATCGCGACATTGAGAAAAAAAGCGAAAAGCTGATGAGTTGTGGTTTGCCCCGCCGAAATAATTTCCTCCACTTTTAAGAATATTCCGAGCTATAATGTGAAGCATTGATTACTATCTAAGTAGATGGTGTGACCACCAACAGGGACCTCTATGGGGGCAATGGAATTATTTCACAATCGGGGGGACGGGAGCCTCGATCTGGATTTTGAATTCTTGAAGATTTGGACAGGTTATGTGAGGCGGGATACAACAGTGAGGAGAATAACTCGCTGTTGAGCACTGAACGCGACATAAGATCGAACAAGACTTGTCATTTTTTTGTTGAATCGAAGAGTTAGTGTAAGGTTTCCATGAGCGAGTTCAATCTCATTTCTACCTAGTCCTCTGTGCGTTCGAAGGCACCCCTTGGCCGAGGCAAGAGACCATTTCTCTGTGTACTGCATTCTGTTGCGGCTCTCTCTTCATTGAAAACTTGTAGTTGTGTAAAACGTTTGGCGACTTCTAGAGGGGCCACTTCCGTCGAACAATCCGTCGTTTAGTAAACTAATCATATTCCTTCAATATATATATATAGTAGTTAATAACTACTCTCTGGGTAATATCTCTAAGCTTACCTGTGGAGAACCGTTTCGGTATTATAAATGTCCATGATGCCATCCTTATTAAGGACACCAATGTACGTCGCGTCCTTGTTCAGCACGCGAATTAGAGAAATGGAGAGTAAGTTTGCCGTGATTATAGTAATTTCATTTTTGAATGGGCTTTTGAGAAGAAATTGTAGTCCAATCAATTGAATGACGCAAGCGTTGACCATGTTCTGGTTACCAACCACCAATGTATGAATAAATTTCAATTAACAACTACATACATTAAAGAATATATAGTTTTTAGAAGCTCAAGCACCACGAGTATCCAAAATATCAACCATCCAAAACGCAAAAAAAAACCACCTAAGAAACGGGAACGTATATCCCTAGTCAGAATGACGGAAATAAACCCTACAGCCGCTCCACTCCCATCCCTATCAAGTTGGACCCATTTGTGTTCGTGTATGAACCGGCCATTGAATTGTCCCACAGGTCCAGCCCGTCGCATGGATGCAACCTCTACGAACTGAAGAGATGGAGACAATGCGAGCTTTGTGATTAAGGGCATTGGGACAGTCTCCAGATTATGGACGTTTGCAATAACGACAAACCCTCCGAGATAGGTTAGTTTGGGTAATTATCGAAGCATGTTGATGCGTTCGTCATCATCCTATTGAACGTTATGAAAGAGAGCAGGAAGGATGAAAAATATTATCCATAGACCTTTGTGTTATAATGAGGGGGACACCGCCAAAAAAACAGGGATTGGTGACCATGTTTGTTGAGATGTTCGACTCCAGGTCATCATCATATATTCTCCCCGAGACTCCACGGAGATTCGGCAATCCATCCTTTCCAAGCACCAGCAAGAATCTCGCGACATCAGTTACACTTAAAATGATTAAATTTTACGCAAATCTAGGCGGAGGACTTGTATGCGGTTGATGGGATTGTCGTGAGTAAAGTCCACGACCGTAGGCTAGGACAAAGTTCCGCTGTAAAAATCCCCGAGAACAATGATCCACAGGAGAGAGTTTTGAGAGTTTTGTCTCGAGCTAAGAAGTTCTCCTTCGTTGCTGCAGTTTCCGATACTGGATGGTCCAGAGTGCCATTCAAACCCCTGGCTATCATTAGGGATAGACATTCTAAAGAAGGCTAACTCCCCGTTTGAAATATTGAATTGATGTCAAAGACGAGAGGGGTATCCCAAAAGATGGCACGGATGAGAGATATGTTCAAGTCGATTAAGGCGGGGCAGTGATCGAGTGCAACAGGGATGAGGAAGGTGTAAAGTGGATGATCTCCCACTTACTCTGTGAACGATATCGAGAAGGATTTAGGAGAAGGAAGGGATACAATCTGTTATGGCGATGTTAAGGACATAACAACATTGGGGCCTTGTGAATAGATGTCTCACCGGGGCATCCACTCTAGCATCAGGGTTTTCAAATGGTTGGCTACGACTGTTGACATGAATCTGAATTTCCTTGATATCTGGACAACCCATGCCAATGATTGAGAGTAAAGTCGGGACAAGATCACGTCGCGAGGCGTCGAAATCCGTAAAGCGTGGGTAGATCCAAGAGAATCGGACGAGTCTTGTCATATGATACATGGCACCAGAAAGCCTAGATAGAGTATGTGGTCTTTGGTGAATTTGACCGCCTTTCTTCGAGATCTTCGGCTTGATCAAAGCTGTCCCAAGACCATGGTAGTCTGAGGTAGCCTGCCACATAGCCAACAGTACCTTCTTGTTCTTCACGAAAGAGCTCTAGCCGTCCGAATCGTTTCGCTACGTCTTTACGAGATGCAATAGCATCCCACAGTGATCTTCGGTGCGGGTCACAACGAATACGACGAAAATAGAGACGTCTCGGAGATACAATGTCAAGAAAACGACGCGAAGTTAAAGAAAGAAATAGAAGATCTTGAGGATCGTCTATGAAAAGTGCAATATGGTGTAGCATGTTGAGTGGTTGAGTATCGAGGGAGAAAGCCATCAGCAAAGAGAGAGTCGGTATATTTCAATAAAATATATCGTGTTTCTCCCTCCGGGGATTCCCCGAAAATTTCGAGGTAAATCTTGTACGTTGTTAAATGCAGGTGGAAATTAATCGCCTGTGCGACAAATTTAACGGATAACAGCGAATTCTCTCACGCCGGAGATTTGCTTCCGAACTTCTTGTCACTCTGGTCAATTCAGTGAATAATGGAATCCACAGCGCAAATACCAAAGTTTCTTCACCTCGCAAATAGAGACCACGAGTCAAAATCCACAGGATCCTTTTCTGGTGTGTTTCATCACGAAACCTTTGATGAACCTGCTTCAGCACACACGAGATGGTGGTCTTGCTCAACCGAATCTGTAATCCAGACGGTACTGTTCTTCATACCTGGTGTATATCAATTTCTAGTATTATTATAAGGAGTCGATGATCTAATATGCTTTCTTACTTTTAGGTAATCCTGGTCTCATAGACTTTTACAATAATTTCCTATCGGTACTGCATAGCCAATTCAAGGATCAAGGGTTAGCAATTCTTGCGCATGCCCACCTTGGCCATTCTCCCCACCTCGATAAGTCAGAACAAACAAGACTCGTTCACCAGGTCGTCGCTTGCATCGAGGTATTAGATACCATCAAGTCAACTTGGCCAGAAGCCAAAATAATCTTGGTCGGTCATAGTGTAGGAAGTTGGATAGCGACTCAGGTATTTGAGATTAATTTTTACATAATTTACAACGAGAAGCTTGGTTTTATACGTATTTAGGTTCTGAAAGACAGGTTGAATAGCGTTGGTGCCGCATTTTTGCTATTTCCGACAATATCACACATTGCAGACACACCGAATGGTCGAATGCTTTCAGTAAGAAAGCATATAATTTTATGTTAATTAAACTTACGTTTTACACAGTGGTTATTCTGTCCTATAGTTTCCTCTGCTGTATCGAAATTATCCATCCTGCTACGTCCCTTTGTGTCCCCAGTCGCGTCCCTGCTCTATTCCTCTTGGCCAGAACACCAAAGAATGGTTGTCCGATCGATGCTTCGCTCTCCTAGCGTTATTCAGGCCTGTTTGTCAATGGCCCACGATGAAATGCGAACAAACACAACACCTGACGCGTCCTTTTTAAAGGAACAATCAAGAAAGCTTTGGCTCTATTACGCAGAAAAGGACAACTGGGTTGGAAAGGAGAAGGCCGTTATTTTAAATATTCTGGGTGAAGATTCACATGTCAGGGTGATGCATTGTCAACATGGGGTGCCACACGCATTTTGCATTTGTAAGTCACAATGTTAACCTTTCGAAACAAATTTGACCTTTTATTTGATTCTTTGTAGTACACGGCGATATAATTGCTGATCAAGTCGCGAAATGGATAAAGGAAGTGGGCGTTTTGGACGGTGAATCTTAATCAACGCGTCTCGGCCACTCTGGTCTTCCGCATTTCATTGAATGTAAAAATTCCAACTCGTGTACTATCTATCCCAACTTTATTTCACATCTTTGTACTGAAACGGGTAAATTAGAAAAATATATTAAACGCGTGTCCGCGTTAACGCCGACGAATTCTAACTCCGTCAGTATCACAGCTTGACTCCCTTCATGGCGGACGTGGTCTCACAAATGGACCCTTTAACTACTTATACCCCTCCCGACGCGTCTCAGCCAGTCGAAACTCAATCCCTTCCCTCTCCGCCACCCAATACTCCACCACCACAAACTCAAAACCCAACACCCACCAAGCGACGCGTCGAATTTTGGGTGTCGCCTCCACCATCTATACCAACCCCGGACAAGATAAACTACAAAGAACTGTCCCCTTCTGATATACCACAAGAGTCTGAAGAAGAAGACGATTCGCCCATGGAGATCCTCAATGAGATACGCCTTGGGACTGATGTGTTTTATTGGGTAAAGAGTTCCAACGACATCATCTATCGTGTACGTGTTCTTCTTCTTTACAACGTGTTACGTTCGATATTAACGCGTTTTTATATGCGTAGCATCTCGCGAAGGACTTCAAAAAGGAGTATCCCAACTTAGTGGCAGATTACAGTAAGCTTCTTCTCTCACGACTGTCGAACAGACCACTGATGTTTTGATACGATCAAGAACAACGCCAAGACGAAGGGCTTGTAGAAGCAGTCGATCCTAAATCATCAGCGATCTTCCCAAAGGATCGCGTCGAGTTTATTGGAAAGGGCATCGTCAAGACACGACCTCCTGACACGCGTGCAAAACGTGTCACTGCTACGCGTAAGGCTAGCACTGAGAAGTCTGCTATCATCAAATCAGCCGACGACGAGACAGAGGAATCTGAAGACGACTATGACTCAGACGATGGTCGCAAGAAAGCCAAGAAGACTTCAGTAGATCCTTCACGTCGCAGCTCTCGGAATACGGAGAGGAAAACATATCGTGATCCCTCTCCAAGTCCAGCTAAGAAGCGTTCCAATCCTCGCCGCGGTGCACGCACTGAAGATGATGATGTGTATATGGATGTCGAGGAGGACGAGGAGGACGATTTCGAAGATTCCATTCAGCCAAGAGACTCCTCTCAGACGAAGAAGAAGAAAGTCGTTCGCAAACGTCTTTCACGTCCTGCCTATGGCAATATTCGACCGATCGCTGATCTATCCGACTATGAGTCTGACGATGAGGACGCGCTTCTTCATGCTCATCGACCCGCTTGCGAGAAGTGTCAGCAGCTGGCCGCCCATGATCTTCTTAACAAGATGTATAACCGCGGTCAGAAGAAGAAGAGGACTCGCCAATTGGATGAGTTTGAAGAATCGGATGATGAAGAGGCTCGACTTCAAGGTCTTGGTGGTTGGGTTCGCTGGTAACTCCTTTGTGACTCCGAAGTTCAATTTTGTTTCTAACTGTTAAATTAGTCTCAAATGCTGCGTCACTGTGCATTGGAAGTGTCTCCCCAAGGTCCAGCGCGACGAAATCATGAAGGCTGCTCGCGCCAAAGACGCCGAATCCACGAAAGATCCTTCCAAATTGATCAAGCGCAGCACACTCGATGCCTATGAAACAACCGACTTTTACTGCAGCGGTTGCATGACAGGCGGTATCTGCATGTATTGTGAAAAGACGGCAGTCGAGCCCCAGTCTTTACCCGCATTAAAGGAAACGACCGAAGACGCTCCAGAGAAGCCTAAGGACGCTGATCACCCCATGGCTGACGCTAATCCTGGCGCAAAGCAAACTACACCTGCTCCACCTGATATCATCATTGTAGCGGCCACACCCAGGCAGAACGAAGAAACCTCACCCAAGGATGAAACTGCTCTCGCTGCAGCTCCCAAAGAAGCGTCCGGCGAACCGGACAAATTGCTCTTCCGCTGTGTTACCTGCAAACGTCTTGCACACTACGACCACCTCCCTCCACCCGACGACGACGGGGAATACTCCCCCGGCGAACTCGCCAGACATTACCAGAGCAAGGACTGTGGCTGGAACTGTTCCGATTGCCAATCTTTCGTTCATTCCGTTGACAAGATCATAGCGTGGCGACCATATCCTGCAAACGCCGTCGAACCTGCTTTGGCTCCTGGTGAAGTCCCCGACTACAAAGCTCGTCTTCCTCGCGAATATCTCATCAAGTGGGTGGATAGAAGTTACCGTCGTGTCCAATGGGTACCACATATGTGGCTTGTTTCCACGGCTGGAGCCAAATTGAAGAACTTCCTTGCAACAGGAACTAGGGTTCATCTTCTCGATGCTCCCGTTGAAGATACCACTGCTCAAGACACGCTCAGCGTCGAAAGCAAATCTAAGGAAGCCACACCCGCATTCTTAGCAGTCGACGACGCCTCTCGTGCGTCTACTCGTCCCGAATCTGCCGTTGCGAACGATGATAGTCCTTCTCCACCTCTCCCTGACGCGGAAAAGCGGATCCCACCCGCATGGCGCACCGTCGATCGTATCCTTGATGTGCGTCTTTTTGACCCTAAGAAGAAAGTTCGCGCCAGTCTCAAGAAGAAAGCGAAAGCAAAGGGAAAAGCTAAATCCGGTGGGCGGTCTAAGCAGATCGAGTCCGAATCTGAGGCGGAGCTGGATGCAGAGGAAGAAGCTGAGGCCGAGGCTGAGCGGATTGCCGCGATGGGAGATGGGGAGGAGCCGAGCGAGGATTATCTTGAGACGATTGATGAGTGGGAGGAACGCACTGGTGAAGCTATTTCGACGGAGCAAGCGAAGGATGTTATTTGGGCGTATATTAAATGGGACGATCTTTCCTATGAAGATGGTAGTTATTTTTATCCTCCCTTTCAAACGACATGGGTTAAACTGTTTTAACAGCGTCTTGGGACTCCCCTCCTGCCGAATCCGAATCTGGATACGCCGCTTTCGAAAAAGCTTTCAAACGGTTCATCGAAACAAGAGACCTTACGATCGACGTTCGTTCGGGCAAAGCCGCTAGAGATTTCGATGATCGTCGCAAAGGACAGTTGAAGGCTCTTACACTTGAAACTGATCCTGATCTTGGGCAAACTGGAAAGCTGATGGATTTCCAAGTGAGCGGATCTTGGATTGGTTCTGGAAGTTGGTTTTAATTTCGTTCCTTTTTTACAGTTGACAGGTGTTAATTGGTTGTTCCGTAACTGGTGGACTCACCAACCTTCTATCCTAGCAGATGAAATGGGTCTTGTGCGTTTTGCTCGTTTGTTTCCGAAGTAGAGTAAATCTTACCTCCGGCTTTTTTACAGGGTAAAACCGTTCAAATCACCACCCTCGTCGGACATCTTGCAGAATCGTTTAAGGCTTCTCCAGTCCTCATCGTCGTTCCCAATTCAACAATCACCAACTGGCTTCGCGAATTTGCCCGCTGGGCTCCAAGGCTTCGCATCGTACCCTATTACGGTGAAGCCAAATCCCGAGAAGTAATTCGGAAATACGAAATGTATCATGACGAAGCTCCTAAAGGACACTCCGACCTCAAGTTCCATGTTCTTGTCACGACGTATGAGAATATGACTGGAAGGGACTTTTCAACTGTTTTCAAGCGAGTTGGGAGATGGGAGTTGTTGATTGTTGATGAGGGCCAACGACGTACGTGTTCCTTATGTTTCACGCGTTCCTTATTATCATTACTAATTTCTTGGAACAGTTAAGAGCGACAGCAGTTTATTATTTAAGCGAATGAATGAACTCAATGCGGTACATCGTATCCTCATGACTGGCGTACGTAACCTCATTACTCTTGATGCCCCGAGTTAATCATTTATACCACCTCCTTCAGACACCTTTGAATAATAACATTAGGGAATTATTCAATCTCATGAACTTCTTGGACGCCGATAATTGGCAGGACCTTCAGGCGTTGGAGAAAGAGCACGAGGTCTTGACGGAAGAACTTCTATTGAAGCTTCATGAGGTGAGTTCGCGTGCTGCGGAGGATGCGTCGGTTATTGATTTTGCATTTCACGTATTTCTAGCGACTAAAGCCTTATTTCTTGAGGCGAACTAAGGCGTAAGTGTGGGTTTCAGCTTCGTCTCTGCCCAATTTTAATAGCAATTCGTTTAGTGATGTCTTGAAATTGCCACCTAAGGTACCAATTCAAAAAAAATTGTTGGAGGGGATGTCATCTTAACCTAATTTTCAGAACGAGGTTATCGTCCCTGTTTCCATGACAGCTATCCAGAAAGAAGTTTACAAGGGAATCTTGAGTACGTCTTCTTCCCCCTATTTAAGATCCCTGCAATTCTGACCGTTTTCAAGGTCAAAACGTCGAGATCCTTGGAAGCCTGACACAACCTAACTCCCGAGTTAGCAATGCTATCAAGAAATCGAACTTGAATAATATCTTGATGCAACTGCGGAAGTACGCAATGGCGTTTCTTTCTTTGCAATCTTCAGTAGTATTGACCTCCTTTTTTTTTTCTAGGTGCTTACAGCACCCGTATCTCGTCTCTCGTGAATTGGAGCCGACAGGTGCGGAGTTGACCCCTGAATCCATTCATAAGAATCTCGTAGATGCCAGCACGAAGTTAAAGTTATTGCACAACATGTTGCCTAAATTGAAGGCGCGAGGTCATCGTGTATTATTGTTCAGCCAGGTGAGTATGACGAATATTATCTCCAAGACCACTATAACTGTCCGTGAATCAGTTCACTATGGCATTGGATATCATTGAGGACTTTTTGGTTGGTGAAGGATATAAATTCCTACGACTTGTGAGTAAAATCTCACGCTATTCATCGAAGTTTCCCAAAAATGACACGGGCGGGACGAACATTAGGATGGCAATGTCAAGCAAGATCAGAGACAGAAAGACATGGATACGTTTAATCGATCAGATTCCGATGTTTTCATATACCTCCTCTCGACCCGCGCAGGCGGTGTTGGTATAAATTTATGGTCGGCAGATACTGTCATTATATTCGATCCGGACTTCAATCCTCATCAGGATCTGCAGGTAACTCATTATTATTCGGCCTTGGCAAAATTTTCGCTTACGTCAAACTCCAGGCGATTTCTCGTGCCCATCGTTACGGTCAAACCAGGACTGTCCTGGTATTTAAACTGATGGTCAAGGGCGCGGCAGAAGGTGAGTATCACAAGTATCCGATATTCGATTCATCGATAACAGGTATTTCTCATTCAGAACGTATTGTGCAGACTGGCAAGAAGAAGCTTGCGCTGGACCATCTCATTGTACAAAAGATGGACGAAGACAGTGTTTCAGATGATGTTCAGTCTATCCTCACTTTCGGTGCAAAGGCAATATTCGATAACGATGAAAATAACGATATTCACTGTGAGCGAACCATAATTATTATTTTGAACGTACACTCAATGCTGCCCCACAATTAGATTCCGATGCCGATATTGAAAAGTTAATTGAGCGCACTGAAAAGGAAGGCGATCAAGTACAAGAAACACAAGACAAGTCATCATCATTTGGCTTTGCTAAACTGTGGGTTGTGGAGAAGGACGTGATGGAAGAAGTCGCAGAGGACGCCCCCGCTGATGCTCAAGAAGGAGGATTCTGGGATGAAATGTTGGCCCGAGCTGCCGCGGAAAAGGCTAAGAAGAAGGCTGCAGAGGTGACAGGTCGTGGTGCAAAGAGACGAGCTGCTGCTCTCGTTCAGGTTGGTCGTATCTCTTTATTTCACAAGCAAGGCTTAATACGCGTTTAGACATATACCTACGATGACGGTTCGCCTGAGAAACCCGTGCAGAAGAAGCGCCGCAAGAGTCGAGACGAGTCAGACATGGAGGATATTACATATAATATTTCTGACAATTCCGAGGACGGCAGGTCCTCTGTGCCGACACACTCTCCAGGTCTAATATCTGATGACGATATCCTAACTCCCCGACAACCTTTCCAACAGCCCTCTCATCCTGTGCATGACTTGTCAAACCCATTCCTTCCAGCGCTTTCAATGCCAACACATCCCAGCAAAAAGTTGGGCGATGAAAAACCGAAAGGGCATAAGACCGCACTCGCATCCATAGAAAACCAGAGGGAGAACAAGAAACGGACAGCCGAAGACTCTGATGATGAACGTCTCTGTGGACTGTGTCATACTTCCCATGGGCCTGGAGAATGCTACATGACCCAAAATGCTACCAATCTTGTCGAATATCGGGCCATGCTTTTTACAGTCTCCACCGAGCCTCTCGAAACCCGTCGTCGTGCTGTTCAAGCGATCGACAAACATCTTGCCTCACGTGGCCTGTCGCATCTGACTAAGGGTCAAATGTTCTCCTTCCCCACAAGTGAGAAAGGTTCGCAGGAAGCGAGGAAGAAAAAGCCCAAGGTTAAGGACGCCGGCGAAACGCTCAAGCGACCAAGTTCACCTACGGCGGAGTCTTCGCAGTCTGGCAAGAAGCAAAAGACATCGGATGCTGGCTCTGAGAAATGTCCTATCTGCGAGGGTTCTTTCCATTTGGTCAAGAAGTGTCCAATTGTTAAACTAGGTCCTGATAGGTGCGCTTCAGTTGGCAATTAATTATCTTTAGAGACCAACTCTCTTTTATACTCTAGTATCGAGTCCGCCATTCGACGTCTCGCAGAAGACACAACCAACAATGCGAGTACCATCAATATTTTGCAATCTATCCTGCAGAGGCAGTCTTCATGATTTGTTATATCAACACTTGTCTAATTGTTTATCTGTAATTTATGTACATAGAATATCGTCCCTTATTTGTTTATTTTGGTCTGCTTTGTATGTTTGTTTGAAACCCAACTCGTTGTGTTATATCACTCTTTCCAACTTCATCTTAATAGACCTTCACTCTTAGGCAGTCGCATGAAAAGATAAGATTTAGCATGTGGGAAGCATGTCTTCAATCCTTTCCTCAAACCTCTTGGGTTTACTTCGTTGCAAACTATCATATCTTAAATGACCCAAAGCAAACAAAATTCAGCCTGCACCTGTTTTACATCAATGTGTCATTGGCGGCATTTCCTCCTGAAAATACAAAGTCTATCTCATTCCAAACAAAATCACCACGACACTTGACAAGAATTGGTACTCTTAAACGATGAGAATGACTTTCGATTATCCTTCTCCCTTACTATCGCGATCGTATAACCGCAAGGAGTGGAGGCATCTGATCCAAGGGTGGGTCGACTAACTGCCTTTTGTAGGTCATGGACGAGCCTGAGATCCCTCCCCCTGATACTGAGTAGTCTATATACTAGGAATGGGCGCTTTCAGAGTCCCATGCCGTACACTCTCGACGTGTGAGGGAACTAAATTGCAAGAGCTCCTCATAAATTGCCATTCTTCAACTTGCTTGAGATATCATTGCTAGTAATTGTATTTCTTGCCAAATCATTGCCATGTAACTGATCCGTCCGAGACTCTTATTGAACCTTTATTGTTCTCCCCTGACCGTCACCAGCGGCGATAATAGTTCGTACCACTATAATCCCCTTCATTGTCGAGGGACTTTATAGCTAATTAAAATCTTATTATATTCAGGTCCTTTCTCACCCCATGCATAGAGAATAGATTTTTCGTAGCTATACGGTTCCTTTTGCTACGGTAGTAAAGTATTTCCATCTATCCTAAAACCTCTTGCGCCAGAATTTGTTTGATCATGCTGATCAAACATCCTGTGTCCTTGGCGACCTTCTTGGGGATGCTCACACTCCACCGATGGTTAGTTACCCACTCGTGAGAGCGTCTCTCATCTACTATTGCAAGTAGACTTGAAAACCACCCTACTACCTTCAGTACTAGAGCCACGAACCATGCTTCAAGTCTTATTCAAATTAATATTCGCATTGTTAGCTTTCTCTCAAAATCTTAGAAGAGATTAGATATTTCTCGTTAGTCTTATTATAACCCTTGATATATCTTTGCCAGATTTTATTGGGGCCCTTGCACTGATGTTCTAGCTTTACCGGTTTTCAAGGATTCGGGAGATGTCCGCCCTGTTCATGCTACCAAGAAGTTAGTATTCCCACCCTGACCCCAACTTGTGGATATTTACAGTGGCGTGCAATGAGGATGCTTGCCCTGTTACCTCACATTATTGTGAACGGATAGAAAAACTATGTAGGATAAAGTTATAGAGAATTCTCCAAAACGTAAGTTTCACTTATAAGTCGATAGATGATATCCATTTTTCAGCGAAATACGAAATAAATCGCGAAACTTCCCACCCCAAAAAATTTTCAGAATTTTTTTTAAGATTAGTGGTTATATTACATTTGTACTTTCCAGCTCCCTCTACAAGTTTGAGTGAGGATCATGAGATAATTCCTTCTTGTTAGGAAGCTACAGTAGTTGGAATAGGCCCATTTTGGTGCAAAACTGGGGAATTTTGGCTTAAAATGCCATATTGCAAGCACCGTAGCTCCCTAACTGGAAGTAATTATTTCATGGTGCTCGCCCAAAATTTATAGGGGGAACAACCACCAATCTTAGAAAAAAAAAACTGAAATTTTTTTGGGGTGAAAATTTTCGCGATTTATTTCGTATTTCGCTCAAAAATGGATATTATCTATCGGTTTATAAGTGAAACTTATGTTTTGTAGAATTATCTACAGCTTTCTCATACATTATTTTTCGATCCGTCCACAATAGCGTAAGGTAACAGGGTATGCTTTTTCATTACACGCCACTGTGACTAATTCGTATGTTAAGGTGTACACACTCAGTTAACAATTACATCATTATTCCTTCCCGCAGGTCTATCGTAGGGGGATGCCAAAGGTCTCAATTTTGAGGTCCTTGGTAGATGCAAGTGGATGCACAACTTAGTTGGTTAAAGAGAACCCCCCAGCGACGCGGGGTGATTTACCAACACCCACAAGCTTTTCTTAACATATTCACTCAAAGATTATTTCATCTTCCCACATAGTGAAGGCTACTCTTGTGGAGGGGCCTTCCGATACTGTCCTGGTTATTCCCACATCATTGACTCCAGCAACTACTGGTGTTGTTGAAGCGTCGACTTCTTCGCACTTCCCCAGTTTGCCATGATCTTTTGATTGCGATATACGACACCACATCTGGGCCCGTCAGTTTCGCCGGAATCGCCTCAGAAGTAATCGCGCTGGTCACTGTAGTGCTTAGGGCTCCTGCTCCCAGTCCCGCTGCTCCTTTAGTTGGGAATAATAATAATCAAAAGAATGCAGGAAGCAGGCTCATGCCCCGGCCGCTAGCTCTTATTGGACTGATGTCCATATTTCATTCTTCCCAGCTTATTAATTTTCGGTATATGATTTGGAATGACGGCAGAGGAAAACCCTTAAAACAAGCACCTTTCTTCCTAAAAATATGTAGCAAAATTATTTGTTGTAATATTCTCTCATTTTCGTTGTGGCGGCTGCGGGCCAATCTCTTATCCCGGTTCTTGTGTAATAAATATGTATATCGCTCTAGTCAAGTATCGAAATCTTACAGACTGATACAAATCAAATGCACAAGAATTCGATCTTTTCTGTGATACTCTGGAAAGAGAGGCAATTAGCGTCCTTCAGTAAAGTCAACATAATAATAGAGGTAACAACGTACCAAAAGTGCTTGATTACGCACGAATCCAATCAAACAATTCTCCTCCATCATCAGTGCGGCATACTTATAATCCTGTTTCGAGACCGAGCTACGGTATGGTAAACGTGTTTCGACATCTTCGGCAAAGACTCCATCGTATTCGTCTACGTCGATGGTGGTGGCGTGAGTTCTGGGACAAAATTCGATCTCGGCGGATTCTGTGTCTTCTAGTTGATATCCGCCATGTAATTCTGAAAGGAGAAGATAAGCTCGATTCCAGTGATAGAGCTGGAACTAGCATACCTCGCCGTAGAAGTAATGGCGAAAATTCGTACACGTGCAGCCTCGAGGAAGGAACCTCTCCCAACTGTACGTCATCATGTGGAATAAGTGTAACAAACCTCGTTCCATGCACATAACAAACCCAAGTAAGCTGGTTGTCGTTCAGAGGGACAAGTCTCGTGTTGTCTGGTCCCCATTCAGACCACGGAATCCCGCCTGGGGAATCAGGATATGGATCGTCCAGTAACGATTCCGGGAAAACAAAGAGCATCCAGGAGTAGTTTATGGCTCGGTCGGTGACGATATCAATGCTGACGCACAGAATCCTTGAAGAAGGGGCTGTATAAAAGGGAGAGCCTGCGGGAATAACCGGGGATCCCTCTTTTGTAGGCGAGGGATCTAGCCGCGTTATTATTTGGTTCACCATCGCTGTGTCGTTTAATTCAGGTAGAATAAATTTGCGGTATAAATTTGGCTCGTTCTTGTCGTTATCTGAATCGAGAAAATCATAGATTGAGAGAGCGGGTGTTATGGGTGGATCAGCGCTGGGTACATATGACGAGATGATGAAGTGCTGAGTGGAGATAAAGGAGAAGGATGAGATGCGTACATCGCTTTTGAAGAAGTTAGTAGACTGGATGAAAGATTAATAGAAACTATCTCACACAAGAGGGATTTTGCAGATTGAAACGACTTTTCCCGTTTTCCAATTCCAGATATATACCTCTTCCTTGGAGACGAGCCTCACGTGCATTGGGGGCTCGAATAAAATACCTAAGAAGTCACCCATGACTTGGATAACAAAGCTGCATTCCGACGCCAAGATGTCTGGGCGGCAGACGATCAGAGGCTCTCGTGCTTCTGGATGATTTTTGCCAGTCTTCATGCTCTTTAGATGGATGGTAAATGTAGGTTTTGTATTCGGCCCCGCCCTGGATATTTGTTAATTTTTAAAAAGATATTGAACAAAATCCAATTACCCTATAACTGATGGTATAACAACTAAAACAGCGAGGTCCTGTGAAGGTTCCATACCAAAATCCCTAATATTCACTCCCATATCCCTATGTTCCCAAGTTCGCGGCTCGGTACCTCGGACAACTGAAGGGAGCTCTGTGAAAGACAAACCAGTCACAACGTCCAGTTGTCCCGCCGTCCCGAATGCAAGTACCCCACCAAAGAGCTCCCATAGACGGCTCCAAGGCTTCGTTGTAGTATATATTGCACGAAACTTTAAATGCGCCCAATTATGCTCAACTGTTTTGAGCTCGGTCAAGCGATCTGCTACCGAAAGTGTCGAGGATGAGCCTCCATCAAGAATTCCTGATACTTCGAGTTCGACGTCATACTGAATAACGTTGCTGGTTTGGATAATATTTTTGAACTGTTTTGAAACCTTGAGAGACGCATGGGATGTGTTATAATGTGAAGAAAGAACCACTCGTACTGCGCACCAAACAACAAGTAAAGACATCCTTGCAGTCCAGATAGTATAAGATCTGATAGACGATTTCTTCTGGAAGCTGATCCATAGGCATTTCTTCAAAGAATGGTGCTATATTGGTGAGCAAATTTGTTCTTCTAAGACGTTGAAAGGAACGCGGTAGAGCGTTATCCGACTATGTCATACTAATGTTCGGCGCCTTTCGGCAAGCAGATCGTGACGCTACGCGCCAGTCCCACTATTGGACTCCACACGTCACCGTATCCAGGAACTCGGATATCTTTAGTGCAACCGATGATTAGGCGCCAACAACGACATAGTAATCTACGGCTACAGACGAATTATATTCACAACAACTCATCATAATCTTAGCCCTGATAACTGGCATCATGGACTATAAAACCCCTTTGCTTCTCAAACTTTACAGATAGTCCCAGATATTTCTCTGTTATGTCTGACAACAATCTCGTCAACGAGAAGCTCGGGCGATCATAAATCCCCCGCCCGAGGACACCCCGGCTGACAAAGCCTTTCACACGCCTCCATAATACATTCGAAAAGACTAGAAAAATATGTAACGACGTTTAGCATGGCAAAATAAATATAAATTAAGGGTTTAAATGTGTTACACGGATATATGGAACTTTATAATAGATATATTGAATTAAATAATACACACAAGGTGGTATTTGCTTCATTTGTCCCTATTCAAGTCTCTGCTACCTTTTCAGCCTCACCCTATTCAAAGAGCAAAGTTAAATTCGTGGAATAATACATTTATTT
>Ga0157379_10002125_pt1 | contig 16432 bp, 15 predicted proteins | sample S25metaG_FD_121802 | JGI IMG/M metagenome (GOLD analysis project Ga0157379, IMG submission 121802) | Switchgrass rhizosphere microbial communities from Kellogg Biological Station, Michigan, USA - S2-5 metaG | ecosystem: Host-associated > Plants > Roots > Rhizosphere > Soil | place: USA... | reverse complement strand
TGTGGACCGACGAGAGCTTCATCAGCGGCGAACGGGCGGCCGAGGCTGCGATGTCGCTGGCCGTCGCCTGAAGGCGCCCCGGATCACGTCCGCTTCACCATCGGCGACCTTGCACACCTGCACCTCCACCTCCGGGAGCGCCGATGCATAAGGCCAGGGTCGTTGTCGGCCTGCCGGTGTACAACGGCGAGCGCTACCTCGGTGCGGCGATCGAGAGCCACCTGGCACAGTCCTTCGGCGACTTCCAGCTGGTGATCTCCGACAACGGCTCGACAGACGCGACCGCCGACATCTGCGCCGACTTCGCCCGCAAGGACGCGCGCGTCAAGGTCCTCCGCTCGCCGGAGAACCGGGGCATCCTGTGGAACCATCGACGAGTCTTCGAGGCGATCGAGAGCCCGCACCAGTACTTCCGCTGGGCGGCAGCCGACGACATCATGGAGCCCGGCCTTCTGGAGGCGATGGTCGAGGTGCTCGACACGCGGTCCGAGGTCGAAGCCGTCGTGCCCGACACCCGCAACATCGACACCGACAACCGGATCATCGGCTCGATGGCCCGCACGCTCGACCTGCAGTCCGCGGACGCGTTCGAGCGCGCGCGGCAGGTCCTCACGAGCGGCTACCAGATGGTCATTGCCTTCGGCCTCTTTCGCGCGTCGACGCTGCAGTCGCTGCGGACGCGGCCGGACTACATAGGCTGGGACTTCGTGTTCCTCTGGGAGCTTGCGCTTCGCGGCCAGATGGTCCAGCCCGTAGGACCGGTGCTTCTCAGGCGATTCCATCCCGGCGCGATGTCGAACGTGAAGACGGCCAAGGAAATGCGCAAATGGGTGGAGCCGAAATCCAGTGCACGCATGACCTTTCCGCACTGGACCTGGGCCTACGAGCGCCTTCGGGCCCTGCTCGCCGCCCCGCTGCCGCGGCATGATCGCCTGAGGATTGCAAAGCTGCTCGCGCGGGTCACGGTCTGGCAAAGGGGCGCGCTGGCGAAGGACGTCACGCAAGCGGCCCGACGTGTGCTTCGCCTGTCCGACGAATACACCTTCTGAGGGCTTTGGAGGCGCTTCCCGAACCATCCGCCGCGGGGCGCTTGTTCACGGTCGTCATCGCTTCCGTCTGCGACGACGCGCGCGGGGACCTGCTGAAGCGCGCCTGCGAGTCCGTGCGGGCCATGGCCTCAGGGCACGACCACTCGATCATCGTCGTCGCGAACGGCCCGCGCGTCAGCAGCCAGACGCTCATGTGGCTTGAGAGCCAGCCGGATGTGCGCGTGGTGCGGCTTCGCTCCGGCTCGTATCCGCTCGCGCGGCGGGTCGGCGCGGAGATGGCCCATAGCGAGTTCCTCGCCTTCCTCGACGACGATGACGAAGTCCTGCCGCAGACGTTGGGGTTGAAGCTCGCCTACTTCCGCGAGCATCCGGAAGTCGACGTGCTGGTTACCGACGGCTTTCGCGTCAACGGCACGACGCTGACGCGCATCTTTCCTCCACCCGAGGCGCGCCGCGCCGACCTCGTGGAGACGATGCTGCATGCCGCCTGGGGAGCCGGTGCGTTCACGCTCCGCCGGCGCAACGTCGACCTCTCGGCCTTCGACGCGGAATTCCGCCACCTCGAGTGGACCCTGACGACCCTGGAACTCGCCCGGCGCTACCAGGTCGGCTATCTCGACGAACCGACCTACCGCTATTACGAGGACACGCCGGGCTCGCTGTGGAAGAGCGCCGAGCACATTTTCGCGGCTCCCGAGGTGTGGCGCCGGCTTTCGAAGAGCTATGCCGGGACCCCCCACGAGGCGGCGGTGCGACGCCGCTTCGGAGCCATGTGCCACAACGCGTCGTGGGAGTACGCCCGTCGGGGCCAGACGGGCGCCGCGTGGCGGCTCCATCTCGCGTCCCTAGCGTCTCCGGGAGGCTGGGCGTACCTCCTGTTCTCCAGAAAGCTCCTGCTCCTCTTGCTGCGTCGGCTGTTCGGGTGACGGCGCAGCGTACAGCGGTAGTCAGGGATTAGGGACATACATGGATTCAAGGGCAGCGTTCCGGATCGCGGCGCTTTCGGTCCTCGCCGTCTTCGTCGTCCACCTCGCGCTGGTGATTCCGCCCCTGATCGCGGCGCGTGGGGAGCCGGCCCCCTACTGGATTGCCGACTGGCAGATCAACTACGCCGGCGGGTTCGTGCGCCGGGGACTGCTCGGCGAGCTAGCGCGGCTGCTGGCGGTGCACGCCTCGGTCGACACACGGACCACCATCGTCGCCATGCAGATTCTCTTCTTCGTGGCGTTCTTCGGGGCTTCCGCTGCGCTGCTCGTTCCCGAGTTGGCACGCCACCCGGTGTTCGCGTTCGCCGTGTTCAGCCCCATCACCTTCGCGTTCAAGGCGCTGGACCCCGGGTCGGGCGGCGCGAAGGACATCGTCTTCCTGGCGCTGCTGGCCATTCAGGCGCTGCTCAGCACCCGTGCCCGCACCGATCCGTCGGCGAGCAACCGGCGCCTGCTGGTCGTGGCGGCCGCGTGGGCAGCCATCGTGCTGACTCATGAAGGCTTCTTCTTCTACCTCCCGTTCTCGGTCGCGCTGCTCGTGCTGACGGCCCGCTCGCGCCTGCCGCCCCTTAAGTTGGGCCTGACTCTATTGCCGGCCATCCTCGCGTTCCTGCTGTCGGGACGTTTCCACGGCGACCCGAGCTACGTGACAGCGATCTGTGCGTCGTTGGGCGCCTCGGCACCGGAACGCTGCGAGCAGGCCGGCGCGATCGCGTGGCTGATGCGGCCGGCAAACGTGCACGTGTTGCACACCTACTACCAGATCGTGAAACCCCCCTACATCCTGCTGACCACGGTGATGGCAGCGATGCTCGGCGGCGTCTGCCTTGCGTTGCTCGCCCTCGACACGGCGGTTGCCCGCCGGGTCCGAGAAGCGTGGGACGCTCCTTCGGGCTTGGGCCTGACAGTGGCGTGCTTCGCCTTCCCCGTGCTGCTGTTTGCCCTGTCGGACCATGGTCGGTACCTGAGCATCTGGTTCAGCTCCGCGGTGCTGGTTCTCGCCGCATACCTGTCGCGCACACCGCTCGACGCCGCCGCGCCCGCGGCGGCGGGGAGTGCGAGGGGCAAGGCGGGCGTCCTCGTGCGCGCGCTCTGGGCCATCGTCCTGCTGGCCTATGCGACGACGTGGAGCGCCCAGGGGTCCTGCTGCCCGGACCGGCTGGGCAGTGGGTTCTTCGGCAAGATCTTCTTTCTCATCGATGCCCATCTCTGACGCCCCGGGCCCGAGCGCGGACGCGGCACCTTCGGCTCGAAACGGCTGCGCCGGGCTGGCGCACCTTCGATGCTCATGCCAGGTGTGCCGCCTCGAACCGCTTCCACCCATAGTCTTGTGGGCGTGCGCTTGCGAGGGGCCAGAACCCCACGCCTGGGCTGCCGTCGCGCCAGGTAGTCGCCGGACGCGATGCCACAAGCGAACCGTTTCGGACCACGCGGATACGGGTGCCCACGATCTCGGCCCGCAGGACGTCCCCGTCGACAGGAGGACCGATGAGGACACCGTCCGGATGGAGGATCGGTGTGTAGTCGCCGAGTGGCCCATTCCAGCGGACGATGTTGAGCACGCCGTTGTGGGCCCAGAGGACCTCGTATCCCCTTGCGACGCGAGGAGTGATCTTAAATCGGAGAAGCAGCTCGATCTCGTGGCTGGCTATGGGCAAATAGTGCGGTGCGCGGTAAACGGTCCCTTGCGCGTACTGGTCTGCCGGGAAGTTGCCCTTCAGCACGGCGATGCTATCGTCGTAGCGCGACCGACCGGTCCCGGAGAGGACCGAAGCGCACGCCCTGCCAGAGAGCGATTGAACGTCCTGCCAGTCGAGTCCCACGGCCTTGCCATTGGTCCACCTGCCTCCGTCGTCGATCGGATTCTCGACGCCGCCAAAGGCCGTCGAGTAGCTCGTCGAGTCCTCAGGGCCGGTGGCCGCGGGCCGCTGCGCCGCCTCCGTGGCCGACCGGCACGGACCGGCGACCAGCGATGCTGCCGCAAGGCCCGCTGCCGCTTCAATGACGCCCCTGCGATTCATGCACGGTCTCCGATGGAGCTATGAAGCCGGAGTTCCCGGTGAATTTGCGTATCGACGGTTCGCTGAGGAGCTATGCCAAGACCATCGGGGCGAGTAGCGCCCTGTCCGTCGTGGCGCTGGCGTGCGCTTGGGGCGTCCTTCGCGCAGGGTCGCGAGGCTTGGGGATTCTATCTGCGGCACTGCTGGTGGCCATTGCGGTCGGCGCCGCCGTGATCGCGAGCGCCGGAACGATCGTCGTAGCCCGCCGGCGGCGCGGCGTGCGCAAGGAACGCGATCTCTTTCTCGAGCTGAACCAGTCGCGCGACCCGCACGCTGTACGGCTCGGGGCGGCTACCGCGGGCCGGGCGTCGCTGCGACGCTGGTGGGCCAGGCGACTGTTGAAGCATGACCTTCTCGTCGGCGACTGCGTCGAAGTGAAGTCATGGCCCGAGATCCGCGCCACGCTCGACCAGCAGGGATGCCTCGACCACCTGCCGTTCATGCCGGAGATGCTCGCCATGTGCGGTCGGCGGGCGGTCGTCTTCCGCTGCATGCACCGGCTGTTCGACTATCGCAAGTCCCGGCGCATGCGCCACATGGACGGGGCCGTGCTGCTCACCGGAGCGACGTGCGACGGTGCGAGGCACGGCGGCTGCGAGGCCGGCTGTCATGCAATCTGGAAAGCCACATGGCTTCGGAAGGTCGAGTGGAGGAGCGACGCCGAGGGCGCCGCGAAGGCGATCGGCCAGTCGTCGCCGCTGGAGGACATCCAAGTGCTCCAGCCGGGGACGCAAGGTCCTCGCTACGCCTGCCAGCTGACCGCGCTGCACGCCGCGTCGCACCCCCTCGAAGACGCGGGCGCGCTCGATGTCATGCGGCCGCTGGTTTCCGGCAACGTCGCCCCGGCTGCCTTCGTCGTCGGCTGGCTGACGCACCTCTTTAACGAAGTGCAGCATTTGCGGCACGGCGTGGCATTCCCCGCTTTCGAGACCGCGGTGGTGCCCACGGGTGCGAGAACCGGCGAGGCTGCATTGGCGGCGGGCGATCCGGTGGTGGTTCGTTCTTCCGCCGAGATCCGCAGTACTCTTGACGACCGGTTCATGCACCGTGGGCTCTGGTTCGAGCCCGACATGCTGAAGCACTGCGGCCGTCGGCTCGTCGTCGAGGCGAACGTGAGCAAGCTGATCGACGTCGTGACCGGTGAGATGCGCCCCATGAAGACGCCGGCCTTCAGGCTCCAAGACGTGCACTTCTCCGGTGAGCGGCAGCTCTTCAACGCCCAGTACGAGCCCCTGCTCTGGCGGAGCGCGTGGCTACGGCGCGATGACGAATGAGCCCGCTGCACGCTGCCCGGCCGCGGCCAGAGACCGCGCCCGCGATCTCGTCGTCGAATGTGCGGCTGCAGCGATCGCGGCCGGCGGGATGCACGCGGCCATCGCGGCCCTGTGTCCCCTCGTCGCCGCGACCCACCTGTCTTTGTGGAAGGTCCTGCACTCCTGGATGAAGCGCTGCACGGCGCTGCTGAGGGTCGTCGTGCCATTGCGCTTGTAGTCGCGCGCCACGGTGCCGGCGCGCGCGCTTCGTTGGCAATCCCGGTTGGGTGCGGCCGAGCGCCTGAATCTGGCTCTTCTCGTCGCAGCTGAGCATGAGGGCGCGCTCGGGCGGCGACATCGGCCGTCACGCTCGGCGTTTGCCCCGAGCGCGGGGCGTCTTGCAGCAGCGCCTCGACGCCGGTGGGATCCGCCGACGGCTTGCGTTCAAGCTACCTTATCAACGGCAACATCGGAAGCATCTACACGCGTAGCGGTCAGGTAGGGCTCGGCTGCCAGATTGGACGGAAGGACGCCGTTCATGACGTAGAGCGGCCGACCTTTGACCTCGTTGAACACGCGACCCAGATATTCGCCTATGACGCCGATGAAGATCAGTTGCACCCCACCCAAGAACAGGATCGCGACCATGAGGGACGGGTAGCCTGTGACGGGATCACCGTAGACCAGCTTCTTGTAGATGACTTTCAGCGCGAAAAGGAACGAGCTGCCGGCAACACCGAAACCGAAGTATGTTGCGACCTTGAGCGGGACCACCGTGAAAGACGTGATGCCTTCTAGCGCCAGGTTCCATAGGCTCCAATAGTTCCACTTGGTCCTTCCAGCCACTCGGGGTTCACGCTCGTAGTACACCGGCTTCGAGGGGTGGCCGATCCAGGCGAATAGGCCCTTCATGAAGCGATGCTGCTCGCGCAGCTTGCCCAGCGACTTGACGGCCCGACGGCTCATAAGCCGGTAGTCTCCGGTGTTCTTCGGGATGTGAACCCGACTCACTCGCTGGATGACCTTGTAGAACAGCGAGGCAGTGGTCTTCTTGATCCAGCTTTCGCCCTCTCGACGCGTGCGTACCGCGTAGGCGACGTCGTACCCTTGGGCCCATACCTCGAGCAGCTTCGGGATAAGCTCCGGAGGATCCTGCAAGTCTGCGTCGATGACCACGATGACGTCGCCCTGACAGTGGTCGAGGCCAGCGGTGAGAGCAATCTCCTTTCCGAAGTTGCGGGACAAGTCAATGATCGCAATGCGTCCATCGATTGCGCGCAACTCGTTCATGACAGCCAGCGTACGGTCCCTGCTGCCATCGTTTACGAAGATGATCTCGTAAGGATTGCCGAGAGACCGCAGAACCGCAACGCTCCGGCGATAGAACTCGTGGAGAACCTCTTCTTCGTTGTAGGCCGGCACGACAATGGAGATGCGCGGGACGAGGTCGCGGTCTCGATGGAGGGAATGGGTGAGCGCTGAATCGGGTGTTCCCATGTTCCATCCCCCGCGTCATCGGAAGAATGCGCCGATTGTTGCACCAGCCCGCAATGCCGCATCCGGCGGCCGTCCGCGTAGCGGCTGCACTCGACGATGTCGGTTTCCGGGTCGCGGCGCATGGCCTCGACCATCTCGGGATCTTCGTCTCGTCGTGCTGCAGGTCGCTGTCGAGGGCGAGGAGGGTGTCGGCCGAGCTCGCCATGGATCCTTCGATGCAGGCTGAGGAGAGCCTCTCCTGCCGAGGCGGTTGAGGCACCGGACCCGCACGTCGCTCCTGGCCCGTGGCGCGCACCGACTCGGCCGTGCCGTCGGGTGAATCGTCGCTCCCACCGGATCCCGGCGAGAACGATGCGCAGTCGCCGGCTCAGCTCGGCGATGATCTCGCGCTGGTTGAACGTGGGAACGACGATGGCGGTCTCGATGGCGCAGGGCTGACGATCGTCGTCGGACATCTTGCGAACTCCAGCCGCCTCGGCGCAGCACCCCCTCAACTTTGCTGGCGGCGCTCCGCATCAGGACAAAGGCGGCTTGCCGCGTAAAGAACGCGCATCCACTTAACTAGGGGGTTTCATTCGCCTGCGCGGGCGGCGGAGGGGTAGGCACGTTCACGGGCGAATACTTGGCTCCTGAGACGGCGTGGCGCGGTGCGGAGTCTCGATCGGGCATCGATACACTGGGCTTCGGCGATGCGGTAGCCAGGTCGGCTGCAGCATAGCCCCCCGGCTTCATGGAGAGGCTGCTTGTCGATCGAGCGAAAGGCGATTTCGGCCCTCAAGTGGGCGACGGCCTCCAAGCTGGTCATCCAGGTTGCGAGCTGGGCCGGGACGCTCGTTGTCGTGAGGCTGCTCACGCCGCAGGACTACGGCCTAATGGCAAAGGTGGCGGTGGTGTGTGGAATCGTCGGCACGATCGCCGAACTCGGCCTGGAGGCCGCCATCGTGCGCACCGTCGACCTCTTGCGCGACGACGTGCGCAAGGTCTTCGGTGTTTCGCTCGTCTTCGCCTTGGCTGGAACCGGCCTGGTGATCGGGTCGGCCCCGCTCCTGGCTCGTCTGCTGCACGAACCGCGCCTCGAAGGACCGATCGCGGCGGCTTCGCTGCAGATTGTCATCGCGGCGATCGGGCTCGTGCCGAGCGCGTTGGCGGTCCGCGATCTCTCGTTCCGCAGCCTTGCAAAGATCGACATGGCGGCCGGGCTCACCGGCGTCGTCGCGACGCTGCTGCTCGCCTGGGAGGGTGCGGGTGTCTGGGCGCTCGTGGCGGGCAACCTTCTCGTGAGCAGCGTGCGCAGCACGGCTTTGCTCGCCTCGGGCCCGCGCGTCTGGCCGTCGTTCTCGCCGCGCGGCATCGGCGAGCACCTCAAGTTCGGTCTTACCCTGATGGGCAACCGCCTCAGCTACTTCGTCGTCGTCCAGTCCGACGTCCTGATCGGCAGTGCCTTCCTGTCGACGACGGAGATCGGACGCTATGCCGTGGCGTTGCAGCTCGCGACGCTCCCGATGACCAAGGTGATGGGGACGATCAACCAGATCGCGCTTCCGGCAGTTGCGCGGCAGCAGCAGGAGCCGGAGCGGGTGCGGCAGACGGTGCTGAAGTCGGTGGGACTGATTTCCCTGCTGGCGTTCCCCGTGCTCTGGGGGATTTCGGCCCTGGCTCCCGAGCTTGTGCGGGTGCTCCTCGGCTCCAACTGGCTCGAGGCGGTGCCGGCACTGACGATCCTGCCGCTCATCGTTCCGCTGCGCATGGCACTCGGCGTCCTGTTCACCGCCTCGCTGGCGATGGGGAATCGGCAGATCGACCTCCTCAGCACGACCGCCAACTTCGTGCTCCTGCCGGGCGGCTTCTACGTCGGCGCGCATTGGGGACTCCTCGGACTGTGCTCGGCGTGGCTGGTGTCGGTACCGCTGGCCTATGCGGTCAGCTTGCCGTTGGTGCTGCGGGCGATGGGCATTCGTGCCCGCGAGCTCGTCATCGAGTTTGCGGCCCCGGCGATGGCCGCCGGAGGGATGTACGCAGCGATCGCAACCCTGCGCCCGGCCGTTGCCGCCCTGCCGGCGCTCGTCGCGCTCGTCGCGCTCAGCGCGGTCGGCGGGCTCCTCTATCTCGCGCTCATGGGGCTGTTCTCCCGCCGTCATCTGGCGATCGCCCGCAACTTCGGGCGTTCCTTGCTCGCAAGGGACGCACCGACGTTGGTCTGAGAGTCGCCGCGACGCGCGACGCCGGCACGAGGGGGCGACAGATGGAGTGAAAGAATGTCAGGCAACTCACCATCATGCGGAACCCCGCCCAACTGGGGCGTTGTGGCCAATCGAACCGCGAGGTCGGGCTCGCGGAAATGCGGCAAGATGAATGCCAGTGACTCGAACATCCGTCCCCCGTGGCTAAGGGATGCTTCGTGCGCTTCCAACGCACCTAGAATGGTTTGGTCGCATGAGTACAACCTGCGCGGGCGTCATGAGTGGGCATCGTGTGCGGCAAGCGGCTTCGCCATCCTCATCCCGCACAAGAATAAATGCCGCAATACGCGATTGCGCACCGAGGTGAGGTCCGTCGTTGGCTTGCTCGAGCGCGATGACCCCCGGTCGCTCGACCCAGGGCAACGTCCGCTGTGACCGCGTCGGCTCCTCCCCACTGTTCGCCTGTGAGGCCTCGCGTCGATCTTGCGAAGTACCGGCAGACGGAGTCGGAGCAGCGAAGGGTCGCCGACATCCTGCAGCTCGTTCCTGGCGGCAGCGAGGTGGCGCTCGACGTCGGTGCTCGCGACGGCTATCTCTCCCAGCTCCTGGCCGGTCGCGTGAAGAGCCTGACGGCGCTCGATCTCGAGACCCCGTCGGTTTCTCATCCGCACGTGGCTTGCGTCAAGGGCGATGTCACGCAGCTGTCATTTCCGGACGCCAGCTTCGACCTGGTGGTTTGCACCGAGGTTCTCGAGCACATCCGCCCGGAGCTGCTCCGGCAGGCCTGTTCGGAGCTGATGCGCGTCGCGAGCCGTCACCTGCTCGTGGGCGTCCCCTATCGACAGGACATCCGCGTGGGTCGAACGACGTGCGGGATCTGCGGGGGCGTCAATCCACCATGGGGGCACGTCAACGCGTTCGACGAGGAACTGCTGCGTACCCTGTTCGCGGGCTGGACCGTGGAGAAGACGTCCTTCGTCGGCCACAACGACTCGTCGACCAATCGTGTGGCAACCCTCCTGATGGACCTCGCCCGCAACCCCTATGGGACGTACGGTCAGGAGGAGCCGTGCATCCATTGCGGTTCGCAGCTCGGCGATCCGCCGGCCCGGACGATGGCGCACAAGGTCCTGTCAAAAGTCGCGTTCTGGACGGCGAATGCGACCGCACCGTTTCATCGTCCGCACGCCTACTGGATTCACCAGTTGCTCACCAAGGTCTAGAAAGTGCGCGCGGCCCTGCCAGCAACTTCAGTTCATTGACGTAGGCATCGTCGCAGCTTGGCCTTGAAGCCGCCGATCGATGGAGCAAGTTGACGCTGCGGAGCGCAACACAACATGCATAAGAAGGTTTCGGTCATCACCCCGTTCTTTCAGCGCCAGCCTGGCCTCCTCAGAAAGGCCATCGAGTCCGTCGCGGCGCAGAAGAATGTTTCCGCGAAGGTCGAAGTCGTCGTAGTCGACGATGGGTCGCCGACAACTGCGGAGTCCGAGGTCGAAGGGCTGGCGTTGCCGCCAAACGTGACCGTCAGGATCGTCAAGCAGTCGAATCGCGGTTGCTACCCGACTTGCAATGTCGCACTGAACAATGTCGGCGAGGACTCGGACTACATCGCGTTCCTCGATTCGGATGACGTCTGGTTCGAATCGCACCTTGCAAACGCGATATGGGCGCTGGAAAAGGGCTACGACTGGTACTTCAGTGATTTCTACCAGTTGAATCAGACCGTCAGCGCCTTTCGCCGCGGTGGTCGGCTCAACTTGGCGGATCACAAGAAGCTCGAGCCGAGCGAGGCAATCTACGATTTCTCCGTCGACATGTTCGACCAAGTCTTGAAGGGGAACGTACTGGGGACCTCCACAATCGTGTACAGCCGCGCGAAGCTCGGAGATCTGCGCTATCTGGAGGATTTTCGACATACCGGCGCCGAATATATCCTGTGGCTAAACATGGCTGTCCGCTCCAATCGGATTGCCTTTTCAATGGAGCCGGAATGTCGCTACGGTGGCGGCGTCAATATCTTCTCCGAAGCGTCCTGGGGCACGGACAAGTTCTTGACGGTGCGTCAGGACGAGATGAAGTACAGAAAATACATTCTCGGCCACTTCACGGTTTCCCAAGACCAGCGGCGGCACCTGAAGAAGAAGATTCAGGAGTCGAGGTTCAATTTTTGCCTCGCCATGATCCACAACGTGCTTCATAACGGAAAGGTGGCGAAGAGCATCCTGATGCAGCAGCTCCGCGCCGATCCATGGACATTCGGGATGCTGCTGCTGACGCCCTTTATCCTGGGTGCGCGACAGCTGCGGGCGAAGACGTAGGTCGGTGGTCCGATGGCCGCGTGGGTAGTCGATAGGGACGACGGCAGTCGGCCTATCTGCCCCTGCCGGAATGCCATCTCCACGCGGTCTGAATGATCCGGTCGAGATCGTTGAACTCCGGGGCCCATCCCAACAGCTTGCGAGCCTTGGCAGAGCTGCCGACCAGAGAGGGGGGATCGCCGTGACGACGCGGCGCGTTGTTCACCTTCACCTTCCGAGCCGTGAGTCGCTCCGCCGCGTCGATCACCTGCCGCACCGAAAACCCGCAATCGTTTCCCAGATTGAAGACGTCGCTTTCACCGCCAGCCTCGAGGTAGCGCAGTCCGAGCACATGCGCGCGAGCCAGATCGACGACGTGGATGTAGTCCCGAATACAAGTGCCGTCCGGTGTCGGGTAGTCCGTTCCGAGGATGTCGACGGACTCGCGCAGTCGGGCGGCTGTTTGCAGGACCAAGGGAATCAGGTGCGTTTCGGGCTCATGCCACTCTCCGATCTCTCCATCAGGGTCCGCCCCCGCCGCATTGAAATAGCGAAACACAACCGATTTGAGCCCATAGGCACTGTCGAAGTCTTTGAGAATCCGCTCGACCATCAGCTTGCTCGCGCCATACGGATTGACCGGACGCTGTGCCTGCTCTTCGGTGATCGGGATTTGCTCCGGGACACCATACGTCGCACAGGTCGACGAGAAGACGATCTTCTTGACGCCGCAACGGACCAACGAATGCAGCAGGCTGATGGTGGATCCCACGTTGTTCTGGTAGTAGATGCTCGGATTGACGACCGATTCACCCACATAGGCGAACGCTGCAAAGTGCATTACTGCCGTGACTTGATGCTCACCCAGAACGCGCTGAACGAGATCACCATCGCGGATGTCGCCCACCACCAACTCCGCGCCGACTACAAGCTCGCGATGCCCACGTTCCAGACTGTCGATGACAACACAGGGGATTCCGTTCCGGCGCAGCTCCTTGACCGCGTGCGAGCCAACGTACCCTGCGCCTCCAGTCACAAGAATAGTCATGCTTAGATTCTACGCATCAAGGAGATGAACCATGCGAAACGGTGGCGTGAACAGAGTCTTGGTCACTGGCGGCGCCGGTTTTCTTGGCTCGCATTTGTGTGATCGACTCATCGACCTGGGCCACGACGTCCTGTGCGTGGACAACTTCTATACCGGCAATCGACGCAACGTCGAGCAGCTCCTTGGACATCCGAGCTTCGAGCTGATGCGCCACGATGTCACGTTCCCTCTCTATGTAGAAGTCGATGAAATCTTCAACCTCGCGTGCCCGGCATCGCCGATTCACTATCAATACCATCCCGTGCAGACGACGAAGACCAGCGTGCACGGCGCGATCAACTTGCTCGGGCTCGCCAAACGAGTGGGCGCGAAGATCCTGCAGGCTTCTACGAGCGAGGTCTACGGCGATCCGAACGTGCATCCGCAGCGGGAAGACTACTGGGGCCATGTCAATCCGATCGGCATACGGGCCTGCTATGACGAAGGCAAGCGCTGCGCGGAGACCCTATTTTTCGACTACCGCCGACAGTACAACCTGAGGATCAAGGTCGCGCGCATCTTCAACACGTACGGACCGCGGATGCATCCCAACGACGGCCGGGTCGTGTCCAACTTCATCGTCCAGGCGCTCCGGGGTTCGCCGATCACGATCTACGGCGACGGATCCCAGACTCGGTCGTTCTGCTATGTCAGCGACTTGATCGATGGCCTGCTCAGGCTGATGAAGTCGCCGGACGACTTCACCGGCCCTGTGAATCTCGGCAACGAAGAGGAGTTCACGATCCTTCAGCTTGCGGAGAATGTCGTTCGCCTAAGCAACTCGTCCTCCAAGATCGTTCGCGCTCCACTGCCTTCGGATGATCCGCGCCAGCGCAAGCCTGACACAACCTTAGCGCGCGGGCGCCTCGACTGGCAAGCGACGACTCGGTTGCAAGAGGGCCTGACGAAAACGATTGCCTACTTCGATCAATTGTTGCGGTCTCAGAATCCCAGCTCCGCGCTCTCCTGACCTCACAGGCGCCTGAAGCTATCCGGAGTGGTGAAGCTGCTTCTTCCCGCGCTAGCCGAGAGGTCGCTCGCACTCGTCCGGTTCGACGTCGTGCTGAGGTTTGAAGTGAGAAGGCAGAGCCAGCAGAGATCGATCTAAATGTCACAGCAGCACTACCCGAAACAATTCTACGAAGTCCGGGATGAGGGCTCCGCGGCCTCTGCCAGAGTCGTGCTCGGGCTTCTCTATAAGTTCTACCGTCCGCAATCGGTCATTGATCAAAGCAGAGTGCTGCGCTATTCTGACCTCGAGCGGCGCAGACCGGGGTGCGCTGCCCTCGGAGGTTCGTAGCGGGGGCAGCGCACCGGAAGAAGCGTCCGCCATGCAGAGTACGACAATCGGCCTCGATCTGGTCAAGAACCTGTTGCGGCGCGATCAGGTCGCCGCGTTCTTCTTCCCGCAGCCTGGTCGGCATGGAAGCATGCTCGAGCGCCCACCACTGGGCATGCAAGCTGGAGTCGATGGGCCGCACTGCGCGCCTCATGGCCCCGCAATTCGTCAAGCCATACGTGAAGAGCAACAAGAACGACGCGGCGAATGCAGAAGCGATCTGCGAGGCTGTGGCACGGCCTCCGATGCGCTTTGTGCCTATCAAGAATGTCGAACAGTAGGCATTCCTTGCGCTGCACCGCGTTCGCCAAAGGCTTCGTGAGAGCACGAACCGCGCAGGCGAACCAGATCGCGGTCTGCTTGGCGAGTACGGGTTGGTTGTGCCGCAGGGATCGCCTACGTCGCCAAGCGCGTGCCCGAGGCTCATCGAGGATGGGTCGATCGAACTGCCTGAGGCGTTCCGGCTGCTCATCGACAGGCTGCTCGAACACCTAAGAGCAATTGCAGCGCACCACGAGCACTCCTCGGACAGACTTGTTCGTTAACGTCCGCACCAAGGACTGGCACCGCACTTGCCCTCGCGTTGCGGCGGCGCACGCCCGTGTCTTACCGGACGGTTCCGGATGCGAAGGCAGAGAGGTTGCTTGCCGTTCCATCCGCTTTCAACGCAATTACTGCAAAGTAGTAGGTGCCGGGTGAAAGACCGCTAATCGTGTAGCTCGTAGCAGAGCCCGGTACGTCTACGGACCGCGTCAGATTCGTCGCGCCGGTGTCGGTGCCATAGACGATGCGATAGCCGCTGATGTCATTTAGGGCTGTCCCATCGACGTTCAGCGACGGGACGGTCCAGTTGACTGTTGCAGTACCTGGGGGAGCCGGCGCCGGGACTGGATCGGCGACTCTGTTTCTGGAGATGATTAGTTCGTCGTACCAGGTGTACGCGGGGGCATGTGACTGTGAGGGATCCTTGCCTGTGTTGTACGGGAGCAGCCAAACCTTGCCATAGCGCTCGTTGTCAGTGGGGTTCCCGGCGTTGAGGCTATAGGGACCCCACGTGATAATGAGTTCCGATGGCCTGCCTTCACGAGCGCCCCAAAGAGTGACATAGCTGTTCTGGAAGACGTCGCCGACCCTTGGACCGATCTTGACCTGCACCTGAAAGGTCAGCCACTCATTGGCGACATATCCAAAACAATTGCCGACGGGTGGGAAGAAGCTGGTGGACCTTTGTGAGTACAGGCAGAACGGAGCCGGTCGGCCGTTCTCGAGCTTGAAGTCATCAGGGCCGTACGGCTCTTCAAAGGGGTCGAAGGGTCCGTGCGCGCTGGAGCCCGTACAGGAGTTGTACATCTGCGGGAAGCCTCGCAGAAAGGTGTTCTGCACCACCGTCTCGAGAGTCGAGCAGGAGGAGTACAACTGGTTGGGCTGATCGCCGGTGCCGATGATGATTTGTTTCCAGCCGCCGCCGCCAGCGAACGCGATATTGAGGAATTCGGCGCTGAAGCGCTGGCGCCACTGGACGTCGAACTCCTCGTTGCCGTCGAACTGCACGGAGAGGTCGGGCGAGAAGTTCGTGAAGAATGAGCCTGAGCTATCAGCGCCGGTGTTCGACGGGACGGTGAACCTGAGGGAGCCGCTGCCCGACGCCATGACATTGGTGTCCATGACCGCCCGGCTGTAGTCAGATGTGCCGAAGGGCGGGATGATTCCGGAGTTGGAGCCGAATGCCCCGTTCGTTCCGCCCGATCCTTGGTTGAAATCCGTCGCCGAATCGAAGCCGACGCACTTGATGACCCCAGGCTGGGCGCAGCGCGCAGTGAAGTCCGCCGCGGCGGACAGAGCTGGCGCCGGTACCGGTAAAGGGACCCCACCCGGAGCAGTGACCGTCGATCCTTCGGGCGCACTTCCCCCACCGCAGGACGCGACAAACATCGCGCTGAGTACAAAGGGCAGCCGGAATCCGAGGTGCTCCGCCATCATCGGCCGAGGGGGGCTCCTCCGAGCCCGCCGATCTCGAGTTGCCAACGCCGGACGTCGCTCCGGACTTCGCATTCGAATGGCACGTAGTCTGGTGGAGTGCGCCGATCACGTTGAACGAGTCCAGGGATTTGCGCAACCGACCCTCTGGTTAGCCCACGCCGGGCGGCTCCTCCAAGGATGAGGCAGTCGAACACGGTCGTGGCCCCTGGATCTGTGAGCAACTAGTCAATCGGCACAGCGCGACGCTTCAGCGCGGCAACTGAGCTTATACCCCCGGCAATGGAAGGTACAGGCACAGCGCCTTGAGCCTCGTCGTCGACGCGGTCCGGACAGCTAGTTCCGTCCTCGACGGCCTACGGCCAATGTCGCGTGGATCTGGTCCTCGACGACCTTCAGGCCGTGCGACCAGCCCGCGATGGATGTTCGGGCTACCGTAGATCGCGCCGGAGCGCTCCTGGGCTGCCCGCGGATACGCTCGACGAGCTCGAGGTCCTGCGTGGCGTGTCGCGACGGTGCGCGGCCAAGCCACGCGTAGTAGCCGGCCGCCGTCACGCCGAGCACGCGACACATGGTGCTCATCGGAGTTTTGCCTGGTTCGCCTTCACGAGCTCGAAGACGCCCTCGCACCTTCTCGTCCTTGTTCGCGAACCAGGCCGCGGGCTTTGAGAGGATCTCCCGCTTGAGCTTGAGCTGTCGGTTCT
>Ga0157379_10002124_pt1 | contig 16432 bp, 14 predicted proteins | sample S25metaG_FD_121802 | JGI IMG/M metagenome (GOLD analysis project Ga0157379, IMG submission 121802) | Switchgrass rhizosphere microbial communities from Kellogg Biological Station, Michigan, USA - S2-5 metaG | ecosystem: Host-associated > Plants > Roots > Rhizosphere > Soil | place: USA... | reverse complement strand
GAGAAGTATGGCGAGCCCTGCCCGGAAGCGATGGTGGAGAGCGCCCTCAATCACGCCAAAATTCTCGATGACCTGGATTTCCGCGAGTACAAGATTTCCGTGAAGGCGTCCGACGCGTTCCTCGCGGTGGCAGCCTATCAGCAACTTGCCGACGCGGTTGATTGTCCGATCCATCTGGGGATCACCGAGGCCGGCGGCATGATTTCCGGTACGGTGAAATCCTCCATCGGCATGGGCATGCTGCTGTGGAGTGGCATCGGCGATACGATTCGCGTTTCGCTTTCTGCCGATCCGGTGGAAGAGGTCCGCGTCGGCTTCGACATTCTCAAGTCGCTGAACCTGCGCCATCGCGGCGTGAACATCGTCTCGTGCCCGAGCTGCGCGCGCCAGGGCTTCAACGTGATCGAGACAGTGCGTCAGTTGGAAGACCGTCTCAAACACATCTCGACGCCCATGTCGCTGTCCATCATCGGCTGCGTCGTCAACGGTCCGGGCGAAGCACGCGAAACCGATCTTGCCTTCACCGGTGGTGGCTCGGGCAAGGGCCACGGCATGATCTATCTGAACGGCAAACCCGCCTACCGCCTCGACAATGACAAGCTCCTCGACCATGTGGTGGAGCTTTGCGAGAAGAAGGCAGCCGAGATCGAAGCCGCGCGCGGCGTGGCGCCGGCGCTCGAACCAGCGCAGTAGCGATGCAGTTCCAAACGTTCACCATGGCCGGGCTTGACCCGGCCACCCAGTCAGCGCACGTCGGTGCGCGCCAAAAACATGGTTGGCCGGCTCGGAGGCCGGCCATGGTGAGTTGACGATGATCCCCACCGCCAAGCTTGAACGCCTGCTTGATCGCTTTCATGCGATCGAGTCGGAACTGTCGTCCGGAAAGGGCGGGGCGGGCTTCGTCAAACTGTCCAAGGAGCACGCCGAACTCTCTCCCGTCATCGAAGTGGTGCGCGAGTATCGTGCTGTCGAGGGCGAACTGGCCGGCGCGGAGGCGCTGGTCGGCGATCCCCAGACGGACCCCGAGATGCGCGCTTTGGCCGAGACCGAGCGCGGCACGCTGAAGAAACGCTTCGCGGAACTCGAGCGCGCGTTGCAGATCCAGCTCTTGCCGAAGGACGCGGCGGATGAGTCATCCGCCATCGTGGAGATTCGCGCCGGCACCGGCGGGGACGAGGCTGCGCTCTTCGCACACGACCTGCTGCAGATGTACACGCGCTACTGCGCGCTGCAGGGTTGGAAGACCGAACTAATGTCGCTCACCGAGAGCGATTTGGGCGGCATCAAGGACGCCGTCATGGAGGTGAACGGCCACGGCGTATACGCCAAGCTCAAATTCGAAAGCGGCGTGCATCGCGTCCAGCGCGTGCCGGTCACCGAAGCGAGCGGCCGCATTCATACGTCGGCTGCAACCGTCGCGGTGCTGCCCGAAGCCGAGGATGTCGACATCGTGATCGACGACAAGGATTTGCGCATCGATGTCTATCGCGCCCAGGGTGCCGGCGGGCAGCACGTCAACAAGACCGAGAGCGCGGTGCGCATCACGCATTTGCCGACCGGCATAGCGGTGGCCCAGCAAACCGAAAAGTCGCAGCACAAGAACAAGGCGCATGCGATGAAATTGCTGAAGGCCAAGCTTTTCGAGATCGAGCGGCAGCGCGTCGACAGCGCGCGCGCCAGCGAGCGCAAATCGCTTGTCGGTTCGGGCGATCGCTCCGAGCGCATCCGCACCTACAATTTTCCGCAAGGCCGCGTCACCGACCATCGGATCAATCTGACGCTTTACAAGCTTGACCGCATCATCTCAGGAGACGAGTTGGGCGAGATTGTCGATGCGCTCGTCGCCCAGGATCAGGCCGACCGGTTGGCCGCACTGGAGACGGAGAATTGATCAGCGATCCACGGGTTCTTGCTGCCGATCGTCTGGCGCGCGCAGGGATCGCCAGTGCACGACTCGATGCACGCCTGCTGTGGGACCATGCCCGCGACATTGCAGCGAGTGCTCTCTTCGCCCACGACCGGGCCGCGACGCTTTTCGAATCGCTCGTGCAACGCCGTCTCGCGCGCGAACCGCTCGCATACATCGTTGGCCGCAAGGAATTCTGGAGCCTGGACTTTGCCGTCGGACCCGGCGCGCTCATCCCGCGGCCGGATAGCGAGACGCTGATCGAGCAGCTTTGCCAAGCATTCCCGGAGCGCGGCATACCGCTCTCCATTCTCGATTTGGGCACCGGCTCGGGCTGCTTGCTGGTTGCTGCTCTCAAGGAATATCCCAACGCGCGCGGCGTCGGCGTTGATGCATCGGCAGCAGCGCTCGTCTGGGCGAAGCGCAATGTCGTGCAGCACGATCTGGCGAAGCGCGCCACCCTGATCGAATCGGGTTGGCTCGAAGATGCGGCGCCAGGATTTGACGTCGTTCTGTGCAATCCGCCCTATATCGCGACGGCTGACATCGCAAATCTAGCGCCCGAAGTGAATGCTCATGAGCCGCTGGTCGCACTTGATGGCGGCGCAGACGGCCTCGACTCCTATCGGGCACTTGCGCCGCGAATCAGTCGTCTGCTGGCATCGCAGGGGCGTGCATTCCTGGAGATCGGGACCGGACAGGTCACTACCGTACCGATGATTTTCGCTGATAGTCAGCTGAAAGTTGTGGCCGTAGTGCCTGATCTGGCTGGTATTTTTCGTTGCGCTGTTCTTGTTCGGGACAACCGGGACGGGTGAGCGGTACCTCAAAAAACAGTTGGAAAGCTTGGGGTAAGCCGCTAGTTTCCCGCTCTGTAGGGCATTGGACCCTACCGGCATCGGCCTTAGGCCGGGGGGCGCCGGGGCGGCAAGACCGCGGTTCATGTGCCAAGCGAAAGACGAGCCCTGCGTGCAGTTGCGGCAACCCCATCGCGTGCCTATTGGCGCGCGTGAACCGCGTACGGCGCTAGTCGGGTCGTTCTAGAACAGGGGACGAAGTGAAGCGTTCACGTAGAGGCGGCCGCAGGCCGCAACACGCCGGCGGTGGCCACAATAATGGCGGCGGCGGTGGTGGCGGGCACAATCCGAACCGGACATTCGATTCGTCGGGTCCAGAAGTGAAAATCCGCGGTTCGGCGGCCAACGTCTATGAGAAATATCTCCAGCTCGCGCGCGACGCCAATTCCTCCGGCGATCGGGTGATGGCGGAGAATTATCTCCAGCATGCCGAGCACTACTACCGCATCATGGCCGCGCAGGCACAGCAACAACAGCAATATCAGCAGCAGCAGGCTCAGCAGCAGCAACAGAATAGCGGCCAAAATCGTTCGCCCAACGGTCAGGGCGACCAGTCGTTCGCACAACAGCAACCGAGCCAAAGCGCACCTTCCTTCTCGCTCGCCGAAGGCGCCAGCGAAGATGAGGAAGAAGGCGAAGAGGCGGACGCTGCAGAATAGGCAGTCCCATGAAGGTCCTCGCCACCGCTTGAGTCTTTCGGTTTTCGCTCACGCGAGACACCGCTAAGGCATGAACGTCCGCGCGCCGCGCGGGCGTGTGTGACCGATTCCAGAGTCCTCGGGACCACTCCGCCATAGCCGGGCCTGACCCGGCTATCCATCGAATGCGGAAACTTCCGCCGGCTCGTGCACTGTTCACGGAGACGCTCGTGCGCATTACTTTTCTATCCGGCGGCCTTTGGCGGCATGCCGGTTTCATGCGGCTCTGGGCCGCCCAGACGGTTTCATCGCTCGGCGCGCGGATCACGCGCGAGGGCCTGGCGCTCGCATCCGTTCTCACCATCGACGCACAGCCCTTCCAACTCGGCATCCTCGCCGCACTGATCACCGGACCGAGCGTGATCGTCGGGTTTGTGAGCGGCGGTTTCGTGGACCGTTCCAGCAAACGCGCGATCATGATCACGGCGGATCTCCTGCGAACCGTTATTCTCGTAACCGTGCCGCTCGCGGCGTGGCTTCGGCTGCTGACGATGGAGCAGATCTATGTCGTTGGGGCCCTGATGGGCGGAACAAGTCTGTTGTTCGACATCGCCGACCACGCCTACTTGCCGCACCTGATCGCGCGGGAGAACTTGATCGAGGGCAACACCAAGCTTGCCACCACGGAGTCGTTGGCCGAAGTGGGCGGTCCGGCGCTGGCGGGAATATTGGTTCAAACATTGACCGCGCCTTTCGCGATCGCAGTCAATGCGGTCACCTATCTGGTCTCGGCAATCTTTCTAAGTTCGATCGCGACGCGTGAAGAGGCTGTCGAGCGTCCGGTCAAGCGGCCGACCTTGGTGAGCGACCTGGCGCTGGGCTACCGCACGATGGCCGAGAACCCGTTGCTTCGGCCGCTGCTCGTCCTGGCGGTGGTATCACCGCTGTTCGGTGGCGTGTTCAGTGCGCTCTATGTCATCTTCGCGATCAAAACGCTTGGCCTGTCGCCAGCGATGATGGGCATTACGGTAGCAGTCGGCGGCATCGGATCGCTCGCCGGCACTGCGCTCTCACCGCTGCTGGTTCGCAGTTTTGGCGTCGGCAAGACGATTCTGCTCGGCTTCGAGATCTCGGCGCTTTCGGCGCTGTTTGTTCCACTCGCGAGCGGCCCGCTCCCGGTCAAGATTGCCTCGTTGATGGTGGCGCAACTCGTTGGCGATTCGATGGCGGTCGCCGCTTTGATACCAGCCGCCAGCTTGCGCCAGAGCATTATCCCGCGCGCAATGCTGGGTCGCACCGCCGCGCTTTTGTCTGTGGGCGCCGGCGCGAGTGCTGTCGTCGGTGCCTTGCTGGGCGGGACGCTCGGCAGCGCTTTGGGGCCGCGCACCGCCTTGTTCGCGGCCGTCGCGGGGCTCGCGGCCACGCCATTGACGGCGTTCATCTCACCGCTCTGGCGCCTGGCAGAAATCCCAGGCGGCGAGCGAAAAACTGCGCCATCCGGCTCTTGAACTGTCGCGCCGGCGAGCCCAGATATCGACGGTGGCAGGGTGCCCGACCGGGACCTTGTTCCAAATCATTGAGACTTGCGCGGCTGGCCGCTAAGGCATCTGCGGCAGGGGCTTGAGAGGCAAGAATGGATCCGGAGAAATTCACCGAGCGGTCGCGCGGTTTCATCCAGTCCGCGCAAGGGCTGGCCCTGCGCTCGAACCACCAGCAGTTCACGCCCGAACATCTTCTGAAGGTCCTCATCGACGATGACGAAGGCTTGGCCGCCCGCTTGATCACTGCTGCCGGCGGCAAGCCGGAACAGGTTCGCGACGGAGTCGAACGCGCGCTTGCCAAGCTGCCGCGTGTCGAAGGTTCCGGCTCCGGTCAGGTCTATCTTTCGCCCGAACTTGCACGCCTGTTCGACAATGCCGAACAGATAGCCAAGAAGGCCGGCGATTCATTCGTCACAGCCGAATATCTCCTGCTCGCGCTGACCATGGCAGCGGGCAGCGAGAGCGGCCGCCTTCTGAAAGATGCCGGCGTCACTGCGCAAAATCTCAACAAGGCCATCGCCGACCTGCGCAAGGGCCGTACCGCCGACAGCGCCACCGCCGAAAACCAGTACGACGCGCTGAAGAAATATGCGCGCGATCTCACCGAACTTGCTCGCAGCGGCAAGCTCGATCCCGTCATCGGTCGCGACGAGGAAATCCGCCGCACCATCCAGGTGCTGGCGCGCCGCACCAAGAACAATCCCGTACTCATCGGCGAACCCGGCGTCGGCAAAACGGCGATCGCCGAAGGCCTGGCACTGCGCATCGTCAATGGCGACGTACCGGAATCGTTGCGCAACAAGAAGCTGATGGCCCTCGACATGGGCGCGCTGATTGCCGGTGCGAAATTCCGGGGCGAATTCGAGGAACGGCTGAAGGCCGTGCTCAACGAAGTGGTTGGGGCAGAAGGCAACATCATCCTCTTCATCGACGAGATGCACACGCTGGTCGGTGCCGGCAAGGCGGACGGCGCCATGGACGCGTCCAACCTGTTGAAGCCGGCGTTGGCGCGCGGCGAACTGCATTGCGTCGGCGCCACCACGCTCGACGAGTACCGCAAGCATGTCGAAAAGGACGCCGCACTGGCGCGCCGCTTCCAGCCGGTCTTCGTCAATGAACCGACCGTGGAGGACACCATCTCCATCCTGCGCGGCCTCAAGGAGAAGTACGAAGTCCATCACGGTGTGCGCATCACCGATTCCGCCATCGTCGCGGCGGCGCAGCTCTCCAACCGCTACATCACGGACCGTTTCCTGCCGGACAAGGCGATCGACCTGATGGACGAAGCGGCGTCACGTCTGCGTATGCAGGTCGACTCGAAACCCGAAGAGCTTGACGAACTCGATCGTCGCATCATCCAGCTCAAGATCGAACAGGCGGCTCTGAAGAAGGAAAAGGACAAGGCGTCCGTCGATCGCCTGCACACGCTGGAACACGAACTGGCCGAACTGGAAGACCGGGGCGGCGTGCTGACCGCCAAATGGCAGGAAGAGAAGAAGTCGGTGCAGGACGTGCAGGGCCTCAAGGAAAAGCTCGATCGCGCCCGCATGGACGCCGACGTCGCACAGCGCAAGGGCGATTTTGCGCGCGCCGGTGAGCTGACCTATGGCGTCATTCCCGATCTCGAGCGCAAGTTGAAGGCCATCGAAGGCAAGGAACAAACCGCACTGGTGCACGAGGCGGTAACGCCTGAGCATATCGCCCAGATCGTGTCGCGGTGGACCGGAATCCCGGTCGACAAGATGCTCGAAGGCGAGCGCGAGAAGCTGCTCAAGATGGAGCAGGCTCTGGAACAGCGCGTCGTCGGCCAGGACGAGGCGGTGCGCGCCATCGCCAATGCGGTGCGCCGGGCTCGCGCCGGACTGCAGGATCCGAACCGCCCGATCGGCTCGTTCCTGTTCCTTGGTCCCACCGGCGTCGGCAAAACCGAACTGACCAAGGCGTTGGCGGCTTATCTCTTCGATGACGATACCGCGATGGTGCGCATCGACATGAGCGAATTCATGGAGAAGCACTCGGTGGCGCGCCTGATCGGTGCGCCGCCCGGCTATGTCGGCTACGAAGAAGGCGGCGTGCTGACCGAAGCGGTGCGCCGGCGGCCCTACCAGGTCATCCTGTTCGACGAAGTCGAAAAGGCGCACAGCGACGTGTTCAATGTCTTGTTGCAGGTGTTGGACGATGGGCGACTGACCGATGGCCAGGGCCGTACAGTCGACTTCAAAAACACGGTCATCATCCTGACGTCGAATTTGGGGACCGAGCTGTTATCGACGGGCGACGAGACGCGCGAGGCCCGCGCCGCGGTGATGCAGGCCGTGCGCTCGCATTTCCGTCCCGAATTCCTCAACCGGCTCGACGAGATCATCCTGTTCCACCGCCTGTCGCGCGAGCACATGGCCAAAATCGTCGAAATCCAGATCGGTCGGCTCGAGAAGCTGTTGGCCGATCGCAAGATCGAGATCACGCTCGATGCCAAGGCGCGGGCGTGGTTGTCGGAAGCCGGATATGATCCGGTCTACGGCGCGCGCCCGCTCAAGCGAGTCATCCAGCGCCGGCTGCAGGATCCGCTGGCGCAGTTGCTGCTGGAGGGCAAGATCCTGGACGGCTCAAAGGTCAAGGTCAGCGCAGGCAAGAACGGTTTGAGCATCAATGGCGTCGAATTCGCCGCGCTCGACGACGACGCTGAGATCGAGCATTCGCCGCAGACCAGCCGCGCCGTGCATTAGATTTCTGAATTAGCGCGCCTTGGCTTGCCGCAGATCGGTGGCCGCATCGGCCACTTTGCTTTCGAGCGGCATGGCGGCCAGCACCGCATCGGTGTGCAAACGTGCCACCAGGAAGTCGCGCAGCATCTTGCCCGCGAGTTTGCGGCCCTGCGCGACCTTCACGCGGAGCGGATTGACCTGATCGCCGTTCTGCAGAATTTCGTAGTGCAGGTGCGGACCGGTCGACATGCCGGAATTGCCGCTATAGGCGACGACCTGGCCCTGATGGACGTGGCTTCCGGCATGAATGCCCGACGCATAACGTGACAGGTGGCCATAGGCGGTGCCCCAGCCATTGCCCATGTCGATGCGCAGATAGTTGCCATAGCCGCCGAGACGACCGGCGAGCTTCACCACGCCGGTACCGGCCGCCATGACGGGCGTTCCCACGGGAACCGCAAAGTCGATGCCCTTGTGCATGCGGCTGTAACCCAGCACGGGATGAAAGCGCATGCCGAAGCCGGACGAAATGCGCGCGCCATCGACCGGCGTCTTCATCAGCATGCCTTTGACGTTTTCGCCTTGGGCATCGAAATAGTCGGCGGGCTGGTTTGGATCGGGCTGATAGCGATAGAGCGCGATCACGCGCCGGCCGGTCCGCATGACCGCGTAGGAGATGTTGCCCTGTTTCGCGGGCACGCCCTCGGGCGTGTAGTAGTAGTCGTAATACACTTCGAACGAGTCACCCGGCCGCAGGTCGCGCTGGAAGTCCACCTTGTAGGAGAACATGTGAATCATCTCGACCACGACGTCGGTCGGGATGCCGGCCTGCGTGGCGGCAAGGTAGAGAGACGAGTCGATCGTCGCGCCCGCCCGGTGCAGATGCTGCACCAACTGCTTGACGACATCGTTCGCATTGAAGCTGCCGTCCGGCGCACGTGCGATGGTGATGTCATGCTCAACCGATGGCGAGAACGCGATCGACAGTAGCCGCCCGACGGGCGTCGCGGGAACCGGCGTCAGAACGCCGTTGGCGTCGGCATCGTCCTGATCGGCGAGCGGAATGTTGATGACGCCTGGTGTCGTGTCGGGCGGATAGATCTGCGCGTCCGGCGGCGTTTGGAACGTGACTTGAAAGCTTTGGCCGGCCCTGGCACTGCGCAGGTTGTAGACTTTCGCCAATGCCAGGATCGCGGCATTGGCATCCGCGCTTGGCACGCCGGCGTCTTCCAGAACACCGGCAAGCGTGTCGCCTGCTTCCAGCGTCAAGGTGCGAACTTCGGTGCCCGGCGCCGTATTGCCATTGTCGCCCGCATCTTCGGCGGCCAATGCGCCGTCGAGTTGCCAGGCAGAAGGGGGTAGCGCCGGCTGGCGCGCCGAGCCCGTTGGAAATAGCGAAGCGGACGTGAGCTTGCCACCGACCTGGGCCAGCTGAGAAAAGAGTGTGTAGGGCAGGAACGTTGTGTTGGCTTCATGCGTTCTGGTGTGGACGGGCGGCATGGCGCCAGCCGCGAGCCACGCCATCGTGCCGGCGACAAGAGCGGTCATGGACGTCGAGACGAGCGCCCAGCGTCCGTCCGTCGTGGCCAGTGCCGTCGCAGCGACGCTCCACGAGCGGCGCCAGTTTACCATGCGAGAAAGCTGCGTCGTTACGATGCGACGATCCACGTCGGCTCCTGTCTTTCAGCGTTGACGCGAATCCACCGCCCCAACCCCAGCCCAGTGTTATGCCCCCGGTACAAGCCGGCGTGCCGGTGCATATAGCCCGACGCGGATCATGGGCGTCAACCCTTACGGGGTAGTTAAGAAAACCTTGCAACAACCTTTGATTCGCGCGGAGCGCTCCAAAAAAAGGCCCGCATGCCACTCGGCACGCGGGCCTCAGAGACGTCCGGGTGAGGGGGCTCACAACCGGACGAGCAGACCTTCGGCGATCTTGCCGTGCACCCAGCCGATCGCGCGCGCGATGTGCAGGATGACAAAGAACAGCAGGATGCCGACAAAAGCGAGCAGGAGCAGGCCCGGCGCCGTGTGCAGCAGATGCTCCAAATAGGGAGCTTCCTGGATCTGGATATGTGACTCTCCTGTAATGAGGCTGTAGATCGAGCCGCCAACCACGCCGAGCGACACGCTGAGTCCCACCACGGCCAGCACGAAATATGTGATGCCGAGCGGCAGCATCAGCAGCATGTAGAACAGCGACGACCAGGTTCGCACATCGCTGAAGGCCTCCTTGATCTTTGTCCAAATCCCGTCGGCTGTCGCCGATTCGGACGGCGGACGGCGCGGCATACGCACGCCGAGGAGGGCTTCGACGATGCGGCCTTCGACATAGCTGAGCACGCGCACCGACGCGATGAACAGCAGCGCGAAGGGAATGCCGATGATCAGAATGGCGAAGCCCAGCGTCAGGGACAGCCCGGTGACTGCCCAGGTGAAGTAGAAGATGCCGGTTGCCAGGGACAGCAACATGTAGAGCAGCGCGCCATAGGTCCGCGGATCGGACACGACATTGAAAAAACCAAAGCGACGTTCTTCGGGCATCTCGGCCTTTGGAAACGGCGTTGAGATCGTTGACTCCATATCGCGATACTCCTCTGCAATTTCCTCGGGCGTGCCGTATGTCTCGACTACGGATGCGAGGATTTGGGTTTCAGACAATTCAGGGTTCTGGGTGATCTCGTTGTTCAAATGCTCTTCGCAATCGGCGAGCGCATCGCTGATCAAACCAGCCGGCGCGCCTCGCAGCGCCCGCCGCAGCTCCGCCAGATAGGCGTTGACGGTTTCAGGCGGGTGCGCCGGCATGACCATCAGGTGTCACTCCTGGAGGTGTAACGCCTGCCTTGAGGGCGTCGTCCACGAATTCGCGCATATCGCGCCACGCGAACTGCCACTCCGACAGCGCTCTGCGTCCATCTTCGGTGATATCGTAGTAGCGCCGTGGCGGCCCGAAGGCGGAGGCTTCGACCCGGCTGTGCAACAAACCGGTGGCGTTGAGGGACCGCAGCACCGGATAGATCGCACCCTGTTTGAAGATCAGTCCGCCTTCGCCCTCGGCCTTAACCGCCTTGGCGATTTCATATCCGTACATTTCCCGTCCAGCACGTGCGAGCACGGCCAGCAGGACGAGCGATGAAAGCCCTGCCATCAGTTCTTTACGGAATTTGCGCGTGAATGGAGATTCTTCGGTCACAACGCGCTCTTGTCCGCCTCCCGAGCTATTACGAAGTCATATCTAGCATGAACTTCACACTATGCAAGAGTGAACTGTACTGGACTCCAAAATAATTCAATTCGCTGAGAAATTCCTGGAAAATGCAGATCGCCACAATTGCCGCAAAGGCTTATATACCTATATGGGAAATATAACAATTAAAATTGGACCGGCTGCGGTGCTATGCAACCCGATGTTCTCGTTAATTCAATACGTTACGTGAAATAATGGGTAGGTTGAATGGAGATGTGTCTCGCGCACAGGGTGGTGGGAAGCACGATGGACGTTGATCGTTACCTCGCGCGCATTGGCCTGACGCGACGACCACCGTGCACGCTCGACGGGCTGCGCACACTCCATCGCGCGCACTTGCTGGCGATTTCGTACGAGAATTTCGACGTCCAACTCGGTCGTCCGGTGACGATCGAGCGCGCACCGATCTTCGACAAGCTCGTCAACCGCCGGCGCGGCGGCTGGTGTTACGAAATGAACGGTCTATTCGGCTGGGCACTTCAAGCGCTGGGTTTCAACGTCACGCGTGCCACGGGCGCGGTAAGGCGCGACTCGATGGGCGATGTTTCGGAAGGCAATCACCTAGTGCTGAAGGTCGCGCTCGAGGAGGGCGCCTTTCTCGCCGATGTCGGCTTCGGCGACGGCCCGCGCGACCCGATCCGTCTGGCGGCAGGACCATTTCGGTCTGCCGGTTTCGAATTCGCACTTGCCGCGCTTGACGAGAGGTGGTGGCGCCTGACGAACCACGCCAATGGCGGCGCCGAGAGCTTCGACTTCAACACAGAGCCGGCCGACGAAAAGCTGCTCGCGGACAAATGCGCCTTCCTGCAGACTTCGCCGCAATCGCCGTTCGTCCAGAACCTGGTGGCGCAACGACACACGCCCGACGGATTGCTGATCCTGCGGGGCAGGGTGCTGCGCAGGGTCAAGCCCGACTCGATTGACGTGCAGACCATCGAGTCTGGCGCAGAACTCGTTTCCACCGTGCGCGGTCTCTTCGACCTGGAAGTTCCCGAACTCGCTTCACTATGGCCGAAAATCTGCGCCCGGCATGAGGCCGTGTTGGCGCAAAAGCCCGAGGTCTCGGCCGCAAGCAAATGAGAGCCGCTCTAGTTGTTCGCTAGGATCGTGTTTCGCACGATGGGATAGATCTGGCTCTGCCAGCGCGTTCCCGAGAAGACGCCATAGTGTCCGACTCCGGGCTGCACATAATGGCGCTTGCGAAACGGCTTGAGCGACGTGCACAGCTCGTGCGCCGCGACTGTCTGCCCGACGGAACAGATGTCGTCGCGCTCGCCTTCGACCGTCAGCAGCGCGGTCTTGCGGATGGCCGCCGGCTCGACACGCCGGCCACGATAGCGGAACAGGCCGCGCGCCAGGTGGAACTCCTGAAACACGTTCTGCACGGTCTCCAGATAGAATTCCGCCGGCAGGTCGGACACCGAGAAGTATTCATCGTAGAATTTTCGGTTCGCGTCCGCCTTGACGTCTTCACCTTTGCGCAGGTGCTCGAAAAGGTCGAGATGCGCCCGCACGTGCCGCGGCAGGTTCATCGCCATGAACGCGGACAATTGCAGGAAACCCGGATAGACCCGGCGGTGCGAACCGGGATAGCGTCGCGGCACCGTCGTGATCAGGTTGCGTTCGAACCACGCGATGGGGTGGCCGGTGGCCAGCTCATTGACCGCGGTCGGGTTGACCCGCGTATCGATCGGTCCCGCCATCAGCGTCATGCTGCGCGGTTGGCAGGGGTGGTTTGCTTCTGCCATCACCGCAATCGTGGCCAGCAAAGCGGCGCAAGGCTGGCATACGGCCACCACATGCGCGCCGGGACCGATCGCCTCGAAGAAGCGGATCGTGTGTTCGATGTACTCGTCCATGCCGAACCGGCCATCGTGAAGCGGTACGTCGCGCGCGCTCTTCCAGTCGGTGAGATAAACGTCGTGCTCGACGAGCATCGTCTTGACGGTGTGACGCAGCAACGTCGGGAAGTGTCCGGCCATCGGGGCTACGATCAGGACGCGTGGCTGCTCCTGCTTGGTCTGCTTGGCAAAGCGCAACAGGGTGGCAAACGGCGTCTGCAGGACTTTTTCCTCGCCGACGGGAACGAGGCGTCCGGCAATCTCCACCGTGTCGATTTCATAGTCGGGTCGGTCGTGGATCAGATGCGAACGGTTCAAAATCTCGCCGCCCGCGGCGATGCTCTTGAAGATGTAGTTGGCGCGAGGCCCCGCACAGGTTTCGCGGAACATCGCACTCGTCAAACCGGCCCAGGCGCGCAGCGGTGCGAGCAGGTCGGACTGTGCTTGGTAGGCATCGTACAACATGATGCGAGATGAACGCCCCCGGAAGCCGCGCTTTTGCGGTGCGGCAACATTTAACCGATTTCACGCTGGAGCCGCGAAAAATACTAGTGCAATTCATGCTGCAGTGCGAAATAATCGATTCATCCTTAGCGGGAGAATCGTCTGCCATGAGCAAAGCACTCCTGACGATTTCGAGCAAAAATTACTCGTCCTGGTCGTTGCGGGGCTGGCTGATCTGTCGCATGGCCGGCTTGGATTTCCGCGAAAAGCTCCTGCCGAGCGACGATCCGGACGCGCGCGCGGAACTCTTGCTGCTCTCGCCGTCGTTTCTGGTTCCATGCCTGATCAATGACGACGTAAAGGTGTGGGACACGCTGGCGATCGCTGAATACCTATACGAGGTAAATCCAAAGTCCGGTCTGTTGCCGAACAACCTCAAGGCACGCACCCATTGCCGCGCTATCTCCGGCGAGATGCATTCCGGTTTCGCCAACCTGCGCTCGGCATTGCCGATGAATCTCAAAGCGCGCTTTCCGGGCTTCAAGGTTTGGGCCGGCGCGCAGGCCGACATTGATCGCATCGTGGCGATCTGGCGCGATTGCTTGAAGACGTTCGACGGACCCTATCTCTTCGGCGCGAAGCCGACACTGGCCGATGCGATGTATGCGCCGGTTTGCACGCGCTTTATGACCTACGATGTGAAGCTCGATCGCGTCAGTGCCGATTACTGCGACACGATCCTCAATCTGAGCGACATGCTGGAATGGATCGACGCTGCAAGGGCCGAGCCGGATTCGGTCGAGGAACTCGAAGCGGAATTTTGATTGTCACGCGGCGTCAGCTCGCCGTCGGGGCAGCTTCGGCGACCGCGAGCTTTTGTACCTGCACATAATCGGTCTTGCCCGTGCCCAATACGGGAACGTCGTTGACCACGATGATCCGGCGGGGCACGGCAAGATCGGACACGCCGTGATTATGTGCCCAGCCCACCAGGTCGTGGCGGTTGGCGTCCTTGTTCGTGGTCACCAGCACGATCTGTTCGCCCTTGCGTCCGTCCGGCAGCGTGACGGCGGCATGCGAATGGTCCGGCCAAAGCGCCGACGCGATGCTTTCAACCACGGCAAGCGAGACCGTCTCGCCACCGATCTTGGCAAATCGTTTGAGACGGCCCTTGATCGCGATGAAGCCTTCTTCGTCGATCGAGACGACATCTCCGGTATCGTGCCAACCACCTTCGGGTGGCTGAATGACGCCGGGATTCTCCGGCTTGATGTAACCGAGCATCACATTAGGTCCCCGCACGAAGAGGCGGCCCGCATGGGGAATTCCCTCCACCGGATCGAGCCGGGCCTGCATGTTACTCATCAGCCGGCCCACCGTGCCGGAGCGGTTGGCGCCCGGCTGGTTAGCCGAAATCACCGGCGCGGCCTCGGTGACGCCATAGCCCTCAAGCAGCTCGATTGCATATTTCTTGCGCAGCAACGCGCGTGTTTCGTCGCGCAACCGCTCGGCTCCGCACACCGCAAGCCTGAGGGAATTCAGATCTCCCTGTTCGCCGGCCCGCGCGTATTGCGAAATGAAGGTGTCAGTGGAAAGCAGGATTGTGGCTTTGGTCTCCCGAATCCGACGAACGATCTCATGCGGCTGCAGTGGCGTGGGATGACACACGACCTTGATGCCCAGAAGCAATGGCATCAAAGCACCGACCGTGAGGCCGAAACAGTGAAACGTGGGCAGGGGATTGAAGAGGATGTCGGTTTCGTACAGGGCCAGATGCGCGCGCACCTGCTCGACATTCGAAAGCAAATTCATGTGCGAGAGTGCCACACCTTTCGGCTCGCCCTCCGTGCCCGATGTGAACAGGATCACCGCGGTCGTCGCGTGCGTGGCGCGCGCGGCGACAAGACCAGGCAGAAACGTGCCGACCGCAGCGAATATCTTGTCGACGAGTGTGAGCTTCTCGCGCACGTCCTCCAGATAGATGATCTCGTACGACTTGCTCAGGTCCTTGATCAGATCGTCGAGCTTGGCCAACTCGACGAAACGGTGTGCGGTGACGATGCGTTTGATCTGCGCGGTCTTGAGCGCGCTGGCAAGACCGGCCGCACCGCTCGTGAAGTTGAGCATCGCCGGGACCCGGCCGTACGCGGAGACCGCGAAAAAGGCGATCACCGAGGCAGCCCCGGTCGGCAGCATGATGCCGATGGACTCTCCCGCTCTTGTGCCGCGCTTTAACGCGTGTCCAAGTGCAAGCGAGGCACGCACGATTTCCTCATAGGTGAGGACGCGCTCGTCGCCATCGATCAGGGCCGCACGTTCGCCGCCAAAACGCGAGCGCGCATCGACCAATGCATGAAAAACCGGTAGTTGCGAGCGGGTGATATCGAAGGGAACCGTTTCTTCGCCGGATGCGGCAGCAATACTCGCGACGGTCACATTTCCACCTGTCATTTTTGGTTTTGCAAAGTACCGCGAACTGGTCGGGCGACGGTCGATGCCCGCTGACGCATAATACGGAAATTCGCGGCGTTAGAACCTAAAACGCGCCGTCGGCAGACAATTTTCCTAAAAGAGAGCTTCATGCCTCAGCGAAACCGGTCCACCCAAACTTTCAGCTGCTCCGCGACGCGCTCGCGAACCTCATCTGTATTGACCGAAGCAAGTATGCGGGCGACGCGATCACGCCACGGACGTGTCTCGGCCCAAACCCGGTCGGCCTGTGGCGTCACGGCGGAAGCCAGTGGCACAAAGGTGGCTGCGCTGATGGGCCGGATGATTTCGTCGCGAAACCGTCGCGGTCCGAACAAGGCAACGCCGAGCGCCGCCAATCCGACGACACCAACCACCACAAAGATGGTGCGCAGCGGCATCGCGCCCGTCATGCCGCGCGACGACCGCAGCCGAGCTGCGCCCTTGGCAGATACTCTCTTTGCCGACTTACGAGGTTTGCGGGCCGCCATGTCGGTCTCCTCCGAGCTAGTCGCGACGCAGTATTGCGCCAAATGCTCAATTTTCCATGATTTCGCAACCCAGAATGACTATATCAAGGCAACATGACCGTCGTGATTGACCGCACATCTCTGCCTCCGCGCCACCCGGAAAAGGTGCATCGTGCGGACACGGCCATATTGCGCAAGCCGGACTGGATTCGGGTCAAGGCACCCGGGTCGAAGGAGTATTCGGCGACCCGGGCAATTGTGCGCGAATTCAATCTGCACACGGTCTGCGAAGAGGCTGCGTGCCCGAACATAGG
>Ga0157379_10002123_pt1 | contig 16433 bp, 19 predicted proteins | sample S25metaG_FD_121802 | JGI IMG/M metagenome (GOLD analysis project Ga0157379, IMG submission 121802) | Switchgrass rhizosphere microbial communities from Kellogg Biological Station, Michigan, USA - S2-5 metaG | ecosystem: Host-associated > Plants > Roots > Rhizosphere > Soil | place: USA... | reverse complement strand
ATTATACCAGAGAGTCTGATATATACCGAAGAAATAAATATTGGATTATGCATATATAATTTTACAGCTGGAGACGGAACAATACTTCGTTTGATAGCAGCAAAGAGGAAGTGAATAAGAATGAAAACGTTGAAATGACGGGGAATTCAATTGGGGCCTAGTCGTTCCAATTCAATCACACTCTTTTGACGGGAGTCTCGAGAAATCCTCCTGTGGAGGGATGAGAAGCGAGCTGACTGGCGAAAGAGAATGGACTTACCAATAGTTACTGATAACGTCACTCTTACCCAAGATTCTTAAGAAATTCTCGTCATGAGTGATAATAATAAGTTGGAAATTGGACTGATTCTTCCGCTGATTGATAATACTAGGGCAAATGATTAGTTCGGAAAGCTAAGTATCGGTGTGAGCTTACTCGACAAGACTTTCTGCTAGAGCTTCGATGTTCTCGGTATCAAGAGCGTTCGTAGGTTCATCCAAAGCCAAAATACCACAATTCTGCCCAAAGGAATCGGCGAGGGCAAGCCTAATAATTATGGATGCAAGCATCTTCTGTCCGGCGGAGCAACGACCACGCATGTCCATCTCGACTTGGTCTTTGGTCATGACAACCTGAAAAACAATGTCCATGACCTTGTTCGCATCTCTCGAATATCTCTACCTTATAGTTATACGTGCGTTTCAAAGTGGTGCCTTCATTGTCGGACACGATCTTGATTCCATCAATATCTGAGCGCATAATGTTAGCATAGGGTGTCAAAACTGAAGAGGGAAATAATGCATACCTGTTCCTTGATACGTCCGATTCCACAAATGACGCATCGTATCATTAACCTCTGCCATCTTAAGGGAGTGATACTTCATAATAGCACTGACTCTGGGATGGAGCATCTTTTGTGCTTTGACACAAGGGAAACTTACTTATCGAGCGCCTTTGCATATTTCTCCAAGTCAGCATTGGCCATATCACCCATCTATAAAACATAGGCTTAAAGTAAACCTGAGTGAGGGAGTCGTTTTCATACCTTTACCTTTACCAATTGGTCTGTGTACTTCTTTGTGATGCCTTTGTATTCCTCGTGGTCCTTCTTGAGAACATCTAATTCGCGCTTCATCGAGGATATTTCACCAGCCAGCTCAGCATGCTGTAGGTAATTTGTATAAGCGTGTATAGCATATGGTGACGATTTCATTGAAATACCTTAGCCTTTAATTTGTCCTCCTTTTCCTTCAATTTCTCCCATTTCAAAGAATACTCAGTTCTCGCAGCACCAGCTTCCTCGATAGGGAGCGTTTGAACTGCTTTGTCGATATCTGCGACTTCTTTTTCGAGCCTTCTGAATCTTGAGTTCTCGCGTAAATTGGCGTTGATGGCTCCGCTTGAGTGAATCTCCTTCTGAATTGCACGGATTTCCTCCTCGATTTGTTCGGTCTTCTTGACGCTTTCTGTAATATCAGCTTCAACTTCACTCATTTGCTTGTTACAATTCTCGATCCTTTCGGGGAGATGTCGACGCTCATAACTAGGGATTAAGGGTCACAAGCAATCCAGAAATTGGGTCACAATTTACGCACTCTTTAATCTCCTTGATCATCGCCTGGATACGATCCGCTTCCCGATTGATATCCTGAGATTTCTGTTGAGCAATGCTGAGTTTCTCTCTTAATTCGGTTTGGAAGGCCCCGAGCTCGGATTCCAATTCTTGGAGTGGTCCATTAGTAGCTTTCAGTTTCTCTCCAAGCTCCTACGCCGGAATAGATATTGATGAATGTTATAAGATAGTTATAGACAAGATTTACCTTGAACAGGGTGTGAAATTCAGCCACCCTTGTTCGATTAGATGCAGCGCGCTCCTGTGCTCGCTTAATCTCTTCCAGTGAATTTTCTGCCGCTTTTTCCTTAATTTGCTCACGTAGGATATTTGATTCTTCGGATTGCTTATTCGTTTGGCGAAAATCCCGTTCTTTCATTAGAGCAGCTCTCTCCCGATCGACATTCTTGCTAGAGTAAAATTGTCAGTCGGCGATTATTCCACAAAAAATAAACGAACATTTTGTCAGAAAGATCCTGGATCTTGTTTTGAACATCATCCACGGTCCTTATTGAACCAGTAGCAGACAACTGTTTTTCAAGACCCTGTATGTCCGACTTATGCTTCTCAGTCTCCACATAAAGGCGTTTCACAGTAGAAGCATGTTGCTTAGTGACGTTCAGTTCCCTTTGCTGATCACGAAGAGCATGAAGTTCCTGCGCAGTCTAGGCGATCGTGAAGGTAAGCTTGGGAAAATATTTAAGGGAATTCATTGTCTCACTTCGGCTGCTTGCGATGAGGCCACTGAGAGTTGAGTATCATCCTCAGCTATCTGACTTTCAAGTGCAGGTATTTCCTTTGTTTTTAGGCGATCCCTAGTCGCTTCGACTGGTAAGAGGTCTTGGAGACGTGCATATTCCTTTTCCCATTCTTGAAGCTCGAGCGAAACATCTTCAATGTTGGCTTTCGAGGTTCTCTGGATTTGTTCTAGAAGCTATCGAACAGTGAAGGTTAAATTATGGCAGAGACCATCAAAAATGATATACAAACATATTTCTCAAAAATGAGCATCTCCTTGTCATCCATATGCCGACTGCAGACGGTACAGCATTTCTTGTTCTTGCCTTGCTTAAGAAGTGACTCATATACTTTGCTCGATCCAGCCACAGTCGAGGTTGTCCTATTATATCTTCAGTACGCGATTAATACCAGGTATATTCTTCCTCACTCTTTCCGAACATTGATTTCATCGAGAGCCTCCTTGATAGCATCTGCCAAAGATTCCGTCTCAACTTCTTCTCGCAGCTTTCTCTCGGCGACTGAAGAAACTATTCAGCGCAAGGGCAAGCAATAGATAAAATACTTACCCCTCAAATCGATTTGTTTCTGAGTCAGTTGGTTTTTTGCATTAGATACCCTCGCCTCGATCGCTTGACGTTCCCGAGTTGCAACGTTATGCTTCTCTTCGGCCTCCTTGACAATCTGCTCGTGACGACTACGAAAAGGGTTAACCAGGGATAAGGCTCAAGAAGATCAACTACTAACGTTATTGCCTCGTCAATTTCGCATTCCAATGTCTCCGGATTGGGTTCGCCTTCAATATGAGGCTTGAACTTGGATGCAAAATTCTGCATTCTAAACAGATATGAATAAATTTGGCTCGCCCCAATTAATTTAACACTCACATGTTGTTCGTCTCCCGTATTTTCTTGCGAAACTCTTCATTCATAACTTTAAGTCTGCTTCGGTTCTCTCCCTGGAGATTTAAAATCTTAAGTTCATCGTTCAACTCCTCCTTCTCCGCTTCAAGCTTGAGGATGATCTGGTTTTTCTCTTCGATCTTAGCGGGATAATTTGCGGCATTGATTTCCACTTCCATCCTGGCCACACGATTCCTCTTTTCTTCAATCTCGGCAACAATCCGTTGGAGATCACCGCTCAAATTCTGACCAGCATCAGTCTTCTCTTCGTCTTCTGTGATGCTTCTCTGGAGATCGCGCTAAGGACTTATTCAGAATAGCTTACTTCCTTGGGGAAGAATATAACTTACTATTCCCTTCTCGATATTGGTCCTCTGCATTTCGATACCGTTGATCTCCAATCGAAGAGTATTCTGTTTATTGAGGTATTCATTGGTTTTCGAATGACCGTCGCTCTGCAAAGCTTCAGTCTCTTGATTCTGCTTCTTTTGCGCAGCAGACAGTGAATTGAAGAAAGTGTTGACATCATGGGACTTCAGCGGTTGGTTCCCGATTGGTATCTGATATCTTGCCGCCACATTGCGGATATTTGACTCCAGCTTGGAGATGTTCTCTTCGCCAAGCTAGCAACAAGCCAACTGAAATCTGTATATATCAAAACAATTATAAATAATCGTACCTTGCGCTGGGCCATTAGTGCACCTTGTTCACTGATCAATTCGGATTGACGTAGACGAAGTTGTTGGGTTGCCTCTTTAGCGTCTGACAAGGCCGACTCTTTTCTGCGTACCGATTTCTTTCGAGCAGCGATATTTTCTTCGAAATTGTTGATCTGGGCCGCGAGTTCTTCGTCATCGACTGAAGAAAAATTCGTGAGAAATATGAACGAAACAATTTATTGAAACAAATACCTGTGACTTCCTCCAGAGCAGGTTTCAATTCGTCAATATCTTTGATTAGGCCTTCTCGTCTCGTCAACAATTGCTCGTACTTCGCAAACACTTCATTAAAACTTCTAGCTTGGTCGGAGAACTTCGTATTAGAGGCTTCAACAGCAATCGACTCTTTATACGCCTCTTCCTTGAGAACTTCCTTTGCAGTAATCTTAGAAGCAATATCGTTGATGCGCTTCAAAAGTTCATCAGCCCGAGTCTTTTCTTTCGAGAGCGATTCCAGTCTAATCTTTTCAGCTTTCTGATCTGCGATACGTTCTTTACGCAAATTTTTGATAGAATCCAGTGCCTTCGTATATCTAGAATATTTGTACGCATCGATCAGCATTTGTATGGACTGAGGTAATTTTATTCACCTTGAAGCTTCAAAGATATCGTCGAATTTTTTCTTGAGGACGGAGGCTTCTGCAAGAGGCCAATAAGAGTCTTCTTGATGGCAAAAAATGACGTTCTCTAAAACAGCTTTGGAAACGCCGAGGAGATGAGGTAATTCTGCGTCCATCTCTGCACATTTGGTTGAAATTGTTCCACGCTATTAAAAGTATGTTGGTTTCAATAATAAGTTTCTTTCATCCATAGCATACCTTTCCCGACCCTTCATTATCAGCCGTACTCAGAATCCCTTCCAAGGTCTTCATTGTCAACCCATTCTTCTTCTTCGTCACAGAAAGATTCCGTACGACTAGCATACGCGTGCCATTTGCCGCATGAAAGCGCAGTTTGACTTGGGCTTTGACCTCCTTTTCGTTGGCCATACTTGGATCGTGCACGAAAGCTCCTCCTCGAGTGTTGGGTGGCTGGTCTCCCGTTGTGGCATACTTCAAACACTCAATAATGGTCTTCAAACCCGATAAGAATATACTACTGTGGGACTGAGAAGAAAACATACTGTTTTCCCACTTCCATTGTGCCCAACTATAACCGTCACTGGACTAAAGAATTCAATGACTGAGATGTTCTTGTCATCAAAAGACCGGATACCACGGATGGCAAGCTTATTCAGACTTGCCATCCCGCTATAGGATAAACACAGAGGCTATCAGTCTTGATTATGAGGGAGGTAACGATGTATCAATCGGGATACGGGATACGATGAATCCGACGCGTATGGAAAGGAGGGTATGTACAACCAAATGGGTGTCAGTGTGGGCGCGCAATGGGCGTGTATGGACGCATATCGTCAACCTTTCGCTTATGTTCAGAGGTCTATTTTTGTTTTCATTTTCATAGCCAAAATTGGCCGAATCCCCCTTTAATGATTTGATTAGGCCAAAAGTTAGTCTTGAAAGAGACAGCTCCTGCTTCCTTCCCCCAGTATTCCTCCCCCGCAAATCTAAATAACGGTTATGCAGTCATACTTACGATGCAGACCACTCTACTTCACCCCCAATTGAAAGAAATGACACCAGTAGCTGGTCAGAAATGGAGTGACCAACTGGTGTCCTTCCAGGATTTGGGCGGCTTCGGTCCTCTCAATTAAATTAAACTGTTCTCTTTTTATAGTACCCGTTCAGGTCATATCCCACCCTGTGGTCTGCCTTAGACTCTCCCGGACATTTACTCAGCACAATGATATTAGAGAGGTGAAATAATGTGTTAAAGTTTGTATTCCATGATTCAACTTGGACTCCCAATAAGTAAAATCTGATATATTGAAACATTATTCGAAAAAAGGGAATTGGGTGAGAGCTCGTCGCAGAAATCGTGTGCCAGAGTGTTGAATTCTTTATTTTGGCGCCCATGGCAGATAACATATTCGGTGGCAGATAACATATTGGCAAACTGTGTTTCCTCTACTACACTAATATACGAGATTCTCTGACAATAAATAATCTAAATTGAATATATATCTACTTCAATATTTACAGCAATATTGAGACAATATTGGGGATCTGGAGAAGGAAAACACACATTAGCGCGGACTTTCCCAGGTAGATAACGGGCAGATAACACCCAGCAAAGTGGGCGGTAAACCCTTACTCCCAATTCAATATATTACATGATAAGGGGAATGCAAGACGCTTTCTACAAGGAAGATATCAGCGAATTTCTCTCTTCCATTATAATCTGATCAATCGATAACAAAAGGAGAATATTTATGGCGTTATAATCATGTCAGAAAAGTTGGATTTCAATGAACTTCTGGAGCTAGAGAGAGAAGGAGCTGTCCGTGTCCCATTCGACACGTAAAACACCCACATCTTATTTGCCCAAATTGCCTTGCAGGGAGGCCACGACCAATTTCTCGGAAGATATACCAGTTAGTCACGAGTTGCCTTAAAGAGTAAGTAGTGAGAACTTTATGCAGCTTCCGGCTACTGCGGTATCAGCTCACCCGGGCCCCGGCAAGTCAAGTGTCCGTTGTAAAGACGGATCGGCTTGAGAAACCGAAGCACCAACTCAACTCTTGTTCCTTCTGTCTGTTCATCATTGCACCTATGTCTGGTAGATATAATTTGGCAGGTTATTACCCAGTAGGGACTAAACTCTGGACAGATCTTTTGATTTCCTCTCTCTTCAACGTCAAGGGCAAAGTTGGTGAGCGCACTCACTCTAGTTGCACCATTTCCTATCGCCTTAATTTCTTATTAGCTGTTGTTACTGGTGGGGGTTCAGGCATTGGCACGATGATTGCGACTACTTTGGTGCAGAACGGTGCTAAGGTTTACATTGCGTCCAGAAAGGAATCTCAGCTGAAAGAGGTATGGTGATGTCCCAACTTGGATGTCTGTTTCCCTTACTAAGAATAATACTTTTATTATAAAGGTTACCCACTCCTTGAACGAGAAAGGTCCCGGTAGTTGCCATTACGTCGTTGCAGATCTTGGGGTAATCATTATTCTGCGCGACTTATTCGGTGGGAAGCTGATGCTATTATTTTCAGTCAAAGGCAGGGTGCTATAAACTTGCCGATACTATCAAGGAAAAGGAACAAAAGATTCATATCCTCGTCAATAATTCAGGTGCGACATGGGGGGCTCCATATAACGAGTATGTGCATAATAAAAAAGAAGTGATTGATTTTGCTGAATTAAATTCTTTTTACTAGCTTTCCTGAGAAGGAAGGATGGGACCGAGTTATGGCATTGAACGTGAAGAGCATTTTCTATTGTAAGTTTTCTATGAATCATGAATTGAATCAAAGAATTGATGTGATATCGTTTCCAGTGACTCAGGCGTACGTCACTTTAATATTCGAAAGCTCTCATTTATCTCAACTCTATGTCTCTAGATTGACAGACCTATTGGCTAAATATTCGAATAATCAGGATCCCGGGCGCGTCATCAATATTGCCTCCGTCGCTGGCTTCGTCACCAGCGCAGATGGCGGTTCTCTTTCGGCAAAGGGCAGCGGAACATGGAGCTGTAGGTCCTGTTCTCTCTTTCGTCCTGAATAAATACTGATGTATGAGTGGTATCAAGATGCTACAAGTAAAGCCGCAGGTAAGACAATTGATTCCCAAGCCGAAGGGTTCTTATACTTGACTCCCCTCTTTCCCTCAGTGATTCAACTGACGACCCTCCTTGCTACCTCATTGGCACCTAAATTTATCACGTAATTTTATTCCATTTCTTCGTGGACTTTTCACTGACATCATCCTCAAGCGTCAATGCTATCTGCCCAGGGTAAGAGCAAATATTCTATCCTCCTGATAGTGAAGTTGCTAACGTCTGGCCTCAGTGTTTTCCCTTCGAAGATGACAGCATTCGCAATCAATTCCGGTAAGGAGACACTCTCTGAAGGACAACCCATGGGCAAGTTTCAATGCTTGTTGCGAAAACCACCCCTAAATTTTGTCCCGTCTTTCAGGTCGTCTTGGAGAACCATCTGATATGGCGGGTACCAGTATGTTCTGATGACTTCTGTTCTCCCTCGTATTATTTACTAATCAGCATAAAAATCAAGCTCTCTTTCTCGCCAGTCGTGCTGCTGCCCATGTCACAGGTGCTCACATTAAGGTGGATGGAGGTGCATTGATTTCTAGAGGTGCAAAATTGTAACTGCACTACGGTCGAAAACTAAGATATAAGCTATTTGTATATACGCACCCGTATTCCATACGATCGATTCTGAAGGGAGTAAGTTATATCTAAAGAATATTCACACCCAAACGTAGGGAGCATACGCATATTTATCTCGACTCAGACTACAAGATGACATTACAAGCGTGTAATACGGTTGGATCATGTGGGAACACATGGTTTAGTAGGTGGCGATGAGACGAAGAAGAGGAAGGAAAAAGATGAGGCGGAAGTTGAGAGGGAGTCCGAGAAACCAGAAGCTTGAAGAATGGACGGGAGAAGGGAAAGGGAGGGAAGGAGAAAGGAAAGGTAATAAATTCGATAGTCACAACCGTGCCTACATGTGAGGATCGTGAACAGAAACACATATAAGGCGAAAGGTGAAGAGTAAATAGGGAGTAGGGACTTGATCTTGACGTGACAGCGAGAATACGAAGTATCGTGATTTTGTGCCTGGTGCACTAAGACGAGTAGGGAAGTATACTATAAAAAAGGCCGGTGAGTCGCTGGAGTTTGGGATATGCAAATGAAGAGAACGTACTTATGAAAGGACCTCAGTAAACGTCCGCCGGCGCTCCCGACGTTGCTCTCCAGGTAACGAAACCCTAGAGTTTTCGGGTGAAGTAGATGCCAAAGACGAGTCGTCCAACGACGCCCGTGGAACACGTCTTGACGATCCCGACGAGCTATCGACTGCAGAAGCTGCGGATAATGTGCGTTTTCGAACGTCACGTTCTTGAAGACCGGACAGAGCGGACGAGACATCTGGGTGGGAAGCGTTAGAGACGTCCGCTTTCGCGGTTTGCGGGGTGACGGCTGTGGTGGGGTTGGGAGTTGTGATGGGGGAGAAGACGGAGGATCCGCGGACGGTAGCTGTGGATGTATTCGAAAACTTTGATCGACGCCGTGTGGAGTTTCTTCGTTCTTCGAGGAGTGATTCGGAGGGAAGAGTGGCTAATGGAGGGGGGACAGACAAAGGGGGAAGACTACGAATCTGCTCTCGATGCTCATAATAGCGCGGTGCAGGACTTGGAGAAGGTTGGGATGACATCGACGCAGGCAATTCCTGAGGAGCAGGCGACCGATTGTCCCGTAATCGTGGGGTCAACACCCGACGAACAGTTAGCCTTTCCAAAGCTGAGGATCGATTTTGTTCTCGAGCAGTCTCCTCGTCTTCGTCGCTATACTGTCGGTTGCTCTGCGCCGTCGACGGTCGACCATTCCCATCTACAGGAGTCATTCTTAAAGCCGCCCCTGCAGCGTCCAAGCTCCGTCTCGACTCTCGATACAAAGGAAACTCCGAACTACGCCTCCCATCCAAGCCCGTACTTCTCCTCACAGGCCGAGATATATCGCTCCCATCCAAACTCGACCTCCCACTCGTCACACTCCCAGAAATATCAGGCGAGTCCGTCCCGCTATGCCTTGCAGACTCTCGAACAATCCTCCCAACACCCAACAACAGCTGTGTCATCGTCCGCACAAGCTCATCACTCATTCGTAAAGTCTCTCGATATTCCGCACCAACCGAACGCCAGATCTCTGATGCGTCGACCATTCGTGGTGAATCGCCTACTTCTGCCTCGATTTGTTGTTCTAAGGCATGTGTGTTTCCTGCGCGAAGAAGGTTGTTTAGTCCGCTTGCACTTTGGACGACAGTTTGAGCGACGCGGGTTAGATCTGGGGCTGTTGAAGAGGTCGGTATTCGCGCTAATTGAGATTCGAACATCGCCAGAGAGTCTAGCATGAGTCGAGTATGCTCTGCAGAGGTCGGTGCTTGATGTGACGATGGCGGCCGTCCAAACGGCGACGATTGTCGGTCATTTTGTAGACCAGCACGCGACGAAGCCCGATCAGGTAGACCAGACATAAACGTCCGATTCGCAGATGCACTCCTCGGCGGATCATCATCCCCATAGATAGCCAACGAAGTCGCAGCTCGACTTGGAATATTCGAAAGTGCAGTATGAGGATTCCTCGAATTATATCGAGAACTGACGGCAGAGAGTGGAGGACGGTCCCGATCGCGAGCATCAGATTGTTGAGCAATCCCCGCACGCCCGATGCGCGTTCGAAGGTCCTCAGCATCAACCTCCCTTGATCCGTTAAGGGATGGTCTAGATCCAAGCCCGCCGCTCAAACGGGTTCGCCGTTGTGGTACGCCATCCGCAAAAACGTCATCGGTCGCTCGTCTCGTCAAACCAGCAGCTCGTAGACCTTCACCTACGACACTGCGGGTTTCCTTGCCACCAAGAGGACTTTCGGCGCTTCCTGTTTTGCGGAATTGTCTTCGCGTACTTGGAGATTCATCAGGGTCGTTCTCATCGGTACGACCACTCAGGGATCCCTCGTCGACGGAACTCCATCGGTTGCGCCTGACGGATTCACGAACTGTTGCGGCCCTAGCTGGTCGACGAGGTGAAGACTGAGAACCGGAAAATGTGGCAGCACTGGCGGATGCCATGCCTCGGGCTACTAGCGTGTTCGCCATGGTGGTTGGAGAGTATTCAAGTCGATTACGATCTTGTGTATTTTGGGACGATGTAGAACTCTCTTCGGCGGACTATGAAATGGAAGAGTCAGCGATATGAAGTTGACATAGATTAATTGCATACCCTGCCGTCGAAGCTTCTACGATCGCGAAATTCTCGAGGTAGAGGTGCTCTGGCACGCTTGCTGGCGCTTGAGGTCCTAGACACTGATTCTGGCGGTTCATCTTCTTCTCCGGGACTTTGAATTGACACAGTACGTGCTCGTCGGCCTGATCCAATGACAGAGAAGGTGGTGGTGCGTTTCCGAGGGCTATCGGGTGCGACATTGGAAGGAGTCCTCAGTGGTGAAGAAGGACCAGATCTCTGGCTGATGACCGGGGAAGTAGTAGCATCAACGACCGAAGTGTATCTACGCCTGGATGCTGAGAGTGTGGCGGTGGCATCGCCATCGAGATTATGGTTGTTTCTGACTTGTGGGGAAGGGTGCGCTTCACGCTCCGTTTCCGAACCAGAACCACCGGGGAAAGAAGAAGGACCGGGGAAAGAGACGCGAGAGTTGGAACTCACGAATGGGGATGAAGTCGAAGCAGAAGTGGTCGGTGGAAGTGGGGAACGAGACCGGATTGACGAGGCCTTTGAACTGGTTAAAGGAGACAATGAAGATCGAGAATGTGAATCGCCAGAGGTGATGGATGAAACTCGGTCCAAAAGCTGATGGTTTGCGAGTACAATTGTTGTGAGCAGTGTTATAAAGAAACGCGTCGCATGGGAATTAGAGAGGAATGCCGCGAACAGGATCAAGGATGACGAATAGATGGGCGGAGGAAACATAAAGTCGATACGATGTTGATAAAGAAAGCAGAATTGGGGATATAAGTTAGCAAGAGTAAAAATAACACAAATGAGGCTGACCTTTCTATTCCGCTCCGTAAGACTTGTAACCCTCTGAAGTGTGGATGTCGAAGAGCCCGGTTCCCCATCCTTGCCCCTCACTCCAGAGAGCTTGGCAGTTGTATCCTCGTCGTATTCGAGACCGGTATCGTCCTCCTCATCTGAAGATCTTTTACTGCCGTTCACCATGCGCGTGCGGCCAATACTTCCTGTAGAATTGCTGTCTCCTGTGCTTCCCGAGTTAGTTGCAGGCGGCGAAGGTAGTTGTGAACGAGGAGAAGAAGGAGAATGAGGAATATCTGCGGAAGACGACGACTGGGGTGGAGGGGCCCCTCCGATGAAAATAGCACTCGACGGACGGCGGGACGAAGAAAAAGAAGGACGGGTAGAAGTCATTGGAAGTCGTGGAGTGGCATTAAGGTGAAAAAAGGACCGCCGCCGTCGGGATGCCTTGTGTCCAACGAGGCTGGGAGCAACGAGCAACTTGTTGATCCTTGTTTGGCCACGACGCGCCTCTATCTTACCGAGAGCAAGCGACCTTTTTAATTTAGTTCAAGACGGGCACTATTCAAACAAATCTTGGGACAAAAACTCAGACAATGTTTCGACACGAGCAACGAAGTTTTCAAAGGAGCGAGGACAATTTCTTCGGGGCGGAGCCCTCCTTTTTTTGCGCCCACTATCAGGAGGTCCGCGGCCCAGTGTTACTACGGTTACAGCCTGCAAACGTGACCTCTCTTCACGAAAACTTCAGGTTCTCAGAAGCACAGTCAGGATTGTTATTCAGTATAGACTTAGTCGAACCTGTGGTATTCTGGGGAAAGCTCTCCTATTCAACAGGAGCTTTGACTTTTATCGCCTTTGTTTATTCTAATCACGCCCTACGGTTTACGCCCAATCAACTCACAGGATGCAATCGAAGAATTGAATTGATTGGATTGTCGAATTGGTTATAAAATTGAACAATCCAGGCAGCTCACTTTTGGAGAAAATGTTTGTCCAGCGTCCCCCTTGGAGCATTGAAATACGGATAACTACATCGAAATGATTCGAAACCAGCTCAAGCTCAGGGTTATTATCCTCTTTCAAGGAGGATCCTCTGATAGGGCCTCCCCGAGGTGGTGGCAAGTGATGCAATTTTCTTCTGTCTTCACATATCTACCCGGAAATAGTTGATCCCCCGTTCGAATTAGATTCCAAGACCGAGACTACTCGTATCCCACCTCTGCAGCGTACTTGCCGAGATTTTTCACACTTTGGCAAGCCCGGTTTTCTTCCTCCTTCGGTATCCAGCTCGTCTTCTAGTCAGCAAGCAGTCCGAGAACGTCTGGATGACGATGAGCCAGAGAGGACGTCCAAACCGCCGCAGGTCCCCCTTGTTGGTGGTCCTTTCCTGACATCTCTAGATCTTTATCATGGAAACGTTGGCTTGAACTCGGGCGAAGGCGTATCTCTGTTGCGGTTCGATCGAGCTATGACTATTCCAACACCCAACACCCAATCAGTTGGTTCAGAAACTAACTCCAGCCATGGGAAGGCCGCAGCAGAATACCCAGAGATACTTTTCAAGATTATGACCAGGCTCCCCCGATTCAGAACCGATATTACACCCGCTTCCGGCCAAGGTAGCATCCCGAGGAAATCAGCTGGATGACTGGAATCAGCTTTGCCAAGTGTGTTTAGCTTATCTCATTGAACCTCTTCTATATCATTCCGCATGAGTTACTCCACGCTTGGAGAGGAGACCATCCACTGTCGCAGGGCATCTGGAAACGGTTGTATTCACAACCATCTTCCCGTTGTGTTCCCTATGAACGATCTTTATCTCACATTTTGAAGATATAGGAAATGGAATACCTTACTGAGATGGGCATTCGGACGGATATCTGAAAAGAATATTCGGTTTCTGGAGATGGTGCAATTGACACGAAGCTCTCATGTTGGGTGATTTGTAAGGACACGCTGACTGTAAACGCGCAACAATTCGGCAATAATACACAGTAACGTTCATTAGAGCATATACATTATGCTCGGCGTACTCCGAAACCACCAAATTTATACTAAGTGGAGCATTTGGAAAATATTGGTGTGACATTTCGCTTGCTCAGGATATATTTTGATGGTTTTACTGTGCTTTCTTCAGCTGTAAACCTGCGGGAATTTGAAAGTTAAAATACCCACAAAAAGAGATAGAAATGTGATACAAAACTCATTGAAAGGCCCATGCGCATTCTACTTCTGACAAACCAGCAAGAAAGCAAAAGATAGGTGGCCGCAGGTCTCCAAAGTTTAAACACTACTTGATAGATGATGCAAGCTGAGTGGGCACATTTCAACTTCAGCAAATTGTCAAAGCGACGGAATAAACACATCAAAGGTCAGGCTTTACCAGGTAACCTGATGGGTTTGATCCGTCAAGGTACTGCGGCGAGGGAGGATTATTAGGCAACTCATAAAAGTATTTGCTTTGGTGAGAACTTCGAGGGTTATTTGTTTTTGGGAAAAAAATTCCTGATCAAATCAGTTAAAGACACGTATTAAGAGTATTTTGACATGGAAGAAATGGTATCACAACTCAAGGTATCATCACAGCCATGGGAGCTGTCCCGGAAACACTTTCGTCCAGCTTTGCCTCTTGGTCGGACACCACTCCAATAAATCTCTAAGCAATAGAGAAGACATATAGTAAGGATGAAGACATCACGACCGATTGCATTTCGTCGTTTAGAGAGGAGGAAGCTATGGCAGCCATAGGGATCCTTGGAGAATGGGAGATAACCATTTTGCTTCTGAAGTTAGAAAAGAAATGAAAATAGCAGAGTGGACTTCAAGCTGAATAAGATGGAGGCATACCTCGCCTTCGTATAAATGCTCTGTATCTCCCTCGGCTTCAACACACACATATTCAAATCAGTGCTTCAGCCAGCTCAGTGCCATTGTATGCAGCTCTTCAAATTGTCTTCATTTCATCTCAAAACCAACAACAGTTATCGAGGCCAGATAGGTGCCAGTAAGTTCGTGGAATTGTGTAGTGGAGAAAAGAAGGTTCAGGTACGAGTCAAGCACGTAGTTTTCGGATGTGGCACAGAAGTTAGGAGGAAAAAGGGCAGATTTGGCAAGAAGTGTGACACTTTCATTTACACAGTTATATAGCATGGCAATTAGATTGATTTTGCTTGAGGGTTTGTACCATGTGTGGTTGAGGCGATTGAGGTTCTGGATGATGTATGTATGTGCAAGAGACTTCAGGTGAATACTAATAATACTTAACTAGAAGGCTCGAATCGTGCATTTATTACCACAAGCGTATGCGATCATAGCCTGCTACAGTCAGACTAAAAACACAAACACGTAATGGGACAAAATAAAGTGATGCATCCAAGGTGATGCTACATATAGAGGTCCAAAGCCTCCTCCTTATGTATCTTCTCTTCATTCTTGATGTAATATTCGTGCAGTGAGGGCCTCTCGAAACAGCTCGGGGACTTGGCGACACTATTGAGCAGTAATTTCAATGCCTCCTTAGACATCTTCTTTGCCTGTGCAATCTGCTCCTCCCTTCCCGCTCGATCACGATTGTCTGCATCATAGCAGATTGTTGATGCAGCTTCTCAGCCTAACTTGAGAGCCTTCTTGGCCAATAACGAAGCTTCCTGCCATGCACCATGGACTCCATTGTCACCTTCTCCTTTTTCGCCAGCAGTTTGGATTTCTCTAGAAATGCATCCAAAGCATTGATGTATGCTGGTACCAGGAGACCAAAGATATGGTCTGCCATACAACGGATGTTGCAAATTAAGCCATTGAGGTCTGTTTTCATTGTAAATCCTGTATTGACAGGCTCTGATAGGTAGAATCTCCTAGAATGGGGGTGGTAGACTAGTGCTTCCACTGCAGCATCAGATACTAATATCCTGATAATTAGAATGTAGAAATCCTGTCTGTCGTTTTTGAATGTACAAGCCGAGGGCCAGAGGGTGGGGAGAGGCCCAACAACACAGAAGTTAATATTTAAAAGTGTTTCTTACCATCAGCCTCCAACATCATTTGGGCAATGACCTTCAACTTTTTCTTATCCATCCTTTGCTCAGACTTCAGCTCTTCATACTCAGCACAAATTGACCCAAAAGCAAGCCAGCAGTGTTCAACACGACCTTTCTTCTTGGATATTCCGATTCCATCAGCACTTCCACTTTATCTTTGAATATGTCAAGAGGTGGAGTCAAAATTTCTGCGATACAGTAATTGCAAGTGGTCTCGTTCTCCTGTTGCCATGGCCACCCATATTGATTGAATTTGGAGACCATTTGACAAAGTATTTGTTTGAAAACAATGTCGGGGACATGCATGGGATGAATCAAGCAGGTTCCGAACCCTGTGATCACATGGTCAGGTGCATTTGGGTTTAAACCAGAAAAGAAGGGTGCAACATTGGCAAAATCTGCCCGAATGAATGTGGCATAAAGCTTGTCTTTCAGCTGAACCCTCTGTTCAGCAGATAAGACACAAGACTGAACAAACTTGAGCAATGTCTTCATCTCCCCCACTTTGCCGGTGCTGTTATCCAGAGCTTCTCTAAACCCGTCAAAGTTCATCTTGATACTTTCCTCGATTTTTTCCTCGATGTGGATGTAGTGTTGAGACTTTCTCAACTTGCCAGAATATTTGAAGATATAGATGTTGTCCTCGGCTTCCAGTTCCGTAAGGTCAGTGCATTGTCGCTTTGGAGACGGTTCTGCTGACAGATTTCATACGAATGTCGGACTGAAGTTTGGTGGCCTACTTACCGCCACTACCACCGGTAGAATCATTTCTTTCTGGTTTAACGGGAGCTTCCATTGT
>Ga0157379_10002122_pt1 | contig 16441 bp, 16 predicted proteins | sample S25metaG_FD_121802 | JGI IMG/M metagenome (GOLD analysis project Ga0157379, IMG submission 121802) | Switchgrass rhizosphere microbial communities from Kellogg Biological Station, Michigan, USA - S2-5 metaG | ecosystem: Host-associated > Plants > Roots > Rhizosphere > Soil | place: USA... | reverse complement strand
GACGCGACGGAGCCGGGACCGCCCCCCGCGCGATCCCGGCTCCGGCCCCCCGGCTCAGCCCGTGACGGGCAGGCTGTGCCGCACCACGACCGGCGCGGGTGCCGCGTCCTCGGCCGGGGTCTGGGCCGCGCCGTCGGTGGGCGTGCCGTCGGTGGGCGTGTCGGCGGCGGGCGTGTCGGCGGAGTCGTCCGCGGCGGGCCGGCCGGCCGACGCCGCACCGAACGTGCAGGTCGCGGTGCCGATCGTGACGCGCAGCAGGTCCCCGTTCCCGATGTGCAGCGCGTCCGTCAGGTCCTTGACGGTCTTGAGCAGCGGGACCTTCGTGACGTCCCCGCCGAGCAGCGGGATCAGCCCGCCCGCGGCGGCCTTCTCCTCGGCGGACAGCGGGTCCGTCGGCTTCTTGTTCGCCGGCAGCACGGTCACGACGAGCCCCTCGACGGTCAGCACGCCGTCCGCGCGGGTCTGGTTGTTCAGCTCGACGGTGAGGATCGGCGAGAGATCGACCTTGGCGTTGGGCTGGTTGACCGAGAGGTCGGTGCCCAGCACGGAGGCGCCGACGAGCTGCAGGCCGCCCCGGTCGCCGTCGCACCAGGTGCGCACCAGGTCGGCCTTGACCAGGCCCAGCACGTTCAGGTTCGCGATGCTCGCCTCGGCGCTGTGCCCCGCGGCCTTCGCGGCGAGGAGCTTCGCGGTGACGCCGCCGTCCTTCAGTCCGGGCACCGCCTGGATCGAGGCGAGCTCCTGGTGGTCGGCCTTGCCGTCCACGGCGCGGGCCCGGATGGACGGGCCTGCGCTCACGACGCCGCCGTCGATGCGCAGCACCGTGGACTCGGCGGTGACCTGGGGCTCCGCGGAGGCGGCGGTCGTCCCGAGCAGGAACACCGTGGCGGCGGTCGCGGCGCCCACGGCGAGTGCGCCCGCGCCTGCGAGCTTGGGGGTCTTCACGCGGAGGGTTCCCTTCACGAGTTGTCGATCATGACGAGCGTGCCGAGCGGCACCGTGGTGAGCGTCCGGAGCGCGTCGGCGGGCACCCGGATGCAGCCGTCGCTGGTGGCCTTGCCGAGGACGTCGGTCGTCGGCCAGGTGTGGATGGCGACGGTCCCGGGGCCGCCGCCGAAGGTGTCGTGCGTGGGGCTGTGCGTGCCCAGCGGCAGGATCACCGGGGAGTAGGGCTGCTTGTCGTCGCTGAACGCGCCGAGCAGGAAGGTGCGGCCGGTCGGCGTGGGCGCGTCCGGCCTGCCGATGCCCACGGTCCACTGCGCGAGCTGGGTGCCGTTCTGGAACAGGCGCAGCGTCCGCGAGCCGAGGTGCACCTCGATGCGGTAGGGCGTGGTCTTGACGTCCAGGTCCGCCACCGCGATCCACCCGGTGGACGAGGACGGCCGCGACGGCAGCAGCACCCGCGCCCAGCCGTCCCGCTGTTCCAGGATCGGCAGCCAGGTGTCGCCGATCTGGGTCACCGGCATCCGGGCGACCGCGGTGCCGTTCGGCGCGTCCGCCACGACGGTCTCGCGGACCGGGTGGCCGACCCGGCCGTTCGTCGCGCTCTGCGGGGCCGGGTCGGGCGCGGTCCCCTGCAACGCGGTGTAGGTGGTGCTCTCCGGCAAGGTCGTCGGGTCGACGGTCGCGGCCGAGGACGAGGCGGTGGCGCCCGCCCCGTCCGGCCGCGCGGCGGGGGACGGTGACCCCCCGAACGTCAGCCCCAGCCCGAGGAGCGCGGCGAGGACCACGACGACGCCGACCAGCGACCAGCCGATCAGGCCCGACCGCGACGTGCGGCGGGGTCGGGGCGGGAGGGTGTGGTTGGCCATGGGGCTCACCACGCCCGGTTGCGGGTGGGAGCGGAGGCGGACGCTGCGTGCACGTCCGGGAAACGACGGGTACTCGATGAGGTGACGATGAGGTGCCGGCCGGTCGCGCTCAGTCGCGATGAACGGAGCGAGCCAGGCGACAGACGGCCGCACCGTGCCGTTCACCCGTCCGGCGACGACTACCCATCGTGGTACGAGCGCGGAGGTTCATCACTCCTCGTGTATCCGGCAGGGTGATCGCGTGCTGATGGCGGAGGAGCGGGCCGAGATCGTGGAGTACTGCCTGCGGATGGACGCGGCGGGGCTGACGGTCGGGACGTCCGGGAACGTGAGCGTCCGCTGGGGCGACCTCGTGGCGATCACTCCGACCGGGGTGGACTACGCGACCCTGACGGCGGAGCAGGTGTCCGTCGTGGACTCGACCGGGCGCCCCGTCGCCCCGGGACCGCGACCCAGCTCCGAGCTGCCGATGCACCTCGCGGTCTACCGCGAGACGGCGGCCGGGGCCGTCGTGCACACGCACCCACCGGTGGGCACCGCGCTGTCCACGGTGGTCGACGAGCTCCCCGGGATCCACTACCTGGTCATGCGGCTGGGCGGGCCGGTGCGGGTCGCGCCGTACGCCCCGTACGGCTCCCCCGAGCTCGCGGAGGCCGGGGCGCGGGCGATGGCGGGGCGGAGCGCGGTGCTGCTGCGCAACCACGGCGCGACGACGTGCGGCCGGGACCTCGCGCAGGCCTACGACCGCGCCGAGCTGCTCGAATGGCTCTGCGGGCTGTACCACCGGGCGCTGCAGATCGGGACGCCCACGCTGCTCACCGAGGCGGAGCTGGCCGAGGCGGGCGAGCGGTTGGCGCGGTACGGGCAGCCGGGCTGAGCAGCGGGGTTCCAAGCAGGTGCGGACGGACGTGCCGCGCGCCCGCCCCGCGGGGTCTCAGGCTCGGGGGGACCGGCGCGTGGCCAGCAGGTAGTGCACCCCCAGGCTCACTGCGATCCAGAACACCGGCCCGACCGGCCAGAAGAACGGCATCGGCGCGAGCGCCCAACGCACCACGACGAGCAGCACGAACGCGACGCCGATCCCCGCGTGCACCAGCAGCCGCCGCTTCGCCTCGGGCGTCAGCGAACCTGCCCGCCCCGCCCGCGGCAGGAACGGCGCGGGCGGGGCGGGCAGGTCCGCGGTGAGCGGGTCCAGGTCCGCCTGGACCTTCGCGGCGTAGGCGGCGCGCTGCCGCTCGTCCGCCTCCTCCAGCGTCAGCCTGCCCTCGGCCGCGGCGTCCCGGAGGCGGGCGGCGACGCCCTCGCGCTCGGCGTCGGAGATCCGGATGGTCGGCTCGGTCATGTCTCCCCCTGGGGTCGGTGTGTGCCTCCACGGTGGCGCGGCGCGGCCGTCCGCGCGTCGGCCCGCGGGCGGGACCTCCGCTGCCCCATCGGTCGACGCCGCGAGGGCCGGCGTACCCCCCGGGGAGTACGCGGCCCGTCCGCGGCGGGACGACGCGCCGCACACCCCACCCGCTCTAGGGTTCGGGCGTGCTCGACCTGTGGCGGTGGTTCCGGGAGCGCGCCTGGCACGGCGTCGGCCCGACGCTCGTGCTGCCCCTGGCCTGCATCCCGGTCACCCTCGTCGCCGCCCGGAACGCGCCACCCTGGAGCGCACCGTGGCCGACCGCGCACCCGCTCGGCGGGCTCGGCGTCCTGCTCGTCGTGCTCGGGGCGCTGTTCCTGCTGGTCAGGCGGGCACTGCCGCGGGAGGTGCTCGTCGGGTGCGCGGTCGTGCTGCTCGTCTACCTCGGACTGGGGTACCCGTTCGGGCCGGTCGTGGTCCCCTCGCTCGTCGCGCTCGCGGAGGCGGTCGCGGCCGGGCACCGGCGCTTCGCCTACCCCGTGCTCGGCGCGACCGTCGCCGTCGCGGTGGTCCTGCAGGTCACCCTGCGCGGGGTGTTCTCCTGGGAGGGTGCGCTCGCCGCGCTCGCCTGGCTGTCCGCGTACGTGGCGGGGTGCGAGCTGTGGCGGGCGCGGCAGGAGCGCCGGGCGCAGGCCCGGGCCGCCGCGGCCGAGACCGAGCGCAGGCAGGCGGGCGAGGAGCGGCTGCGGATCGCCCGCGAGCTGCACGACGTCCTGGGCCACCACGTCTCGCTGATCAACGTGCAGGCCGGCGTCGCGCTCTACCTCCTGGACGACGACCCGCAGCAGGCCCGCCGGGCCCTGTCGACGATCAAGGCCGCGAGCGGGGACCTGCTGCGCGAGATGCGCTCCACCCTCGGCGTGCTGCGGGGGATCGACGAGGAGCCGCCGCGCGCCCCGACGGCGGGCCTGGCCGCACTGGACCGGCTGGTCGCGGACAACGCGGCGGCAGGCCTGCCCGTCGAGACCGAGGTGGACGCGCCGGACCTGCCTGCCGGCGTCGACCTCGCCGCCTACCGCATCGTGCAGGAGGCGCTGACCAACGTGCGCAAGCACGCCGGGGCGAGCCTGGCGACGGTGCGGGTCTGGCGGGAGGGCCGGGTCCTGCGGATCGTCGTCGAGGACGACGGCCGCGGTGCCCCCGTCCCCGCCGACGCGCGGCGGGCGGGGGCCGGGCTCGTCGGGATGCGCGAGCGGGCGACGGCGCTGGGCGGGATCGTCGAGTACGGGACCGGGCCGCGTGGCGGGTTCCGGGTGGAGGCCGAGATCCCGGTGGAGGACAGATGATCCGTGTGGTGCTCGCGGACGACCAGGCCCTGGTCCGCGCCGGTTTCCGCGCCCTGCTGGGATCGGCGGCGGACCTGGAGGTCGTCGGGGAGGCCGAGGACGGTGACGCCGCGGTCCGGGTCTGTCGGGAGACCACGCCCGACGTCGTGCTGATGGACATCCGGATGCCCGGGCGGGACGGGCTGGAGGCCACCCGCGAGATCACCGCGGACCCTCGGCTGGCCGGCACCCGGGTGGTGGTGCTGACGACCTTCGCCGAGGACGCCTACATCTTCGACGCCCTCCGGGCGGGTGCCAGCGGGTTCCTGGTGAAGGACACCGAGCCCGCCGAGCTGCTGCACGCGGTCCGGGTGGTGCACGGGGGCGACGCGCTGCTCTCCCCCGCCGTCACCCGGCGGCTGGTGGCCGAGTTCGCCGCCCGCTCCCGCCCCACGGCCCCGGACCGGCGCCTGGACCCGCTCACCGAGCGGGAACGCGAGGTCCTGGCGCTGGTCGCGACGGGTCTGTCCAACGACGAGATCGCCGAGAGGCTGGTGGTCAGCCCCGCCACCGCGAAGACCCACGTGAGCCGGTCGATGGTCAAGCTCGGCGTGCGGGACCGCGCCCAGCTGGTGGTGCTGGCCTACGAGACGGGCCTGGTGACCCCGGGCTGGCTCTGACCGGCTCGGGATGGGCAGGGCGCAGGGGGGGTCACAGCGCCAGGAAGGCGCGGAGGCCGTCGAGGAGCCGGTCCACATCGGAGTCGTCGGTGTACGGGGCCAGCCCGACGCGCAGCGACCCGGTGTCCCCCAGACCGAGCCTGCGGCTCGCCTCCAGCGCGTAGAACGAGCTCGCGGGCGCGTTGACCCGATGCTCGGCCAGGTACCGGTAGGCGTCCGCCGGGTTCTTCTCCAGGAACTCGACGAGCAACGTCGGCGTCCGGTGCGCGGCGCGGGACCGCACCCGCACGCCCGGCAGCTCCGCGAGCCCCTCCTCGATCCGCCTGCGCAGCGGCTCCTCGTGCGCCTCGACCGCGGCCATCGTCTCCACGAGCGCACTGCGTCGGTCGAGGGGGGACCCGCCGATCCCGGCCAGGAAGTCGACGGCGGCGGTGGTCCCGGCCAGCAGCTCGTAGGGCAGGGTGCCGAGCTCGAAGCGCTCCGGCACGTCGTCGGAGGAGGGCACCGGCTTCGCCGGACGCAGCTCCTCCAGCAGCTCCGGGCGGGCGGCGAGCACGCCGAGGTGCGGCCCGCAGAACTTGTAGGGCGAGCAGGCGTAGAAGTCCGCGCCGAGCGCCGCGACGTCGATCGCGACGTGCGAGGTCAGGTGCACGCCGTCCACCACCGTCAGCGCCCCCACCTCGTGCGCGGCCGCCGTGATCGCCGGGACGGGCGGGCGGGTGCCGACCAGGTTCGAGGCGCCGGTCACCGCGACCAGACGGGTGCGGTCGGACAGGACGCCCGCGACGTCGTCGAGCTCGGTGGTCTCCGGATCGAAGTCCAGCCACCGCACCGTCGCCCCGACGGCCTCGGCGGCGAGCACCCAGGGGCGGATGTTCGCGTCGTGGTCCAGCAGGGTCACGACGACCTCGTCCCCGCTCCCCCAGCCGCCCGCCAGCGTGCGGGCCAGGTCGAACAGCAGCGCGGTGGCGCTGCGGCCGAACACGATCCCGCGCGGGTCGGCGTCGAGCAGGTCGCCCATCGCGGCCCGGGCCTTCAGGACGATCCCCTCCGCGTGCCGCTCCGCCGCGGTGACCGTGCCGCGGTTGGCGATCGGGCTGGTCAACGCGTCCGCGACGGCCCGCGCCACGACCGTCGGCGTCTGCGAGCCGCCCGGCCCGTCGAAGTGGGCGGCTCCCTTGGCGAGGGCGGGGAACTGTGCTCTCAGAGCGGCGACGTCGTAACCCACGTCCCCACCGTAGGGCGCTCCCCCGGTCTCGGGCGGCGCCGGCACGGTCTCCGAACACAACGTGGGGCGGACGGGGGCCTCCGCTGCGCTCCCTGTCAGGGTGGGCGGGTGCGCGCGACTGAGCTGGTCGAGACCGTCCTGGACGACGGCACCTTCCGTTCCTGGGACGAATCCCCGCTCGCCCCGCAGCCGGACACCCCCGAGTACCGCGCCGAGCTGGCCGCGGCACGGGAGCGCAGCGGCGCCGACGAGGCCGTGCTCACCGGCGAGGGCCTGCTCGCGGGGCGTCGGGTGGCGGTGGTGTGCAGCGAGTTCGGGTTCCTCGCGGGGTCCATCGGCGTGGCGACGGCCGAGCGGCTGGTCACCGCGATCGAACGCGCGACGGCCGAGCGGCTCCCCCTGCTCGCCGCCACGGCGTCGGGCGGGACCCGGATGCAGGAGGGCGCGCTCGCGTTCCTGCGCATGGCGGCGATCTCGGCGGCGGTCACCGCGCACAAGGCGGCGGGCCTGCCGTACCTGGTCTACCTGCGGCACCCGACGACCGGCGGGGTCTTCGCGTCCTGGGGCTCGCTGGGCAGCGTGACCGTCGCCGAGCCCGGGGCGCTGATCGGGTTCCTGGGGCCGAAGGTGTACAAGGCGCTGCACGGCACGGAGTTCCCGCCGGACGTCCAACGCGCCGAGAACCTGCACCGCATCGGCCTGGTGGACGCCGTCCTGCCGCCGTCGCGGCTCGCGGGGGTCGCGGCCCGGGTGCTCGCGATGACCGACCCGGTGGACCCGCGGCGAGTGCCGCCCGCGCTCCCGGCCTGCTCCGGCGGGGAGCCCGAGGTGTGGGACTCGATCACCCGCTCCCGACGGGCGGACCGCCCCGGCGTGCGGGACGTCCTGCGGCTCGCGGCCACCGACGTCGTGCCGCTGGCCGGGACCGGGGAGGGCGAGTCCGGCCACGGGCTGCTGCTCGCGCTGGTCCGGTTCGGCAGCACGGCGTTCGTGCTGCTCGGGCAGGACCGCCGGGCCCAGGCCCGCTCCCCGCTCGGTCCCGGCGCGCTGCGCACCGCTCGGCGCGGCATGCGGCTGGCCGCCGAGCTGGGCCTCCCGGTCGTCTCGATGATCGACACGGTCGGGGCGGCGCTGTCGGTGGCGGCCGAGGAGGGCGGGCTGGCCGGGGAGATCGCCCGCTGCCTCGGCGAGCTCACCGAGCTGCCCGTCCCGACGGTCTCGGTGATCCTCGGCCAGGGCACCGGCGGCGCCGCCCTCGCCCTGCTCCCCACCGACCGCGTCCTCGCCGCCCGCCACGGCTGGCTCACCCCGCTCCCGCCGGAGGGCGCGAGCACGATCGTGCACGGCACGCCGGACCGCGCGGCCGAGGTGGCGGCCGCCCAGCGCGTCAGAGCGGTGGACCTGCACCGGGCGGGCGCCGTCGACTCCCTGGTCGACGAGGTCCCCGACGCCGCCGACGAACCGGCGCGCTTCGCCACCCGCGTGGCGGAGGCCGTGGAGGCCACCCTCCGCGACCTCCTCCCCCAGCCCCCCGTCGACCGCCTCGTCAAACGCCGCCGCCGCTACCGCACCCTCGGCCTCTGAGGCCTACCTGAGCAACCGCCCGCGAGTCCCACACCACCGGCCGCGAGTCGGACGCTGGGCTCTGCTGCTCGGCACCGCCCAGTACCGGCTCCGCCCGCGAGTTCTTCCTTGCCGCCGGCGAACCACCGATCACGAGACAGACACCCCGGCGGACTCTCGCGGGCGCCGCCCGGTCCAGGGCCCGCCCGCGAGTCCTCCTGCCCGTGGGCGCCCCGGGTGCCAGCCTTCGTCCGTGCGGGCTTACCCACCCTGAACCGCCGTCCGAGCCTCACCACCCTGTACGCCGCCGCCGACGTCCGCGGCCCCCGCCATGTCCGATTCGCGACCTGAGACGTGGGACTCGCGGCCTGGGGTGTCGGACACGCGGCCGGGGGTGTCGGACACGCGGCCGGGGGTGTCGGACACGCGGCCGGGGGTGTGGGACTCGCGGCCGGGGGTGTGGGACTCGCGGGGGGTGGGTGGACGACTCGTGGGGCGTTGTGACGCTGGGGAATCGGGCAGGGCGGACCTTTCGCTCCGCCGGACGGGTGATTCGCACGATCGCGATCGAATCGCAATCCGGTGCGGGTTCACGTCGTCACGCTCCGTCCGGGATGATGAACGTGGGGTTTGTGTGACGCGAGGGGGAAGCGTGAAAGCCGTGCGAGTGCGAACCGTGCGCCGGGCGCTGGGGGCCGCCGTGGCCCTCGGACTGGCCGGGGCGCTCGTCGCGGCCTGCGCCACCGCGAACGCCGGGACCTCGAAGAACGTCCCCGCGGCCCAGGCCCCCGCGGCCGCACCGGCGGCCGTCGTCGCCGTCCCGACCCTGCAGCCGGCGGCAGGCGGCACGGACGTCCCGCCCGTCGACGCCGCGCGGGCGAGCGCGTCCGCCGGGACGCTGAAGGACGTGGTGCTCACCGACTCCAAGGGCAGGGCGCTGCCGGGCGGCTACTCCGCCGACCAGGCCCAGTGGACCGCCACAGCTCCGCTCGCGTACGGCGAGACCTACACCTGGGCGGGCTCCCTCGTCGCGCCGGACGGCACCGTCACCCCGCTGGCCGGCTCGTTCAGCACCGTCAAGCCCAGCAAGTACGTGAAGGCCACCCTGAACATCGGGGACGGCGACACCGTCGGCGTGGCCGCGCCGATCATCGTCCGGTTCGACCGGGATCTGCCGCAGGCCGCGAAGGCGGCGGTCGAGCGCGGGCTGACCGTGCAGACGTCGACCTCGGTCGAGGGCTCCTGGGCCTGGCTGCCGGACGACTGGGGCGGCTCGCGGATCCACTGGCGGCCGAAGGACTACTGGCCCACCGGCACTCAGGTGACGGTCACCGTCCCGCTGTACGGCAAGGACCTCGGGGCCGGCTACGGCAAGGCGGACGTCAGCACACACTTCACGATCGGCCGCAGCCAGGTCGTCAAGGCCAACGAGGACAGCCACCGCATCCAGGTGATCCGGGACGGTCAGCAGGTCATGGACCTGCCCGCGAGCTACGGGCTGGAGACCGACCCCAAGCGCGTCACCCGCAACGGCGTCCACATCGTGATGGCGAAGTCCGAGAAGGTCCTCATGTCCAACCCGGACTACGGCTACGAGAACGTGCCGGAGTACTGGGCGGTCCGGATCTCGAACAACGGCGAGTTCATCCATGCCAACCCGGCCTCCGTCGGCGCCCAGGGCAAGCGCAACGTCTCGCACGGCTGCATCAACCTGTCCACGGCGAACGCCAAGGCCTACTTCGGCTCCGCCCTGTACGGCGATCCCGTCGAGGTCACGGGCAGCAGCGTGCCGCTCTCCGCGGCGGACGGGGACGTCTACGACTGGGCCGTCCCGTACGACCAGTGGAAGGCGATGAGCGCGCTCAGCGCGTAGTCCCCTGGACCCGGGCGTGCAGCCGCGCCCGGATCTCCTCGGGCGTGTAGGCCCGACGACGTCGTTCGGACCGGGCGACCACCACTCCGCCTGCCGCGACGCCCGCCAACCCGGCGACGCCGAGCGCCTTCCACACGGTCCACCTCACGAGAGAAGAGTAGTGCTCACCCTGGACGACGCCCTCGACCTCACCCGCACCGGCGACCTGTGGCTGTTCCGCGGGAGCAGCGGCGCGGACCGGGCGATCCGGAGCGTGACGAACGCGCCGGTCAACCACGTCGGGATGGCGATCGTGGTCGACGACCTCCCGCCGCTGCTGTGGCACGCCGAGCTGGGCAGGGGCCTGCTCGACGTCTGGGCGGGCACCCACCACCGCGGGGTCCAGCTGCACGACATGCGGGCCGCCGTCGGGCAGTGGCGGGACCGCTACGGGCAGCGGGCCTGGCTGCGCCAGCTCACGCCGGAGGTCACCCGCGAGGCCGAGGACGCCGCCCTGCGCACCGTCGCCCGGCTCGACGGCACGCCGTTCCCCTCCACCCTGCGGCTCGCCGGGCGGTGGCTGCGCGGGCGAGCCCCCGGCGTGCAGGACGCGGCGTGGCAGACGATCGAGGCCGTCCGGACCGTGTCCGACCGCGGGGACCGGCTGGCCGACCGGGCGATCGAGCGCGCGCAGAACGCCGTGCGGGACCTGTTCCGCCGCCCGCGCCCGGAGCCGACACCCGCGCCGGAGCCCCCGCCGGAGGAGCCCGTACCGGCGCTGGAGTCCGCCTACTGCGCCGAGGTCGTCGCCGTCACGCTGGAGGAGATGGGGCTCCTGCCGGTGGACCGGCAGGCGAACTGGTACGACCCCGGCCGGTTCTGGAGCGGGGACGCGCTCGCCCTGGTCCCGCCCTACTCGCTGGGCGGTGAGGTCGCCGTGTCCTGACGGCGCTCGTCCCGCTCCGTCGTGAAGGTCGAGGTCACCGCCCGGTCCAGCGCGGCTCGCGCTTCTCCAGGAACGCGGCCACGCCCTCCTCACGGTCCGCCGAGACGTGGACCGCCGCCACGGCGGCGGCCGTCGCGGTCCAGCCCTGCTCGTCGGCCAGACCCGCGACGGCATCGACGGCCTTGAGCGTCTCGGCCACCGCGACCGGGGCGTTGGCGCAGATCTGCTCGGCGACGGTGACCGCGGCGGCCTCCGCGCCGCCGTCGTCGACGAGCTCGGTGACCAGGCCCAGCTCGTACGCGCGGCTCGCGGGCAGCGGCTGCCCGGTCAGGAGCAGCTGCTTGGCGACGGTCAACGGCAGCGGACGCGGCGCCCGGAACAGCGCCCCGCAGTTCGCGATCACGCCGCGCGTCACCTCGGGCAGCCCGAACCGCGCCGACCGCCCGGCGACGACGAGGTCGCACGCCAGCACGATCTCGAACCCGCCCCCGTAGGCGATCCCCTCGACGGCCGCGACCAGCGGCGTCCCCCGGGTGCGGCGCACGACGCCGTAGTTGCCGCCGCGCTCGGTCGGTGAACCCGGACCCTGGGCCAGGTCCGTGCCCGCGCAGAACATCTCCGGGCCGCCGGTGAGCACCCCGCACCAGAGGTCGGGATCGTCCTCGAGCTCGTTGAGCGCGGCGTCCAGGGCGGCGGTCATCGCGGCGTCGACCGCGTTGCGCTTGGCGGGCCGATCCATCCGGACGACCAGGACCCGGCCGCGGCGTTCGGTCGTCACCCGGTGGTCAGCATTCATAGATGCACCTTAAAGTCCGACGGGTGACCGAGACGAGACTCGCCCTCCCACCCGTCGGCCTGTGGACGGGAGCGCTGGACTGCGTCCCCGCCGCCCGGGCCCGTGAGCTCGCCGCCGAGCTGGAGTCGCTGGGCTACGGCGCCCTCTGGATCCCCGAGGTCGCGGGCCGGGACCCGTTCGTCCATCTCGCGCTGCTGCTCGGCGCCACCGAGCGGATGGTCGGCGCCACCGGTATCGCGAACATCTGGGCGCGGGACGCCGTCGCGACCTCCTGCGCGACGAAGGCGCTCACGGAGGCCTTCCCCGAGCGGGTCCTGATCGGGCTCGGGGTGAGCCACCAGAACCTGGTCGGCGGGCTCCGCGGGCACCACTACGACAAACCGCTCACCGCCATGCGCGAGTACCTCGACGCCATCGCGGGCGCCCCCTACACCGCCGAGCGCCCGACGACGCCGGTCCGCTACGTCCTCGCCGCCCTGCGGCCCCGGATGCTCGGCCTGGCCGCGGAGCGGACCGATGGCGCCCATCCCTACTTCGTCACCCCGGAGCACACCGCGCGGGCGCGGGAGACCCTCGGCGCGGCCCCGCTGCTCTGCCCGGAGCAGGCGGTACTGCTGGAGACGGATCCGGTGCGGGCCCGCGAGATCGGCCGCGGGTACACCAGCACGTACCTGGCCCAGCCGAACTACGTGAAGAACATCACGACCCTCGGCTTCACGGAGTCCGACCTGCTCGACGGCGGGTCCGACGCCTTCGTCGACGCCCTCGTGGCCTGGGGGGACGAGAAGACGGTACTGGCTCGGGTGCAGGCCCATCTCGACGCGGGCGCGGACCACGTTGCCGTCCAGTGCCTGCCCACGCGGAGGCGGGGCGTCCCCGAGGAGCAGTGGCGCACCCTCGCGGCACCGTTGGCCGAGCTCACCCGCTGACGCTCGGGACGCCCACGGGTCGCGTCACCGGCGGCACCGCGGTCGTACGCTCGCAACCGTGCCCCCGCTCCCCGTCCGAACCGGGTTCCTCGCCGCCGCGCTCGCCCTCGCGGGTGGGGTGACGGCCGCCGCCTGGGGTCTCCCCCGTGCACTCGGCGCCCGCCCGGACGCCCTGCGCCGCGCCACCGACGCCGCCCCGAACTCCCACGACGGCGTGTTCCGCAACACCGAACCGCCCACCCCGCTGCCCCCGGGCACCGTGCGGGCGGCCCTGCGAGGGATCCGCGCCCGCCGGGCCGCCGGCCTCCCCGAGCGCCCGGTCCCCATGGCGCGGCCCACCTTCGGTGCCATCGCCGAGCTCGCGGTGACCTGGTTCGGCCACTCCAGCGTGCTGCTGGAGATCGACGGGTTCCGCGTCCTGGCCGATCCGGTGTGGAGCGAGCGGGTCTCGCCGTCCCGGCGGGTCGGGCCGCGGAGGCTGCATCCCGTGCCGGTCGGGCTGGCCGGGCTCCCGCCCCTGGACGCGATCGTGATCTCCCACGACCACTACGACCACCTCGACCTCCCGACGGTCCGCGCGCTGGTCGCCGACGCCCGGCACGCGAACGCCCCCTTCGTGGTGCCCCGCGGGATCGGCGCCCACCTGCGGGCGTGGGACGTGCCGGAGGAGCGGATCGTCGAGCTCGACTGGGAGGGCGAGGCCCGGATCGGGGAGCTGCGGCTGGTGTGCGCCGAGGCCCGGCACTTCTCGGGGCGCAGGCTGCGCCGGGACACCACGCTCTGGTCCTCGTGGGTCGTCGCGGGGCCGCGGCACCGCGCCTACTTCGGCGGGGACACCGGCTACACCGCCGCCTTCGCCCGGGCGGGCGAGCGTCATGGACCGTTCGACGTCACGTTGCTGCCGATCGGCGCCTACGCGGATCTGTGGCCGGACATCCACATGAACCCGGAGGAAAGCGTCCGGGCCCACGGTGATCTGCGCGGCGGAGTGCTGCTGCCGGTGCACTGGGCGACGTTCAATCTCGCGTTCCATCCCTGGTCGGAGCCCTTGACCCGGTTGCGGGCGGCCGCGGAATCGGCCGGAATCCCGCTCGCGCTGCCCCTTCCGGGCCAGCGAATCGACCTCGCGGAGAGACTCCCGGAGCGCGACTGGTGGGCCGAGGCGGACGGAACCGCGGACGGATCCCCACCGTCCGGTGACCATTCCGTGACGTACCGGCGCGTCCCACCCGGCGCGCCTTCCCACCCCTAATCGACATTCTCGCCCGCCTTCCCTTATTGTGCACTGGACGCATTCCCCACTTCCCTGGTCGCCGTTGTCGTGAACGGTCCGCGGCGACCGGTGGGTCGGACGACGTGTGAAGGGCTGGGCAGGTGGCGAAGCAGACGACGGTCACGCTGATCGACGACCTCGACGGGAGCGAGGCGGACGAGCAGGTGGAGTTCGCGGTCGATGGGAAGTCTTACGAGATCGACCTGTCCACGCAGAATTCCGAGAAGCTGCGCGAGCTGCTCGCGCCGTACATCGCGGCCGCCCGGCGGACCGGCGCTCGCCGTTCCGCGGCCGCAGGCGCGTCCCCGGCCGCGCGCCCGGTTTCGGATCGCCAGCAGAACCAGGCCATTCGGGAATGGGCCGTCGCGCAGGGGATGAAGATCTCCGAGCGCGGGCGGATCCCGTCCAATGTTCTGGACGCGTACCGCGCCGCTCACTGAACGGCGCCGGCCGATCGTCACGGAACGACACACGATCCACACAAATGGTGACGGTAAGGTCATATTCGGCGCCGTCGACCGTTTCCGCGGTCGGTATCCGAGCCGCGGCGTGACGTTCCTCCCATCCCTCGAGGGGACCGGTCACGCAGCGCCGACGGGTAGACTCGCCGGATCCGTTCCGGACCCCGAACCGACGAACGGCCGATGCGAGAGGCACGAGACGTGGGAGAGCACACGACAGAGGGTTACGGCACCTGCCCTGAATGCGGGGCGCTGAAGCACGTCACCCCCGAGGCCACGCTCCGCCTGCACAACCGGTACCAGGCCCGCGGTTCCCTCGTCTCCGCGCTCCGCTGCGCGGGGTCCGGCGAGCCGTCCGTCGAGAGCGCCCGCGCCGCCGCCGTCTGACCACTCGGGTAGACCTCGCGCACCGGGTGGTCCCGCGGCCGCGGATCTTTGGCAGGATCTCCAGGGCCCGCGGTGGACCCAGCGCGGGTGAGATGAGGAGAGGGCGGTCATGTATCCCGGGATCCACGCAGCCACCACGCCGGACAAGCCCGCGGTGGTGATGGCGGGGAGCGGGGACACGCTCACCTTCCGCGAGCTCGAGGAGGGCTCGGTCCGGCTCGCCCGCTACCTGCACGAACAGGGCCTACGCCGGGGGGACGGCGTGGTGCTGGTCGCCGAGAACACCCCGCGGGTGTTCGAGGTCTACTGGGCGGCCCGCCGCTCCGGCCTCTACATCACGCTGGTCAACCACCACCTGTCCGCGCCCGAGGCCGCGTACATCGTCACCGACTGCGGGGCGAGGGCGCTGATCGTGTCGGCGGGCGTGGCGGGGCTGGCGGCGGCGATCGGCGACCAGGTCAAGGCGGAGCTCAAGCTGGCGTTCGGCGGGGAGATCCCGGGCTCGACGGCCTACCTCGACTACGACACGGAGCTGGCGGACGTCTCGGCCGAGCCGCTGCCCGAGCAGCCCCGCGGCGCCGACATGCTCTACTCCTCCGGCACCACCGGCCGCCCGAAGGGCGTCAAGCCGACCCTGCCGGAGTCCCAGGTGGACGAGCCCGGGGACACCCATATCGAGGTGTTCGGCCCGATGTACGGCTTCGACACGGAGACCGTCTACCTCTCCCCCGCGCCGCTCTACCACGCCGCGCCGCTGCGCTTCTGCGCGACGGTGCAGGCCATCGGGGGTACCGCCGTCGTCATGGAGCGGTTCGACCCTGAGGCCGCTCTCGCCGCGATCGAGCGGCACCAGGTCACGCACAGCCAGTGGGTGCCCACGATGTTCGTGCGGATGCTGAAGCTGCCGGAGGAGACCCGCCGCCGGTACGACCACTCCTCGCTCACGGTCGCGATCCACGCCGCGGCCCCCTGCCCGCCCGACGTCAAGCAGGCGATGATCGACTGGTGGGGCCCCGTGCTCTACGAGTACTACGCCGCCACCGAGGCGAACGGCATCACGTTCGTGAGCCCCGCGGAGTGGCTCGAGCGGCCCGGCACGGTCGGCCGGGCGGGCCTCGGGACCGTCCGGATCTGCGACGACGCGGGTGGGGTCCTGGCGCCCTTCGAGGTCGGCACGATCTACTTCGAGCGGGACGAGCGGCCCTTCGAGTACCAGACCGTCCCAGCGAAGACGGCCGCGGCGACCCACCCCGAGCACCCCACCTGGACGACCACGGGGGACCTCGGCTTCCTCGACGAGGACGGGTACCTCTTCCTCACCGACCGCAAGGCCTTCATGATCATCTCGGGCGGCGTCAACATCTACCCGCAGGAGGCCGAGAACATCTTGATCACCCACCCGAAGGTCGCCGACGTTGCGGTCATCGGCGTGCCGAATGAGGACTTCGGCGAGGAGGTCAAGGCGGTGGTGCAGCCCATGGATTGGGCCGAGGCCGGGCCGAAATTGGCCGAGGAGCTGCTCGCCTATTGCCGCAGCCAGCTTTCGCCGGTCAAATGCCCGCGAACTGTGGATTTCGACCGCGAGCTGCCGCGTCACGCCACCGGCAAGCTCTATAAGCGGCTGATCCGCGACCGCTATTGGGGCAATCGTGACTCAAAAATCGTCTGAGCCGCCGCCTCTGCCGCCGCGCCCGTCGGGACCCGACGGGCTGCTGGCGCGCAACACAAGGCTCAAGTGCGGCGATCCCGTTCGCATCCGGATTCTGAGGTTCGACGCCGATGATGCGGCGAAGTCAGGCTTTGAAGACTTCGTTGTGCCCTACGACACATCAATGCGCGTTCTCG
>Ga0157379_10002117_pt1 | contig 16451 bp, 19 predicted proteins | sample S25metaG_FD_121802 | JGI IMG/M metagenome (GOLD analysis project Ga0157379, IMG submission 121802) | Switchgrass rhizosphere microbial communities from Kellogg Biological Station, Michigan, USA - S2-5 metaG | ecosystem: Host-associated > Plants > Roots > Rhizosphere > Soil | place: USA... | reverse complement strand
CACCCGAGTCGCCCGATGCCGGAGAGCGCGTCGCCCCGGCTGTCGGGCGCGGCGTCCGCGACGCGGTCGCCGCCATGCGCGACGAGCGCCTGGGGCGAACCAGCCTGTAGGGCTAGATGGCCGCGTCGAGCACTGCGCGAATGCCCGAGTCGTCGCCCACGGGCGCAAGCGGGCGCCTCGTGCAGGTGCTGATCCCGAAGCGGGCAGCGGCGCCGGCCCGCAGGCCCGTCGGCGCGGCGCCCGCGGCGCGAACGGCCGCGATCAGCGGGATGAGAGGCGCGAACAGCTCCGCGGCGCGTCGTCCCTCGCCGGCCGCGGCTGCCTCGTAGACGGCCACGCAGCGCTCCGGCACGACGTTCGCGATCGCGAGGATGCCGCCGTGGCCCCCTGCGAGAGTCGCCGGGATGAGCAGCGGCGGTGTCCCGCAGAACGCCGCGAACGGCGGCGGGCAGCCGTCCAGGATCTGCAGGAAGCGGCCGACCTCGTCGGCGGATTCCTTGACGCCGCCGACGACGCCCTCCCCCGCAAGCTCGCGCAGCACGTCGAGCGGCCACTGCGAGCCGGCCATGGCGGGCATCGTGTATGCGATCAGCGAGAGGCCGCCGGCCGCGCCGTGCACGGCGCGTGCGAAGGCCGCGAGCTCGGCCGGGCCGACGCGGTTGTAGTACGGCGTGATCAGCATGATCCCGGCGGCCCCGGAGGCCACCGCGTGCCCGGCAAGCGCAATGGCATCGCGCTGCGACGGCGCGCCTACCTGGGCGAGCACCGGGGTGCCGCCGGGGCAGGCCGCGATCACGGCCTCGAGCAGCGTCTGGCGCTCGACGGGCGTGTGCAGGTGGAACTCGCCTGTCGATCCCGAGAGCACGAGTCCGTGCACTCCGGCCTCGACCAGGCGCATTCCGAGCGCGGCGGTGGCATCGACGTCGATCTCCTCGCCCGCGTCGTAGAGCGTGAGGAGCGGGGCGTAGACCCCTGGCGGCGGCATCGGCATGGCGGCCAGGATACCGTTGACGCGTGCCCGCTTCCGCCGTCGCCGCGCCGGGACTGCGCCGGTCGATGCGCCCGCTCGGCCTGCTCACCAGCGGCCACATGGTCACGGACCTCTCGCAGGGAAGCGTGCCCGCGCTGCTGCCGTTCCTGCGCAGCGAGCTGCACCTCTCGTACACGCGCACGGCGGCGATCATGCTCGCCGCGACGATCGCATCCTCGGTCGTGCAGCCGATCTTCGGTCACATCTTCGACACGCGGCGCGGCGAGTGGCTGCTCGTCGCCGGCCCGGCCGTCGCCGGCCTCGGCATCGGCGCGCTGGCCTTCGCGCACACGTTCGCCGTGGCCATCCTCTGCGTGCTGATCGGCAGCCTCGGCGTCGCGGCCTTCCATCCGGAAGCGAGCAAGTACGCCGCCTGGCTGTCGGGGGAACGGCGCTCCACCGCCATGGCGGTCTTCTCCGTCGGTGGCAACCTGGGCGTTGCCGCGGGGCCGTTGCTGGCGGGACTGATCGCCACGCAGTTCGGGCTGTCGGGCGTCTGGCTGCTCGCCATCCCGGGGCTCGCGATCGGTGTCGCCCAGCTTGCAGGTCTCGCGGCCCTGGGAGGCGCGACCGCGCACGCGCGGGTGCGTAGCGCCCAGGCCGGACGCGACCGCTGGGGCCCGATGTCACTGCTGCTGGTGGCGCTGACCGTTCGCGGCTACGTGCATTTCGGACTGCTCACGTTCATTCCGCTGCTCGAGCATGACGCGCGCCACAACAGCCCGGGGTACGGCTCGCGCGTGCTTGCGCTGATGCTCTTCGCAGGCGTTCTCGGCACGCTGGCCGCCGGGCCGCTGGCCGACCGCTACGGTCGCATTCGCGTGCTCACGCTGACATTCCTGGCGGCGGCCCCCGGCGTCGCGCTCTACCTCGCCGACCCCGGCGTGGGCGGCCTCGTCGGGATCGCCCTCGCGGGAGCGTGCGTGATCTCGACCTTCGGGATCACGATCGTCGTCTCGCAGGAGTACCTGCCGCGCAGGCTCTCGACCGCGGCCGGCCTGTCCATCGGGCTCTCGATCGGCCTCGGCGGGGTCGCCTCCTTCGCCATCGGCCGGCTGGCCGACTCGGTCGGGCTCGTCGACGCGCTCTGGACCATCCCTCCGGCAATCGTGCTCGGAGCTGCGTTGTGCGCCCTGCTACCGGCGCCCGACGCGCCCGTTCGCGCCACGTAGGTGCCGCCCTCCCCGCCCAGCGCGGCGCGCGACGACGCGCTCGAGGCGCTTGCAGGGAGCCGGTTCGACCTGCTCGTCATCGGCGGCGGAATCGTGGGCTGCGCGGTCGCATGGCTCGGGGCGAGGGCAGGGCTGCGTGTGGCGCTGGTGGAGCGCGATGACCTCGCCGGCGCCACGTCGAGCGCCTCCTCCAAGCTCATCCACGGCGGGCTGCGCTACCTGCAGATGGGCGACATCGGTCTCGTGCGAGAGGCGCACGCCGAGCGCCACGCGCTCGCGCGGGCCGTCGCCCCGCACCTCGTGCGGCCGCGGGCGTTCCTCGTTCCGGTCTACCGCGGCGGGCCCGTCAGGGCGACGAAGTTGCGCGCCGGGCTCGTGCTCTACGGCGGCCTCGGGCGCTTCGAGGACGGCGGCGGGAGCCTGCTGCGCCCGCGTGCTGCGCGCTCGCTCGTGCCACCGCTGCGCACCGCCGGGCTGCGCTCCGCCGGGCGCTACGTCGATCACGAGACCAACGACGCGCGCATGACCGTCACCGTGGCGCGGGCAGCCGCGCTCGCGGGCGCCTGCATCGCCACGCGCGTCGAGGTGGGCGCGCTCCGGCTCGCCGGCGGTCGCATCGCCGGCGCCGACTGTACGGACGTGCTCGGGGGCCGCACCCTGGCCGTCAGCGCGACCTGCGTCGTCAACGCGACCGGCCCGTGGGTCGACGAGGTGAGGCGCATGGCCGATCCCGCGGCCCCGCGCTCGCTGCGCTTCGCCAAGGGTGCGCACCTCATCGTGCGCCTGGACGAGCCCTGGCAGGCCGCCCTGACCACGCCGCTCGAGGGCGGGCGCGTCCAGTTCGCGAATCCCTGGGAGGGGGCGCTGCTCGTAGGCACGACCGACGAGCCCTACGAGGGCGATCCGCGAGCCCTCGAGGTCACGGCCGCCGATATCGAGCAGATCGTGCGGGAGTCGCGCGCCTCGATCGAGCCGGGTGTGGTGGAGCACGATCGCATCCTCTCGAGCTTCGCCGGCGTGCGCGTGCTGCCGCAGGGCGACGGCGAGACTCCGTCCGCTCGCCGGGAGACCGTCTACGAGCGCGGCGCCGAGGGCATGCTCTCGATCGCGGGCGGCAAGTTCACCACGTTCAGGCGCATCGCGCTCGACGCGCTCGAGCGGATCCGCGGCGACCTCGGCCTGCGCGAACTGGAGCGCGCTCCGGTGCCTCTGCCCGGCGCCGCCGATCCGGACGCCGTGGTCGCGCGCCTGCTGCGCGACCATCCCGCTCTGGCCGTCGCGAGCGCCCGTCACCTTGCGCGCTTCCATGGCAGCGACGCCCTGGAGTTGCTCGCGCCCGCGCGCGAGGATGCGGCTCTGCTGGAAACACTGGCACCCGGTGCGCCCGAGGTCGCCGCGGAGGTGCGCTGGGCGCGCGAGCGCGAGTGGGCGATCACGGCAGACGACGTGCTCGCGCGCCGCACGACGCTCGCCTCGCTGGGGCGCGCCGAGGACGCCCGAGCCCGTGTCCAGGAGTTGCTGCGATGACGGCGCGCTACGTCGCCGCGCTCGACCAGGGCACGACGAGCAGCCGCTGCCTGCTGTTCGACAGGGCCGGGAGCGTCGTCGCGGTCGCCCAGCAGGAGCACCGCCAGATCACGCCGCGCCCCGGGTGGGTGGAGCACGACGCCGACGAGATCCTGCAGCGCTGCCGCGCGTGCATGGACGACGCGCTGGCCGCAGCCGGCGCCCGGCCCGGCGACGTGGCGGCGATCGGCATCGCCAACCAGCGCGAGACGGTCGTGCTGTGGGAGCGCGAGAGCGGGCGCCCGCTCGCCAACGCGATCGTGTGGCAGGACACGCGCAGCGCCGAGCGCGTGGCCGGGCTCGGCCACGTCGACCGCTTCCGCGAGCAGACCGGGCTGCCGCTCGCGACGTACTTCTCGGGCCCCAAGCTCTCGTGGCTGCTCGACTCGCTGCCCGGTGCGCGCAGCCGAGCCGAGGCCGGCGAGCTCGCTGCCGGGACGATCGACAGCTGGCTGGCCTGCCGGCTCGCCGGAGTGCACGCGACGGACGCGACCAACGCGAGCCGCACGTTGCTCATGGACCTGCGCACGCTCGACTGGGACGACGGCCTGCTCGATGCGATCGGCGTGCCACGGCCGCTGCTCGCGCGGATCGTCCCTTCCAACGGGGTGCTCGGCGACGTCGGCGGCGTCCCGCTCGCCGCGCTGCTCGGCGACCAGCACGCGGCGCTCTTCGGGCAGTGCTGCTTCGCGTCCGGAGAGGCCAAGTGCACCTACGGCACCGGCAACTTCCTCGTGCTGAACACGGGCGAGCGCGCCGTGCCGTCGCGCCATGGCCTCATCACCGGCGTCGCCTACCGACTGGCGGGCGAGGAGCCGGTCTACATGCTGGAGGGCTCGATCGCCGTGACGGGCGCGCTCGTGCAGTGGCTGCGCGACAACCTCGGGTTGATCGAGCGGGCTGCCGACGTCGAGGCACTCGCAGCGGCGGTGCCCGACAGCGACGGCTGCGTGATCGTGCCGGCGTTCTCGGGGCTGTTCGCGCCCCGCTGGCGATCCGACGCGCGCGGCGTCATCTGCGGGCTCACGCGCTTCCACACGAAGGCGCACATCGCGCGCGCCGCGCTCGACGCCACGGCCTACGCCACCCGGGAGCTGGTCGAGGCGATGGCCGCCGACGCGGGCGTTTCGCTGCGGACGCTCCGGGTCGATGGTGGCATGACGGCGAACGATCTGCTCATGCAGATCCAGGCGGACGCGCTGGGCCTGCCCGTCGTGCGGCCGTCGGTGATCGAGACGACCGCGCTGGGCGCCGCCTACGCAGCGGGGCTTGCGGTCGGGTTCTGGCAGTCGCAGGACGAGCTGCGCGGCATCGCGCGTGGCGAGACGAGCTGGACGCCGCGCGCGAGCGAGGAAGAGCGCGCTCGCGGCTACGCGGCCTGGAACGCCGCCGTCGAACGGTCACTCGGCTGGATCCAGGAACCAGATTCGCCGGATCCCGGCTCTTGAACGGGTTGCAACCGGATCTGCGAGCCGGGATCCAGCCCCGCTCGCCTCGAGCCCCGACCACCGACGCGACCCTCGAACCCGGTTTCCACCTCTTGCTCTAGAGTCACCCGGAGCCGGCCGCGCGGCGCCGGGAGTCACACGGGAGGAGGCTGGATGGACGACAGCCAACGCAAGCTCGGCGCGGAGTTCATCGGCACGTTCGCGCTGATCTTCTTCGGCGCGGGCTCGGCCCTGCAGGGTGCAGATCTCGTCGGCCAGGCGCTTGCGAACGGACTTGCGATCGGGATCATGGTCACGGCGGTCGGGCACGTCTCCGGCGGGCACTTCAACCCCGCGGTGACGCTCTCGATGCTCGTCACTGGACGCATCTCGCCGGCGGAGGCCTTGCGCTACTGGGTGAGCCAGCTCGCCGGCGGCACGGCAGCGGCACTCGTGCTGCTCGCGATCTTCCCGTCGGCCGTGACCGACGCCGTCAATCTCGGCGTCCCGGCGGTCGGCGGCCACGGCATCAGCACGGGCAATGCGCTCGTGGCCGAGATCGTGGGCACGTTCTTCCTCGTCTTCGTCATCTACGGCGTCGCCGTCGACAAGCGCGGTGCGTTCAGCATCCTCGCCGGCCTGCCGATCGGCCTGACAATCTCGATCGGGGTGCTCGCGGTGGGCGCCGTCTCCGGTGCGGCCTTCAACCCGGCTCGCTGGTTCGGGCCGGCGCTCGTCTCGGGCACGTTCGACAACTTCTGGGTCTGGATCCTCGGACCGGCGATCGGTGCGGTGCTCGCCGGCCTCGCCTACGACCGGATACTGCTCAGGGGCACACCGGGGGAGTAGGGACAGGGGAGTAGGCACTGGATCGGGGAGTCGCGGGCGTTCGGAGGTCTCGAATCGCCTCCGACCTGCGGCGACCCTGGCCCGCTCAAAGTGCCGAGCGAGCCTGGGGCTTTGCGGGAACGGATCCCGGCTCTCGAATGGGTTCCGACCGGATCTTCGAGCCGGGATCCGTTCCCGCTCGCTGCGAGCCCCCCGACCACGAACGCGACTCTTGAAACCAGTGCCGAGAACTGGCTCCACTGATACCGTGTGCTGGGACGGCGGTGCCGTTCCACCACACGGTGCAACGGCAGGGACGGTGGCATGAGCGGAGAGAGCAGCGTGCGCGAGTTGCGCGCGACGGGCCTGCAAGGGGTTTCGCTGGGCGAGACCGAGATCGCGCTCGTCGATGGCGAGAACGGTCGCCTGATCTATCGCGGTCACGACGCGGAGCAATTGGCGCACGAGAGCACGTTCGAGGCCACGGCGTTCCTGCTCTGGAATGGCCGCCTGCCCGACGACGCCGAGCTCTCCGACCTGCGCCATCGCGCGGTCGGCGGCATGGTCGTGCCCTCGGAGGTGCACGACGCGATCCGCGCGCTCGGCGCCTCTGCACTCCCGATGGACGTCCTCCGCACCGGGCTCTCGATCTGGGGCGCGATGCGCGCCCGCGCCGAGGGCGGCGACAGCGAGGACGCCCTCTGGGCGCTCGCCGCGACGCCTGCGATCGTGGCCGACTACGCGAGGCTGCGCGCCGGCGAGGAGATCCTCGCGCCCGATCCCGAGCTCGGGATCGTCGAGAACTACCTGCTCAAGCTCAGCGGGCAGCGTCCCGAAGCGGCGCAGGCGAGGGCGCTCGACGCGTACTTCATCCTCGGCGCCGAGCACGGCATGAACGCCTCGACCTTCACGGCGCGCGTGATCGTCTCGACGCTCTCCGATCTCGCCTCCGGGCTGGTCGGCGCCGTCGGCGCCCTCAAGGGGCCGCTGCACGGCGGAGCGCCCAGCCACGTCTCGCACATGATCGACGAGATCGGCACGGCCGAGAACGCCGAGCCCTGGCTGCGCCGCAAGCTCGAGGCGGGCGAGGTCCTGATGGGCTTCGGCCACCGCGTGTACCGGACCTACGATCCGCGCGCCCGCGCGCTCGGCGAGGTGGCGGAGTCGCTGGCCGGCGAGAACGAGCGCCTGGCACTCGCGCGCCACGTCGAGGAGACCGCGCTGCGGCTGCTCGACGAGTACAAGCCCGGTCGCAAGCTGTACACGAACGTCGAGTACTACGCGGCCGTCGTGCTGGGCGGCATCGCGCTTCCGCCCGACCTCTATCCGGCGACGTTCGCCGCCGCTCGCACGGCGGGCTGGACGGCCCACATCCTCGAGCAGCTGCAGCACAACCGCCTGATCCGCCCGACGGTCGACTACGTCGGGCCGATGCCCGAGTCCTGAGCCCCACCCGGGGCGGGAGGCTCGGCAAGCGCCTCCGCGAGCTTCTCTATGCGTGCTTCCGCTGCCTCCAGACGGCTGCGGCAGGTGCGGTAGAGGGCCTCGCCGCGCTCCCACAGCGCAAGCGCCTCCTCGAGCGACGTCGAGCCGTCCTCGAGGCGCTGGACGACCTGCTCGAGCTCGTCGCGAGCCGCCTCGAACGACAGCTCCTCGGCGGGCGTGGCCTCATCCATCCGTCCTGACCTCCTCGATACGAGCTCCCGCGCCACCGCGCGCGAGGCGCAGGTCGACCCTCTCGCCCGCGGCGATCGCGGCCGCGTCGCGCACGGCGTGGCCGCGCTCGTCGATCACGATCGCATAGCCGCGCTCGAGCGTAGCCTGGGGCGCGACCGCACGCAGGCGCGCCACCAGCTGCTCGGCACGCTCGCTGCGGGCGGCGAGGGCTCGTTGGGGCGCCCCGTCGAGCACCCCGCGCAGGCGGCCGAGCGCCTCGCGGCGCGAGATGACCCAGTAATCGGCGCTGCGCAGCGCCGGCCGGGCCGCGAGCGCCTCGAGCCGCTCGCGGGCGCGCACGACGACCCGCTCGGCGCAGCGGCGGGCGCTGGAGCGCAGGCGCTCGACGTTCTCGAGCTCCTGGCGCGCGTCGGGCACGATCAGGCGGGCGGCGTCGGTCGGCGTGGAGGCCCGCTGATCGGCCACGAGGTCGCACAGAGGGACGTCGCGCTCGTGTCCCACGGCCGAGACGACAACGGTCGAGCAGCCGGCGATCGCGCGGCACAGGCCCTCGTCCGAGAACGGCAGCAGGTCCTCCAGCGAGCCGCCTCCGCGAGCGATCACGATCACGTCCACGTCCGCGCGCGCATCGAGCGCCGCCAGCGCGCGCATGATCTCGGGCACCGCGCGGTCACCCTGGACGGCGGTCTCGGCCAGGACGAAGCGAGCCGAGCGCAGGCGCGCCCTCGCGTTGCGGATGACGTCGAGCGGCGCAGCCGCCTCGTGGCCTGCGATCAGCCCGATGCCACGAGGCCACAGCGGTGGCGTCCGCTTGCGCGAGGGGTCGAACAGGCCGTCCGCATCGAGACGCCGCCGCGCCTCCTCGATGCGAGCGAGCAGCGCGCCGTCGCCCGCCGGCTCGATGCGATCGGCTCGCAGCGACAGCTCGGCGCGCTTGTCGTACAGCGTCACCTTGCCGTGCACCTGGACGCGCTGGCCCTCGATCGGCCTGGGATCGATGCGCTCGAAGGCCCAGCGGGCCATCGTCACCGAGAGCGTCGCGCCCTCGTCGGGATCGCGCAGCGTGAGGAAGGTGAACCCGAACTTCGGGTTGTAGCGAAGGTCCCCGATCTCGCCCTCGACCCACAGCGCCGGCAACTCGTCGACGCGCCGCGCCAGCCCGCGGTTGACGTTGGCGACGGTGTAGACCCGCCGCTCCGACGCGACCGCAGCAGGCTCAGACGAGGATGCGTTCGGCAAGCTCAGGCGGGCAGCCGCTCGCCAGCAGGTCGCACGCGTGGTGCAGGTCGGCGTCGCTCAGCGCAATGCGCTCGGCGACCTCCTGCGAGCAGCCGGCCTGGACGAGTACTAGCTCGCGCCACTCGACCACCTGCTGCTGCACGTCCGAGCGCGGGCCCTGGCCTTGCGGAGCGGCAGAGCGCGAAGCTGCCATGAGGTAATGGTACCCCAATGGGCGCGGGATGTGACCCCGCTCCTGCCAAGGTCTTCTGAAACCGGCCCGAGTCACTACGCTACTCGCCATGGCGAGCGAGGATCAGCTGCTCGCGGCTGCGGCGGCCGCGAAGCCGTTCGCCACCGCGGGCGAGGAGGTTGTCGGCGTCGTGCTGGCCGACCCCTTCGAGCGCGGGCTGGTGTTCCTCTGCGCGCTCGGCCCGGCCGGCCCCGACGACGACTCCGACGAGGACGACGTGCCGGAGCTCGGCTGGATCGCAGTCGACGGCGACGGGCTGGCGCTGGCCGACGCGCGGCGCGTGCAGGAGGCCGCGATGCTCGTGGCGCTGTGCGAGACGGCCGAGGAGGCCGCGCTCGTGCCGGACGCAGCCGAGATCGCCGAGGCGACAGAGCGCGCGCTTGCAATCGTGGGCGACCAGCGCCCTGAGCTGCGGGCAGCTCTCGAGCAGACGCGCGCCGCCGCGCTCGCCGCTGCGGCTCACGGCGAGGGGCTGCGCATCGCCCGCACGGGCTACGTCGACGAGCTGGCCGATGCGGCACGCGGCCTCGGCGCCGGGGCGGAGGCGCTTCAGGTGCGTGCTGCCGAGCTCTCCGCGAGCCTCAGCGGGGAGGCGCTCGACCCGTCCGAGTCGCTCGCCCGCGCCGTCTGGGAGGTGCTCGAGCAGATCGCCGCAGCAGGCTCCCCCGAGCACTTCAGCGAGGCACTGGGCGATGCGGCTCCGGCGATCTCCGCGTTCGCCGAGGACGTCCTCGAGCACTATCGCGCCAAGCTCGACGACGAGGACGGTGCCGCGTGAGCGGATTCGAGGAACGCACCGCGCTGATCACCGGCGGCGGCACGGGCATGGGCCGCGCCTTCGCGCTGGCGCTGGCCGAGCGCGGCGCCCCGGTTGCCGTCTGCGGCCGCCGCGCGGAGCCGATCGAGGAGACCGCGGAGCTGTGCCGGGCGCACGGCGTCGCCGCGCTCGCCTCGCAGGTCGACGTCCGCGACCCCGAGCGCGTGGCCGCGTGGGTGGCCGAGGCGGGCGAAGCGCTCGGCCCGCCGAGGCTGTTGATCAACAACGCCGCGGGCAACTTCCTCGCCCATGCCATCGATCTCTCGCCCAACGGCTGGCGCGCCGTGATCGACATCGTCCTCAACGGGACGTTCTACTGCTCGACCGCGGTGGCGCGCAGCATGCGCGAGGCGGGCGTCGGCGGCGCGATCCTCAACGTGATCGCGACCTACGCGTGGACAGGCAATCCGATGACGGCGCACTCCGCTGCTGCCAAGGCCGGTGTCTGGAACCTGGCGCGCTCGCTGGCAGTGGAGTGGGCGCCGCTCGGCATCCGCGTCAACTGCATCGCGCCCGGTCCGCTCGACAGCGAGGGCGCGGCGGAGCGGCTCTTCCCGACGCCCGAGATCCGGGAGCAGATGCTGGCGGACATCCCGCAGCGCCGCTTCACGACGCTCGACGACGTGGTGGCGAGCGCGCTGTTCCTGCTCTCCGACGACGCGGCGCACGTCACCGGCGAGACGCTGACGATCGATGGCGGCCAGTCGCTGGCGCAGGGCATGTTCCGCCACAGCCCGATTCCGCAGCGGCCGTGAGCGCCGGCTGGGCGTGGGCGGATGCCACGCGCGAGCGAGCCCTGGCGACGCCGCTGGCCGGCCGCTACCGGATCGAGTCCCTGGCCGACGACCCGGCCTACTGGGCGGCCTGGGAGACGGCGTTCGGCCGCGAGGGCTTTCCGCCCGAGATGTACTTCGCGCGCGGAGCCGAGTGGACGAGGCAGGCCGAGCGCCTCGCGGCGGCGCGCGGAGGCGAGGCGCTCGCCGATCGCTGGCTGATTCGCGACGGCGATCGCGTCGCAGCCGTCTACCGCGGAGAGCAGCTCGACGGCTACACGTACATGACCGGCCACGCCGCCGTGCACCTGGACTACCGCAGGCGCGGCATCTACCGCGCGGTGATCGAGCGGGTACTCGAGACGACGCGCGAGCTCGGCTTCACATCGGTCGTCTCGAACCACGCGCCCGGCAACAACCCGGCGATCATCGCCAAGCTCTCGCTCGGGTTCCGGATCGACCGGCTCGAGCTCGACGCCCTGCACGGCCCCTCGCTCTGGCTGCGGTACTTCCACGACCCGGACGAGCTGGCCGCCTACGAGTTCCGTTGCGGGCTCGCGACGCTCACGCCCGAACTGCTCTCGCGCCGCTACGGCGCGTGGGGCCGGCTGGAGCAGCAGCTTTCCGAATGAGAGCGGTCGACCTCAGCCCCGCAGGGCCTCCTCGAGGCGCGTCACCAGGAGCTCGAAGGCCGAGTCGGTGAGCGCGGGCAGGAGATCGTCGCCCTCGGGCAGGGCGGGCGTGCCGTTGTCGAGTGGCCGGCTCTCCGGCGCGACCCAGGCGCGCACGATCAGGGCGTGCAGGCGCTCGCCCGCCTCGAGCCGGCCGGTGAGATGACCCTCCGACCAGACGTGCATTCCGGTGATGCGGTCGACCGCGGGTGCGTCGAGCGGATACGCACCGAGTACGCTGCAACGGCAGCGCACGCCGGGAGCGTGTGCTGCGATGACCGCCGCCTCGCGCTGCCAGCTGGCAGCCACGACGTCGGGCTCGTTGCCGTCGGGGAGCAGCCACAGCTGTTCGTCGTCGGCAGGTGGCGGGTCGCCCGAGTAGAGGGCGAAGAGCAGGTCGCCCCGTGCGATGGCCTCGGCTGCGACGGCGTGCTGCCGCAGCGTCCCGGCGCTCACGCGCTGCGCGGCGCCGATGGGTCGCCGCCCTCTGCGCGCGAGGTGCTGTACCCCAGCGCATCGAGCACCGCGAGCCGCTGCGCCGCATAGGCGCGCACGGGATGATCCTCCGGGAGGCCTCCGGTGAGTCGCTCGACACGCTCGCGGATCTGGTACGCGAAATGCGGCGTGGACGGCCCGATCAGGGCGTCGATGTCCTGCGTGGTCGGCTCGCGCATTCGCGCAGAGCTTACCGGGAGGGCGCCAGGGCGAGCCGCCGCAGCAGAACCGCGAAGGCCTCGGGGCGCTCGACCATCGGGAGGTGCCCGCAGCCGGGCAGGTAGTGGATCTTCGCCGAGGGCACGACTCGCGCAAGGATGCTCGCGTCGCTGGGCGGCACCATGCGGTCACGAGTGCCCCAGATCGCGTCGATCGGCACGGGGACGAGGGGCGCGTCGTCGTCCAGGCCCGTTGCGAAGGACGCGGTGAGCGCGGGTGTGAGCTCGCGCGCGCCTCGCGCTCCCTCGACGATGCGCTGCACGAGGGCCGGATCGACGCCCGACGGGTTGTCGACCAGCAGTGCGAGCATGGCGCGGCGCAGCGGGGCGATCGGCAGGAGCCAGCGCTCCCACGGGAACGGCACCCGCTGCAGGAAGTTGTAGACGGGGACTGCTCGCAACACGCGGTGCTGCCAGTCCGGAGCCGGCGCCAGCCCGCTCGGCCCGACCAGGACGAGCCGCGAGACGGCCTCCGGGTGGCGGATCGCGAGGCGAGCCGCGAGCGGTCCGCCGAGCGAATGGCCGCACACCACCGCGGGCGAGCCGTCGAGCGCCCGCAGTGCGGCGGCCAGGACGTCGGCGGCCGAGTCGAGCGTGAATCCGCCGCGAGGGGACTCCGAGTGGCCGAAGCCCGGCAGGTCGAGCGCGATGCAGCGTACGTCGCCGGCCAGGAGCTCCATGGTGCGGCCCCAGTAGTCCCAGGTGCCGCCGAGCCCGTGCAGGAGGAGGATCGGGGCGCCCGAGCCGGCCTCGGCGCCCGTGACCACGCTGCCCTCGGCTTCCACCCTCAGCGGGCGGAGCGGCCGCTGCTCAGGCAACGCGGCGGCCGGCGCGGCTGCGGGCGACTGTCAGGAAACGACCCATGAACGAGCGTGCCGTCGCGACGTATTCGGGCTCGTAGGCCTGCGCGCGTGCGACTAGATCGGCCGGCTCGGCTCCCCGGGCGCGCACGATCTCCGGGACGGCGCCCGTCCAGCGCGCGACCGACGCGGCGTCGACCTCGATGTGGAACTGCACCGCCCAGACCGCATCGCCCACGCGATAGGCCTGCTGGGGCGCACGCTCGGAGCGCGCGAGCGGCACCGCGCCCGGCGGCAGCTCGCAGCCGTAGTCGTGCCACTGGAAGACCTCGCACACGGGCGCCAGCGGGCCGAGCAGGACGTCGTCCGTCCCCGCGGCCGTCAGCTCGACCTCGAACCACCCGAGCTCGGGCTGCGCCAGGCGAGGTGCGCCGGCGCCGAGCGCCTGGCCGAGCAGCTGCGCTCCCAGGCAGATGCCGAGCACGGGCGTGTCGCGCTCGACGGCCTCCGCCAGGGTCGCGCGAACATCCGCCAGCCACGCCAGCCGCGCATCGTCGTCGGGGTTCATCGTGCCGCCGTACGCGACCACCGCGTCCACGCCGTCGAGCACTGGTCGCGGCTCGCCGGCGTGCGCGTGCCAGTGCTCGATCGCCCAGCCGCCGGCGCGAGCGGGGGCGAGCAGCGTGCCACCGTCCGAGGTCGGTTCGTGATGGATGCAGAGCAGGCGCACGCGCGCAGCGTATCGGCGCGTGCGTCCCGATCGGAACGCGCCGACTACCATCAAGACGTGGAAGCCGAGCGTCCAATAGGCATGTTCGACTCCGGCGTGGGTGGGCTCACGGTCCTGCACGAGTGCCTCGTGACGATGCCGCACGAGGACTTCCTCTATGCAGGGGACACGGCGCACTTCCCGTACGGGGGCCGGTCGCCGGCCGAGTTGCGCGCGTTCTCGCGTGAGATCGCCGGCTGGCTCGTGGGCGAGGGCGTCAAGCTCGTCGTCGTCGCCTGCAACTCGGCCACGGCGACCGCGCTCGGCGACCTCCAGCGGACGCTCGACGTGCCCGTGATCGGCGTGCTGACCCCCGAGGCGCGCGCCGCCGTGCAACTCACGCGCAACCGGCGCGTCGGACTGCTCGCCACGGAGGCGACCGTTGCAAGCGGCCGCTATCGCGAGCTCGTGCACGGCCTGGACGCCGGGATCGAGCTCGTCGAGGTCGCCTGCCCGGGGCTCGCGGACGCGATCCAGCGCGGGGAGACCTACGACGAGACGATGGTCGATCGCGTGCGCGAGCACTGCGCACCCCTGCGCGAGGCCGGCGTCGACACGGTGATCCTCGGCTGCACCCACTACCCGCTCATCCGCGGGATGCTCCAGCGCGAGCTCGGGCGCGACGTCGCGCTCGTCGCGGCCGCCGAGGAGCTGGCGGAGGAGGTCGCCGCGACCCTGGCGCGCAAGCGCCTGGCGCGCGACCACGGGCGTCGAGGCTCGTACCGCTTCGCGTGCACCGCCGATGCGGAGGCCTTCGCGAGCGTCGGGCGGCGCTTCCTGCAGCTGCCGATCTCGAGCGTGCGCACGCTCGGTGCCACGGAGCTCGCAGGCCTTGCGCTGGCGACGTAGAGCGCTCGTAGGTCCGGGACCCATGGGACCCGCCCGGAGCACTAGACTCCCCCGATGCGACACGACGGCCGAGCGCAGGACGAATTGCGCCCTCTCGACCTCGTCCCGGGCTTCGTCGAGACGGCCGACGGCTCCGTCCTGTTCTCGATCGGGCGTACGCGCGTGATCTGCACGGCCAGCGTCGATGCCGACACTCCCCGCTGGCTGCGCGGCAGCGGGCGCGGCTGGGTGAGCGCCGAGTACGGGATGCTCCCCGCCTCCACGGGCGAGCGCAAGCAGCGAGACTCGTCGCGCGGCCGACCCGATGGCCGGTCGATCGAGATCCAGCGGCTGATCGGCCGCTCGCTGCGCTCGATCGTCGATCTGCAGGCGCTCGGCGAGCGCACCGTCTGGGTCGACTGCGACGTCCTCCAGGCCGACGGGGGCACGCGCTGCGCCTCGATCTGCGGCGGTTATGTCGCGCTCCACCGCGCCCTGAGCGTGCTCGTCGACAAGGGCGTGCTCTCCGAGCTGCCGCTGACGGCCGGCGTCGCGGCCATCTCCTGTGGCATCGTCGAGGGCGAGCCGGTGCTCGACCTCGACTACAAGGAGGACTCGAGCGCCGAGGTCGACCTCAACGTCGTCATGACGAGTGGTGGGCGCCTCGTGGAGATCCAGGGCACTGCCGAGGGCCAGCCGTTCGACCGCGCGCAGCTCGACCGGCTGCTCGAGCTCGGAGCCGCGGGTATGGAGCGGATCGAGGCCGAGCAGCTGAAGGCGGTCGCCGCCCCCCGATGAACCGGTTGCGCGCGGTGCTCGCCACGGGAAATGCCGGCAAGGCAGCCGAGCTGTCGCGGCTGCTCGGGGCCGACGTCGAGGCGCGCGCGATCAGCGTCGACGAGGACGCCGAGACCTACGCAGGCAATGCGCTGCGCAAGGCGCGCGCCGCGCGGGCCGCAGCGGACGGGCAGATCGGGCTGGGCGACGACTCCGGGCTCGAGGTCGCGGCGCTGGGCGGCGAGCCGGGGCTGCACTCGGCCCGCTGGACGGGGCCGACGGACGCCGATCGCAACGCGGCGCTGCTCGCCCGCCTCGACGGTGCCGCGGACCGCTCCGCGGCCTTCGTCTGCTCGCTCGCGGCAGTCCTGCCCGACGGGCGCGAGATCGTCGTCACCGAGCGGGTGGAGGGAGAGCTGGCCGAGGCACCGCGCGGCGTCTCCGGATTCGGCTACGACCCGCTCTTCGTGCCACGCGGCGAGCAGCGCACGGTCGCGGAGCTCTCGCCGGAGGAGAAGGACGCGATCTCGCACCGCGGGCGGGCCTCGCGCGCGCTCGCGACCGCACTGCATGACGCGGGTGTCGCGTGAACGCCGCCGCGCTGCTCGTGCCCTTCGTGGTGGCGCTGCCGCATGGGGCTACGGCTCCGCCGCCGGGAGCACTGCCGCAGGCCGCGCGCGTGACGACGCTCGATCGCGAGCTCGGCCTCGCCCTCGTGCGCCTGCCGAAGCACGGGCTCGCTCCTGCGCTGCGGCGCCTGCGGGCCGCGCCCGGCGTGCGCGACGTGGAGCGCGACGCGCCGATCCAGCTTGCCGAGGGGGGCTGTGACCCCGTTGGCACGAACCCGCAGAAGCAGCGTCCCTGGCGTCCCGTAATCCACCTAAGCAAGCGCTCGGCCGCGGGAATCGTCATCGGCATGGCCGACTCGGGCATCGACGATGATCGCCTCGCGCCCAGCCAACCGCCGTTGCTGCACCTCTCGGCCGGCGGCGCGGTATCGCCACACGACCCGATCGGGCACGGCACCGCGGTCGCCAGCATTCTGGTCGCGAACCGCCCCGACGTCGGTGTCGTCGGCCTCGTGCCTGACGCGACGCTGCTGTCTGCGCGAATCGTCAAGTCGAAGAACGGT
>Ga0157379_10002116_pt1 | contig 16460 bp, 15 predicted proteins | sample S25metaG_FD_121802 | JGI IMG/M metagenome (GOLD analysis project Ga0157379, IMG submission 121802) | Switchgrass rhizosphere microbial communities from Kellogg Biological Station, Michigan, USA - S2-5 metaG | ecosystem: Host-associated > Plants > Roots > Rhizosphere > Soil | place: USA... | reverse complement strand
GTTGAAATAGCCGAGCTCGAGGTACCCCGTCAGCGACGGATTGAAGACGAGCTGGCCGCGGCCGAAGATATTCACGCGCTCGATCTGCGGCTGGATCTCCTGCTCGACGAGACGGTCGTACCGGCACAGACCCGAGTTCGCGCTGATGAGCGACGGATCGCAGCCGACGACGTTCACCCGCGAGTTGTCGGCGGGATTGCGGATCACGCCGTACGGCGAGTTCGCGGTCGGCCCGACCCCGAACCAGGGCCGGGGCTCGCCGTTGGTGACGTCGTAGAAGCCTTTCGAGGTGAGGTCGCTGGTGCCGAGGAAGCCGCGATCCTTCGACCAGATTTTGTTCTGCCTCGACGCCTCGATGGTGAAGAACGCGTTGTACTTGTCGGTGTCGAGGTTGCCGAAGCCGTAGGTGGCGTAGCCGCGCACCGTCTCGCCGTCGCTGCGGCTTGACTGGCCGTACGTGCCGCCGATCGAAGCGCCGGTGTAGTTCTTGCGAAGGATGATGTTGACGACGCCGCCGATCGCGTCCGAGCCGTAGATCGCCGACGCGCCGTCCTTCAGCACCTCGACGCGGTCGACCGCCTCGAGCGGAATCGAGTTGATGTCGACGAAGTTGCGCAGGCCGTCGTCGGCGAGGCCGTAGGTCGTCATGCGCCGGCCGTTGACGAGGACCAGCGTCGAGTTGACGCCGAGGCCGCGCAGCGAGACGGCGGCCGAGCCGGAGGCGAAGCCGTTCGAGAACGACGACGGGATCGAGCCCTGGTTGTCGGCGGTGACGCTGCGCAGCACTTCCTGGATCGACTGCTTGCCGGTGCGCTCGATCTCCTGGCGCGTCAGCACCTGGACGGGCGACGCCGTCTCGGTGTCGGTCCGCTTGATGTTCGAGCCGGTGACCGTCACGCGCTCGAGCGTCTGCGCGCTCCCCGTGCCCTGAGCAAACGAGCTCTGGCCCGCGCTCAGCAAGACGCCGCCGCAGGCGACCATCAGCCCTGTACAGAGCTTCGTCTTCTTCAACATGATTTCCCCCGGTGAAAGATTCGATCGACGATCGATAGACCCCGGCCCCACAGCGCGAGACGTGCCAATCTTGTGAACGGCACACGACACACTGAAAAGGCGTGTAAATGAATTGTCATGGGGGCCCCTGCGCGCTCCCCTTCGGGGAATCCCCCTATCGCCTCGGCGCGGCTGCACGCGCCCGACACTGCGGCGGCGCCGGCGGGCCTCGCGATGCCCCTCCGTCAGAGGGAAATCGCAGCAGATGCAGGTATCGGAAGCACGCGCGGCCGCGTCCGTGGGCGCCGCCGTTTTACAAAGCGGCCGTTGGCGGTGCGCAACATGGGTGCGTCCGCGACGGCCGTCGACGCCTTGCCTGCCCGCTCCGCCGGCCCGCCGGCGTGCTCGCCAGGTCTCCGATCAGGCCCAGCCGATGTAGGCGTCGCGACCGTCGACGAGGAGGCGGACGCGCGCCCCGACCGGTACCGTCACCTTGGTCGCGACGTGGCCGAACGCCAGCCCGGTGAGGATCGGCGTTCGCGTCACGGCGCGGATGCGCGCGATCGCCGCCGCGAGCGAATAGCCGCGGTCGAGCGGCGAGGGCCGAAAGCCGCTCACCGCACCGACGACGATCGCCTTCTGCGCATCGAGGACTCCGGCCTGGTGCAACTGCAAGAGGTTGCGCTCGACGCGGTACGGATGCTCGTTGATGTCCTCGAAGAAGAAGATGCCGCCGCGGATGCGCGGCCAGTGCGGCGTCGCCAGCAGCGAATTGACGATCGTCAGGTTGCCGCCCCAGAGCGTTCCGGTCGCGGCGAGGCCGTCGAACCCGGCGTCGGTGCGAAAGCCGACCGCCTCGAGCGCGCCCGACATCGCCTCGACGAAGCAGTCCGCGGTGACGTCGTCGACGCCGCCTTCCGCCGCGCTCCTGCCGAAGTCCTCGCACGCGAGCGGGCCCGCCCAGGTGACGCCGCCGCCGTGCGCGAGCAGGCCGAGCTGCAGCGACGTCATGTCGCTCATGCCGACCCAGCGCGTCCCCGCGGCGACGCTGGCGGCGATCCGCTTCCAGTCGATGCGGTCGAGCAGCCGCGTCAGGCCGTAGCCGCCGCGCGTCGCCAGCGCCACGCTCGGCCGCGCCGCGGCGACGCGAGCGAGCGTCGCCAGGCGGACGTCGTCGTCGCCGGCGAATCGCTGCGCGCGCGCCGTCGCCGCCTCGTCGATCTCGACCGCGAAGCCGAGCGCGGCGAGGCGCTCCGCGGCGCGGCGCAGGGCGACGGCCGAGCGCAGCGCGCCGGCCGGAGAGAAGAGCCGCAGCGACGTCGCGCCTGAGCTCATCGCTCGGCGTCGTCCTTCGCGGGATCGACCTCGAGCGACTCGCCGGCGGGGATCGGCTCGTCGACTGCCTCGTCCTCGTCGCCCGCCGCGGCGACGGCGCGCCGCTGCCGATAGCGCTCGCGCCGCTCGGCGAAGAACGAGCGCAGCAGCTCGCCGGCGGCATCGGCGAGGACGCCGCCTTCGACGCTCGTGTGGTGGTTGAGCGCCGCGGTGCCGAAGACGTCGATCACCGAACCGGCGGCGCCGGCCTTCGGGTCGCGGGCGCCGAAGACGACGCGCTTGACGCGCGCGTGCAGCAGCGCCATCGCGCACATCGCGCACGGCTCGAGCGTCACGAAGACCTCGCACTCGGGCAGCCGGTAGTTGCCGAGCAGGTGGGCGGCGTGGCGCAGGGCGACGATCTCGGCGTGCGCCGTCGGATCGTGGTCGGTGATCGGTCGGTTGTAGCCGGTGGCGACGACCTGGCGGCCGCCGGGAGTGTCGCGAACGACGACCGCGCCGACCGGAACCTCGCCGACCAGCCAGGCGTTCTGCGCCTGGTCGAGGGCCAGGCGCATCGCCGCTTCGTCGTGCGGCGACGGCATCAACGATCGGCTTGGCGGTTTCGCTGCATGCCCTGTTCGAGCGCGCGCTGGGTATTCACTCGCGCCTGCTCCTGCATGTTGCGCGCCTGCTGCGGCACGGTCAGACCGTTCGGATCTGCAGCAACCGCCCCCGGCATCCCGCCCGGGATCGCGAAGGTCGCGCCGTCGCGATCGCCTCTCGACTCGGTGGGAAGGGCGCCCGACTGGCGGATCGCCGCCGCGTTGCGTCCGCTGCTGTTCGGCGTCGTCAGGCCAACGGCCTGAAGCTGCTTCTTGGCGATCGAGCCGACGATGGCGAGCACGACGATGAGACTCAGGACTCCGAAGATGGCTCTCACGTGAACACTCCCGTTCGATCGCCGCGACGGCTTCGAGGAGACATCGTAGGTGAGGCCGTCGTACCGGGCGCCGGATCGAGGATCCGGCGCGAGACTTTTTACAGCAAATCTACGACAGCGCCGCGCTGCACGCGTGCAGGCGCCGGTCGCGCAGTCGCCCGACCGGCTAGCCGTTGCGCGCAGCGCGCACGGTGACGAGCAGCAGGATGCCGGACAGCATGTACAGCGCCGCGACGAGATACATGCTGTAGACCGGGCTGCCGGTGCTGGCGTTGATCGCGCCCGTCACCGCGGGACTGACCGCGGCACCGAGGTTGCCGAGGCTGCTGATGAGCGCGATGCCGCCGGCCGCCGCCGCCTTCGACAGGTACTCGGTCGTCACCGCGAAGAAGAGCGGCGTCGCCGAGGCGATGCCGATCACGGCGAAGCAGAGCGCGGCCATCGAGCCCAGGAAGTTGCCCTGCGTCACGGTCGTGATCAGGAGGCCGATCGCGGCGATCGCGGTGCATACGATGAAGTGCCAGCGCCGCTCCTTGCGCTTGTCGGAGCTGCGGCCGATCAGGACCATGCCGATGACGCCGAAGACGTTCGGCAGCGCGGCATAGATGCCGATCATGAACAGGTCGGAGATGCCCCAGCTCTTCACCAGCGTCGGCACCCAGAAGACCATCGTGTACGTCGCGCCGAGCAGGAAGAAGTAGACCAGCGAGAGCATGTACACCTTCGGGTCGCGCAGCATGTGCCAGAACGACGTGTGTCCCGCATTGGCGACCAGCGGGACGTCGTTGTCGAGGTCGTCGCGCAGCGCCCGCTTCTGCTCGTTGCTCAACCAATGCGCCTGCTCGGGCTTGTCCTGCAGGTAGAAGTAGGCGACGAAGCCGAGCACCGAGGCCGGCAGGCCCTGGACGAGGAAGAGCCATTGCCAGCCGTGCCAGCCGTTGGCGCCGTCGAGGTACTTCATGATGCCGCCGCACAGTGGCCCCGCGATCACCGCGACGACGGTGGTCGCGGTCATGAAGACGGCGATGATCGCGCCGCGCCGCGCGGACGGATACCAGTAGGTGAGGTAGAGGACGATGCCGGGGAAGAATCCAGCCTCGAAGACGCCGAGCAGGAAGCGGGCGATGTAGAACTGCGTCGGCGTCTTGACGAACATCATCGCCGCGGCGACGACGCCCCAGCAGAACATGATGCGCAGGATCGTCTTGCGGGCGCCGATCTTCTCGAGCATCAGGTTGCTCGGCACCTCGAACAGGAAGTAGCCGATGAAGAAGATGCCGGCGCCGAAGCCGTATGCCGCGTCGCTGAAGGGCAGCGTCTGCTTCATCTGCAGCTGCGCGTACCCGATGTTGATGCGATCGAGGTACGCGATCATGTAGCAGATCAGCAGCAACGGCATGATCCGCCAGCTGACCTTGGCGTAGACCCCCTGTTCGGAGGCGACGCTGGACGCCGGAAGGGCGTGAGAAGTGCTGGGGTTCATCGTTGCCTCCACTGCGGTTTCGATCGACCGCGTCGGCGACAGGTTACTCCGCTAACGCGGCAGCGGCGCAAGAATTTGCGGCCGCGGCGGCCGCAGCCGGCCGCCCCCGAGTCACTCCCACTCGATCGTTGCCGGCGGCTTGGAGGAGACGTCGTAGGTGACGCGGTTGATGCCGCGCACCTCGTTGATGATCCGGGTCGAGACCTTCTTCAGCAGCGCGTACGGCAGCTCCGCCCAGTCGGCGGTCATGAAGTCGCTCGTCTGCACCGCGCGCAGCGCGACGACGTGCTCGTAGGTGCGACCGTCGCCCATGACGCCGACGCTTCGCACCGGCAGGAAGACCGCGAACGCCTGGCTCGTCAGCTCGTACCAGCTCCGGCCGCTGACGGAGTCGATCGTCTCCCGCAGCTCCTCGATGAAGATCGCGTCGGCGCGGCGCAGCAGCTCGGCGTGCTCGCGCCGGACCTCGCCGAGGATGCGCACGCCGAGCCCCGGGCCCGGGAACGGGTGGCGGTAGACCATCTCGTGCGGCAGCCCGAGCGCGACGCCGAGCTCGCGGACCTCGTCCTTGAACAGCTCGCGCAGCGGTTCGAGCAGCCTCAGGCCGAGCGTTGCCGGCAAGCCGCCGACGTTGTGGTGACTCTTGATCGTCGTCGCCTTCTTCGTCTTCGCGCCGCCCGACTCGATCACGTCCGGGTAGATCGTCCCCTGCGCGAGCCACCTGGCGCGCTTCAGCTTCGCCGCCTCGCGCGTGAAGACCTCGACGAACTCGCTGCCGATGATCTTGCGCTTGTGCTCCGGGTCGGCGACGCCGGCGAGGCGGCCGAGGAAGCCGTCGCTTGCGTCGACGGCGACGACGCGGATGTGGCGGCGCTCGGCGAACATCTCCAGCACCGCCTTCGCCTCGCCGAGGCGAAGCAGCCCGTGGTCGACGAAGACGCAGGTCAGACGGTCGCCGATCGCCCGGTGGATCAGCGCCGCCGCGACGCTCGAGTCGACGCCGCCCGAGAGGCCGAGGATGACCTCGTCGTCGCCGACCTGGGCGCGGATCCTCGCCACCGCCTCGTCGATGTAGCTGCCCATCACCCAGTCCGGGCGCGCGGCGCAGATCTCGAGGACGAAGCGTTCGAGGAGGGCCCGGCCCTGCAGCGTGTGCGTGACCTCGGGATGGAACTGCACCCCGTAGAAGCGCCGCGCCTCGTCGGCCATGCCGGCGATCGGGCAGTTCGGCGTCGATGCCATCAGCGCGAACCCCGGCGGCAGCGCCGTCACCTTGTCGCCGTGGCTCATCCAGACCTTGAGCATCCCCTGGCCTTCGCCGGTGGCGAAGTCCTCGAGGCCCTGCAGCAGGCGGGTGTGGCCGCGCGCTCGCACCTCGGCGTAGCCGAACTCGCGGTGCGTGCTCGCCTCGACCTCGCCGCCGAGCTGCACCGCCATCGTGAACATGCCGTAGCAGATGCCGAGCACCGGAACGCCGAGCTCGAACACCGCCTTCGGCGCGCGCAGCTCGTGCTCCTCGTACGTCGAAGCGTGGCTGCCCGACAGGATGATCCCTTTCGGCGCGAACTCGCGGACGAACGCGTCGTCGACGTCGTTCGGGTGGATCTCGCAGTAGACGTGCGCCTCGCGGACGCGCCGCGCGATCAGCTGCGTGACCTGCGAGCCGAAATCGAGGATCAGGATCTTGTCGTGCATGGCGTTGGCCTGGTCAACCGGTCGACGCGACGCCGGCGGTCGCGGGCGCTTCGCGACGGCGGCGCCGCTCGCGTCTGAAGTGGCGCAGCGCGAGGACGGTCGATGCCGCCTGCAGCGCAGCGCAGAAGTAGAACGGCGCGCCGATCCGCCAGTCGCCGTGCGGCAGGTGCGAGACGGTCGCCAGCAGCGGCGCCCCGATCGCCGGCGCGAGCACCGCCATCATGCTGTTGAGCGAGCCGACCGCGCCGGCCGTGCGGCCCTGCGTCGTCGGATCGGCGGCGTTGGCGACGAGGCTCTGCATCGCCGCCGAGACCGCCAAGCCGAGCACGTTGATGAAGATCACCGCGTAGAGCATCCAGCCCTCGGTGGCCGCGCCCCAGAGCATGTAGCAGACGCTCGACGAGACGAGCCCCATGATCGCGAGCCGCTGCGGCGAGAAGCGGTGCAGCAGCCGGCTCAGCAGGAAGCCCTGGACGAAGACCGACATCAGGCCGATCGCGAACAGCGACCAGCCGTTCTGCGTCGGGCCCCAGCCGAACTTGAACGACGTGTAGAGCACCCACGACGTGTGCGTCATGAATTGCGCCAGCGCGCTGAGCGCGATGACGACGACGAGCGAACCGACGCCCTTCAGCTCGACGAGGCCGCGCAGCGCGCTGATCGGATTCGCCTCGCGCAGCACGAAGGGCCTGCGCCGCTCGGCCGGCAGCGACTCGGGAAGGACGAAGAAGCCGTACAGCCAGTTCACGAGCGAGAGCCCGGCGGCGAAGAAGAACGGCAGGTGCAGGCTGATGCCGCCGAGGAGCCCGCCGATCACCGGACCGAGGATGAAGCCCATGCCGACCATCGCGCCGAGCTTGCCGAACGCCTTCGCGCGCTCGGCGGGCGCGGTGATGTCGGCGACGTAGGCGTTGGCGACCGCGATGTTCGACTGCATCGCGCCGCTGAAGAGGCGGACGACGAGGAGCATCCAGAGCGCCGTGGCGAGGCCGGTGACGACGAAACTGAGCGCGAGGCCGCTGAAGCCGATCAGGAGAACCGGCCGGCGGCCGTAGCGGTCGGAAAGGCGGCCAAGGATCGGCGAGCCGAAGAAGTTGGCGATGCCGAAGACGATCGTCACCGCGCCGTACCAGAACGCCTGCTCGGCTTGCGAAGAAGTGAACGTCCCGACGAGCGGCGGCAGGACCGGGATGATCAGGCCGATCGACACCATGTCGATCAGCACCGTGACCATGATGAACGGCACCGCCGCCTGCCGTCTGGCGGCACTGTCGCCAGGCGCGGCAGCGGGAGAAGGGCTCGTCATTCGGCGCGGTAGTTCGGCGCTTCCTTCGTGATCTGGACGTCGTGGACGTGGCTCTCGCGGATCCCCGACGACGTGATCTCGACGAACTCGGCCTTCTCGTGCATCTCGGCGATGCTCGCGCAGCCGCAGTAGTGCATCGCGGCGCGCAGTCCGCCGGCCATCTGGAAGACGATGCCGACGACCGAGCCCTTGTACGGCACCTGCCCTTCGATCCCCTCCGGCACCAGCTTGGCGCCGCCGACCGCGGCCGCCGTGCTCGCGTCGCCGTCCTGGCCTTCCTGGAAGTACCGGTCGGCCGAGCCCTGCTGCATCGCGCCGATCGAGCCCATGCCGCGGTAGCTCTTGTACGTGCGACCCTGGAAGAGGATGACCTCGCCCGGCGCCTCCTCGGTGCCGGCGAACGCCCCGCCCATCATCACGGCGTCGGCGCCGGCGGCGATCGCCTTGGCGAGGTCGCCCGAGAAACGCACGCCGCCGTCGGCGATGAGCGGCACGCCGCTGCCGCGCAGCACCGTCGCGACGTCGTCGATCGCCTTCACCTGCGGGACGCCGACGCCGGTGACGATCCGCGTCGTGCAGATCGAGCCCGGGCCGATGCCGATCTTGACCGCGTCGGCGCCGGCCTCGACGAGCGCGAGCGCCGCCTTGCCGGTGGCGATGTTGCCGCCGATGACCTCGACGTTGGGGAAGTTGCGCTTGACCCAGCGGACGCGGTCGATAACGCCGGCGCTGTGGCCGTGCGCGGTGTCGACGACCAGCACGTCGACGCCGGCGCGCACGAGCAGCTCGGCGCGCTCCTCGGTGCCCTCGCCGACGCCGATCGCGGCGCCGACGCGGAGCTTGCCCTGCGCGTCGCGCGCCGCATTCGGAAAGCTCGTCTGCTTGGTGATGTCCTTGACCGTCATCAGGCCGCGCAGCTCGAACGCGTCGTTGACGACGAGCACGCGCTCGAGCCGGTGCCGGTGCATCAGCGCCTTGCCTTCGGCAAGCGTCGCGCCCTCGCGGACGCTGATAAGGCGGTCGCGCGGCGTCATGATCTCCTTGACCGGGACATCGAGGCGCGTCTCGAAGCGCAGGTCGCGGTTGGTGACGATGCCGACGACCGCCTTGCCCTGCAGCACCGGAAATCCGGAGATGCCACGCGACTGCGCGAGCGCGATGACCTCGCGCACCGTCATCTCGGGCGAGACCGTGATCGGGTCGCGCAGCACGCCCGATTCGTAGCGCTTGACGCGCGCGACCTCGGCCGCCTGCTGCTTCGGGCCGAGGTTCTTGTGGACGATGCCGATGCCGCCTTCCTGCGCGAGCGCGATCGCGAGGCGACCTTCGGTGACGGTGTCCATCGCCGCCGAGACGAGCGGGAGGTTCAGCCGGATGTTGCGCGTGAGCGAGGTGGCGAGGTCGGTGTCGCGCGGCAGGACGCTCGAGAACGACGGCACCAGCAAGACGTCGTCGAACGTCAGCGCTTTGCCCAGAAGGCGCATGGAGGGCTCCGGTCGCAAAATGAAATTATACGGATGCAGATGCAAAGTACCGGTTTGCGCACCCTCGTTCGCCTTCGCCTGCGCGGCCCAGGGCTACACTGACCGCCAACTCTTCACGTTGCCCTGTAGCGAATGGCCCGACCGATCGTCGCCCTGCTCGTCGCGCTCGCGGCGAGCGTCGTTGCCCTGCCGAGCGAGGCGCAGTGGAAGTGGCGTGACAAGTCCGGTCACGTTCAGTACAGCGACCTGCCGCCGCCCACAGGGATCGCCGAGCAGGACATCCTGGCGCGGCCGAGCGCGAATGCGCGCCGGTCGGCGCCGACGACCGCCCCTGCCGTGCCGCAGACTGGCGTCGCGAGCGCGGTCGCCGCCGCGGCGCCGGGAGCGCCGGGAGCGTCAGCAGCGCCGCGCAACCCCGCCGAGGCCGAGCTCGAGGCAAAGCGCAAGAAGGCAGAGGCCGACGCGGCGGCGAAGGCGAAGGCCGATCAGGAACGGGTCGCGCTGCTGCGCGCCGACAACTGCAGCCGCGCCAAGGCGCAGCTGACGACGCTCGAGAGCGGCATCCGCCTCGCGCAGACGAACCCGAAGACCGGCGAGCGCGAGTTCCTCGACGACAAGCAACGCGCCGACGAGGTCCGTCGCACCCGCGACGCCATCGGCGAGAACTGCAGGTAGTCTCAGCGCGGCGCGCGCCGCGCCTTCGCCGCGCGGCGCCGCCGCGCCTCGTGCGGGTCCAGTGCCAGCGGCCGGTACAGCTCGACGCGATCGCCGTCGCCGATTGCCGCGTCCGCACTCGTCGCGCGACCCCAGACACCGATGCTCGGCGGCGCGGCGGCGAGCTCGGGCCAGCGTTCGAGGACGCCGCTCGCGCGCACCGCGTCCCACGCGGTCGCCGGCCCGGTCAGCTCGACCTCGACCTCGAACGCGCTGCCCGGCGAAGGGCTGCACGCGACGGCGACGCGCAGCGTCGGCGCGCCGTCACCGCTTGCCATGGACCTGCTCGGCGCGGCGGACGAACGAATCGACGAAGGTGTTGGCGATGCGGTCGAAGACGGGGCTGATCGCCGCCTCGAGGATCGAGTTCGAAAACGCATAGCGCATCTCGAACTCGATCTTGCACGCCGACTCGACCGCGGCACCCGTCGTCGAGCCGAGCGGCAGCGGCACGAACCGCCAGAAGCCGTCGAGCAGCGAGAACGGGCCGTCGACAAGGCCGATCCGCACCGACTCGTCGGGGACGGTCCCGTTCGTCGTCGTGAACGCGTGGCGCAGCCCGGCGTACGCCAGGTGCAGCCGCGCGGTGACGTTTTGCTCGTCGCGGCTCAGCACCTCGACGCGCTCGCACCAGGGCAGGAACTCGGGGTAGCGCTCGATGTCGGTGACCAGGCGGTAGATCTCCGCCGGCGAGTACCACAGGAGGACCGTCTTCCTGACCTGCTTCACAATCGACCGATTCTAGAAGTCGCCCGCCCGACCTTCGAGCGCGGCGGGCAATGCCGATGTCGATCGCCGAGAACCGTCGTGCCCGATTCGAGTACCACATCGAGGAGCGCCACGAAGCCGGAATGGTGCTCGCGGGCTGGGAGATCAAGGCGATCCGCGCCGGCCAGGTGCAGCTGAGCGACGGCTACGTCGTCATCAAGGACGGCGAGCTCTGGCTGATCGGCTGCCGCATCCACCCGCTCGGCACGGCGTCGACGCACGTCCGTCCCGAGGCCGACCGCACGAAGAAGCTGCTGATGCACAAGGACGAGATCCGCCGCCTGATCGGCAAGGTCGAGCAGAAGGGCTTCACCCTCGTCCCGCTCGACCTCCACTACAAGGGCGGCCGCGTCAAGGCCGAGATCGCGCTCGCCAAGGGCAAGGCCGAGCACGACAAGCGCCAAGCCGAAAAGAAGCGCGACTGGGAGCGCGAGCACGGCCGGCTGATGCGGCACAAGGTCTCGTCGCCGGCCAAGCACTGATCCGCGAAGGAGAGACGATGCCGATCGAGACCGAAGTCGCGCCTGCTGCCGCCGCCGCGCGGCTGCGCGAGATCGACGAGCTGCCGGCGCCGCCCGGCTGGCCGCTCGTCGGCAACGCGCTGCAGTTCGAGCGCCCGCGCATGCACCAGCAGGTCGAGCGCTGGGCCCGCGAGTACGGCCCCTACTTCAGCTTCCGCATCGGCACCAGGAGGATCCTGGTCGTCGCCGACCACGCGGCGATGGGCGCGCTGCTGCGCGACCGCCCCGACGGCTTTCGCCGCACCAAGCGGCTCGCCGAGATCACCGCCGAGATCGGCTCGGCCGCGGTCGGCGTGTTCGGCTCCGAGGGCGAGGCGTGGAAGCGGCAGCGCAGGATGGTGATGGCGGGATTCGATCCGCGCCACCTGCGCGTGTACTTTCCTTCGCTGGTCAAGGTGAGCGAGCGGCTCGCCGGCCGCTGGGGCCGCGCCGCCGACGCCGGTGCGCCGATCGACCTGCAGGCCGACCTGATGCGCTACACGGTCGACACCGTCTCGGGCCTCGCCTTCGGCGCCGAGGTCAACACGCTCGAGTCCGACGACGACGTCATCCAGCGCCATCTCGACAAGATCTTTCCCGCGATCTTCCGTCGCATCATGGCCGCGGTGCCGACGTGGCGGTACTGGAAGAGCGCGGCCGACCGCGAGCTCGACGCGAGCGTCGCCGCGATCGGCGTCGCCATCCGCGGCTTCGTCGCCGCCGCGCGCAAGCGCCTCGAGGACCCGGCGCGGCGCGCCGCGCCCGAGAACCTGCTCGAGGCGATGATCGTCGCCGCCGACGATCCGCAGTCGGGCATCACGCCGGGGGAGATCGACGGCAACGTCCTGACGATGCTGCTCGCAGGCGAGGACACGACCGCGAACTCGCTCGCCTGGGCGATCTGGCTGCTCTCGAAGCATCCCGAATCCCTGGCGCGGGCGCGCGCCGAGGTCGACGCCGAGGTCGGCGATCCATCGGTGTGGACGATCGAGCGCTTCGCCAGGCTCGACTACGTCGAAGCGTGCGCGAACGAGACGTTGCGGCTGCGCCCGGTCGCGCCCTTCCTGATGCTGCAGGCGCTGCGCGAAACGAGCGTCGCCGGCGTCCGCATCCCTGCCGACACGGTGATCTGGGGAGCGCTGCGCAACGACAGCCTGCGCGAGGAGCACTTCGACGAGCCCGATCGCTTCAGGCCGGAACGCTGGCTCGTCGACGCCGGCCCGAGCGCGAGCTCGGCCAGCCGCGTCTCGATGCCGTTCGGCGCCGGGCCGCGCGTCTGCCCGGGCCGTCATCTCGCGATGCTCGAGATCAAGATGGCGCTCGCGGTGCTGCTCGGCCGCTTCGAGATCGAGAGCGTGGCGCCGACGCGCACCGGCGCCGCGGCCGACGAGCCCGCCGAGGAGCTCGCGTTCTCGATGGCGCCGGAGCCGCTGACGCTGCGCCTGCGCAGGCGCGCCGGCAACGCGCGCTAGGCGGCGAGCGCCTGCTCGCAGTCGGCGATCAGGTCGTCGACCGCCTCGAGGCCGATCGAGAAGCGGACGACGTAGCCTGGAAAGCGCGGCCGCTTGCGCATCGCCTTCAGGTCGTAGGCGACGACGAGGCTGCTCGGTCCGGCCCACGAGTAGCCGATCCTGAACACCTTGAGCGCATCGACGAACGCGTCGACGTGCGCGCGGTCGTGGCGCTCGTCGAAGACGACCGAGAACAGCCCCGCCGCGCTGCTGCAGGTGCGCTGCCAGTGCTCGTGCCCGGGCGATCCGGGCAGCGCCGGATGGAGCACCCGGGCGACCTCGGGGCGCTTGCTCCACCACCCGGCGAGGGCGAGTCCGGCGCGCGCCTGCGCCTCGTAGCGCAGCGGCAGCGACGGCAGCGAGCGCAGCACCAGCTCGACGTCGTTGCCGCCGACGCCGAAGCCGATGCGCATGTGTGCCGCCTTGATGCGCTGGTGGAGCGCGTCGTCGCGCGTCGTCACCGCGCCCATGAGGACGTCGGCGCCGCCCGAGGCGTACTTGGTGAGCGCCTGCACCGAGATATCGACGGCGACCTCGTCGTCGTCGTCGCAAGCGATGGCGAACGGCGCGAACGCCAGGCCCGCGCCCCAGGTGTTGTCGAGTGCGCAGACGACGCCGCGCTGCCGGCAGATCCGCACCAGCGCGGCGAGGTCGGGGAACTCCATCGTCACCGAGCCGGGCGCCTCGAGCCAGACGAGGCGCGTGCGCTCGTCGATCGCGGCGTCGAGCGACGCCGGCTCCATCGGCTCGTAGAAGCGATGCGCGATGCCCCAGCCGGCGAGCTCGTTGCGCGCGAACTCGATTCCCGGGCCGTACGCGTTCTCCGGGATCGCGACCGCATCGCCGCTCTTCAGGAACGCCATGTCGACGATCGCGATCGAGGCCAGCCCGCTCGGCACGAGCAGCGTCTGCACGCCGCCTTCGAGCGTCGCGACGCGCTCCTCGAGGATGAAGGTGGTCGGTGTTCCGTGCAGGCCGTACGTGTAGCCGGTCTTTTCCTTCCACTTGCGAGCGCGCGCCGCGGCCATGCTCGGAAAGACGATCGTCGAGGCCTTGTGCACCGCCGGCTGGATGCCGACGAAGCCGGCGGGCGGCCGGTACGGATGCGCGATCAGCGACGTGCTGCTCGGCGGCTTCTTCTTCATGGCGCTCGTCAGACCGGGAGCCCGACGAGGTCGTGGCCATCGGCAGCGACGACCCTGGCGCGCGTGAACTCGCCCGCCTTCAGCGTCTTCGACGCCTTCTCGGGCGGCAGCAGCCGGACCTTGCCGTCGATCTCGGGCGCGTCGGCGTAGCTGCGGCCGACCCCGCCCTTCCTGCCGAGCGCGGGCGCCGAGTCGACGAGCACCTGCATCGTCGCGCCGACGCGCGCGCGCAGCTTCGCCGTCGCGACGTCCTCGGCGACCTGCATGAAACGCGCGCGCCGCTCCTCGCGCAGCTCGGCGGGCAGCATCCCGGCCAGCGCGTTGGCGGCGGCACCGTCCACCGGCGAATAGGCGAAGCAGCCGGCGCGGTCGATCTTCGCCTCGCGGACGAAGTCGAGCAGGTGCTCGAACTCGTCCTCGGACTCGCCGGGGAAGCCGGCGATGAACGTGCTGCGGACGACGAGCTCGGGGCAGATCTCGCGCCAACGCGCCAGCCGCTCGAGGTTCCTTTCGCCGCTCGCCGGACGCTTCATCCGCCGCAGCACGTCGGGGTGAGAGTGCTGGAACGGCACGTCGAGGTACGGCAGGATCGCACCCGAGGCCATCAGCGGCAGCACGTCGTCGACGTGCGGGTACGGATAGACGTAGTGCAGCCGGACCCAGGCGCCGTGCGGCGCCGCGACCGCGGCGAGCTGCTCGCAGAGCGCGCGCATCTGCGTCTTCACCGGACGGCCGTTCCAGAAGCCGGTGCGGTAGCGCACGTCGACTCCGTAGGCGCTCGTGTCCTGGCTGACGACGAGCAGCTCCTTCACTCCCGACGCGAACAGCGCGTCGGCCTCGGCGAGGACATCGCCGACCGGCCGCGAGACGAGTCCGCCGCGCAGGCTCGGAATGATGCAGAACGTGCAGCGATGGTTGCAGCCTTCGCTGATCTTCAGGTACGCGTAGTGCTTCGGCGTCAGCTTGATGCCGATCGCAGGCGGCGGCACCAGGTCGACGAACGGATCGTGGGGCCTGGGCAGGTGCGCGTGCACCGCTGCCATCACCTCGTCGGTCGCGTGCGGGCCGGTGACCGCGAGCACGCTCGGATGGATCTCGCGGACGAGATTGCGGCCGCCCTCGCCCGCCTTCGCGCCGAGGCAGCCGGTGACGACGACCTTGCCGTTGGCGGCGAGCGCGTCGCCGATCGCGTCGAGGCTCTCCTTGACGGCGTCGTCGATGAAGCCGCAGGTGTTGACGATCACGAGGTCGGCGCCCTCGTACGTCTTCGCGGTCGCATAGCCCTCGCCGGCGAGGCGGGTCAGGATGAGCTCGGAGTCGGTGAGCGCCTTCGGGCAGCCGAGCGAGACGAATCCGATCTTCGGGACGGCGCTGGCGGCTCGCGGCGCGGCGAGCGCGGCGGCATCGGTCATCGGCGGATTTTCGCCGATCGCCGATGTCCGAGCGTCAGCGTCGGTGCCCGCTCGGTTGCGGCGCAGCGGCGGCGATCCGGTCGACGGCGAGCACCTCGCAGCGGTAAGTCTCCGTCCACGGCAGGTTCGGCGAACCGGAAAACGAGTCGACCTTGACGACGCGAAAGCGGAAGCGCTGGTGGTGGGCCTGGACCGGCGCCGTCTTCAGCGCCGGGAATTGGTCGAGGTTCGTCCAGGCGATGGTCCACGCGACGTTGGCGCCGGCCTTCACCTCCTTGACCGGGCGCCACGTCTTGAACACCGGTGCGTCGTAGAACATGTCGGCGACATACGTCGTTCCCGTCACGAAGGTGCCGTTGAACTCGACCGGCGCCGCAGGTGCGGCAGGCGCCGAAGCGGCCGCGCGCGACGCCGTCGCTCGCGCGGCCGGCGCCTTGGCCGGCGTGCCGGCGGCCGACGCGCCGAGCGCGACCGCGGCGAGCGCGACCGCGACGAGCCCGCGCGTCATCGCTTGGGCGGGGCGTTGCGGGCGGCGACGCCGGGAAAGAGCGTTTCCGCCTGCTTGCTGAGCTGTTCCTGCATCTGCATGAAGATCTTGCGCGACTGCTCGAGATAGCTGCCCATCAGGTTCTGCACCATCGGCGCCTGGCCGCTCAGGAACTTCGTCCACATCTCCGGGCTCTGCAGGCGCGGGTCGTACAGGCCCTTCGACTGCTCCGCGAGGCGCGCCTGCACGTCGGCGAACGTCTGCAGGTTCTGCTCGATGTACGAGCCCATCATGCCCTGCATCGCGTTGCCGTAAAAGCGGATGATGTGCGCAAGCGTCGAAGTCGAGAAGATCGGCACGCCGCCGGTCTCTTCCTCGAGGATGATCTGCAACAGGATGCTGCGCGTCAGGTCCGCGCCGGTCTTGGCGTCGCGGACCTCGAACGCGGTCCCCTTCAGCACCATCGCCTTGACGTCGGCGAGCGTGATGTAGCTCGAGACCTCGGTGTCGTAGAGACGCCGGTTCGGGTACTTCTTGAGGATGCGCTGCCCGGGTCGCGCCGCCGTGGGCGGCGGCGCCTTCTCGGCGCGACGGGACTGGGCCATGCTCGAAGGCAGCGTGTGGACGGCGACGATTCTAGAAGTCGCCCCCGCGCGCCCGCGGAGGGTTTCCCCCGGCGCGAACGCCGTCAGACTGCCGGCGCGC
>Ga0157379_10002113_pt1 | contig 16465 bp, 17 predicted proteins | sample S25metaG_FD_121802 | JGI IMG/M metagenome (GOLD analysis project Ga0157379, IMG submission 121802) | Switchgrass rhizosphere microbial communities from Kellogg Biological Station, Michigan, USA - S2-5 metaG | ecosystem: Host-associated > Plants > Roots > Rhizosphere > Soil | place: USA... | reverse complement strand
TGCGGACCCCGCGACCCTCCTCGCCGATCAGGAACCCGACCGTGCCCTCCAGCTCGATCTCGCTCGAGGCGTTCGCGCGGTTGCCGAGCTTGTCTTTGAGACGCTGGATGCGGAACACATTGCGGCTGCCATCGGCAAGAACGCGCGGCACGAGAAAGCACCCCAGCCCGGCTGCCCCTCCGCCCCCGTCCGTCTGCGCGAGCACCAGGAACCCGTCGCTCATCGGCGCGCTGCAGAACCACTTGTGACCGGTGAGCAGGTAGCTGCCGTCGCCGGCGTCGACCGCACGGGTGGTGTTGGCCCGAACGTCGGATCCGCCCTGTTTCTCGGTCATCGCCATGCCGAACAGGGCAGAGGACTTGGATGGCCCGCCGAGGTCGCCGGAGTAGTCCCGCGACAGCAGGCGCGGCATCCATTCAGCGGCCAGCGCGTCGTTCTGCGCCACCACCGGAACCGCCGCGTGCGTCATCGACACCGGGCAGGCGTGGCCCGGCTCGACCTGCGCGAAGAGCATGAAGGTGGCGGCGCGGGCCACGTTCGCGCCGGGCTTCGGGGCCGCCCAGGCCGCGGTGTGCGCGCCCTCGGCGACGGCGGCGCGGATGATGCGGTGGTACGAGTCGTCGTAGTCCACCTCATCGACGCGGTTGCCGTGGCGGTCATGCGTGAGCAGTTCGGGCTCGATCCGGTTGGCACGCTCGGCGTCGCGCTGGAATTCCTCGGTGCCGACGTGGCGCCCGATTCGCGTCAGATCGTCGATTGCCCAGGCTGCGTCATACCGCGCGACGCCCTCGCGCAAAGCCGTGTTGCTGCCGAACTCGTCGACATTGACGCGCGGCGGAGCCTGGTTGAACACCTCGTGCGTGGCCACTCCCCCATTCTTGCCGGTCGAATGCCCTTGCTGGTCGAGTAGCCGCGACGCGGCGTATCGAGACCCCCGTCCGCGCGCGCCCGCGCACGTTGTGAAGGTGAGCCCGACATCCAGGCCCCTCGAAAGGATTCGACGACCATGACCGCCCCGACCTTCGCCCTCGCCACCACCGTCGCGATTGCCGCCGTTCTCATCACGATCGGCCTGGTGCTCACGGCACTGCTGCAGCACTGAGCGACTCCGGCAGCAGCGTCCGTCCCGGGTCGTAGCGTTGAGGCATGACGACACGATCCGGATACGCCGACACCGGCGACCTGCAGATGTACTACGAGGTGCACGGCGATCCCGTCGCGGGCAGCCGCCCGCTGCTGCTCATCCACGGCGGCGGGAGCACGATCGAGACCAACTGGGCCGAGCTGATCCCGCGGGTGACGCCCACGCGCCAGGTCATCGCCGTCGAAGAAGAAGGGCACGGGCACACCCAGCCGACCGAGCGCGAGTTGACGTCCGAGGCGAGTGCCGGCGACGTGGCGGCGGTGCTCGCTGAGGTACAGGCCGGGCCGGTCGATGTGCTCGCGTTCAGCGCCGGGGGCGGCACGGCGCTCGAGCTGGCGATGCGGCATCCCGAACTCATCGGGCGGTTGATCGTCGCCTCGAGCTTCACGCGCCGCGACGCCATGATCGACGGCTTCTGGGACGGCCTGGCAGCCGGCACCCTCGCCGACATGCCGCGGGTCTACCAGGATGCCGACCTCGCCCTGAACGGCGGAGACCGGGCCCACCTGCAGCGCCTCTTCGAGCTCGACAGCCAACGCACGCTGCGACAGGCGGACGTGCCCGACGATCGCCTCACGGCCATCGCCGCGCCGACACTCGTGGTCGTGGCCGACCGCGATGTGACGACGGTGGATGGCGCGCTGCGGCTGTCGCGGACGATCCCGGGAGCGAGGCTGCTGGTGGTGCCCGGCATCCACGGCGATTACCTGGGCGAGGCCGGCGCGTCTGGTGGCAGCAGCGCCGCCCTCGAGCGCACCCTGCCGTTCCTGCTCGCGTTTCTCGATGAGCCGGCCTGAGGGCTACTTGCCCCAGTACTCGACGATCTGGCCATCGCGCCAGTTGTAGATGGCGAGTTCGGGGCCGCCCGGTGTGCGCAAGCGGGCGGCCAGGCGGTCGCCCACCGCGATGGTCTCGCCGACGGTCCACACGAATCCGGGATGCTCGGCCGTCAGCCGCGCGACCCCCTCCACGAACTCGGCGGCGGGCGTGACCACGCCCTGCACCTTCACCGGATCGTGGATGAACGAGCGTGCCGCATCCCAATCCCGCGAGTTGCACGCGTCGAGATAGCTGCGGTAGCTGGGGAGCAACGCTGCGCCGGTCATGCGGGCATTCTCGTCGCGTCCGGCGGCGAGCGCTAGGTCAGGCGCGATCGTGTGCGGCAAGCCGGGCCCGCGTAGCCTCGACCCATGATCCCCGAGACCGATCTCTATGCCACCGCGTTCTTCCTCGCCGACCACGCGAGCGTCGAGAACGGCAAGGTCTACGTCAACGGCGGCTTCTTCAACCAGATGCAGTTCGCCACCTTCCCGGCGTCGGCGACGTTCTCGGTCGTCGGGGTGCTCAACATCCCGTGGTCGGCGCAGAACCAGCCGCACAAGTTCGCGGTGCATTTCACGGATGCCGACGGCCACCGGCTCGATGGGGAGTTCCACGGCGAGTTCCAGGTGACGCCGAATCCGGAAGCCGGCATCGGCGACCCCTTCCTGATGCCGATCGCGGCGAACGCGAACGGCTTCGCGTTCCAGGGTCCCGGTCAGTTCTCGGCCGTGCTGCTGATCGACGGCGAGGAGGTGTCGCGCTGGGGGTTCAAGGTGAACGCGGTGGTGCCGCCTCAGGTGCCGGGTGCCGGCGCGATTCCTGGCGGAGTTGGGCCGGCCGACATCCCTCGGTTCTAGGGGCTGTCAACCCGAGGCGACCCGGCACGCGTTGAGGGAGTGAGACGCCGCGATGCGGCATCCGACTCCCTTGAAGCGAAAGCCAGGATGATGAACCTCAAGCACCTTCTCGCCGGCAGCATCGTCACGGCTGCCGTCGCCACCGCCCTCGTGCTCGGCGGAACTGCCACCGCGCAGGCAAGCATCTTTCCCCCGCCGAAACCGATCGGCCCCGGATCGGTGACCAAACCGATCTACAACGCGCCGAGCTACCCCGGTTTCCACCTGCCGGCCGAGCTGTGGACCAAGTACGGCCCGCGGCTCAAGCCGAGTGCGCCGCAGCCGTTCACGGTGTTGCCCGCCAGCTGCGGGGCGGCCGTGGGCCACCAGCTGCAGACCATGCTCGACAGTGAGGGCTACACGTTCACGGGCGACTCGGCGGTGCACGCGACGCAGGATCCCCAGTTGCTCGCCCTGCTCGCCGGGCACCCGTCGGTAAGTTGCCGGTGGGTGCAGTTCCGCACGGGAGCGAGGGTCGACGTGACCGACGCCATTGGAATCGACAACACCGCGGTGTCGACCCGCCTTCGCGAACTCGGATTCTCGGACCCGACCCCGTGGGAGTACCCCAGCCTGGACGTCGACGGGGTTCTGTACACGCAGAACGCCACGAACTCCCAGGGCGGTTGGACCCTCGTCGCGGTGACCGACAACAGTGATCTGCGCGGCCTCGTCGGGTCGACCGCCGCGGACACCCTCCTCGGTCTCAACGAGTAGTCCCGTCAGGGAAGCGGCCTCGGTATCCGATTCAGGATGCCGGGGCCGTTTTCGTTCTGCGCCCGAGCATGAACCCGACCCAGCCGGCGGCGAGCGCGATGCCCAGAGCAGCAAGCAGCACACCAAACACCAGCGACGGAGTGACGAATGGCGGCACGAACACCGTGTTCGTGAGCGGCGCATAGGCGGTCCACCCGAACGACGCCGGCGGCCCGGGACGGGTCAGCAGGATGACTCCCACCACCATTCCGATCAGTCCGAGAACGAGGAGCCCCCAGCGACGAGCGACGGAAAAGAAGGTCATTCCGTCACGGTAGCGGCATCAGCCCTCAGGCTGACGCGCGCATCCTGACCTGGCAGACAGGATGGCACGGTGCCCGAGGTTCAGAAGCGCCCGTCGAAACTCTTCATCGCGATGTTCGCGATCTACCTGGTGCTCCTGGTCTGGATCATTCTGTGGAAGCTCGAGAAGCCCTGGGTCGGCGAGGCCGCCCTGCTGCCGCGACCGATCAAGCTGATCCCGTTCCTGCCCAGCGGCGACGACGGACCGAGCAACCCGGAGGAGGTCGTGGCGAACATCCTCTTCTTCGTTCCGTTCGGCCTGTATCTCGGCTCGCTGGCCCGGTCGTGGCGGTGGTGGCAGCTGACCGCGGTGTTCCTCGGCGCGAGCCTGCTGCTCGAGACCGCTCAGCATCTGCTGTCGACCGGGAGCTTCGACACGTCCGACCTGATCTCGAACACGGTCGGCGGGGTCGCCGGGCTGGGGATCCTGGCCCTGGCGCGCAGACGGTTCGGGGCGCGGCTGCCAGCCATCGGCATCCGGGTCGCGGTGATCGGCACGGTCGTCTCGGCGATCGCGATCGCCGCCCTCATCGTGTCGCCGTTCCGGTACGGGCCGCAGCACGATGTCATCGTGCCGAGGCCCTCGACGGGAGCCGCCGTGCTGGGCGACCCCCGTCTCGGCGTCTAAGCCTTGGCGACCGACACCAGCACCGGCGTCGGGTTGGCGAACAGATCGAGCACGGGGCAGTGCGCGTCGACGGCTTCGCGGAGCTGCTGGTAGCGCTCCTCCGACTCGGGGCCGGTGATGCTGATCTGCAGCCGGACCTCGGTGAAGCCGGCGCGCACGGTCTCGTCGATGCCGAACAGGCGCCGGGCATCCAGGTCGCCTTCTGCGGTGATGTCGATGTCGTCCACCTGGATGCCGAGGGCATTCGCGTAGAGGCGGTACACCACGATCTGGCACGAGATGAGTGCCCCGAGGGCGAACTCGACCGGGCTGGCGGCCAGGTCGTCGCCGGCGAGCGCGCCCGGCTCATCCACCAGGAAGATGTGCTTGCCGGCGCGGATCGCCGACGCCACGGAGCCCTCGCCGTGGCCGGTGACCTTGTAGCTCAGGTAGGCGTTGGTGTGGTCCGCGGCGATGCGGGTGTTCCATGCGGTGCCGGCCTCGACCAGGCGCGCGGCGCGCTCGTCGGGCGTGATGGACGGGCGGGTGATCGTGTCGGTGAGAGTCATGGCCGCGAGGTTATGAGGGGATGCCGTGGGCTGTCGAGCCGCCGCGTAACGCGCGGTTGCACGGCGTCACGCGGGGTAAGGGAGCGTCATGTGACGGGTGCGCTACCATCGCTCAACTGCATCGAGAATCGCCGCAATCACCTTCGCGCCGACAAAGGAGTCGCCCCGTGCACGCACCGTCGATCAACTACATCGCCGTCATCCTGGCGACCCTGTCGAGCATGGTCATCGGCTCGGTCTGGTACGCCCGCAAGGTGTTCGGCACCTACTGGATGAAGCTCACCGGCGTGACGATGAGCGGCAACGGCCGGGATGCGGTGCGCCCCATCATCGTGACCGTGATCGTCAGCTTCATCACGGCCTGGGTGATCGCCGGAGCCGCCGATATCTCGTTCCACTTCTACGGCGGCAGCTTCCTGGTGAACGCCCTGCTCACCACGCTGATCCTCTGGGCCGGATTCACCGCAGCCCGCTTCGTGACCCACGACCAGTTCGACAAGCGACCGTGGCAGCTGACCGTGCTGAACGTCGCGCACGAGCTGGTCACCGTGCTGGTGATGGCGCTGATCATCGGGGTGTGGCCGGCCTAACCGACGACCAGCCGACGTCAGACGCGCGCGCCCTGGGCGTTCCGCTTGGCGGCGAGGCTGCGCCCGTGTTCGCTGGCGAGTTGATGGGCGGCTGCGCGGACCTCGACGGCCTGCTCCTTGAGCGCGTCGAGCGCGGGATTGACGCCAACCAGGGTCAGCTGGCGCTGGACGACGAGCAGGTCGGCCTTCCAGACGTTCTCGATGACGTGACGCAGCCAGGGCGTGGAGTGGTCCCAGTCCGCCTTGCCCGACTCTGGCCTGTAGTCACCGCCCAGAACCGAGGCGAGCACGACCGGCTTGCCGGCCAGCGCGCCGCCCCTGATGCGCGCATCCGTGTAGGTGACGTCGTACCAGGTCTTCACGTGAGCAGCGACACCCCAGTTGTAGAGCGGGATCGCCAGCAGGATCGCGTCGGCGTCGACCAGCTCGTCGACCAGGGTGGTGGCGAGCGCGATCGCCTCCCGCTGCTCCTCGGTGCGGTCGGCCTCGGCGACGAAGCCGGCGAGGGCCGCGGTTCGCCACGCGGTCGCCGGCAGCGGCTCGGTGCCGATGTCGCGGCGAGTCACGATCGAGTCGGGGTGTTCGCTGGTCCACTCGGCCTCGACGAGGTCGGCCAGGGCGCGGCTCTGCGAGGTCGAAGGGTTGATGCTGGCGTCGAGACGGAAGAGCGACATGACTGATCTCCAAAATAACTAGCGACTAATAAAAACTAAGCGACTTCGGAGAGCGTAGCACGGGTATCATAGGTGGATGCCCGAGAGCGACGACGAGACCCCGGTCTGCGACGCCGGGATCACGCTTGCCTTCTCGGTGCTCGGCAAACGCTGGAACGGAATGATCCTGAGCGTGATGGGTTCGGGCATCACCTCGTTCGTCAGCCTGCGCAAAGGGGTGAGCGGGATCAGCGACACGGTGCTGGCCGAACGTCTGCTCGAGCTCACCGAAGCCGGACTTGTGACGCGGTCCGTCGCCGAGGGCCCCCCCGTCACCGTCAGCTACGAGCTGACGACGGCCGGCGCCGAGCTATTGCCCACCATCGCGCAACTCGGCACGTGGGCACAGCGCAACCTCCGGTCGGCGGTAGGGGCTTCGAACTGACTGAACTCGACCCGGGACTCGACCCCGACGACCTCGCGACCACGCTCCGCGTTCTCGCCCAGCTCGACACCATGGATGACGACCACCCGCACTTCGTCGCCGTCCGCCAGGCCACCGCCAAGATGTTCAAGGCGGTCAAGCAGGCGCGACGGGTGGACGCCCGCGAGCGGGACGCGGCTGCTGACCGCGCGGTCGTGGCGGCCACTGCGACCGGCGCACCGGACCGCATCGACGACGAGACCCGCGGCATCCCGATTTCGACGTCGACCGCCGCCCCCACCGCCGGCATCCTGCGGGTGCCGCGCGCCTGCTACATCTGCAAGCAGGATTACACCATCGTCGACGCGTTCTACCACCAGCTCTGCCCGAGCTGCGCGGCCATGAGCCACGCCAAGCGCGACGCCCGCACCGACCTGACCGGCAAGCGCGCGCTTCTCACCGGCGGCCGCGCCAAGATCGGCATGTACATCGCGCTGCGACTGCTGCGGGATGGCGCGCACACCACGATCACGACGCGGTTCCCGCGGGATGCCGTGCGCCGCTTCACCGCGATGCCCGACTCGGCCGAGTGGATCCACCGTCTGCACGTCGTCGGCATCGACCTGCGCGACCCCGCCCAGGTGATCGCGCTGGCCGAGTCGGTGGCCGAGGCCGGGCCGCTCGACATCCTGATCAACAATGCGACCCAGACCGTGCGCCGCTCCCCCGGCGCCTACCAGCCGCTGGTGGATGCCGAACTCGCCCCGCTGCCCGATGGCCCGCTCCCCGAGCTGGTCACCTTCGGGCACACGAACGACGCGCATCCGCTCGCCTTGGAGCGCTCCGTCGCCGGCCACCCGATCCTCGCGGCCGCCGCGTCGGCCGCCGCGAAGGCCGACGAGCTCACCGCGCAGGCGCTCGCCCCCGGCTCGACCTCGCTCGAGCGCCTGGCGGCCGGCACCGCGATCGACGCGGGAGGGCTGCTGCCCGACCTGCACGACCAGAACTCGTGGACGCAGGCCGTGCACGAGGTCGACCCGCTCGAGATGCTCGAGGTGCAGCTCGCGAACACGACGGCGCCGTTCATCCTGATCTCGCGACTGCGCGCCGCCCTGGCCTCGTCGGCCGCCCAACGGAAATACATCGTGAACGTCTCGGCGATGGAGGGCGTCTTCGGCCGCGGTTACAAGGGGCCCGGTCACCCGCACACCAACATGGCCAAGGCCGCGGTCAACATGCTGACCCGCACGAGCGCACGCGAGATGTTCGAGACCGACGGCATCCTGATGACGAGCGTCGACACGGGCTGGATCACCGATGAGCGGCCGCATCCGACCAAGGTGCGGCTGGCCGAGGAGGGTTTCCACGCTCCGCTCGACCTGGTGGACGGCGCCGCTCGCGTCTACGACCCGATCGTGCGCGGTGAGGCCGGCGACGACGTGTTCGGGGTGTTCTTGAAGGACTACGCGCCGTCGAACTGGTGACCCTCGCGGTCGGTGCCCGACCGCGACCCAGTAGGTTGAGCGCACAATGAGCGAGCGAATCGGAGCGGCGCGTGGCTGACCCGCTGATCGCCACCAAGCTCCACGTGCCGGTTCGTCGGGCTGCCACCGTTGCGCGCCCCCGCCTGATCGCGCGGCTCTCGGCGCCGGCCCGGCTGACGCTCGTGGCAGCGCCCGCCGGATTCGGCAAGACCAGCATTCTGACCGAATGGCTCGCCTCGCTCGCCGACGGCTCGACGGTCGCCTGGGTCTCGCTTGACGAGCGGGACAACGACGGCGACCTGTTCTGGAGATACCTGATCGGCGCCCTCGACGCGGCGGCCCCCGGCGTCGGCGGTGCCGCGCTCGAACTACTGGGCACCGGGACAACCACGCTCGACGCCGTCATCGCCACACTGATCAACGACCTCGTCGCGGGCGCGCCCGATATCGTGCTCGTGCTCGACGACTTCCACGTCATCGACATTCCCGCGATCCAGGCCGGGATGGCCGCGCTGGTCGCGGGGCTGCCCGCCAACGTCCGCCTGGTCGTGGCGAGCCGCGCCGATCCGGCTCTTCCCCTGGCCCGGATGCGCAGCCGCGGCGAACTGGTCGAGCTGCGCGCCGCCGACCTGCGCTTCACAGCCGACGAGGCGGCGGCCTACCTCAACGACGTCATGGGGCTCCAGATCGCGACCGAAGACGTGGCGACGCTCGACGACCGCACCGAGGGATGGATCGCCGCCATCCAACTCGCGGCCCTCTCGATGCAGGGGCGCGATGACGCACCGGGATTCATTGCGGGATTCGCCGGTGACGATCGCTACGTCGTCGACTACTTGCTCGAAGAGGTGCTGCAGCGACAGCCCGCCGCCCTGCGGAGCTTCTTGCTCGAGACCTCGATCCTGTCGCGGATGACCGGCGAGCTGTGCGATGCGGTCACCGGGCAGGCGGGCGGCGCGCGCATTCTGGAAGATCTGGACCGGGCGAACCTGTTCCTGGTCCCGCTCGACGACCATCGCGAGTGGTACCGCTATCACCATCTCTTCGCCGAGATGCTGCGTGCCCGGCTCGCCCATGAACGGCCCGAGCGCCTCGCCGAGTTGCACCTGCGCGCGAGCCGTTGGTTCCACGCACAGGGCCAGAGCAGTGACGCGATCATCCACGCCCTCGAGGCCGGGGCGTTCGAGCCGAGCGCATTCGAGACGGCGGCCGAGTTGATCGCTGCCGCCGCGCCGTCGATGCAGCAGAGCCGCCAAGAGGTCACGTTGGTGCGCTGGTACGAGGCGCTGCCCTCCGCCATCGTCCGCTCCAGCCCGGCGCTCAGCATCTCGTTCGCGGGCACGCTGATGTCGGCGGGGCGGACGGACGGCGTCGAGCAACTGCTTCAGGATGCCGAAGCGGCCATCGGCGGAACCTCCGACGACATCCGTGTCATCCGCCGCGGTGCCGCCCTGTACCGCGCCGCCCAGGCCCTGACCCGCGGAGATTTCGACACCGCCTTCGAGCACGCGAACGTCGCGGTCGACCTCTCCGAGGATGCGGGGCACATCGATCGAGGCTCGGCGAACGGGATCCTCGGGCTGGTGCGCTGGGCCCGCGGCGACCTCGACGGTGCCCGGGCCAGCTGGGGGGTGTCGCTGGACGAGCTGCTGCTGGCCGGCCACCGTTCCGACGTGCTCGGTGGCTCGCTGGCGATGGCCGACATCCAGCTCGCGCAGGGCAGCCTGACCGGCGCGCAGGACAGCTATCTGCGTGCGCTCGACCTGGCTGCGGACAGCGAGCCGGCCCTTCGCGGCGTCGCGGACATGCAGGTCGGGCTCAGCGAGATCGCGCGAGAGCGGAACGACCTGGATGCGGCGCATCGCCACCTCGCCGCAGCCGAGGCGCTCGGCGAGTACGCCGGGCTCCCGCAGAACCGGCACCGCCGGCGGATCGCGGCCGCGCTCCTTCTGCTGAGCGAGGGCGACGGCGCCGCGGCCATCGAGTTGCTCGACGAGGCGGAGCAGGTCTACACGCCCGACTTCTTCCCCGATGTGCGGCCGATCGCGGCGATCCGCGCCCGCGTGCAGCTCGCCGCCGGTCGCCTGCCTGACGCCCGCGAGTGGGTGCGCCGGTCCGGGCTCAGGGCCGAGGGCGAGCTCAGCTTCCTCCGCGAGTTCGAGTACCTGACGCTCGCGCGCGTGCAGGTGGCGGACCCGGCCGACGCGGCAGGCATTCGTGAAGGTGGCGAGCTGCTCGAACGACTGCAGGCAGCGGCCGAGGGCGGCGGCCGTGTCGGTCGCCTGCTCGAGATCCTGGTGGTCCGCGCGCTCGCGTTGCAGCGCTCCGGGCGCGCCGACAATGCGCTCGACGTCCTCCAGACCGCCGTGGACCTGGCAGAACCGGAGGGCTACGTGCGCGTCTTCGCCGACGAGGGCGAGCCGATGGCGCGTTTGCTCGCCGCACTGGCCAAGCGCGGCGACGAGAGCGCCTACCTGCGGGGGCTGCGCGCCGCGGCATCCGGCGCACGGCCGCCGCGCCCTGAGTCGCCGGGGCTCGTCGACCCGCTGAGCGACCGAGAACTCGACGTGCTGCGGCTTCTCGCGAGCGACCTGGGCGGCCCCGAGATCTCGCGCGAGCTGATGGTCTCGCTGAACACCTTTCGAACCCACACGAAGAATATCTACGCCAAGCTCGGGGTCACCTCGCGCCGCCAGGCCGTGCGCCGGGCGGGAGAACTCGGCATCGTCACCCGGCGATGATCACCAGATGTGGTGATGACCGCTCACCACATCGGCTTCTAGCTTTCGGGGGTGACATCACCTCGGAACTCCCGCCCGCAGCGCTACGACATCCGCATCGAGGGACACCTCGATGACCGATGGACCTCCTGGTTCGACGGCATCCGGGTGACCCGCAACGCCGACGGCACCACGACCTTCGAGGGCGTGATCGCCGATCAGGCCGCGCTTCACGGCCTGCTGCAGCGGGTGCGCGACGCGGCCCTGCCGCTCGTCTCCGTCGCCCCGCTCGATGCCGGCGCTCCGCTCGACTCCAGCGACGGCACGCCGTTGCCCGCACGCATGACGGCCGCCGTGTACCGCCGCTTCGGCGGCCCCGAGGTCGTTGAGCTGCAGGATGTCGCGCGACCCGTGCCGGCACCCGACGAGATCCTTATCCGGGTGCACGCGACCACGGTGAGCGCGGCCGACCACCGCGCCCGGTCGCGGGATGTGCCCGCCGGCCTGCTCATCCCGAGTTCTCTGGTGCTTGGATTCCTCCGACCCCGGCGGCGCATCCTCGGCATGGATGCCGCAGGAGTCGTCGTCCAGGTCGGCGACCGGGTCGAGGGCTTCGCCGTGGGCGACGAGGTGGTGGCCATGCTCGGCGCCCGCTTCGGAGCCCACGCCGAGTACGCCATCCTGAAGCCGACGGACGCCATCGCACCCAAGCCGCGCTCGGTGCGCTTCGACGACGCGGCCAGTCTCGTGTTCGGCGGGATCACCGCGCACGCGTACCTCAACCATGTCACGATCGGCGAGGGAACCACTGTGCTGGTGAACGGCGCATCCGGTTCCGTCGGCAGCGCCGTCGTGCAGTTCGCGAAGGTCGCGGGCGCCCAGGTGACCGGAGTCACGAGCGCGGCGAACGAGTCCTTCGTGACCGGGCTCGGCGCCGACGCCACCATCGACTACACGACCCGCGACTTCGCCGCCGAGGGCGCGCGCTACGACGTGATCGTCGACTGCGTCGGCAACGCGCCTGTCGCGCGAGTGCTCGACAGTCTGACTCCGGGCGGAGCCGTGCTGCTCGTCGCGGGCGACCTGCGCTCCCTGGTCTCGGCCAAGGGCCAGGCTCGGCGGCACGGGATCACGATCATCACCGCGCCCGGTCCGTACCGCTCGGACGACCTGAAGCACGTCGTCGACCTCGCCGAGCGCGGGGAGTTCCGACCGACCATCGACCGGACCTTCCCGTTCGAGCAGATCACTGCCGCGCACCGCTTCGTCGACGAAGGCCGCAAGCGCGGCAGCGCCGTGATCACCATCCCCGTTTCTGCAGACCCGACCTCCCATTGAAAGCGAGCACTCACATGTCGTCACTCCGCCTCACCGGCCTGCTCGATCCGCGCCTCTCGCGCTGGCTCTGGCTGGTCAAGATGATCCTCGCCATCCCGCACTTCGTCGTGCTCGTTGCCCTGTGGGCGGCGTTCCTGGTGGTCACCGTGATCGCCTGGTTCGCCATCCTGTTCACCGGCCGCTACCCCCGCCCGCTCTTCGACTTCACGGTCGGCGTGCTGCGCTGGAACTGGCGGGTCGGGTTCTACGTCTACGCGGCGCTAGGCACCGACCGCTACCCGCCGTTCTCGCTCTCGCAGGGCGACTATCCGGCCGAACTCGAGGTGGCATACCCCGAGCGCCTGTCGCGCGGGTTGGTGCTCGTGAAGTGGCTGCTCGCGGTGCCGCACCTCATCGTGGTCGCCTTGCTGACGGCCGACATCATGCTCTACCCGATCCCGGCACTGAACGACCTGGCCGGCGGGATGCAGCTGGCCGGCGGCTACTCAGTGCTGAACCTGCTGGTGGTGATCGCGGGATTCTTCCTGCTCATCACGGGCCGGCATCCGGTGACGCTGTTCGACTTCCTGATGGGGATCAATCGCTGGGTGTACCGCCTGCTCGCCTACGTCGCCCTGATGAGCGACGACTACCCGCCGTTCCGGCTCGACGCCGGGGCCACCGAACCCACCCAGAACTGAGAGACGACCACCATGACTGTTGACACGGCAGCCGCGAAGACACGCGGCGTCTGGCTGATCCCGACCGGGCTCATCCTGCTCTCGCTGATCCCGATCATCACGGGATCGTTGCGGCTCACCCAGCTCGGGGGCGGCCCGGCGATCATGCCCGAGGCCTCGCGGTTCACGGTGTTCCCGGTGCCGGTGATCCTGCACATCGTGGCGGGGATCGTGTTCAGCATCGGCGGGGCGTTCCAGTTCCTGCCCGCGCTGCGGCACGGCAGGCGCAGCTGGCACCGGATGGCGGGGCGGCTGCTGATCCCGGCCGGCTTCGTGCTCGCTCTGGCCGGGCTGTGGATGGCGTCGTTCACCGCGCTGCCCGCCGGCGACGGACCGGCGCTGTTCGTGATCCGGCTCATCTTCGGCGGGTACATGATCGTGTGCCTGAGCCTGTCGGTGCGGGCGATCGTCCGCCGCAGGTTCATCGCGCACGGCGCCTGGATGACCCGCGCCTACGCCCTCGGGATCGCCGCCGGCACCCAGGCCTTCTTCCTGATCCCCGGGTCGGGCCTGGTGGGCTCGGCGAACGAGACGTATCGCGCGTTCGCCATGGCCGCCGCCTGGCTGGTCAACCTCGGGGTCGCCGAGCTGGTGATCCGGCGACGGGCACGGGTGCGCGTGCGGGCACAGAGCCTCCGCACCGGCCGGGTGGATTTCACGGTGCCGATCTCCTGAGACAGAATTCACCACATGCAGCAGTCCGCCACCGCGTACGAGGACGCCGTGCGCGCCATTCGCGCCGGCGAACTCGACGCCGACGCGGCCGCTGATCGGCTGATCGCCGAGCTGACCGACCACGAGCTGCTCGGCCTGCTCGACGGCGACGCCCGCCCGTGGGTGCTGCCGTTCATCCCGTGGCTGCTGGTCAATCGGCCGTTCGTCGCCGGGGCGGTGAAGCGGCTGGGCATTCCGGGCATCCGGTTCAGTGACGGGGCACGCGGGGTCGTGATCGGCAAGTCCACGGCCTTCCCGGTGTCGATGGCTCGCGCGGCCACGTGGGATCCCGAGCTCGAGCAGCAGGTCGGCCGGGCGATCGGGCTCGAGACCCGGGCCCGCGGTGCGAACTACTCGGCGTCGGTGTGCGTGAATCTGCTGCGGCATCCGGCCTGGGGGCGCGCGCAGGAGTGCTACGGCGAAGACCCGGTGCTGACCGGGCGCATGGGCGTGGCCATCACCCGCGGCCTGCAGCCGAACGCGATGGCCTGCGTCAAGCACTTCGCGCTCAACTCGATGGAGAACGAGCGCTTCGAGGTCGATGTGTCGGTCGACGAGCACGCGCTGCACGAGGTGTACCTGCCCCATTTCAAGGCGATCGTGGATGCCGGGGCCGACTCGCTGATGACCGCATACAACCAGGTGCGCGGCCGCTTCATGGACCTGAACGCCCCACTGCTCACCGACATCCTGCGCAAGGAGTGGGGTTTCGAGGGCTTCGTGACCAGCGACTGGGTGTTCGGCACTCACGACGCGGTCGAGAGCCTGCAGGCCGGCATGGAGATCGAGATGCCGCTGCGGCTGCGGCGCGCCCGCGAGCTGCCGCACGCGCTGCGATCGGCCCGGCTGGAGCGCGCGACGGTGCTGCAGGCGGCGCACCGCATCCTGCGCACCACCCTGCTGCACCACGCGAATCGGGATGCCGACGAGCCGGGCGTGCAGGTCGTCGCGTCACCCGAGCACCGGGCGCTGGCGCGACGGGTCGCGACGGAGGCGATCGTGCTGCTGAGGAACGAGCCTCTCGGCGCCGCGCCGCTGCTGCCGCTGAGCCCCGGCATCCAGAGCATCGCGGTGGTCGGCCGCTTGGCCGACCTGCCGAACCTGGGCGACCACGGCTCGTCGCGGGTGCGTCCGCCGTCGACGGTGTCGCCGCTCAAGGGGATCCGCGAGGCGCTACCGGGGGCGCGGATCATCACCGCCAAGGCGCCGGGCACGCACGCCGCGGCGGCCGCGGCATCCGAGGCCGAGGTGGCGATCGTCGTCGTCGGACTCGACCAGCACGACGAGGGCGAATCGGTGCTCACCGAGGGCGTCGAGGTCGCGGTGCTCGGTCGCGCGTTCAAGACCGGCATGCTGAGCCGCCCGCTCACCGCTCTCGTGCACGCCGCGTCGCGCTTCGTGCGCGGCGGTGACCGCGCCCGGCTCGGGTTGCGGCCCTCGGACATCCACCTGATCGAGGCCGTGGCTGCCGCCAATTCGCGCACGGTCGTGGTGCTGATCGGCGGAAGCGCCATCCTCACCGAAGGCTGGCGCGAGCGCGTGCCCGCTGTGCTCATGGCCTGGTACGGCGGCATGGAAGGCGGCCGCGCCCTGGCCGACGTACTGACCGGCGCGGCCGAGCCGACCGGGCGGCTGCCGTTCGTCATCCCGACCGACCCGGCTCACCTGCCGCCCTTCGACCGCACCGCGAAGCAGGTCGTCTACGACGGCAGCTGGGGGCAACGCAAGCTCGACGCCGACGGTCACGCGCCGGCGTTCCCGTTCGGGTTCGGGCTCGGCTACACGACGCTCGAGCACGAGCTGGTCTCGCACACCTTCGACAACGAAGGCGGCACCGCGCAGGTGCGGGTGCACAACCCGGGCGAGCGCGAGGGCACCACGGTGATCCAGGTGTACGCCGCCGACGTCTCGGCCGAGCACCCGGTGTCGCAGCTGCTCGGCTTTCAGAAGGTGACCGTGCCGGCGGGTGGTGAGGCCGTCATCCAGATCGAGTTGGATGCCACCCCCACCCTGCAGCGCGACCCCGCCACCCACGAGTGGTCGCCGCGCCCCGGCGACTGGGCGCTGCTCGCCGCGCAGCACAGCCCCCTCAGTTGGACCGGCGCGCTCCCGTTGCGCCAGTCGCGACCGACCCGGCATCAGACACCCGCTCGACCCGCACCGGCAGCTCGGCATCCCCGCGCAGCACGCTCCTGAGCAGGCGCCGCGCCTCCCAGCGCAGCGGGACGAGCGCGTCGTCGCGCTGCAGCACCAGGTGCCCATCCCGCTCCGGATGCCGGCGCTGCAAGTCGTCGAGCTCCTCTTCGCGCAGCAGCGCGACCGTGCTGCCCGTCGCCCGGTCGACCAGCCGCACCAGGGCCTTCGGGCCGCTCAGGTCGCTGGCGATCAGCCGCCGCGAGCTCGCCTTCAGGATCGACCGCTGCGCCCCACGCGTCATCACGAGCGGCCGCGCCGGACCGTCGAGCAACCCGCTCAGCACGTCGGCGGCGGCCATCGGGCGCCCGAGCCGCTGAGCCGCGGCCTGCATCTGCTGAAGCCGGCCCGGCTCGCGTAGCAGCTCGTCGATCTTCCAGCCGATGGTCGAGGGGGTGTTGCAGCGTACGGCGGCACCCTGCTCCATCAGGTAGTCGCCGTTGCGCACCTCCTGCCCCGGGATCGGGTTGACCAGCACCATCGGCAGCCCGGCCGCCATGCACTCCGACGCCGAGAGTCCGCCCGGCTTGCCG
>Ga0157379_10002111_pt1 | contig 16472 bp, 18 predicted proteins | sample S25metaG_FD_121802 | JGI IMG/M metagenome (GOLD analysis project Ga0157379, IMG submission 121802) | Switchgrass rhizosphere microbial communities from Kellogg Biological Station, Michigan, USA - S2-5 metaG | ecosystem: Host-associated > Plants > Roots > Rhizosphere > Soil | place: USA... | reverse complement strand
CCTACAGGTTGAGCTCCTCGACGACACCGGTACCGCCGTGCCAGAGGTGGCAGCCTTTCTCCGCCACCTCGCCGCACGCGATTATTCGCCCAACACGCTGGTCGCTTATGCGCATGATCTCCAGCATCTGTGGCGGTTTCTGGCCTTGTCAGACCTCACCTGGACGCAACTGCAGCCCCCCATGCCTTGGACCTGCTGGCCTACTTGCGGACATTCCCCAGTGCACACCTCGTGCAACGTCTGGGACTGACGCTCACGACGACCCATGACGGCAGTCCGGCGCGCTATCTGGCACCCAAAACCATCAACCGGATTCTGGCCGCCGTCTCGTCGTTCTACGACTATATGATCACGGCGGGGCAGTTCCCTCAAGCCAACCCGCTGGAGAAGATCCCCGAGCCACTCGCGCAGCGCCTCACGGAGCGGCACCGGTCCTTTCTCGCGGGGATCCACCGGCAGCGTCCGCTGCGGCGTCGCGTCGCGGTGCGCACGGTGGAACGCCTGCCACGCGTGTTGGAAGCGCACTAGGTGCGCGCGCTCCTCGGTGCCCTGCGTTCGACGCGTGACTTGGCCCTGATGCGTCTGATGCTCGATGGAGGCTTACGGCCCGGGGAAGTGCTCTCGCTCCACCTCGAGGATGTGGCCTATGGTCGGCGGCGGGTCATCGTGCGCCGCCGGTGCGATCACCCCAAAGGGGTCCGGCCTAAGAGCCGGGTGGAGCGCGTGGTCGATCTGCATGAGCCCACGACCTTAGACGCGGTCAACACGTATGTCATGACGGAGCGGCCGGTCGATGCCTCGACGCCGTTTGTGTTTCTCGTCGGCGGGCGCGAGCAGCGCCGGCACGAGCCTCTGAGCTACGCGGCCCTGGTGAAGCTCTTCCATCGCGCCTGTGCACGGGCCGGGCTCCGGGAGCCCTGGATGACACCCCACAGCTTGCGCCATACGCACGCTACGCGGATGTGGGAAGGGGGCATGCGGGAACTCACCCTGCAAAAGCGGCTTGGGCATGCCTCCGTCGAATCGACGCCTATACCCGCATCTCCGACCCGATGGTCGTAGCCGACTATCGCCGGGCGCTCGGCAGCCGGACGGACACGCCGGCTGTCGTGACGACAGACGAGGTGTCATCATGAGGGCCGGTGCGGTCTCTGCCACCGCTTTGCAGATGCATGCTCCCACGACACCACCACTGGTGCCCCAGCATTGTCCCGAAGCCGTGTATGCGCAATTTCTGGACACACTCCCTGTGACACGGGCCTATCGCCTCCAGCGCTTGGCGTGGCGGCGGCAGTTTGTCGAGCGCTGGCCCGCGCTCCACCTCTGGGTCGCCGCTCCCCTGGCCCTCCGGGTGGGACGGTTGCCGGGCGAGCACCGGGGGCGTCTGACCGACCGGGTCTGCTATCGGGCCCGGCATTACCTGCTGTTTCTGGCGCTGCAGGGCTTCATCCGCCTGGATTATGCATGGCTCCTGGGCACCGGCCGCCTCCATGTTGACACCCTGGCGCGGCAGCTCGACATCACGCTGGGCATCGACGACCTGATCGCCGATGCCATGCGTCTGGGCTTTGATCGGGGCTCGGCGATTGAGGGGATGCATTGGTGCATCTGGCCGAGCTACTGGACGCCATCCGCCGCTTTGGCCAGCACCCAGCCCAGCCCCAGTTTTATACCAGCCCCGAGCGCTATCGCACCTCGCCCAGTAAACACTGGATTACGCAGGTCCATCAGCTCCAGACCGTGCTGTTCCACCGCGGCCAGCTCCCCGAAGAGCCACGGAAGCAGATGCCCAGCTACATGGTCCGACCACCGCTGTCGTGCACGATGCAGGTGGTCGTCGACAAATGGCTGGCCATCCGCCGCCTGACCGATCGTCCAGCCACGGTGGTCCGTTTGGAGCGGGCGCTCCGCGGCTTGAGCAGCTGGTTGTGCACCCACGAGCAAGGGATCCGCAGCTTTGCTGAGGTCGACCGGAAGCACGTACTGTGGTACCTCACGGCCCTGGCGCAGGAGCCCACCGCGCGGACAGGACAGCCGCTGTGCCTCACAAGTCGCGCGAGTCACATCTCGGCGTTGGCGATGTTCTTCCGCCAAACCGCCGCATGGGAATTCCCGGATGTCCCGGGCCGGCCGCTGTTAGGACCGAGCGATATGCCCAAACGTCCGGCACACCTGCCGCGTTTTATCCCCGACGAGGACCTCGCCCGGCTCATGGTGGCCATCAAGGAGCTGGCCTGTCCCTACCAGCGTGCAGCCCTCTTGGTGGCACGCTGGTGGCCAGCATCTGCCAGCGTGGCTCACCCGTGCCTGCGGAAGCCACCAGGTCATGCAGGCCGGGCGTGTCGATGGGGCCCGGGCTCACGGCGTTGACGCGAGGCTCTTGTTGGATTCCAGAGTCGTGGATTTGTCGATAGCGAACAACCCAACTTTGGTCATTCTCTCTCCCTTTAAGCCCTTATTCTTCAATAGCCTTAGAAATGATTTGCGATCCTTGGACAACGTTGGAGCACAAGACCCCGGAATCCAATAAGAGCGAGCAAAATTTGCGACAGAACCTCGCCAAGACCGCCGGGACCTGCCAGGAGATTTTCAAGCGACGCCAAGCGTTTTAGACCTTCGTGCAGGTGGAAGGTGTGGACCCGACGCACAACGCCGCCGAGCGTGCCATCCGTCCGGGGGGCTCTGGCGCAATGGCAGCTTGGGCACCTAGAGTGAGGCAGGATCGCGCTTTGTGGCCAGGATGATGACCGTGGTGACGACATTGAAGCAACAGCAGCGCAGTGTTTTGGCGTACCTTACGGCTGCGCATGAAGCCGCCTTGCGAGGTGAAGCCGCGCCCTCGCTACTCCCCGCAAGCCTTCAGCTGACGCCAGTGGCAGCGTGATGCCCGTTTTCACCACCTGAACGGGTACCTACCCGTCAGCTCTTCTGTTGAGCACGTGTGTGCAATACCTGCTTGATCGTCATCGCCAGCTCTTGCGTTACCCTGGGCTTCATGATGAACGCATCCACCCCCAGTGCCTGCGCTTGTTCGGCATTCATGAGATGACTGAAGCCCGTACAGAGAATGATCGGAATATCCGGGCGGATACGACGCAGTTCTGCCACCAGGGTTGCCCCCGTCATGGCAGGCATCGTTTGATCCGTGATGACCAGATCAAACGACTGGGGCGCGGCATGAAAGGTTTCCAGGGCATCGAGACTGCTGGTGCACGCCACCACGTCGTAGCCCAAATGGGTTAACAGCTTTTGGTCCATGTGGGCCAGCATTGCCTCGTCGTCCACCAACAAAATGTGTCCTTGCCCCCGGCGGATGCTCTCCGCGAGCGCGCTGGGTTCGGCAGGAACGGTGTTGGCAATGCGCGGGAGATAAATGGTAAAGGTGGTCCCCTGCCCCGGGGCACTCTCAACCGTGATCGCTCCACCGTGGCTGGTCACAATGCCATGGACGATCGCCAAGCCCATCCCTGTGCCTTCTCCTACATTCTTGGTGGTAAAAAACGGCTCGAAGATGTGCGCGACGATCTCTGGCGTCATCCCCTGGCCCGTATCACGAATGGTCAGACACACGTAGGCGCCTGGGGGTAGTGTGCGGTGATGGGCGGTAAAGGCGTGGAGAAAGTCCACCGTCTCTACACTTATCTCTAAGATACCCCCTGTCTGCCGCATCGCATACTCGGCATTCGTACAGAGGTTCATGAGCACCTGGTGGAGTTGGGTGCGATGCGCCAGCACCGTGCCTTCGTGCTCCGTGAAGTGCTGGCGCATCGCGATCGTGGTGGGGAGGGTGGCGCGGAGCAGTGCGAGCACCTCTTGGAGCATCGGGGCGACCTGCACCGGTTGTCGCTCTTCCTCACTCGGGCGACTGAACACCAGGATCTGCTGGACCAGGTCTTTCGCACGGTTGCCGGCAAGGAGCACGGCCTGGAGGTGGTCGCAGGCAGGATGCGTGGTCGGCAGCGCATAGGTGGCCAGCTCCGTGAAGCCGAGGATCATCTGCAACATATTATTAAATTCATGCGCAATGCCGCCTGACAGCGTCCCGAGCGCTTCCATCTTCTGCCCCTGATGCAGCTGCTCTTCCAGGCGCTTCCGATCTTCCTCAGCGCGCTTGCGTTCGGTGATGTCCAGGAAGGTCACCACGGCTCCATTGCCCCCTCCTGTCGTGGGGTCCCGCAGAGGTATCGCCGTGAACACGGCCCAGGCCACGGCGCCATCGGGACGACGTACCCCGATGGTCGTGGCTGCTTGAGGCTGGGAGGTTGCCAGACACTTGGTGACGGGATACGCCTCGACAGCACACGGGCTGCCATCCTCCCAGAGAGTTTGCAGGGCAAAGTCCGCCACGAAGCGTTGGAGCAGGTCATCATACACGAGACCGAGGATGCGCGTGGCTTCGGCGTTCGCACGGACGATTCTGCCCTCGGAAGACACCTGTAGAATCCCACCCGGGACCGCTTCGACGATGCGGCGATTGAGTTCCTCACTCGCCCGCAATGCCTCTTCGGCCTGCTTGCGCTCGGTGATATCAATACAGGTGAATAAGTGCGCTGGACACCCCTCCCACTCGATCTGCGACACCAGGGCTTCCGCCCAGACCGGTGTGCCATCCTGTTTGTACCCCTGAAATTCATAGCGTACGGGGGCGGTCTCGCCACGCAGACGCGCGGCCAGATAGGAAATCATACGGGGGCGTTCGTGCGGGGCGACAAATGGGAAGATGGATTGCCCTATGCTCCCCTCTGGACTCGCCCACCCACCCATCGTGGCAAACGCCTGATTGGCAAAGAGACACGTGCCATCCGGAGCGATGATGGTAATACCCTGCAGGGAACCTTCCACCAAATGGCGCAACCGTTCCTCACTCTGTTGCATAGCCTCTTCGGCCTGTTTGCGCTCAGAAATATCAAACACGGTGGATTGGACGGCAGGAACGCCTTGCCAGCTGACTACCCGGACTTGCATATCCAGCCACACCAGCGAGCCATCCTGGCGGACACCTTGGTACTCATAGTGCGTAAGCACCTCCTTGCCTGCCAAGCGGTCGTGACGATAGCGGCGTAGGCGGTCGAGTTCAGACGGAGCAATGAGTGATTCCAACGTCTCGAGGTGCGAGATCGCCTCAGGCGTTTCATACCCGAAAATGTGCGCATACGCCTGATTGACAAACAGCGCTTGGTCGTCGCGATGGATGAGAATGCCTTGAAGCGACCATGCGATCAGATCGCGAAAGCGTGCTTCGCTCTCCCGGTCCTGGAGCGCCTTGTCTGCGTGTGTCCACTGCCGTACGGCAGTGGAGGCATAGAGACTGCAGGCAAGCCAGAGCCCTCCAAGGCACAGCCGATGGTAGATTTCTCCCGGTGCTGGGCGGAAGAGGTGTGCAGAGAAACTGCGCTCGCCCAACAGCCATGCCTCGATACCACTGTCAGCAATCCAAAACATGACACTCAACAGACATCCGAGCACCATCCAATGGTATGCTCGATGCCCCTGATGGCGTGCTTGCGGCTGCATCGTGTCCCTCAGACGCTTTGTCCGTCAAGGAAGGTCGCCACGCTCGACACCCTCCGTCACGTGCGTTGCGCTGCCACTGCTCCTCGGTACCCGTGGGCGAGTAGTGGTGTATGAGCACGCGCGTGGACATGGCGGCAATTGTTCCCGGCCTCTTGATTATATACGAAAGCCGCATCTGGATAAGTAGAGGCGGCAACATGCTCTCAGAGGAGCAGACACTACCGAGATCTCGGTGCGCCTGGGAAATTATTCCTGTGGGTCCCGAAAACCCGAATCAGTTGAAATGCTTGACATTTATACCGATCATGATCACTCTTGCACAGCCGATTGTCCCATACAGGCTGAGCGGTAGACTTCCATTGTCAGGACGAGACGCGATTGAGGCTGTCTTCAAGAAGTTGCGCTGCCACCTGCATCGGGCTTACCTTGCGCTCCGCCGTGCTGATGGACTTGGCAAGCTGCGTGAGCCGCTCAAGCGTGGCCTGACTCATGGGGACCTTGCGTTGAAGGATCCATACAGGATCGCTGGGCCGTCCCGACCGCCGCCCTTGACCGGGCTCTAAGCGCGTGCGCAGGATGGCTGCAAGACGACTCATCCCAAATGAGTTTATCCCGATTAAATCATGGGCTACCAATTCGGACCTACGGAAGGGAAGCTGCGATGTAACCCGATAGGCTGCTGGCGTGAAGTCCATATTGCCGTTTTTCTCTTCCGCACTGGCACTTTTGCACGAAAATGCCCTTTGAGACGCCCTTTTTTCTTCCGTACGACCGTGAGAACTTCCGGTGCCGGAAACTTGCGGAAATGTGCCAGAGATGAGCGGATATACAAAGCCTTGTAGGCAAAGGCAATAGAGCTTGCCGGGTCGTGTCACACATTCCCTTCTGTGGGTCCAAATTGAGCAGGCTGCCAGCCAGTTCCGAGCAGGCGCCGCGGGTTTTGCCATACTCCTCCAGATGCCGTGCCAACGCGGCCCGGAAGGCGGGCCGCTCCGCGACGCTATGCAGTTACATCGTATACGCGTCGCACAGTGCGGCAATCCGTGGGTCGGCTAGGATGTGCTCCATGAGCACATCGCGGTGTGAGGCACGGCCTGCCTGCGCATAGGGGAGTTCCAGCAATTCAGTATAGATCAGCCATTGGAGTTCCTGATGCAGGGCCGTCGCCAGCCCCCGCGGCATCCGCTGCAGCCATTGGGCGGTACGTGTCGCCCCGGCCTTGTCCAGGAGCGCCGCGGCGCCTTGCACGAGCGCCACGGGCACACCCCTCACCAGGTTGACGGGAGCTTATACACATCCCTTCCGAAGGTCTGCCTGTGCAGGGCGAGCGCTCCACGGAAGGAAAAATATCGGTCGATGAACATGGGAATGCGGGCTCTGCGCGACGTGACATAGGCTTTGATGCCATGATCCACGGCGTGTTGCAGGGTCTGGTGCAGTCCGAGATTCATGATCGTGCAACCCGATAATGCGTGGTGGTTCACGTTGGAGTCTCGGGACGTGGAAGTGCGGATGTGCTTCACGTAGGATGGAAGCAATTGTGACAATGATGCATGTCATGATTGTTCGCCTACGACTGCACAACATGGCCTAGACCTGAGTCAGGCGCGCGGGCACTCAGAGGCTCCAGCTTGTGCGCCGGGCCCCTATAGCCCCTGCTTTGCTCTGCAAAGCCCTCCCCACCCGTAACCCAGGGGGTCTTGCCTGTGCTTCTATGCCTCCGTGATGCTAAGGGAGCAAAAACCATGCCGCTCTGGGCGGTCGGCGAGGAAAAGGCCGAACTGTGAGCAGGCCTACGCTGCTGCTCGCCCTCTCGCACGGGAGAGCGAGGGGAGTGACTGCCAGGAAGCGCGCAGACCGAGGATGCCGTGTGAGACGATACCTGCCTCAAAATGAGAGGCTGTGGAGTCTGAGAACGCATTAGGCAAAATGCTAGACGAGAGCTGGTCGGCACTGATGAATTGAGTTCGCTCAATTTATCAGAGTTTGTAGATGGTTGAAGTGAGTCTATACATAGAGGTATACGTCTCTATGAGACTCTCCTTTTTGCACGAGATCGGCTCGAACACGATGCAGAGTGGCATCGTGTTCGAGCCAGTATTTATGAGCTACAAACTGCTATAAATTGAGCGGTATTTTTCACATTCCCCCGGATTGAGTGGTAGACCAATGAGCCTCCGATGGTGAGGGCAGCTCAAGCCGCGTTTTCCTGTTTCTACATGACGTCTGGGCGATGTTTCGTCGCCAGATCAGTGAGAAAATAATTTCAACAATATCAAGGGCTTGGCATTTCACCACTAAATCCGGTGGAATCTGAAATTTCACGTTTTCACCGGGAAAGCCTATTAGGCATAACTCCGTAAAACCCGTCCGGGCAACACCCCGGTGTAGGTCTGGTGATCGTACAGCTGCGTGCCTGCCACAAAGGTCCCGACAATACCCTCAGCCCTGGCAATCAGGCGCCGGCCGTTGTGGGGGAGATCGTGCACATATTCTGGCACTTTGGACGTCACGGTCGCCGGGTCCAGGAGCACGAGATCCGCCACCTTCCCCACCGCCAGCGTGCCACGCTGGGGAATGCCAAACAACGCCGCAGGTACGGCCGTCAGTTTGTGGATGGCCTGTTCGAGCGTCAGGGCTTGCCGTTGCCGCACCCAGATGTCCAGCAGGGCCGTGGCATAGCCGGCGTCGCACAACACATCGACATGCGCCCCACCATCAGAGAGACCAATCAGGAAGCGATCATCCGTGACGAGGCGCTCCACGCCTGCCTGATCATAGTTAAACAGGGCACCCTGATAGTGGGTCTGCAGCGCGTCGGCAATCGCCAGATCGAGATACGCATCCACCGGCCGCGTGCCACGCATGGCCGCGATCTCCTGCACCGTTTTGCCCCGATAGGTCTCCAGGGTCGGGGTGTGGACGTCCAGCACCCGCATGTGTTCCCAGATATGATCGCGTCTACGGCTGGCGAGTTCCTGAATAAACGCTTCGCGGAAGTCGGGGTGTTGATACAACGCGATCTGCTCGGCGACCGAGCGGTTGAACGCCGGTTGCCAGGAGAGAAACGAGGCAAACATGGTCGGGTGACGCACATTGCCCTGCGTCATGATCGGCCGTGGCGTGATCTGCGGGATGGCCCGGTCAATGAGGTCCCCCATTTTGCTCAGCGTCTGGGTATGATGAAAGTCCGGGTCCCCTGGTTTGGCAAACAAGGCCAGCCAGGTCACCGGACGGTCGCTGCTTTGGGTGAGCAACCGCAGCAGCGCGATGTCGTCATCGTCAATGAGACCCATCACGGCCGAGCTCAGGGCAATTTCAATGGTGCCACGCCCCACCTCCCGCAAGGCCTGGCATAAGCCCACCAGCTCAGCCTGGCTGGCATTCCGGCAGGCCAGGGGCCGACCGCCATAGCCCACGTGATTGCGCGTATTGGTAGTGCTAAACCCAAACGCCCCCGCGTGCATGGCCTCACCGAGCAAGCGGCGCATCGTGACAATTTCTTCCGGGGTCGCCTGCCGCTCAAAAGATGCCTCGCCCATCACATAATGGCGCAGAGGGGTGAACGCGACCAGACCGGCCACGTTAATGCCGAGGCCTCCCTGGTCCACCACATCGAGATAGTCCCCGTAACTTTCCCAGCGCCAGTCAATGGCGGCCTGCATGACATCGTAGGGAATCGCCTCCACATTCACCAGGTCGTGCATGAGAATGTCACGCGTTTCCGGTTTCACGGGGGCCACCCCCACCCCGCAATTGCCCATTACCACCGTGGTCACGCCGTGCCAGGGCGAGCAGGTGAGGAGCGGGTCCCAGGCGATCTGCGCATCATAGTGCGTATGCGGATCGATAAAACCCGGCGCCAGCACCAGCCCATCCGCATTGATGGTGCGCTTGGCGGCCAGCCCGGTGTCAGGACCGAGAGAGGTAATGCGACCATCCGTGACCCCAAGGGTCCCGATAAAGCTCGCCGTGCCCGTGCCATCACAAATGCGGGCATGTTGGATGACCAGATCGTCCATGGCCTCTCTCCCTTTCCTCGCAGGTTGTGTCACCGCATCCGAGAACGCTTCCGCCGCTCCGCGACCGTCTCAGCATAGCCGAGGACGCGCACTATCTCAAGACGAGGGTCGCCAGCCGCACACGTCGGAAAATTTCCGGGCAGTGCGTTGGCAAGGGCTCCCTCTATCGCACGTTACCCCGATTGGGGCACAGTGGGTACACACTCGCAGTGACGGGGCTGCCCGTGTGCGCTGGTTCACTGGATCACTTCCACTCACCATAGGGATGCCGTCAAGCGGGCCGCTATGCGGGGAGCTGATCGCTGGGACATAATGGCATGGCGTCATTCGTGACAGGCGCGACACGGGCCAGCAGCCACGCAGCACCGGCCTGATCCCGTTGGCCGCTCCCGCATGCGCACACCAGGCGCCAGCCCGGGGCCAAGGCGATCCATACCCAGGCGTCCCCCGAGGGGGCGCCAGAACTCGTGGCGCCAGGCAGCTGTGCCGCCTTGGGAGGCACACAACTCCCCCACTCGTCGAGTGGGCATGCGCTCACAGGCAGATCGTGCCAGCAGGACCACAGGACGGGGCGCCAGGGGGACGCCCCCCGATGCAGCCAGGCCCAGCCGGTCTCCTTGTCCCCTTCGACGCTGCGCGCGGGCGCGCGGTCACGCATGGCCTGCCGCCACCGCGCGCCCCGCGGTCTCAAACAGTGCTGGATCGGCATCGAGGCCGTCATACGCTGTCCCAGAACGCAAGACCAGACGCGCTTCGCACGCGTGACACCATGCCCGCGGCGGCCCCCGGCTCGTACCCTTTTTGACCAAAGACCCTGGCGCACAGGGCTTCCCATACCCGCGACAGTGACGGTGCGGACAGGAGAGGGTGTCCCAAGCCATGGCTTGGCTCCCTCGTACCACCGTGTGTTTGCACGAGGAGGCCCTCTACACGGAAGATGAGCCTTATCCATCACAGCAGTTGCGGGACACTATCGAAAAGAGCGCCAGCGGCGGAAAGGGCACGTTCCCAGGAACGAAGGTTGCCTTGAGCGTCCCGGTGCCATCCGCGTGCACACGAAATGTGCACGTGTCAGAGACCGAGTCCCAGCTTTGCCCTCCGGCATTGATGGTAAACGTCATCGCGCACGCGTCGTGCCGTGCAAAGGTGAGCAAGCCCACCACAGCGAAAGGCGTCGGAGGCGCGCTGGGCGTGGGCAACGTCCCCGTGGCGGCAAACGCCCACGTCCCTCGGAGACTTCGACTGGTCAAACCGGGGTCCGCACGGACAGGAGGTATCAGACTGCATGCCCCCACCACGATTAGGAAACACACAGCCCATTTGACCCGGGAAGCCTGCCGAACTCGTGGCCAGGGCTGTTGTCCAACCATACTGTGCTCCTCGGTCCAGTGTCCCTCATACGGAACGCGCCACACGCATGCGTCGTGTCCGCGAGTATAGCACACCACAGGGGGCATCCTCGCTCTTCAAAGCCCGATCACGACCTTGTATGCTGCAGAGACCGCGACGTGCAACCCGGTCGGGCCACACAATCCGTGCTGCTCCCTCAACACAAAGCCCCAGAGCCTCACCCCAGGGCCGTTGTCTCCCCCTGCTTCGTTCCTGAAACAGCGTTGGATGTGGTCCCCTCTTCTTCTGGAGAGACGGGCGCTGCACCAGCGATCAGACGGGTGCATACGTGCGTTGCGTCTCAGGAGAGTTCTGTTTCTTTTCCTCCCAGTCCAGGAAATACCTAATCCTCCCCTTGTCGTCCTTGTGCAACGATGCTCCTACGGAGGAAGATAATGCGTGCGCGCCTCCGTTGTCTTGGTGTGTTTGTGGCAGGTGCGTTGGGGCTGGTACCCGCACCGGGAACCGCGCAGATGAATATTGGCATCACCCTTGGAACCCCACCCCCACCGCCTCTTGTCATCTCACCACCCCAGATGGTCGTGGTCCCGCAGACGCAGGTCTTGTACGCCCCTGCCCTCCCCTATAACTACTTTTTCTATGGCGGGAAGTATTACGTCTCCCATGCGGGAGCGTGGTTTGCGGCGCCCGCTCACCATGGCCCCTGGACTTTTGTCGCGGTTGAGCGCGTGCCCAAGCCCCTTCTCCGCGTGCCGGTTGCCTACTACAAAGTCCCGCCTGGGCACCGCAAAGAGGAAGGTCCGCCATGGGAGCAGGGCCACGGGAAAGGACAGAAACACAAGAAGCACAAAGACCACGATGATTAGCACACGCAGGGAGAGATGGCACACGACCCGCTACGCATCGCCCCGCTGATGCCCGAGCGCTCCCCACTGGAGGCGCACGTCCTCATGCCCATCCACGCCTACCGTTTGGTCTCCCCTGACAGCCCGCCCGCCCCCGAGATGCTGTGGGAATGGGAAGGGCCGTCTATCGACCGCTTGCTCTGGGATGCCAAGACCTTTGGCCGCGAGGTAGTGCAGCGCTCCTTTGCCGACTGGGACGCGTTCGCAGAGGAAAACCGGCGTATCTGGGAGATCTACTATCTGCCACGACCCGCCTATCAGCCCTGGGATACGTGGCAGGCGTGGGTGAGAGCGTATCGAGAGCTGGTGCGTGACGTGCAGGATAGCGCCGAGGAACACCACGACCGTCTGCGCAATAACCGAAGACCAGTACGTCGAGCAGTGTAGGAGCGAGACCCATCGAGCCCATGACTCGCAGAGAGGAAGCCCTAGGTAGCTGCCTCGCCAATCCTGTTGTGGTATCCCCAGGAAAGAATCTCCTCATAAGGAGAGGATTGCTGTGCGGGATACTTCTTGTGCTCGTGGCACTCTCCTCAGCGCTCGCCTGGAGCAAAGCCGGACATATGGTGTCGGGCGCCATTGCGTATGCGGACCTGAAGTAAAACAGCCCGGAGACCCTAGCGCGCGTAATCGCATTGCTCAAAAATCACCCACCGTACCAGACGAGGTGGGTACCACGACTGGCGCAGCGTAATCTCTCTCTTGAGGAGCAGGATCTCTATCTCTTCATGTTGGCGGCCCGCTGGCCTGACGACATGCGTGGCGCCGCCGCCTTCCATCACGGCGCGTGGCATTATCTGCATCTCCCTTACACACCCGAGGGACAACCCGCCTGCGTACAGCCGGTTGACCCACCATCAGAAAATATCCTGGCAGCCTACCAGCCCCACCTCGACATCGTGCGGCGTCGTGGCTCGGCGGCGACGCGGGCCGTGGCGCTGTGCTGGGTGTTCCATCTCGTCGGTGATGTGCATCAACCGTTACATACCGTTGCCCTCTGCACCACGCAGTTTCCCCCACCCGAGGGGGATCGCGGTGGCCCCCGCTTCTCTAGTCGGGCACGCGATGGGGCACACACGATCAGGCTGCATCCGTTCTGGGATGATCTCATGCGTGGGTCGGAGCGGTTCCAACGCGTGCGCAATACCGCCACGGCGCTATGGCGACAGCCTGCCCATACCCGAGCGCAGCTCTCCGAATTGACAGAAACCCAGTTTGAGCAATGGGCGAGACAGGAGAGCTTCCGCGTGGCGAAAGACTAAGTCTACCGCAACGGACCGCTCCGGGGCAGTAGGGATCAACAGCACGGAGAGGTCTGCCCGGCAGACTATCGCGCGACCGTTAAGCTCCTTGCCCAACGCCGTATCGTGCTGGCGGGGTATCGCCTCGCGGATGTCCTCACGCAGAGAGCGAGTCATGGGACAGACGTTGCCCCTGCTGGGCCACCGCAGGTCGCTGACCATGGTGGCAACGTGCGCGGGAATAAGCACAGCACGATCTACCCTCTCCCGGGTTGTCCAGGCTTCGACGCGATGAGCCCAGCGCACATCATCACGTTTACCAGCGAAGCCGAGGCGCAGCAGGCCGGGTATCGGAAAGCGAGGCACTGTCCCTGAGTGAGGCATGTGCACGCGCATTTCCCTCGCCAGTTCCCTGGCGTGCTCGCAGGGGTCCCATTTTCGGCTATACTCATGTCCGGTCTGTCCGACAGCGGGGGAAGCACGCTTGCTCCACTACCAGCGCACGATCATCCATGCAGCGTGCCCACGCGCTTGTACGCCACCGCAGGCCCCTAGGCGCGTGCCTCGTGTGGCGGCTTGGACGGTTTGAGAAGACGGCTTGCTGCACGCACACGAGGCGTCAGAGGACATGCCTATGCAAGGGATCGTCTGTATCGTTGGAACCAACCGACCCGAGAATTATACGGTGCGGGCGCTGGAAATCGTGGTGGATGCCTTACGGCACAGCCGGGTCGATCCTGTCGTCTTCGATGCCCGGACGTTGTCGCTGGCGTTCCCGGGCCATCCAGACCCAGGGGATGGGGAGCGGCTCCGCACGGCCATTACCGCAGCACCTGGGGTTATACTCGCCACTCCCGAATACCATGGCAGCTTTTGTGCCATGACCAAGCTCATCATCGAGAACCTCGGGTTCCCCTCTGTCCTGGCGGGCAAACCGGTGGCACTTGTCGGGGTGGCGGCCGGCCGTATTGGGGCGATCAAGTCCCTCGAACAACTGAAAAGCGTGTGTGCGCACATCGGTGCCATCGTGGTCCCTGGCGCGGTGTCTGTCGCAGGCGTGCAACAGGTCTTTGACGAACAGGGTCGGTGTACGAACGCCGACGTGGAAGCCATGTTACGCGGCGTCGCTCCTGCGATGCTCACGTTCCTCAAAGACTATATCTGTCCGAAGCACATCATGGAGGACATGGTCCGCAGCAGTGCCCAACCCTGGGCGACCACCATGTCGTGAGCCCATGCAAAGGGGCAACTTCTTGTGAACGCAGACACACACCAGCACTGCACCACGAGCGGCCAGGAGAGCGCCGCGGGACAGCGGCAGGAGGCCGCAATGCCGCCTGCACGATGCGCAAGGAGGGGCGGCTGACGGCGCGGGAGCTGTCGCGGAGACGCAGACAGCGGCTTCTGGAGCTGATACAGCAACAGTGGATAGGAAGTCCAAAAGCCCTTCGCTCAATTTATAGCAGTTTGTAGCTCGTCAATACTGGCGGAAACGCTGGGCTGCTCTGCATCGTTTTCGAGCCCATTACACGAAAACGGCGCGTTTTCGAGGGGCGCAAGTTGCTCCTTATAGGGCAACTTTAACCATCTACAAATTCTGATAAATTGAGCGAAGTCGGTACGCAAGCGGTGGCAGATATCTTCATCGGAAGCGCCCACTTCATGTTTGAGCAGCTCCAGAGCCAACAACACCCGGATCGGAATGGGGGCTCGGCCACGTGGGGAGCGTTTGAGGAAGCGTGTGGCAAAACGGTGCTCGACGGCGGCGACCAGCGAGGCCCAAGGAAAGGAGTCGGCCCATTGGCGTATGGGATGCGTGTCCGGCACAAAGTCAGCGACGTGCAGACGCGGTCCTGCACCGCCCAACCAATGCTGAAGATAACGACCAGGCGCATCGTGCGATCTCCTCATGACAGGGGGACGAGAGCCGTAGGATACGACGCTACGCTCAGCCCTACAAGTCCTGATGGAGGAGGTGAATAAACTAAATCAGGCCACACAACATTGGCACACTGACAGGACACGTACGCATGCAATATCGGTGTGTCCGGGCTAGCGAGTGTATGAATCTCGTGCGGAGTGATTTAGTGACCACTAGTTATAGCTTCTCGCAGCAGTGGGAAGACCTCCGCTCATCGCGTGGCCGCTTTGCCCCGCCGGCGGGTCGCTGGTGGGGATGGGCTGGCATTCTCCCGCTCGCTGCGCGAGGGGGAAGGCGGGTTGGGCGGCGGGAAGGCCCCGTTCTGTTCGAGTGCCTGGAGCGCCCGGACCCCTACACTATAGGCCACGCCGCCCCCAGGGATCGCCGCGGCTTTGATCGCCTCAAACAATTCCTCCTTCGTGGCACCGTAGTCGATGGCGCGGCGCATGTGGGCCTCCACGCCATACTGGAGGCCACGGGACGCCAAGATCCCCAGCACGACGAATTCCTTCACTTTGACGGAGAGTGAGCCGTCCTCGCCCACGCTCAGGCGCCGGACTTCCGCCCGGGCGGCGGCATACACCGGGTCGAGCTGCGCGGCCCAGTCCATGTCACTGTAGCCATAGGGATTGTGCAAGTCCTCCGACGGTTGCGCGGTCTTCGCAGGCATACATCCTCCTAAAGGTCAGCGTGGGAGACGGGATGTGTCGTAGAGAAGAGCATACCACAAGATGGCCCAGCCTATGGGGCCTGGACTCGGACATGCCTCATCCTTGCGCGCAGAGATATAGCACATAAAATTCTATGCAAAAGGACTTCCTTTCGCCACACCCCAGGAGAAGACATGCCTGTGTTGGGCGCTGTGCAGGCATAGTTGTCTGGAGCGACCCACGGAGACGGTGCGTCTGGGTTTGGATGCGCACGAGTGATGGTCTATAATATGCCACAGCAGCTGCGCGATCAGACGTAGGCGTCCCAGAGGGGGCACGTATGGGCATGCATCGGGGAGCGAAGCATGTATACACCGAAGTTACCTGTCCCGCCGCCCTTACGAGGCGCAGACGCGGGCTCCTTTGCCGAGCACTCCATTGTGCACCGCTTGCCGCACATTGCCCAACGCGTCTTGGCGGACAACCCTCTGACGTCCGCGATGCGTCACCAGATTGAAGACCTCATGGCCGCCATCCCGCACCGCACCCTGGAAGCGTTCACCGATCCTGCGGCGCCGGCCATGCCGGGCTGGCGTGACTATGTGCGCCCCTACCTGGACCACAACTGGTTGGAGGTTCCCTGGTTCTTGGCCGAGACCTATTTTTATCGGCGGCTCATCGCGATGACCGCCTTCTTTCACACCGGATTCGACCCCTTTGCCGCCCAGAAGCAGGAGGGCTTGCACACCACCGTAGCGCGTGGGCAGGCGCTGGCCACACAGGCCCATCGGCTCCTCGCAGACGGGTGGCGCCCTGAGGGTCTCATCCACCTGCTCACCCTGGCGCTGTGGGGCAACCAGGCGGACATG
>Ga0157379_10002110_pt1 | contig 16472 bp, 19 predicted proteins | sample S25metaG_FD_121802 | JGI IMG/M metagenome (GOLD analysis project Ga0157379, IMG submission 121802) | Switchgrass rhizosphere microbial communities from Kellogg Biological Station, Michigan, USA - S2-5 metaG | ecosystem: Host-associated > Plants > Roots > Rhizosphere > Soil | place: USA... | reverse complement strand
GTGTGAGAAGGGATATGGGAGCCTTGGGAGGAGTGATTGGATGCGCGGCGGGAGTCGAGGAATGATCAAGGCGCGGTAATGGATAAGACCTGGTATTGTTAGCTGTCATTAGTTGAAGGAAGTGCTATGATGAACGAATGGAACGCACCCAATACCATGAGAAGAAAGAAACTGAATAAGGAGAGGTAGAAGAGCATTTTTTGTAGCCTTCAATAGAGAAACTAAATAGAAGAAAGGGTAGTAGGAGATAACTTGTTAATGGACGGAACGAGCAAGAGGACTATTAGAATCGGAAGGATGTGCTGAGCATTTGGTTCCGCAGGTGCACTGCCACGTACACGTGACGTGACGTGACCTGGTCTTAAATTGCTTGAAAAGAATACGACATACCAGTTCTTTTTACAGTCAGGATATCTGAAAGTTAATGTGAGGATGTAATATGAGGATGCAATTGAAGAAAAGTACTTAAATGTGGCCCTCTTTTACATAACCCCAGCTGTCGTGCATTGTCGTGGAAAAATCTACACGGTCTTACAGAAAACCTTTCGAGGCGCCACAGCATCCTCTAGCCTGGAGATTATATTCCTGCCTGTTTTGCGTGTTTCTCATATGGAATGCTGGTTAAACTATGAGGATTTAAATACCAACGTTTCTAATTTGGACAAGTAATTTGTGGAGTTTTTTCGGATCAAAGCACAGTGCAGATCTCGATTCGCTAAATATACCACCGGAAAGCTTGAGAGTTAACATATTTGGTATTACCTCCAAGAGGCAATGAAAATTATGAGTAGCAAGGTCTAGTGACTTTTCTTCACGGCCAAATTTCAGAGACCGCAAGTCACTTCCTGACTCTTCAAACCATATCGTTACCGCATGGATTAAATCCCCAGGGCTGTAATCATCTCTCACTGTTGACTCGAGAATTTTGGTCGCAGTGTATGGAGACACCGTAGAATTTTCTTGAGCACCTGTGGGGAGTTATCCCATAACAGAGAAAGTCTTTCAATCTTGGCATACGGGTGTGTCGTTGTTCTGGGTCTAGCCCTTTCAAAGGATCCAGGTCACCATCCGCAAAGCTGAAGATGCGGTATCGTTTTAAGTTAGGGTTTTGACGAAGGAGAGAAGCGATTGTGCATGGCTTTCAACGTGATTTGTTTATACTTGTGTCAAATTGTTTCCAACGCCAAGCCGACGCCTCGACCAGTCCGACAAATCGATAGAATATCTTTGTTCGAGTCTTTTTCTGTTCATGCGCTCTACTGGTGACAGTGTAAGCTTCAGTTACTGGAGCGCGGGGAGTTGTGGTGCTTCGGTTGGAAAATACCTCAAAAGGGTGAGGACCAATTTTAAATGCGATGCGTATTATTCCTAAACTCTTTGAATATTTGGGTTAAATCTCGTCGACATCATCGAGGTCATTCCTGGGGATCGAGAAATATCTCTGCTGGCGATATCCCTAAACGACACAGCCATATACGCTCAATCCCCAACACGTCCATTGACGTATATGGAAGGCTTTTGGGAAATAAAGTCTTGTGAAGGAATTTGGAGGGTGGAGGGTGGCGCGTTCCGGCGGGGGCGAGTTTGAAGTCCAATAAGCAGGGTATTTTCTGTAAAAATAGCCTGGTCTGGTGATCCACTGGAAAATCATCATAATGGAATTCAGGCCAGTTTAGAAGAGGTTTCAAATATTTCCGCTGGTATCTCATCTGGAGTTCCGTCGTGATGTCACGCGTACCGATCTATTTCGAGATCGCAGTGCAGGGAGCTGCGCTCCCTTAGATCCATTATAGAGTGAGGTCAGGTCTCTCTTATGGCGTCATAGATAATTAACAAAATCCCAGGAAATATCGTCGCTAATAGTCCTTATTGGGGGACAATGTAGATAGAGAGTGGCAGGTCCCAACCCCGGTGAGTCAGAAACTTGTGAGTTGATACCGCGTAGATAGATTTTCGTCGTATTTCTGTAAATAGCAGAGAGAGAGAGAAATTTTGATAAGACATTAAATGCCATAAGGAGTCTCTCGAGGTAATATTTCTCTACGGTTAAATAAAACTTGGAACTCGTCTTTATTTTTCTCTGTACCTGTTCAATTACACACACCCATCTTCTCACAAGTGATTCCAAATACTCTATATATCTCTTTCTCTCTTCATATATCGTACCTATCCTATCCAGGAACAACAATGTACTATTCAATCCAAGACCCCATCCAAACCAAGCATTATTCTACCGTATGCCCCGCGTATATTCCACGAATTAACAACAATAATTGACAACCCTAGTAGGAATGGACCAACTGGAAGCCCCGAAGATTATCCATTATCGCGAAAAAATATTTTTGACCAATCACTGGCACAGAGGAGGTTTTTTTTTGGCATCCTTCAGTGAGGAGAGCTGGTGGTTCGTTTCCACGGCCGTGGTGAGGCCATTTTACTCGAAACATAAGGCGGGAACATAACTTCAAATAATTCCCTTCTTTCTGTTTTCAAAATCAAGTCGATACCCCATCCCAAGCGAATACTTGAAAGTGAATTTAAAGGTAATCCTGACGATCCTTCAGCAGGACCCCCCTTCCAACACAGTCAAAAGGTGTCTGGCTTGGAAAATTGGCATGAGTTTATGGTAGCTTTCCAATTTAACTCAACATCTTCTTGATCGAGGAGTATTGTTGTCCGGTCGTGGCTCATCTCCCAGAAGACATTGCCTAAATATATATCACAGGATTCAAACTCTAGATTTTGTAATTGGGGCACGAAACTTGAACATTGTGCGTTTAAATTCCCCCCCCTGAAATGGTAAGAGTTTACAGGTTTAATAGTATCTGTACTCGGCCAGGAAATTACCTATGATCCTCTTGTCCGACCGCAATTGTCGCAGAATGTACGATTCTTTCGTGCATGTTATTAAAGAAAGGGTATAGATTCGGAGCGGTCCTTTTCAACTTTGGACTTATCTCAAGAGTTCTTGGTTTCGAATTTCGAAGATTTTCTAAGATTTGCGGAATGATCATCATAAACTTCCAATTCCTCTTCGTCTGATATGGTAGCAATGACGGTGAAGACGATGAGGGGAGAGGTAGGGCTACCTTGAACCCCATCTCAATTGAGTCGCAGAATGTATGGCTGGACAGAACTACATTGAATAAAACAGGTGCTTCACTTTGGAATATAAAGCAAACAAATGATTTGTCACCGGATATATGTCCATAGACTTCCAAGAGTCAATCGTATAACTTCAAGTTAGAAGGTGGCCCTTCCAACTTCAAAGTACGACGGCATCGACCTCGACCTCTACCATCATTTCTTCCTCAACAAAGGAACTTCCAACGAGCATCGTTGCAGCCCATTTACATCCGACCTCTTCTCCGAATACAGTCTTCATCGCTTTACCTACATCCGCAGTATCTCCCTGTCTTCTCACGAATAACCTGACTCTCACAACATCTTCTTTCTTTCCCCCCAATTTCTCGATTGCTTTAACACTTTCGTTTAGTGCTGTTATAGTTTGTTGATATGCGTCTCCTGGATGGAGTATGGTAGGATTCAGGGAGGTTGGAGATAGCGATGTTGTTCCAGAGACGAAAATGAAGGGACCCTTGCGGACGGCGCGGGAGTACCCGAAGAGAGATTCATAGGGATTATCAGTGTTATAGGAGAGGGTATCGGTTGCATTTGTAGACGGCATAGTGAAGGTCTTCTCTAAGCACCGTTTTACCGATTTATATACAGTGATTCATTTCAAGTGTCCGGGCCGTATTCCCGAGAGCCAATGTCGCAAAAATCCATTTTTCCTAATCAGACTAATTTGGTCGAAGAGATAGATCAGGAGCCATTAGGCCGTCATATTCCGGTTAATAAAACATGGATAAAATCTGACAGACCCACCAAAATGCTGGTCAGGCTTAATCAGCTTCTTTAGGCCCTTCAGCTAAAAACAATTTTTGCGACAAACGTATGGGGATGATCATATGGATTAGACGGGAGGGGAGCAATAATTTGGTCAACTGGATTATTTCATAAGTATAATATTGAGAAAAACGCATAATATTGGAAATGCACTACAACATTCTTATTGGCTAATTGGGGAGATTTGCATCCGAAACCAAGCTCCCGGGTCCTTATTGATGGAATGGAAATTCAGGCTAGTTTAAAATCCTGAACAGTTGAATCCAAACCCTTCTTGAGAAATGAAATTGCGAAATATATGGATTTAACGGTTGGGGGTTATCTTCAATAGGAATGAGCGATAGGTTGTGTTTAGTTAAAGCCAGTCAGGATGTAACCGTAAAAAATAGGTCAGATATGTACTTCAATTAAAATTATAATTCGACAAACAAGGAATGCATGATCCCATAAATAATATCCTAATACCTATCCATCCCCCTCGAACGTTATACACCAGTAGCAGTCGGCTGGTATGGTGCACCCGCATGTACGGGAGAAGAGGGACCAAACCCACTTGGTGCATAACCGTGAGGTGTCGCGCTGTAGGGAGCAGCCGTAGTTGGAGCTTGACCTTCAGGAGGTTGATAACCCGGCTGAAGGTGGGCTTGTGGCTGATTACCCTGCTGCCCCTGGGCTTCGCCAGAACTATATGTGCTGGGTTGGTAAGGTTGTTGGCCTTGAGGTTGTTGGAATGGATATCCTTGCTGCGAAGCATCTTGAGCTCCATATGACTGTGCGTGCGTACTTCCTGTAGGACTTGTTGGTTGGGCTGCAGCGCCTTGGGTAGGTTGCGCACCCTCTGGGGTCTTGACAGGCTCACTCACGCCAGGAATAGAGATGAAGTAAACAGCACCAGCAGGATCCGTTCCACCTTGAGCATAATATTGAGCCCACGCCTGTACGTTGGGATCGGCGTATTGCGCCTTAGGATCAAACACATATGGTGGTCCTTGAGGCAATTGCGCAGGACTCTGACTTTGTGTGGGTTGTGCTTGTGCCTGTGGCTGCTGTTGTTGGGATTGAGTTTGAGGCTGTGGTTGAGATTGTGGCTGTGGTTGGTTCTGTGGCTGAACCTGTGGTTGCGCTTCTTGTTGTACTTGGGCCACTTGCGCTTGAGGATTCTGTTGAGCGTAGGCCTGAGGATCGGTGGGAGCCGGCCCATGGTGGCCGTACGGGTGTTGAGGTTGTTGGGCAACGGGATGGCCTGGTGTTGCGCTTTGTGGAGGTGGGGAAGCGTATGCATTGTGATCAACGGGAGGATACGGCTGAGGACCTTGAGGCATTTGGGTGGGGAAGGTAGGTGGTGGCTGGTGTTGGCCGCTATAGACGGTGGGTTCGGCATAAGGCGGGCCCTGGTACGCCGTAGGAGCAGCGGGATAACCGTTGTATCCCGGTTGTTCATAAGCCTGTGGATTCCATCCATACGTGGAAGCATGGTACTCGGCACCTCCGACGCGTGAATCGGAACGATTTTTCCTGAAGGTGGGTTGGGCGTTATCGTATACTGTGGTTGAACGGTCAGGGTGTAAAAAGGATGATTGCTGAGCTATCTTTCAACATACCTCCTGTGTGCCTTGCCAAGCTTTCCTCCATCATCTGCTCAAAGGCACCACGCGCCTTGACGAAGTTCTCGTTCATTGCGACGAGCTCAGCTAAGAGCAAAATGAGACAAGTGAAAAGAAGATAGGTGCAATTCATATCTACCTCGCTTTTGGCTGTACTTGTCAATTAACTTGACAATCTTTGGTCTAAGAGCCATACTAGACCGATATAATTCCTGGAATGCATTACAATACAGCTTTAACAAACGCCGAGTTACTCACTTGGATCTCCTCGTTATCGGCCAAATTATCCTTAGAAGGATCCAAGCCACGCAGCATTGTGATGAGTTTATCAATGTTAGCAGCTTGGGCGAAGACAGAAGCCTCTTGCTCTGCTTCGCGGGCGATGTCCTCAGCGGTGAGATCAGGAAGAGGTTCCTGTAGATAACATGATTAAATTGCTCAATATAAAATTAAATAGATCATACCACATAGTTGACAGGGAATATACCCGTTCTTCCACGTAGCTGACCTCGCCACCAATTATCATAAGCGCGGTCTGTCACCTTGATTATTTCACCCTTCTGGAAAGCCAGCTCGCCAGCCACTGTGGGCTCGAAATCATGCAGAGCGCGTACTCGCGTTACAGGACCGGAAGCCGAAGCAGTAGTCTTCCTGCTGGGGGAAACTTGTTCGGGGAGAGAGGAGCTGGATCGGGCGGCAGCATGACTGATGGGCGGCGACGCTTGTCGCTGGGCTGCTGCTGGAGGCGCATACGCCGAATGAGGGGATTTAGGAGACTCGACAGGTTTATAGGAAGTCTGAACTGGAGGAGCTGAGACTTTTGCACTGCTTGAAGCGGGTGCCGCTGAGCTACCCGCTGCGGAACTCGATGCGCCCCATGCTGACGCATTCCTGCCACCCTTGTCGTGAAGGGACATCTCGATTACTCTCTGTAGTTCTTCTTCTTCTCTGCGACGGACCTCGTCATCGACGTCAGGAGGTGCAGCCTCGACGATCTCTTCAAATTTGAAGTCTGCGGAGATGATCAATTGTAAAACTCATGAACGCCCCAATTCTACTAACTTTTGCCTTTGAGCGTATTATACAATTCATCCATCATCCCAAGCTCCGGGTTGCTTTCAAATTCACCGGCCCATAGACTGATGAGATATAAGGCACGACGCTTGACTTTCTCGTGCGTAGTCTGTCATAGTCAATATTAGAGACATAATTTGAATCCCAACAGGAAGAAATCTTACGCGATCTGTAACTAGCTTTTCAAGTCCCCCAGTAAATGAGCGCGATGCCATTTCGCGGTGCAATTCGACACCACAGTTCTTAGACAAGGCTTCGCCTAAAGCGAGCGAATATAGCTGAACGTTGGGGTTGCGATGCGCAAGACGCTTCAGTAGAGCCCCGATGACATTTCTTGCACTGAGAACAGTCAGCGTAATTCGTCGGGACAGACCTTATAACCTACCCAGCTTCGCCCTCATCGTTAACTTTATCACACAAGTTCAATATCAACTCCCAGTTCTCGCTCGTCAAGTTCTCGTCTGTCGTCTTAGCTGTGAACAGTTAGAGGCTAAGAATCGAGAGAAATGTTCAGCAGACATACCAACTACCTCATCGTAGGGATTTGGCTGCTTTCCTGCGAACATTATGGTCGGTGCAAGTGGTGAAGCTGCGGGTGCACCTTGAATGGCGGCAGCTAGGGGAATTCAAAGTCCGCTATTTCCATGAGGTTTTGAGCTTCTGCCATAACACAGCTTCCTTTCCTTCATTGCACAACGACCTCCGATAACCCATGGCCAAAGGTATGTAATTCCCTAGATATTACCCGCAGATATTCACAGGGTTATGCCACCCAGTTCCACGTAATTTCCGCCTACTAGAGGAGCTGGAGAAGGGCGAGAAAGGCATTGGCGATGGTTCATGTTCATACGGTCTTGAAGACAACGACGATATCATGATGAGTTGCTGGAATGGTACGATCATCGGTCCAGGACATGTAAGGACTTCTTCATATCAGTCGAAATCCAGCATCTCATCTGATCGCGTGGAATGTCATAGACTGTACACGAGAATCGCATCTATAACCTCAAGATTGAATGTGGTGAAAACTATCCGGATGCTCCTCCGAATGTCCAATTCGTCTCCCGCGTAAATCTGCCATTCGTCGATCAAACAAATGGCAATGTCATTGCATCGAAGTTACCAGTCCTGGCGAACTGGAATAGAAATAATAGCCTGGAAACTGTCCTTGTTGAGATCAGAAGGTATATATTGTGTTTCTACCTGAGTGAACTGATTCCCGATCTTTCTTTCAGAGAGATGGCGTCGTTCAACAACCGCAAGCTACCGCAACCTTTAGAAGGCACCGTTTTCTGAATCTGAGTGGCGCATTGCATCTTCTTGTCTGGGATCATTTGAAGTCTAATCTGAAGCATTCACCTGCTCTTCCTTGTATTGTCTATCCATCTAGCATCATGAAATAACATACCTCTGTTTGTATCCGATCGTGCCATACCACCAAGTCATCTCATCCTGACGCGAAGGCGGTACCTTGAACCCCTATAGCCGCCAGAACGCTTCTCGAAGCGTCTGGGAAGATAACAAACCAGCAAGACTTCCAGCAGCTCTATGAATGCGTGTAGTCTCTGATACAGCAATTCCTTATACCATTGATTGACATTACTACATACATGATTAGTGCTGCAGTGGGCAGCTACAAAATAAAAACTAACTACGAATGATATACATTGAATAAGAGCAATCATGAAGCGTCAAAAGATAATAGAAACATACGGACGAAACTCAGATAACTTGGTCATAGAATACAGGATGAACCAGTTTAGGATCCGTTCTGCCTTCTTCTGTAAGGAGAATATCCCGAACCTGCGAAAATTGAAATTCATCAGTCCCATGATCAAACATCGTTGTAGATAGCAAGCACCTCTGAAGGAGGGTTAAGCCCCATGGCTTTGGCACGTTCCCAGCGTTCGATGCGGGTCAGTCCGACGCAGGGACCGAAGTTTTCTGTGTTATCAAAGACTCGAAGCATCTGATAGACTTTAGACTCTCCCTCTGTATGTACTGTATGGGTGTTTAGGGGAGTGATCAGAGCGAAGTAGACAAAAGGCTTACTGGGAGGAACCGGTCCTAGCTGTTTCTTTACCTCCTTGTAATATTTTTTATAATGTCCAGCCTCATCTTCGGAATCGAGGTGCTCCAGCTTGATAGGGATCCGGTGCTCCTCATCGTCAGAGAGATCATCGAACTCAATGACGTCAGAAACATCATCTTCAGAGTCTGATTCGGGTTCTGGCTTTGGCTTGACTTGTCTTTGAGACGGCTTTGCTTTCTTCGACGACGCAACACCTGGTTTGGTTGTTTTGAAGTTGAGTTTGGTTTGAGTAGATTTAGCCTTTCTGGGAGATGATCCGGCACTTCCTTTGGGAGCCATAGTTATTATTTGAAATTTTTAGAAGAATTAGAAAGAGCAACGAAGAAATGTGGTTTGTGAAGTGAAGTGGTTGGGAGAGCTGTATGGTTCAGCTTGCTTCCTTGGCGCTTATGCTATGATGCTCAGTTACGACTAACCAATCAGCGTCTGAGTGAAATTGTATGTAAACTAAATTATATTCCATAATCCTACTGCGTAAATGATACATAAATACACGAGACATACTAATAAAGATAAAGTGGAAATGGAATCTAATTAATGGGAGCTATTGGCTTGAGGACCGGCACTTCCACACATACCCTCAATCTCTTCTTCCTCTCTCCGCAATCGAGCAGCAGCAGCTTCGAGAACTCGTCGTCGACGTTCCTCGGCAGAGTCTGGTGCGGACTCAGAGCTCCCTCCGAGTACATAAGAGCCTGAGACTAATCCCTGTGCTTCGGCTTCTACGTCATACACTCCGCTCCCCCCTCCTACTGTGTGAGCCCCTTCGACTGCCGCACGTTCAAATTCCGCCACCTCCCGGTTTAATTGCGAATTGAGAGTTTTAAACTAACACTCATCGTCAGTACGTCTGTCTTTGATATCAAATAATTATATCGACGTACATTATCATCATGATCACCCCAGACGCAGTGTGTTAGCTCATGGCAAAGCACGCGACGAATCTCCTTGTAAGTTCTGAAGCCATCGTAGGCATCTGTTCTCAGGCGAAGCTTGATTATCTATAAATATTCATGATTAATGAGGGTGATGTAGATATCTCGATGAAGGTATCCTCACCTCGCCTCTGTTCTGATTGAGTCCAAGGAGCTGCGGGTGCTCATGCGGTGCAAGCTCGGTCAATAAACCAATGGAAAACCTATGTGAACGCATGACATGGGCGATAGCTGGATCGTCGGATAATCGCCTCAGGACTGCGTGTGCAGTATCTGGTGAAGGTAAATGGCGCAGTGGCTCCAACCTATGAAATCTGAAGCTTTCCGATGCTAGAGACGGACTCGCTGTACTACGGACCTAAGGAGGCTTTAGAAGGGGTTTAAGCATGAATTGACTGAGACGTACTTTCGTTGGTCCCTTTGCAACACGCTGTCGCATTATCTCCTCCCTTCGCTTCTTCTCGGCTTCAACGGCCTTAATACCTCCGATTTCTTGCTCTGTACTTCCTAAGAGCACGATCTTCATCCCATCCTTGATACCGGCTTGTTCTACAGTATCATCATGGCCAACAGTGGCTTTCTTGCCTTTATACAGCAATTTCTGAAACGCAGGTGGCACATGTGTAAGCTCGTGAAGTCGTTCTTGAAGAATGGCCCACGTTTCCGAAGGAAGGATAGAGAGGTTATAACGGGTTCCTTTATGGGTTACGTTGAGTGTTAATGAATCTCTAGGGGATGCCATGATGGTTGTAAGTAGAAAGATATACGTACTTCTTGTTTACGAAGCAATGATGACAAAGCAAAGCATAACACTGTTATTATTAGATCGACCAGTTCTTCCTTTTTTGAATTTGAAGATTCTGAAGATGGAAGTCTTGGATAGACTTGGGATGGACCCCTTTTTCTCCGACAAATTAGTCTTTTATTCAGTCTCAGTAGGCTGGGTCGGATATACCTGGTCGTCCACGCTAACTTATTAAAGTTGTTGGTGTGACGCTGTGACAAATTGCTGCAGACGTTTCTTTGTCTTCAACCATTCTCCTCCCATGGCACCTCGCAAGAAAAAAGCCAACCGAGTTAAAAAGACCGAAAATGCTGCGCCATCCGTAGATGAAAATATTTCGGACATTATATCAAGGATGCGCATCGCAGACCTGACACAAGACAATGGAGCATTCTCGTCATTGTCTTTGAAAGAAATGATTCAATGGCTGGAGCTCATAGGTATCGACTATTCGGAGCCTACTGTATCTGTGGGATCAGAGGATCTAAAGGTAAGTATTATCGAAAAGTTGCGACGCGCTCTCTGGGACACGCAAAGGTGAGTCCTCGTTGTTACGATAGTGGACAATGAATATAACTTAATATGTCTCCGAAACATCAAGGATCGACTTATTATTTCATGGTCAAACCTTTTCAACATATCCTAATCTAAACCTTTTGAAATTGGACACTTGGCCTCGATGGAAAGAGCCTCACCCCGAGCTCAGGTCAACCACGATAGGATTGATAAAATTAGATGCATACAAAGAAGCAGAACGCCTTAATTCGTACTTATCTTTCTCTCATTTCCCAGTTCTCTCCCAGGCTAATACAATTTAATCAAGCTATGCTTGGCGCCATTTCCAACTTTCTGCATTCACACAGGCTGAAATTATGCAACAAACAGACCCTACTCACAAACGTTCTGAAAATGCGGATTGGATTACTGTCAAACAGACCATGGCCCGTGCAGCCATGGATATAACGCGTGAAGGTCGTTATATTTTCTCTCCGAGTCGTTCCTATGGACTCACGTTTTTCCACAGGAGGAAACGACACACCATTCATAACTTATAGCACCGATGACAAAGGTCCGGGAACAAGTATGCTTGTCATGGAAATACTAGATGTCAAACAAGCACCCTGGCCCGAACCGACTGCAAAGGTATTTAGTCAATATTTGTCGACTATTTTATTTGTGACATTGAACTCTAACACAGGAGCTGAAGGAGTTTAAGCTTGCCCAGCAATGCAAATTTGGCGACTCTGCCGATGGTATGATTTTGTTGATCATTTTCTTTATTATAATTATTTATTGTCCATTCCAGGTCCACTCAACCCGATAATGCAAACGCCAAAGATGCCAGTCATTGTCGTCCGATACGCGTATGTCGAAGGGAGGCCGAAGGTGCTTTACTTCCTTTTCTTTCGGTTGGATTAAATCACTGAAAATAGAATTTTTACAGGATGGCTTGCAGTTTCTCTCTTATCTTCGAGAGCAGATACAAAGCAATAAGGGAATTACGGCAGACGAGGCCCATGAGAAACTCAAATTTCATCTATGCTGTGGCGAGAGCATTCCTAAAGATCCATTGCGAATGTTTGCGCGACTTCTTTCTCATAATTCCACTTTGGTCGACGAGGAATGGAAAAATGACATGCAGGGTCATTGGAATGTGTCGAAAGCAGTAGCAAAAGAGACTCACATTAGTTTCTTTGTACCGTGCCTGCGTCTACGATTCAGGTAAGGATAAAAATGTCTACTAATGCATGTACTCACCTCGTCTCAGGGCCCTGGAAGAGATTGAAACTGGAAAGCCAATAACGATTCCTTCAAAATGTGAGAATTGCGGCAAGGACGGCACGAAGATGATGTGTGCTTCGTAAGTAATGCTTATAATAAACTTCCTTCTATGGTGCTTACGCGTTTGTCTAGTTGCAAATCAGTCGCAAGTAGCTCTTTTTCATCTTACTCCGATTGACTGCTAAATCGAGACCTAGTATTACTGCAATCTAGCCTGCAGTAAAGCTTCCTGGCCCAAACATAAACAATTCTGCAAGTTCACAGACACCATCTTAAAAAATCCTTCTTCACTCCCGCCGACTAAATTCTACCTTTCTACTCTCGGATACGTGTCGTGGGTTTTAGATTTTGGGTTCGCGGTCGAACAAGAAAATGTTCGGATAGGTGGATGCTCCGTTTACGAATGTCCCCGAAACGAATACGGCAACCAACGGTTTGTCTGCCGAGCGGCTTTTATGCCTGACGGGGAAGTAGGGATGCGTCGCCCATCGATAGTCATTTATGACAGAAGGAGGACCGTCATAGCGAGGACTGGAGATCTCATGAAGGAAAACTTGAGCAAGCGAGGGATAACAGTCCCATTTCATCAGGACGGCTTTACGAAACTTGCCCAACTCATAATTTCGCAAGGATATCTCAGGGGATTCTCATTGTACGTTTGGGCCAAACGTGTAGGAGATTGTATTGAGATCGAGTGAGTCCAACGTTGTTTTAATTATTTTCGACTCGTTGAATATTTGGGTATAGTCTCGGGGAATTCCCGGATATGGACCAAATTACCTGGACGTAGATACGGGCTTCCTATCCCTTTCCTAAGGATATAGTAAAAGGAATAATTCAATCATTTAATGTTTGGATTTTAATTCACTTCTCCTCTCCTTGTGCTTCGTATCTGCTATTACTATACAGTTATAAAATAATGAAAAGTTTGGTCACTCCATTTGTGACCGGCATGAATATTGAACAGATTTGGTTGAAAACAAGAAGCATCTTGGGGAGTATGGAAAAGGGCGAAGTAGTAAGCCTGTGATTGACTTGTAGCTATAAATCAGGATGGTTCTCTCAACTCTTTTTGTTTAAAGTTCTGACACATGTCATACTCTTAGATTTCGTACCGATGGACGGTTTCCTTTTTTTTTTCTAAAGGAAATGAATTATGGTGACTTAGTCTTCGATGAAATGAATAGAATATTCGTGTGCGTCCAGGACTAACAGCTCCAAAGAAAGATGAAAGACATACAATTTTATACTTCATTTGTAGCCACAACGTCCCATTGCAGAATAAGCATCAGTGTTTGTCCGCTTTGGTTATTATACGTCATGAACACATGTCTCATTATGTCCACCAAGAAAATGGATATACTGATAATCAGATCATATACCTAGAACAAAGGGACAAGTTAAAATGGAAACGAGGTGAATCGTTGAAGATAACCTGCACACCTGAAAGCAGGATGCTTGTCACCCAATTCCAAAATCTCCATTTTGGTCATATTTTCCAAGCCCCATTTTCTCTTCCGCTCGGGTTCCTCTACATACGCAGGATTACAATCCTTCCCATCAGGCTCAGGAATTCCATAGACATGATCTCGTCGTGTATTTTCGCTGGTATTGTAGTAAATCATGAAGGCCGAAAGAAAGATTGCGAGGATCTACGTGAGGGAAACAAAAAGGCATCGGAAGGGTAAATTACAGGGAGAAGGGACATATACTGACAGAAAAAGCGAGCGCGATTGCATGTCCTTGGATGTAGCGGGGGGCATGGGCCTTCGGATAGACGTTAGACGAGATGATACCTGCTGAGTTACCAAAGCTGAAGAAGACACCCATGACCGCAGCACGAGTGTACATGGGGCCGAAACTGCGGAGAGACTTTGTTCAGCAATTTTAGGAGACACCAGGCGGGGTGAAACCATACTTATTTCCCTAGAGAAACAGGTCTAGCAACTTCTTTCGCAGATAAAAAATGGCTAAAATACGACACACCACAAATGTAATCGCAGTTGCGATTGACGGGCTAACGCCAGCGACTGTCACAAACACCGCAAAGAATTTGACTCCATTAGAGACGTTACAAAGCAAAATGATATACCCGACAGCTGTGAGTAGCATTCTAGTACGTTATTCAGAAATTTTATGGCCAACGAATAATTAGACACCTACGATCCACAGAGGAATGGCGCCCTCATAGAGAACTTATCACTGAAAAACGCGACAAGGAGTGTCGTAGCTGTGCCTAAAGCATAAGGGGCCGCAGAGAGAAGATTTGCACCAGCATTTGTAAATCCAAGAGCAGCGACTTAAATTTCATTTGTGAGTGTTGAAGATTCTCTCCTTCAACGTGAGTAAAAACTCACTGATAGATGGCACGAATAGCGAGAGGGAATAAAAGGGCTGTGCAATGGCTATAAAAATCACCATGAATAATCATTTCATTAGAATGAATTTAAACGATGACTCACATAAATAGATAATCGAATAAACGTATGTCTTCCAATCGGTTAGAGCTCGAACTATCTGCTTCTTGGTGAATGGCAAAGGTGCATTGGTAACACCCTGAGAGATATCCAGACGATGCAACCATTTGGCTCGGTCGCTGACAGAAAGAATCTTGCTGTACTGTGGGAAGTCGGGAACAAGCCATAAAGCTGGAATGGCACCAAGGAAGGTCAGGAGACCCTCCAAAATGAAGCTTTTACGAATTAAGAAACTTAAAGAGTAATGGAGGTGAATATCTTACATCCACTGCCAGCCGTTTTTCCCACCAACACCGGCCATATGGCGGATACCAAAGGCAAGAAGACCACCGAAAGCACCTATAATTTGAATTTAACCCGGGGTGTAAAATACACTGGAGAAAACCCCACCAGCTAAGGTGGCACCCGAAAAGAAGATCGAGACACGTGAATTCAGTTCTTTACGGGTGTACCAAGTGGTAAAGACAAAATTCAAGCCAGGGAAAAGACCGGCCTGATAAATATAAGCTACAGTTATTCTCGTTTGAAATGCGACCTTTAACCCACCTCGAACATCCCCAACAAGAAACGTAGTGCATATAACCCGCTTGCATTTGTCACAAGGCCCATGAAACTGGTGGAATAATTAGCAGATAAGTCGAATTTATGATATATCTCTCACATCTGACAAAGGCTCCAAAATATCATGATGAAAAAGATCCATCGTTGCGGTTTTAGCTTCTTCAAAGCCAGGTTACTCGGGAGCTCAAATCTGCCAGGAAATTAGCTTCTTCGCATTTTGCGTCATACACAGGAAACGGACTTACGCCACGTAGGAAACGAAGAAGATTGTCAAAGCAATGTCATACTATGGAAGATGGTATGGATCAAGCAAAAGCTAGCGGCCATGAAAACATACCTGATTTCCATGAAGTTTCAAATCCGCCTCCAAACCAGCGAGTCGTGCCTGACCGATGTTAACACGGTCAAGAAAACCTTCATTGACATTAGAGCCTCTGAATACACCAAGAATAATGGTTCATAGATTGCATACTCAGCAAATATAACCTATTGTTGACTGTTAGCCCAGAATAACGGATGAAGCTAAAGGTTGACCCACAAAGAAGCATATGGCACAATCCACAGATCAATTCTTCGAAGTATCTTCTTCTCTTCCGCAGGAGTGAGGAGTAAAGCTTCTTGCGTGTCTTCCGATTTGGAAAGTTCGTCGCTCGGGTTTTCAAAATTTAGGCCGCCTGGATTCTTTTCTGGAATGTTGGTCATGGCGGTTGGCCTCAAGGCTAGGGGGCGTGGGCGTGGACGTTTGGGAAGAAGCCTATAAATGAGAAGGTAGTTTGATTTTGGTTTTTAATAGCCTCCTCGTGAATAGCATATTAGAACTCGGCGCCTCGGGCACCAAACTACATGTGATCTGTGACTCAAGGCAGCTTCTCCATGATCGCTTCTCCACGATCGCTTCCATGATCTACTCCGCGTTTTTTAAGCTTCCTTGTCTCCGATTCCCCAGCTCAGGGATTACTCTCATAACAGGAGATTTTTTTACAGGTTCTTATCTCCTTTCTCTCTCTAAATTACCATGTATTTCTGCAAACCGACACAATTCTCTAATGAGCGTTTTCCATGCATCACGTCATTTTTACTACGCTTATTTCACTTTGGTGGTGCAGTCATACCCCATTATGCGGATCGTAGGCAAGCGCCAATCCCCGACTCAGATGTGATCCAAAGACAGTTATGACCTCTCCAACACAAGTTATATGACAGAATTATGAACATGTATGCAATTCTAATAGCAAATTACCTTTATCAAACTAG
>Ga0157379_10002109_pt1 | contig 16477 bp, 13 predicted proteins | sample S25metaG_FD_121802 | JGI IMG/M metagenome (GOLD analysis project Ga0157379, IMG submission 121802) | Switchgrass rhizosphere microbial communities from Kellogg Biological Station, Michigan, USA - S2-5 metaG | ecosystem: Host-associated > Plants > Roots > Rhizosphere > Soil | place: USA... | reverse complement strand
GAAATCGTGTCAATTCATTGACGCCGGGACCAGTTCTGGGCGATTCCCATCCAAGAATCTCCTCACGCTTTATTACAGGTTGAGTCAAACCCCTCACCCTTTTCTTTTTACAGGGAGGAACGTTGAAAACGACAAAGGCAAGATCGCCCATCATATCCGCTCCGGTCTGGTGTCATCGGTGTTCGATCCGAATTGCCCCGTATGACAACCGTTCGGTACATCACGGAAAAATCTATCACCGCGGCTGTTACGTGAAGATCAATCACGAGAAGGCTCAGGGGCGCAGAGGCTAGTCGGCGGCTCGCTTCAGGGTGCCAAACACGGTTTCCGCGAATTCTCGTGCAGCGTGGGAATGCGCCTGCGAGCGGCGGCGGGCCAGGTAGAGCGTCCGCTCGTATTGAAAACCGTCGACCGCAACGCGAACGAGTTCACCGCGCTGGATTTCGTCCTGAACGCTCATCTCGGGCACAAAGGCAAGGCCGAGCTTCATCGCCACCAATTCCTTGATGGTTTCGATCATCGCCACTTCCATGACAATACGCAGCGGCGTTTCGCTCGAACGAAACGCTTCCACGACCTTTTGGCGGGACTGTGACGTTACCGTGTGCGCGATGAACGATTCGCCGCCAAGTTCGCGAAGATTCACCTTTCCTTTTTTCGCGAATGGATGATCGGGACTTGCGATGAGCACAAGCGCGTCCTTCATGATCGGCGTTGTCTCGATATCTTTTTCATCCGGAGCAAAAGAAATCAGCGCGAGATCAACCATGTTGTCCCGGAGGTCATGGATCAGCTGGCGCGAATTCTGTCGCGTCACATCGAGTCGAATCTTGGGATATTTCTTTCGAAAGGCCTGGATTAACCGCGGCAGCAGATGGTTACCGGTGCTTTCGTTGGCGCCGATCCGGACGCGTCCATCTTCGAGACTCTGCAGTTCCTTAACGTGCGTGAGCGCCTCGTCACGCAGTCCGAGCAGACGCTGCGCGTAGGTGAAGAGCACTTCGCCCGCCGCCGTGAGTTGATAATTGCCCCTGTTCGCGCGGTCGAAGAGCGATGTACCGAGTTCTTCTTCCAGCTTGCGGATTGCCATACTCACCGCAGGTTGTGTGCGAAAGACGCGCTCCGAGGCGCGCTGGACGCTGCGAAGTTCCGCCGTCGCCACAAACATTTCTAACTGCATCAAATCCATGGCGGGAGCTTAGCACGGAGGGGGTGTCTAATGACCTTGGTCGGCTTCTACGTGGTCGGCGTGGACGATCGAATCCCGCGCTGAGCTCGGAATGCGATCTCGCGGGCTTCCTTGAGTTCTTCCTGCAAGCGAGCGATTTCCCTGTTTGCGCGGCGCATCGAGGCTTCGGCCTCTTCAGCGGAATCCTGGGCGCGGCGTTCGCTACGGATCCTCATCCGGTTTGCTTCTTCGACGCGAACGTCAAAGTCGGCCTGCAGCTCCGCCGCCATCTGTTTGCGGACCGCTTCCTGAGCGTCCAGGATCGATTGTTCGAGTTGCTCGATGCGTGTCGTCAGTCGCTGCCGCTCCTGCGCAAGCTGCACAGTCGCCGATTCCAGGTCATCACGCAGCCGCTTTCGTTCATGCTCGTAGGCTTCGAGCTTCGGCTCATACTGCGCGCGCATCTCGGAGTAAATCTCCTGACGAATTTCGTCACGGTTATGCCGAACCTGACGTTCGACCTGCTGCAATTTGTTTCGCAACTCGTCCCGCTCCGTGTCGAACTTCACTCTCTCTGCATCGAAGTCGCGTTGCCATTCTTCCGCCGACTTCACGGCTCTTGCAGGCGGAACCTTGCCAAGCTTCTGGAGGACGGCTCGACGCGCTGCTTCCTTCTGACCGTCCGCGTTGCCGACTTTTTTAAGATAATCGATCTCATTCTGAAGCCGGCGACGTTCACTCTCCCACTGAAGTTCCCAATCTTTTCGCGCTTCCTTCAGACGTATCTCCACCTGCTCGCGCACCGCCAGCGCGAGGCGTGCCGGATTATGTGTCTGCTCCATCGCCTGCAGCGCAGCCCCCTGAAGCGAATCGATTTGCGACTGGAATCGCGCACGTTCGCTTTCCCAGCGAGCCTGAGCCGCAGCGGCTTCTTTTTCCATCTGATGCTTTGTACGGTTGGATTCTTCCAACTGATAGCGGATCTGGGCCTGAAGGTCGGCTGAAGCACCCTTGGCGGCGGCTTCCTTGGTGCGTTCAACTTCTGCCTCGAGTTCTTCAATCTCTCCGGTGAGACGGCGGCGTTCGGCGCGCCACTGATCGCGAGAAGCCTCAAGCTCGGTTTCGATCTCGTCCTTCTGGCGGCGAAGTTCGCGGTGCCTCACTTCGAACTGTCTTTGAACTTCTTCGAGCAACTGCTCCTCCGCTGCGTCCGACCACGCAACGGCATAAAGCTCGATAGCCTCGTCCTTGCCCTTCATCTCGGCTCGGCCGAGTTTCACACATTGGGCGCCGGCTTCGTGGGCAGCTTCCACGAGCACGTCCGTGATAATAATCTGGTCGGGTTCGGTCTGCTGCTGAACCTTAGCGGATGCGTTGACGACGTCGCCGTAGACGTCATTGTCCTTCTCGAGACCGGGCCCCATGTGCAAAGCAACGCGGATATGAATGTGGTCATCGAAGGATTCCGTTACAGCCCGATCATCTTCCATGACCTGCTGCATCTGGATGGCCGCTTTGATAGCGCCCACAGGATCTTTGAAGCACGCCATGATCGCATCGCCGATGGTCTTTACGACTCGGCCACCACTGTTTTGAATGACGGGGAACAGCAGATCATTATGGTGCTGCAGCATCGCGAGCCCTTCAGCGTCTCCCCTGCGTTCGAAGTAGGAGGTCGATCCTTTTATGTCGCTGAAGAGTATCGTGACCTCCGTACGCATTGTTCCCAACGCGTCGGCACGGGTCTTCCGAAGAGCCGGGTCGTCGGAAGGTCTCTCAGGCAAGCTCTGGTCAATACTGCTATCTGCATCCATACAGGCGCCGTCGATTATAGCAAGCGGCCATGGGACACCAAGAGAATCAATGCGCTGGCTCTTTATGAGTTGTCACCGTCAAGAATTCCTCCCAACCCTCCCAGGATGGAGCCTTCTTCCCGTCCTCCGCGGAGGGCGCCTGGAGCGGCCGCGATAATCCGATTGGCCATACGGCTCAACGGCAGAGACTGGAGCCATACATGTCCGGGGCCGCGCAGTGTCGCAAAAAACAAGCCTTCGCCGCCGAATAAGGCGCTCTTGATCTTGCCCACATACTGGATGTCATAAGACACGCTCGGCTGGAACGCTACGATGCAACCCGTATCGATCCGCAGCGTCTCACCTGGCTTTAGCTCCCGCTGCAACAACGTCCCACCTGCGTGCACGAAAAGCCACCCGTCTCCCTGTAGACGCTCCATGATGAAACCCTCGCCGCCGAACAGTCCCACGCCCAGACGACGCTGGAATGCGATACCGATGCTCACACCCTTCGCCGCGGCGAGGAACGAGTCTCTTTGAGCGATCAACTCTCCGCCGATCTCAGCCAGATGGACAGCGACAATCTTGCCGGGGTAAGGCGCCCCGAAGGCAAGTTTGCGTTTTCCATTCGCGCGATTGAAAAACACCGTCATGAACAGCGACTCTCCGGTCAGCAGTCGCTTCCCGGCACCCATCAACGCGCCGAGAAATCCGCCGCCTTGCTGCTGCGAGCCATCGCCGAAAATGGTCTCCATCTCGATACCATCTTCCATGTACATCATCGCGCCGGCCTCGGCGACTGTCGCTTCGCCCGGATCCAGTTCGACTTCGACGAACTGCATGTCCTCGCCAATAATTTTGTAGTCGATTTCGTGCATTGCAGGCATGGGCAAAACTCTCCTTAAAATTTGTTCCCTATATCATGCCAGAATTCGTGACCTCGAAATGAAAGCAGACGTCATTGTCGTGGGAGCCGGGGCGGCAGGACTCCTGTGCGCCATCGAAGCCGGCAAGCGTGGACGTAAAGTCCTCGTGCTCGAGCACAATACAAGTATCGGAGAAAAGATCAGAATCTCCGGTGGAGGGCGCTGCAACTTCACGAACCTGCACACGCAGCCGGAGAATTTCATTTCGCAGAATCCCTCGTTCGCAAAATCCGCGCTGAGCCGCTACAGGCCTGAGACATTTCTGCAACTCGTCGAGCGCCACAAGATCCGGTGGCATGAGAAAAAGTTGGGCCAGCTGTTCTGCGACGGATCATCCAGGGAAATTCTGGCGATGCTGAGAAAGGAGTGCACGGACGCAGGAGTGATAATCCTTACGGAGTGCCGCGTGAGCTCTGTTCACAGAGCTTTCGATGTCGAAACGAACCGAGGCGCACTCGAAAGCGAGTCGCTGGTTATCGCAACCGGCGGGCTCTCGATTCCAAAACTCGGCGCGACGGATTTTGGATATCGCATCGCGAAGCAGTTTGGGTTGCATGTGACGGCGCTGCGTCCCGGGCTGGTGCCGCTGACGTTCGATGAGCCTAAGGAATTGCATGCGTTGCATGGTGTTTCGTTTGAAGCGGACGTTACGTGCGGGCGCATTCGCTTCCGCGAAAACGTCCTGTTGACGCACCGCGGGTTAAGCGGGCCGGCGATTCTGCAGATTTCGTCGTACTGGAAACCGGGTGAGGTGGTGACGATTGAAGCTGTCGGACACAAACCGCGACGTCTGGCTCGGACGTGGAAGGAGGACGTTTGGAGGGTACCACCGAGCGGAACCGAAGGCTATGCAAAGGCGGAGGTGACGGCCGGTGGTGTCGATACCAATGAACTTTCATCGCAAACGATGGAGTCAAAGAAAGTGCCGGGGTTGTATTTCATCGGGGAAGTGGTGGACGTGACCGGGCAACTCGGTGGGTTCAACTTTCAATGGGCGTGGGCGTCCGGGTTTGCGGCGGGGCAGACGGCGTGAAAGCCTCTAATCCCTTACCCGCCGCTTCGCGGCCCCCTCTCCCGGGGGGAGAGGGGAAACCCGCAGAGCGTCCTTCTCCCTCCGGGAGAAGGTGGGCCGAAGGGCCGGAGGAGGGATCCTCAAACCTGCAAACCTACCCCCTACCGCTTATTCGCCGCCAACACTTTTTTCCGCATCCGGATCGACTTCGGCGTCGCCTCGACGTACTCGTCATCGCGTACGAACTCGATCGCTTGCTCCAAGTTCAAGATCCTCGGCGACACCAACCGTATCGCCTCATCCGCCGTCGATGCGCGCATGTTCGTCAGCTTCTTCTCCTTCACGATGTTTACATCCAAATCCACATCGCGGGCGTTCTCCCCTACGATCATTCCTTCGTAAACCTCGGTTCCTGGCGTGATGAAAATCTCTCCCCGTTCCTGCAGATTCCAGATCGCGTACGACGTTGACTTCCCTGTTCTATCCGCCACCAGCGATCCCGTCGGCCGCGACGGAATATCTCCCTGCCACGGCACATATCCGCTGAACAGCGTGTTGATAATCGCTGTTCCCCTGGTATCCGTGAGCAACTCGCTGCGAAGCCCGATCAGCCCTCGCGTCGGAACCTGAAACTCCAGCCGCACGCGACCCGAACCATGGTTGACCATCTTGTCCATGCGGCCCTTCCGGCTGCCGAGCTTCTCGATAATCACTCCCAGGAACTGTTCGGGGCAGTCGACAATCAGCAACTCCACCGGCTCATGCATCTGGCCATTGATTTCGCGCGTGAGAATCTCCGGCTTGCCGACCATGAGCTCGTATCCCTCCCGCCTCATCGTTTCGATCAGGATCGCCAGCTGGAGTTCACCTCGTCCCATTACACGAAACGACTCCGGCCCTCCCGCCTGTTCCACACGGATCGACACGTTCGTCAGCAGCTCCTTATCGAGGCGATCGCGCAGATTCCGTGACGTGACGTAGGTCCCTTCCCGTCCCGCAAACGGCGACGTGTTGATGGTGAACATCATCGCGATCGTCGGCTCATCGATCTGAATTCTCGCTAGAGCCTTCGGAGTTTCCGGATGCGTGATGGTTTCGCCGATGTTGATGCCTTCGACACCCGCGATTGCGAGAATCGCACCGGGACCTCCAATCGTTTCGTCCACACGCTTCAACCCTTCGAACGAATAGAGCTTCGTGATCTTTGTTTTCTGAAGGCTGGCATCGAGTTTCACGATGCCCACTTCGTCCCCCAGCCGTAGCGTGCCGTTGAAGACACGCCCGATGGCCAGGCGGCCAAGGTAGTCGCTGTAGTCGAGATTCGCCACCAGCATCTGTAACAATCCCTCAGGATCCCCTGCCGGAGGCGTGATGTGCTTCACGATCACCTCAAACAACGGCCGCAGATCTTCCGAAGAATCCTCCAACTTCTCCTTTGCGATTCCAGCTCGCGCGTTGGCATAGATGATCGGAAACTCGAGCTGATCTTCGCTTGCGTCGAGATCAATAAAGAGATCGTAGAGCTCGTTGAGAACTTCCTGAATGCGCGCGTCGGGCCGGTCGATCTTGTTGATGACGGCGATGACCGGCAACTTGGCCTCGAGGGCCTTCATGAGGACGTAACGCGTTTGAGGAAGCGGACCTTCGCTTGCGTCGACCAGCAGCAGCACGCCATCGACGATTTTCACTGCACGCTCGACCTCTCCGCCAAAGTCGCTGTGCCCGGGCGTGTCGACGATGTTGATCTTCACGCCGCCATACCGGATGCCGGTGTTCTTGGCGAGGATGGTGATGCCGCGTTCGCGTTCCAGTTCGTTGGAGTCCATGACGCGCTCAGCGACATCCTCGTTCGAACGAAAGATTCCGCTCTGGCGCAGCATCGCGTCTACAAGCGTCGTTTTTCCGTGGTCTACGTGCGCGATGATTGCAATATTACGAATTCCAGTGTTGCTCATATGTCAGCCAGACAGTTTGCCTGAGCGCGGATGCGCGATTCCAGTTGAATCATTTCGCTTCCGCGATAGACCACACTTCCCTCCCCCTGCTACAATCAACGGCTGTTGTTTGACCGAGGTCCCGTTCGTCTAGCCCGGTCCAGGACACGGCCCTTTCAAGGCTGTAACACGGGTTCGAATCCCGTACGGGACGTTTTTGAAGAAGCGCTACGGCCAACACTTCCTCTCCGATCGCAACATCCTGCAACGTATCGTCCGACTCGCGGCCATTGTTCCTACAGACAGCGTGGTGGAGATCGGACCCGGTGCCGGCGCGCTCACGCGAGAGCTCGCGACGGTCGCTCGCCGCGTCATCGCAATCGAAGTGGACGCCGATCTCATCCCGAAGCTGCGCGCCTCCATACCGCAGAATGTGGAAGTCATCGAGGCGGACGCGCTTGAGACGAATTTGTCACAAGTTGCGAGTGAACCCTTTCATCTCGTCGGCAATCTTCCCTACAACGTTGCGACACCGCTTCTCAAGCAGTTCATTGCAGCGCGCGATCAGATCCTCGACGTCACCATCATGCTTCAAAAAGAAGTCGCCGAACGCCTGCGCGCCAAACCCGGTTCAAAAGACTACGGCCCGCTTTCCCTGCTTGTTCAGTATTACGCTACGCCAATCTGGGGTTTCGTCGTTCCTCCCGGCGCATTCATGCCGCGACCGAAAGTCGACTCCGCGGTCATTCGACTGGAATGGACGCACGGAGTTCCCGATGCAAGAGACTTCACTGATTTTGTCCACCGAGCCTTTGGTTCGCGGCGCAAGAAATTGATTAACAATCTCGTCACAATGTGCCCGGCACGTTCGCGCGAGGAAATTTCATCGGTACTGCAGCTCGCCGGACTCTCGTCTGATGCGCGCGCCGAAACGCTCACGCTCGAACAATTTCTACGTGTGTATAATCAACTCCGATGACGGATCAAACGCTTGACGTTGTTCCGCTGGGCGGACTCGGCGAATTTGGGATGCATATGATGGCCTTCCGCTGTAGCGGATCCATCATCGTGGTGGACGCCGGCGTGATGTTCCCTGACGACGAACTGCTTGGCGTCGACGTCATCGTGCCCGACATCGGCTACCTGCTCGAGAACAAGAGCGAAGTCAAAGCCATCTTTCTGACGCACGGCCACGAAGACCACATCGGAGCGCTTCCATTCATCCTGCCTTACCTGAACGTTCCCGTTTATGGCAGCAGCTTCACGATGGGACTTGTGCGAAACAAGCTGGAGCAACACGGGCTGCTCGAATCCGCAAGTCTCCACACGGTAAAGGCCAAGGACATCGTGGAAATCGCACCGTTTAAGGTTGAGTTTTTCCACGTCACGCACTCCATCGTCGACTCGTTTGCCCTTGCGATTCAGACTCCGGCGGGGACTGTCATCCACACCGGAGACTTCAAGATCGATCCGACACCCATCGATGGGAAAACGTTTGACCTGCACACGCTGGCGGCCTACGGCGATCGCGGCGTCCTCGCTCTGTTTTCCGATAGCACGAACGCGGAACACTCCGGTCACACGGGTTCCGAGCGCAGCGTTAATGATCGTTTTGAATCGATCTTCCGGACCTCAAAGGGTCGCATTGTCCTCTCCTGCTTTACTTCGTCAATTCCGCGCATTCAGCTCGTTCTGGATCAGGCGAAGCATTTTGGGCGCATGGTTACCTTTCTCGGCCGCCGCATGGCGGACAACACGACGATCGCTGAGGAACTGGGGTTCCTGAAGGTCCCGCCGGGACTCATCATCCGATCGAAAGACATTCGCAATTACCCGCGCGAAAAGGTGTGCGTTGTTTCCGGCGGATGCCAGGGCGAGCCGCTCTCGGCGTTGTCACGTGTCGCGCTTGACGAACACAAGGATTTCAAAATTGAAGCCGGCGATACGGTGATCATCTCAGCAAGGATGATTCCCGGAAACGAACGGGCCGTAGGCCGCATGATGGATCACTTCTACCGGCGGAAGGCCGAGCTCTACTATCCCGACGGTGCCCAGCCCCCCGTTCATGTCAGCGGCCACGCGAGCGAAGAGGAACTCAAGCTCGTGATGACGCTCGTGAAACCGAAGTACTTCATACCTATTCACGGTACATACCGGCAGATGCACCGTCATGCGCGCATCGCTGAGAAGACGGGCGCCATTCAAGACAAAATCATGGTTGCCGAAACCGGGGACATCATCCGCTTTAACGGCGTGGGCGCCGAGATTGCCGGGAAAGCACCGGTCGGCAAGGTGTTGATTGACCAGGGCAGCCTCGAGGAAGTCGGCGAAATCGTCATTCGCGACCGAAAACACATCTCGGAAGACGGCATCGTCATTTCCATTGTCGCGATCAACAAGCAGAACGGAATGATCGAGCACGCACCCGAAATGGTTATCCGAGGAGTCGGGTTCGTGGAAGAAACCAGGCTCCTGGCCGAGAGCAAGGACCTCGTCGTCGAGACCGTCAATGCCTCCACCGTTGAAGAGCGCGGCGACTACACCGTAATAAAAGAGAAAATCCGCAAAGACCTTAAGAAATACTTCCTGAAGCAGACGGCCAAACGGCCATTCATTCTGCCCGTTATTATGGAGGTTTGACCCAAAGACATTATGACTCTGCTTCAGGCTATCGTCCTTGGCGCTGTTCAGGGCGTTACGGAGTTTCTGCCCGTTTCCAGCACCGCGCATCTCGCGCTTACTCCCTGGGTTTTTGGATGGCCGGATCCCGGCCTCAGCTTCGACGTGGCTCTCCATGTGGGGACTCTGGTTGCTCTGCTCCTGTTTTTTCGAGCGGAATGGGTTCAACTTGTGCAGGGAGGACTTGCCCTGCTTCGCGGAGGACGTCGCACACCGAACGCGCAGCTGGCGCTGTACTTGATCCTCGCGACGATACCGGCACTGATCGTCGGTGCGTTGCTGTCTAATTTCGCCGACACCACGCTGCGGCATCCCCTGGTGATTGCGTCGGCATTGATTGTCCTTGCCCTTGTGCTGGTGATCGCCGAACGTGTCGGCCGGCGCAAAACGGAATTGAAAGACATCTCGATGGGGGATGCGCTCGCGGTCGGCTGTGCTCAGGCGCTGGCGATCATTCCCGGAGTTTCGCGATCGGGCGTGACGATCACTGCGGGCTTGTTTCGTGGCATGACACGCGAGGCGGCTGCGCGATTTTCGTTTTTTTTATCAACGCCGGTGATTGGCGCAGCAGTCGCGAAAACCATTTTTGATGGTGTGCGGCATGGATTTTCTGCTGCGAATCCGACGTCCGTTGCGGCGGGGATCGTTGTATCGGGGGTGGTGGGGTACTTGTCGATCGCATTCCTGCTCCGGTATCTGGCGACGCATTCAACGTACATTTTCGTCTACTATCGGATAGTGCTGGGGATCCTGGTGGTGGCGGCGTATTTCGGGGGGCTGCGATAGAGGAGACCTTGGGTCTTGCACAAAACTGCGGAAGCGTTTTCGTGCGTCCCTCTCCCACCGGGAGAGGGTGCCGCGAAAGCGGCGGGTGAGGGATTTACAGTTCCTGAAAATCCCTCGGCCCCCCCAGTCCCCTGACCTGTCCCCCGGTCTGAGCGAGAATATGGAACGTTTTATGAGCCGAAATATCCGCGCTTACCTGGTACCCAGCGAAGACCACCGCCGCCTGAATGAGTTCATCGGGCTGCTGCTGGCGACACTCGCCGTGCTGATCGGTCTCAGTCTCGTTTCATTTAACCCGGAAGATCCGTCTTTCAACATCTCTCGCAACCCGGACTTCCCCGAAAAAGCACATAACTTCATCGGCACGATGGGCTCGTATGTCTCCGATTTATTCCTTCAGCTGCTCGGTTTCGCGAGTTTTCTGCTCCCCATCGTTCTTGGGATCTATGCCTTTTGTTGGCTGACATCGCGGAAGGTGGAGGCTTTCGGCGCCAGAACGGCAGGTTTCATTCTCATGATCCTGACGCTCGCCACTGCCTTCTCCGTCATTTCATTCATCCCCACATTCCGTGGAGACATTCCGGCGGGTGGAGTTGTCGGGCTGCTGCTTGCAGACAAACTCGACGAAACTGTCAGCACAACGGGTTCAATTATCATTCTTGCTTCTACCTTTCTGGTCTCTCTATTCCTCACGACAACATTTTCGTTTTCCTGGGCGATCGCCAAGTTCGGTCCTCGATTCGCATTCGTCGGGGACTTGAGGGATCGCTTCTACGCCTGGCAGGAAAAGCGGCGCGAAGAGGAGGAATTCCGGCGCGCTGAGCGCAAGAGATCGCGAAAGCAGATTGTGGTAACTCCCAAGGAGCTGCCTGCCCCTGTCGTTCCTCAAGCGACGCAGGCCCCAGCGGAGCCTCAACCCATTCGGCCTGTTCCACGACCGACTCTGATTTCAGAGCGCGAAGATACTGCCGCCCCGACGAAGCGCGGGCGAACACAAAAACCGTCCACAGAACCGACCGCCCCCGCAGACATGCCTCCGACCACCTTGCTGCACACCGCCATTGCGCGCGGCGAGGTCAACGAAGACGAACTGCGGGCGCGAGCGACGTTGCTCGAGCAGAAGGCGGCCGAGTTTGAAGTTGTCGGGGCCGTTCAACAGATTCATCCCGGCCCCGTCGTGACGACGTTCGAGTTCAAACCCGAACCCGGAATCAAGTACTCGAAGATCACCGGACTGGGCGACGATCTGTCTCTCGCTCTCGAGGCCGAAGCGGTGCGTATCGACCGAATACCCGGCAAATCCACCGTGGGAATCGAAGTGCCGAATGATAAGCGCGCAACTATCGTACTGCGCGAGCTGGTCGAATCCGCTGAATACACGCAGGCAAACTTCAGGCTTCCACTGGCTCTTGGGAAAGACATCCGCGGGAAGAATATCGTCGCCGACTTGCAGAAGATGCCGCATCTGCTCGCAGCAGGTTCGACGGGAACCGGCAAGAGCGTTTCGATCAATACGATGATCCTCTCGCTGCTCTATCACTCGCGACCCGATCAGGTGAAGATGATCATGATTGATCCCAAGCGTTTGGAGCTGGGGTTGTATCAGGACATTCCGCATCTGCTCGTACCCGTCGTGACCGAGCCGAAGGTCGCAAACAACGCGCTGCGCTGGGCCGTGATGGAAATGGAGACGCGGTATAAGAAGCTCGCGACGCGTGGAGTCCGCACGCTGGAAGCCTACAACGACCAGGTGAAACAACTCGATATCCCGGGCTTATCGATGAATGAAGAGGGCGAGGAGCCGCATACGCCGTTGCCTTACATCGTGATTGTCATCGACGAACTCGCCGATCTCATGATGACGGCCGCGCGTGAAGTCGAGGAATCGATCACGCGGCTGGCCCAGATGGCGAGGGCGGTCGGCATCCATCTGATTCTCGCAACGCAGCGCCCATCGGTGGACGTTATCACCGGCTTGATCAAGGCGAACTTTCCCGCTCGTATCTCGTTCCGGACGACCTCGAAGGTGGACTCGCGCACGATTCTCGATTCCAACGGCGCCGAACAGTTGCTCGGACGCGGCGATATGCTCTTCATGCCTCCCGGCTCCTCCCGGTTGATGCGTGTTCACGGCTCGCTGGTCACCGAGGAAGAAGTGTCGAAGGTGGTGGACTTTCTCAAGGCGCAAGGCAGGCCGGTGTACAACGAGCGCATTTTGGAGGCACCGGCAGATCAACCTGACGACGAAGCGGCCGGCGACGGCGAACTCGACGAGTTGTACGATGATGCTGTCCGGATTGTGTTCGAAATGGGCAAGGCTTCGACTTCCGCGTTGCAACGGCGTCTCAGGGTCGGTTACGGCCGGGCCGCAAGTCTGCTCGATGGCATGCAGCGCGCCGGCATCGTCGGCCCCCCGGACGGAAGCAAACCCCGCGCCGTCCTCATCAAGAAGGAAGACTACTTCACCGAGTAAAAGATCATGGGTTTTAGAACCGATGCCATTCACGCGGGACAGGAGCCGGATCCCTCAACCGGCGCTGTCTCCGTTCCCATTTTCCAGACCTCCACTTTCGTGCAGGAAGGCATCGGCAAACACAAAGGCTACGAGTACGCCCGCACCAAAAACCCCACTCGTCTCGCGCTCGAAAAAAATATGGCTGCGCTCGAGAGCGGTGTCGCGGGATATGCCTTCGCTTCAGGCATGGCCGCCGAGACGGCAATCACCCAGTTCCTGCTGAAACTGGGTGACCACGCGATTTGCGGATCGAATGTTTATGGCGGAACGTTCCGGCTCTTCGACAAGATCGTGCGACATTTCGGCGTCGATTTCTCGTACGTGGACACAACCGATCTCGATGCTCTTGCTGCGGCGATCCGTCCTGAAACGAAGATGGTTTTTATCGAATCCCCAACAAACCCGCTAATGTCGATCACCGACATCCGCGGCGTCGCACGGGTGATCCGAAAGCGATGCCGGCTGGTCGTTGACAATACGTTCATGAGTCCATACTTTCAGCGACCCATCGAGCTCGGCGCGGATATCGTAGTTCACAGCACCACGAAATATCTCAACGGGCACAGCGACAGCATCGGCGGTGTGGTTGTTGTAAAACACCAGGAGGATGCTGACCAGATTCAGTTCATTCAGAACGCGGCCGGCGCGATTCTCTCTCCATTCGATTCGTGGCTGGTGCTGCGCGGGATCAAGACGTTGCCTGTTCGGATGGATGCCCACAACGCCAACGGCATGGCAATCGCAAAGTACCTCGCGCGCCACAAGCAGGTGAAGAAACTGTACTATCCCGGGCTTCCCTCACATCCGGGTCACGCTATCGCGAAACGACAGATGTCCGGATTCGGTGGCATGATCGCCTTTGATCTTGGCTCTCTTGCAAAGGCGAAGCGATTCCTTTCGCGAGTGCGGCTTTGCTCGCTTGGCGAAAGTCTCGGCGGCGTCGAAACACTCATCTCCCACCCCGCCACAATGACTCATGCTTCCGTTCCCGCCGCACAACGCCGCAAACTCGGCGTCGGTGATGGCCTCGTCCGCATCTCCGTCGGAATCGAAGACGTCAAAGACTTGATCGCGGATTTGGAAAACGCCTTCAGGTAAACCCCCTCTCCCACCGGGAGAGGGTGCCGCGAAGCGGCGGGTGAGGGATGCGCAGGCCATGCAAATCCCTCATCCGGCCCTTCGGGCCACCTTCTCCCGGTGGGAGAAGGGTCATCTCACACTCTGTCTCACCCACTCCAAATATCTATCAAATCCGAGGTCGGCCGCCACACCCACCACCTCCGGCACCTCATATGAATGCAACTCCCTCACTCTCTTTTCCAACCTCTCAAACCCCGCCCGCGTTGTCTTCATCACCAACAGCACTTCCTCCGACCACGTCAGCTTCCCTTCCCACACGTAACACGACCGCACGCCCGCCACGACATTCACACAAGCAGCCAGCCGCTCTCCCACAACCTTCTCTGCGATGCTTTCCGCCTGATCCTTTCCGTCGCAGGTCACAAAAACAATCAGGATCTCGCTCATGGTCGTTTATCCTTCCTCAATGGCTACAAAGATTAAATTCGGCACATCCGGCTGGCGCGCCATCATCGCGGACGAGTTCACCTTCGCCAACGTACGAATCGCATCAGAGGCGATCGGGCGCTACATCACGCGTCATCGCCCCACTGGCGCCACGGCGCTTGTGGGCTTCGACACGCGCTTTGCTTCCGATCAATTCGCGCTCCAGGCCGCGCGTGTGCTCACTTCGCACGGCATTCGAACGCTGTTGTGCGATCGCGCCGTACCGACTCCTGCCGTCGCGTGGACGATCATACAGCGACATCTCGACGGCGCGATCAACATGACGGCGAGTCACAATCCCGGCGAGTACAACGGCCTGAAGTTTTCCACTTCGGATGGGGCGCCCGCACTTCCTGAAGTGACTTCCGAAATCGAGCGCGAGATCGAATCGCTTCAGTCGTCGAATTGGGAGTTCACCGCACAACCGAAAGATTCGCTCATCGAATCCATTGAGATCGGGCCCGCGTACCTTGCGGATCTTGGAACAAAAGTCGACCTGAAGAAGATTCGAGACGCGAAACTCTCGCTGGCCTATGACGCGCTGCACGGTTCTGGCGCCGGCTATTTGGACCGTGTGCTTGCCGAGGCCGGCATTCCTGCAACAATCCTACACACCGACCGTGATGTGTATTTCGGCGGACACCATCCGGAGCCTGCAGAAGAACAGCTCGTCGAGCTGAAAGTTTTGATGAAGAAGAACGGCGTGCAACTTGGGCTCGCGACCGACGGTGATGCCGATCGATTCGGTGTGCTCGATGAAGGCGCGGAATTTATCTATCCGAATGAATTGATCGCAATGCTCGTGGATTACCTGGTCGAAAGCCGGGGATGGAAAGGGGGCGTCGCTCGCTCCGTAGCGACGTCGCATCTGGTGGATCGGGTTGCAAAGCTTCACGGACTAGAACTGCTGGAGACTCCCGTCGGTTTCAAATTCATCGGGGAATACATAAAGGATGGGCGGATTTTTCTGGGGGGCGAGGAAAGCGCCGGCCTGTCGATCCGCGGCCACGTTCCTGAAAAAGATGGAATTCTCGCATGTCTTCTTCTGGCAGAAATGGTCGCCGGTCGCCGAAAATCATTGAAAACGCAGCTGAAAGAGCTTTTTTCACGTGTGGGCCCTGTGTATAATCGGCGCCTGAATGTCCGGTTAGATCCGGCAAACAAGGATCAGCTGAAAGCCAAGCTTGCCGCGGAAATTCATGAATTTCATGGACGGCAGGTGGTGAAGGTCAACCGAATGGACGGGTTGAAGCTGATTTTTGGCGATGGCAGTTGGGTGCTGATGAGACCGTCTGGAACAGAGCCGCTGGTAAGGTTCTACGCGGAGTCGACGTCACCGGAAGATTTGGCGACACTGCTCGAATACGGAAAGCAATGGCTCAACGCGCAGTAATGCAGGGTTTGGTATCGCGAATCGCCGTCGGCGTCTTCGGACTGCTGACGATTGCGATGCTTCTGCTTGCTGTGTTCGATGAGCGCGGCGCATTAGCGATTCGCCAACGCCGACTCGAAAAAGAAAAGCTTCAACAGGAAATCGATAAAGCGGTCCAGGAGAACGAACGTCACCGCCAGGAAATCAAAGATCTCCGCCACAATCCTCAATACATCGAACGCAAAGCGCGCGAGGAACTGAAGCTGGTGAAACCCGGTGAAATCGTTCTCGAACTCCCCGACGCGCCCGCGAAAAACGATCAAGCCAGAGAGAAAGATTCGTCGAGCGAGCAGAAGTAGGCCCGGGCCCCATTGACGATTCGGTCCTCGACTCGTATAGTGAATAGACTCATCGACGCGGGGTGGAGCAGTGGTAGCTCGTTGGGCTCATAACCCAAAGGTCGGAGGTTCAAATCCTCCCCCCGCAATTGGGGCCGGTTCTAACCGGCCCTTTTTCATTGCGTTACGAAGCATCTCAAATCCTCTCTCCTTCTGGTGGTCAGCCACCAAGCCTTTTGGTGGTCATTTGGTGGACAAAATCGCTTCCGCCAGGACCTCTCCCGCTCGCTCAATCTGGCGCACATTCGTATGCGTATAAATGTTCGCCGTGGTCGATAAGCGTTTATGGCCCAACTGCACCTGGGACAGTTTCAGATCCCCGGTGAGT